>Ga0306870_1000138_pt1 | contig 18106 bp, 9 predicted proteins | sample AntRauMeHopE1496_FD_190435 | JGI IMG/M metagenome (GOLD analysis project Ga0306870, IMG submission 190435) | Saline lake microbial communities from Rauer Islands, Antarctica - Metagenome Hop E1 #496 (v2) (version 2) | ecosystem: Environmental > Aquatic > Non-marine Saline and Alkaline > Saline ... | reverse complement strand
ATCGATCGCATCCAAGATATCAGCTCGTAGCATACTGACTTCGTCAATGACAAGTAAGTCAGCAGCTTTCAGGACGTTTTTACGGAGCTGATTGAGCGGATGCTTTCTGGTCAAGGTGTGTTGTGTAAAAAACCCAAACTGAGTGGTGAAATTACCTTCCGGCTCTTTTACAGGCAGAAAACTTCCCATAGGAAGCAAAAACTGTGAGTGAATTGTGACTCCTTTCGCATGCAAAGCGGCAATACCAGTCGGTGCCAAGATCACATGTCGTTTATGCGTCTTACGAACTAAATCTCTCAAAAAAGTGGTTTTCCCAGTTCCTGCTTTTCCAGTTAAAAAAATAGGAGCGCCGGTATTATTGACAAATTTAGCTGCCAATTCTAGTCGATCTGTTGATTCATTTTCCATAAAACTAACTTACTAAAAAATTGATTTATAACGTATTTTGAATTTGATTTTAAGCATTTATTTGAATATTTAGATCGTAATAAATCCAAAAATCAGTCAAATGTACATACACCCTATTAATCGGAGGGAGGAAAACCTCAGATTACTGGATTTACTTCCACTAAAATAAATGGTTTTCGATCCTTGGTAAAAAATTTTATGGATATATACTTTTGCTGGGGATTTTGACAGAGTCGAATAAGTTTTTTGATTATCCGCTACTTTGCCAGTAAGCAAAAAAGACAAGAATATAATTGGCAACAAATTGATATTTGGGCGTTTCGGTCTTCCCTGCCTACCGGCAGGCAGGAGTCTTCGGTCTTCTGTCCCAATAAGCAAAGAAAATAAGGCTACTGGTGTAATTGCGGATATACATATAAGTTCAATACCGATCGGTGCCGTTGGCACTTTGTAGATTCTGCCTATGCAATCTAACCCAGAATTAGATTCCGGGCTTTTACCAGCCTTGCCGTTGGCAAGGATTCAGGAATCTCAACTAATCTCATTTTAAAAAAGGAGACACGAATATAACTCCAATCTACTTTACCAATCCCGAAGGAAAAAGCAGTAAATGCTACGGATTTTTATTAGGATGGATCTTTTGCCAAAGGCAAAACCGGTATCAGCCCCGAATGCAGCGCAGCAATATTCGGGGTAAAGGAAACACCGCAAGACAAACGAGTGCCAAAGGCACGATCAGTAATATTTCAACTATCTGTAATTCAATCTCAACCTTATTCAGATCATATTCAATTTCGTGCCTCTCCTGTAGCGTTAGGCAATGAAGATGTACCTCTATATTTTGAATGTAATATTTAAAAGATCCGAGCTTTGGTAGGGTATAAAATTGAGATTATCGAGCTGCAGGCTAGTGTAAAACTTTCGCAGAACCGTGACGTGACCAATCAACAGAATATAGTTTAAAAAATTGAACCATAGTATTCTCGAATCGGATCGAGCGTTGGGTGGGGAAATGAGGGAAATTAGATCTAAAAAAGCAACCTGACTGCCAGAATAGAATATTATGAGTTTTTTTTCCAAGTGGATAAATTGAACAAGTCAGGAAAAACCTTTCCCAAAAAGTGAAACGAGTACTATTAAAATATCGATCAAAATTGCTTTTAAACGTCACATAAGCAGTTTAGGATTTTGGCATTTTTATGGAAATAAGAATATCAAATATACTTTTAATCTAAAAACCAGAATTATGACAAAATTAGCACATTCCCAAATCAGCAGTTCCACAGCTAGCTCTTGGACAGTAAAAACTCCAAGTGACGAGAAAGTGGGCGAAATCAAAGAATTTATGTTGAATACCCATTCTGGAGAAGTCTCCTATGTGGTATTGAAAATCAATGAAGGCTTTTTGAATCTAGGATCTAAACTTCTCGCTTTACCTTGGGAGTCTTTCGAGTTCAACACCGCGCAAGACGAAGTGGTGATTGTCAAGGAATCGAAAGAAACTTTAGAAAACTCACCAGGATTTGATGAAGACAACTGGCCAACCGGTCCGCAAAGCGAATTCATCCAAAGTATCCATACCTATTATGGACAGGAAAACAGAAGTCTATACGGTGTCGGAACTGACCGTCACGATCAGATGACCGATCATGGGCTTGGTGAGGGAAGTCTTCAGGACGACCGAATTGGAGATCATCAAAGCGGCAGCAGCTTCTTGGAAAAAGATCGAAGTGAAGAAAGTTCCACTAGCAAAAGAGGCGGAAATCCGATTATTTGATTTTCTAAATCGAATTAACAAAGATGTTTTCGTAACAAAAATGGTTCAGATCTCCGGATTTGGACCTTTTTTGTTCCATAGTTATGCAATTTTAGTTCAACCCTGCCTGACTGAGGTAGGTTCAGATCTTTTTTACAACCCAAATCAGAAATTCACCTCTTACTATTCAACAAATCAATTTTTGGCTTTCCTGCTCAACGAGAGAGCAGTCATTTTAATCAATAAAAAGTTGAGCTACATCTCCGGGAACAATCAGTACTAAGCCCTCTTTGGTGCTTTGCCATAGAAGATGAAATGGCCCACGATAGATATTCCGATCTGTTTTGTAGACCGCATTTTTGTAATTTCGATCAGTTTTCAAATTACTCTTTGAAGTAAAGATATTGGCAATAGTGCTGACCAACTTCTTTTTGGAATGATCCTCACCTAAAAGCTCCAATTTTAAATCTTCGTACTGGAAAGTCATCTGATTAGAGGAACTATAGCGGCTGCCCTCCATATTGAGCGTCAGTTCTCGGACGATACCCGAACTCACCCTTACGCTAGCCATTCGCTCTAGAATATTGTTAATTCCAGATAGTTCAAACCGCTTCACTTTGGCTTGTAAAGTAAAAGTGGGTTTGCCATAGCCCACTTGGATGCCCATATCAATATTAGCAACTCCGTTGAAAACAGCATTGGCGGTCACCGTCATCTGCGTATCACCTTGGAGAGAATCTGATGAGATGACATTCAAAATCTCTGCCTTCAGCTGATCAAATTTTAGGGTCCCGGCTTTCGTATTTCCAGGCAGCAACTCCCTGTAAATTATAGCGGAATTTATGATTCGAACAGTATCCAATTCTATAGGAAATGGGATTTTTTCGATCATTCCTTCAAAAAGTGGTTTTTCCGGCTCATCAGGTCTTGACTTATTTTTATCCCTGAAAACGTCTAACGTCAGACTGTCAATGCTTGCCAGTCCTGCCACAATTCGCCAATCTCCATAGATATTATTTTCAGCACTAAGATAATTTAGTGAAAAATCCTTGAGCGTCAATTCAATCACCTCAGTCTGATAGTCCATTGATTTCAAATGCTTCTCATAATCTTTATACTTCAGACTAATGTCTTTGATCTGAATAGATTTGCTTTCTGAATCAAAGCTCAGCTCAGCAAATTTAAATTCTTGATCTGCTTCTGTTTTGACACTCAGATTTTTCAAACTCATGGAGATGGATTCCAATTGAAATGGAACCGAATTCTGGATAATAATGGAATCCGAAACAATTCCCTCTGCAAAAATATTCAAATCCGTAAATTGGGCAAAGGAGTACAGACTGTCCCCATCGACATAAAATTCCGCAGTTCCGTTAATCAATTCAAAGTTGCTGATCACCCCTCGGGAGATGAGATCTTGAAATACACCTTGGAGTGCTTTCGAATTATCCTGCGGTCTGCCTTGTACATCTTTGCGAGTAATTCTAAAGCCAGGGTCAATCAATGAGAGTTGGTCTATTGTAAGCTTACGATTGAATGCCAAATCAATAAAACTCACACCGCTGAGCTCGATGTTTTGCAAGGATCCACTCACTTTTGTAATCGGATCTTTCTCTAAAGGAACCAGTTGAATAATTTTCAGACTTACGCCTCGCTTTAACAAACTGATGGAAAGATCATCAAAAAGGATATCGTACTTCCGATCCGGATTGGAATTGATCAGCGTGGAAATACGGCTACCAAGATAATATTCCAACCCCATTGAAGCTAAAAAGAGAGTAGCGACTAGAATTGTAATTCCAAATAATACTTTTTTCATTCCGCGTAAAAGTGGTTTAAATTTCCAAAAAACAGCTTAGAGGGGTTCTATTTAGTAAAATTTTTGAATTGAATGACATTATTTGAACAATTTCAAACAATTTACTCCGCTCTTGATGAAAAGTTACAGCATGATTTGATCGGCATTTCTCATCTTATAGTGATTTGATTTTCCTTATCAGAACATCGCTGCAAACTGATGGAAGATCTCGGAGAAAAACTTAATATTGTAAAGTAAAATCTAGCATTGCGTAACAAATTGAAAATAGCTTAATCGAACGTTTTGAATCGAAAATGAAAAAAATATTTCTCCTTTACTTTTTATTTACTGTAATCATAGTGTCCGTTGATGCACAACAGTTTACTATTCTATCCTACAATATTTATCATGGTGAAAATCCGGCTAAACTTGGTACAGGTACTTTGGATCAGTTGGCTGATTTAATTGTGATTCGTCAACCGGAAGTGGTTGCGCTACAGGAAGTAGATAGTATGACATTACGCTCCGCAGCTATTTATGGTGAAAAAGTTGATTTAATTCTTGCCCTTTCTCGCAAAACTGGCTACCGTGGATACTTCGCCAAAGCCATGGAATATGACAGCGGAGCCTATGGTACTGGAGTATTGGTGAAAAAAGCAAAAAGCTACCAAACACAGCACCTGCCAAATCCCGCCGGTGGTGAGCCTAGGGCAGTCGCCTGGGCTCAGATAGAATTAAAAACTTTAGAAGAGCTTTCTTTTGGAAGTGTCCACTTAGATCATGAGTTTGAAGAGAATCGATTGGCACAAGTTGATTCACTTTTTTCCTATGCTGACTCGTCGCCAAGACCCGCATTCTTGGTTGGCGATTTTAATTTTGACCCAAATTCGAAAGAATACGCAGCAATACCTGCACATTGGGAAGATGCCGGGGCTGTAGCAGGAAATAATATCGCCACCTATTCCGGAGTCGATGGCAAGCGGATCGATTACGTTTTTTATGATTCCAACTATCTGGAATTAGTTTCTTATGAAGTTTTGAAACTTGATCTTTCGGATCATTATGCTGTCTTAGTCACACTGAACTTGCATAAAAAAAGGAAAGAAGAATAAATTTCTCCTTTCCTTCTTAAGGTTGGATTTCGAATCAGCTTAAACTCTCACCTTGGTATTCCCACCGCCTTCGAGCGTGATAGACACTGGTGTATTGCTTTTCCAGTTGCCGGCAGTAAAGTCAGGCACATCTATCGAATTAGATCGATTGGCTACTGACCACTCGCTCAGGGGGGAGATACAGCTCCAAAGTGCGGCATCATACACATCCTGATCCAGCGGAAGCCCATTGCGAAGGCAATCGATCAATCGCCAATCCATCATAAAGTCCATTCCTCCGTGACCTCCGATTTGCTTGGCCATTTCGCCTACTTTGGTCACGATCTCAGGCGTATACTTTGCTTCCAACGCTTTCATTTCGTCCGGTTTGATCCAGCTGTGGCCTGCGGACACTTTCGGTTCAGGATATTTTTGAGCGTAGCCTTCCGTGCCACTCACGACATGTAATCTCGAGTATGGTCTTGGTGAGGTCACATCATGTTGAATCATGATCGTCTTGCCATTTTTTGTTTTTACCACCGAGGTATTCATATTTCCACGGTAATTTTTTCCGGCAAACTGAGCGTAGAACGGATCTTCCCTGGCCAGTTTATTGGCCTCCGCCTGCATCTGAAAATCATTGGTGGACATCGAAGTCAGGTAGTCCATCTGATCGCCACGATTGATATTGAGGATCTGACAGATTGGCCCAAGTCCATGTGTAGGATAGAGATTGCCATTTCGATAGTTTTCTTTCAGTCGCCACATGTCTTGATAGCCGTTTTCCTTGTCAAAATTCAGCGATACCAAATCATGAATATAGGCACCTTCCACATGGAGAACTTCTCCAAAAAATCCTTCGCGAGCCATCTTTAAGGTCATCAATTCAAAGAAATCGTAGCAGCAGTTTTCCAACTGCATGCAGTGTTTTTGTGTTCGCTCGGAAGTCTCGACAAGTTGCCAGCATTCGTCCAGCGTACGGGCAGCCGGCACTTCCACCGCCGTATGCTTGCCAGATTCCATCGCATAGACTGCCATGGGAGTATGCAAATCCCAAGGCGTCGCGATGTATATCAGATCTAAGTCGGGGCGATCAATCATCTTTTTCCAAGCATCCTGAGATCCTGAGTAGCCTTCCGGACGGTGGGGCGTGTCTTTGAGCATAGCTTTGACTTTCTCCACCCGATCTGGCAGCAAATCGCAGAGGGCTTTGATCTCAACACCTTCGATTTTGCTGAGTCGATCTACTGCACCTGGGCCTCGCATCCCCAAGCCGATTATCCCGACTCTGACGGTCTCGATTTTCGGAGCTTTAAATCCGCACATATTGAAGGACTGAATACGATTAAGTCCCTTTTGAGCTTCTAGGGGTAATTTTTCTAAGTTCAGCCCAAAAGCATTGCCTGCGCCAAAAAGGCCAAGTCCCACCAATCCGGTTGATTTCAAAAATTCCCTACGACGATTATTTTCCATAATGTATTAATTTTTATATTGGTCACTAATGAATATTCTTATCTGCAATGATGTCAATAGCCATATTTTAGCTGATTATCGGAACCGAAGACGCCTGCCTGCCGATAGGCAGGGAAGACCGAAACGCACAATTATCAAGTATACGTTATTAGTATTCTTGCCTCTTTTGCTTACTGGCAAAGTAGCGGATATCCATACTAATTAAATTAAAATCCCTGAAGAAATAAGCCTAAACATGGAAAGTTATAAGAGTGGGCTCATTCTTGGTTTAAGCTGGTAGAGATTCCTTGCCATTTCGAAATTCGGCCTACCACGATGAGTCGAAAAAGCAATCTCTTGATTGAAATAATATTCAATTCTTTACCCTTTTAGTCACTTGTTCAGATTGCTTCGGAATAGAATGATTCGAGAAGTGTACAGTCTGTAGACATTCCTCGCAAAGACGATAATCCTGAGCGTTGAGGTGAGAAATAGCTTATTAAGATGAGTCGGAGAAGCAATCTTTTTCAGTGGAGCAGCTGGCTCGGTGGATTATATCCGACGTCCTGCTTCCCATCGCTACTCTCATTCCGATCGGATCGAGATCCGTTCAGCAGACTTCCATATCTGAAACAGTGCTCTGGGCAAATGAAAACATCCCTTCCATTTGCCCCCTTTCAAATTCAGAAGTACTTCTCCTCTACGATTGAGATAACCAAACCACTCGCCGTATTCGGTATCGTGAAAATGAGCCCAAGCATATCGATGCACTTTCTCAAACCAATCCAAACATCTACTGTCGCCTGTTAGCTCATATGCTTTCATCAATGCAACCATACTCTCCAGATGCACCCACCAAAGTTTCTGATCCCATTCGAGCTGCTGAGGTGGATAACCTTCACTGTCAAGGAAAGAAAAAATTCCACCGAATCTATCATCCCAACTCTTGGACAGAATCGACAAGGTCATCTCCTTTGCCTGTTCAAGCAATTTGTGATCCTTGTGGCGCGAGGCAATATCCATCATAAACCACATCGCCTCTATGCCATGGCCAGGATTGAGTAATCTGCCTTCGAAACTATCCGAAAACTCGCCTTGCAGAGTTCTGTTTTCAAAGATCAATCCTCGCTCTTGATCTAAGAAATCTTTCATAACCACCTTCACACAGGCATCCAAGGTATCAGAAACAAGCCTTGGATCTAATAGATTTTGAAGTTCCAGACATAGATTGCTCAATATCATCGGCAAAGCAAAGTTGCGGAGGGGTCTCGATCCTGGAACCGCTTTCTCATAAATCCCTTTTGGGTTTAATTGTCTTGCGAGGATTTGCTCAAAAGTTTCTTTGGCTAGCTGAAGATATTCTTCTGAGTTGGTTGCAATTCCGTACTGATTGAAGGCCAAGGCCGCAAAACAATCCGAAAATACATTATATGGCTGCACCAGTGGAACGCCTGATCGGGTGGTGGAGAAATAAAAGTCACCCGTAGGGCTTCGAGCTTTGTCACGAAGAAATTCCACCCCGAGCTTTGCCATCTCAAGCCATTTCGAATTGGATTCTACTTTTTCATAAAGCATGGCAAAAGTCCAAGCTTCCCGACCCTGAAGCCAGATAAACTTATCAGTATCATATACTTTCCCCTGTCGATCCAAACAAGTGAAATAGCCTCCAAACTCCCAGTCAGGAGAGTTATTCTCCCAGAAAGGAACAACCTCATTGAGCAATATTTCTTTGTAGTACAGTGCATACCCTTCGATTACCGTGTTCATTGATTAGTTGATAATGTCGGTAAGTTTTATTTTTTGGAAGGTCATGTGCGCAACAGAACTTTCGTAGAGAATTCCCACATGCTCTTGATCGATTAAGGTGAGGCAGGAGTATCCCCAACCCGGTCCTTCATCCAGTAGAAGCTGCTGACCGACAGGCCAACTCAATCCTTGATCTGTGCTGGATTTGATCGTCATATTATACCGACCATCAGACACTGCGGGATTGGAGAAGAGCAATAAGTCATCGGTGGGGTGACGAATGATGCTTGCCATGCAGACCGGTTCTACCAATGCACTTCGGGAGCTTGAATGCTCCACCCAAGTTTCACCCATGTTTTCAGTAATGGCTATGGACCGGAAGCCTCCACGATTGTCGCGCATATTCAGCATCAGACTGCCGTTAGTTAGCTCTACCACTTGAGCTTCGGTGGTATTTGATTTGGCTCCGGTGCCGACTTTCCATGTGTCGCCTTTGTCTTTGCTATAGACAATGGTGCTGTGAGGCATTTGATCCGCATCTTTGAATTGGGCAGGAAATACCAGCGTACCATCCTTTAAGGTGATGCCCATTCCTGGGCCATTGAAGAACAGATTCCACGATGGATCTTTGAGCTGAGTGGTAATGTTAACTGGTGCGGACCAAGTCCCACCATCGTCTTCTGATTTGGTAAGTACGAGCTGACCTGTTTCTTGTGGCGTCATCCCTTGACGAGAACTAAACCAGATTCTTTCGCCGGGTTTGCCATGAGCCCAGAGCGCCACCACATATATGTAACCTGTACTTGGATCTACCAGCACGGTCGGATCGCCAACTCCATTTTGATCTTGAGGCAATCCACCATAAGTCCCCATATCCATAATGACTTCCATAGGGTCCCAAGTATCACCTCCATCGGTGCTCCTACTCATTCCTACATCCACATCATCTTGCAGATCCACAGAACTGTTTTTTCGAATATCATAAACAGCTATCAGCGTGCCTTTGGGTGTAGTCACTAGGCCTGGAATACGATAAGAATGGATGCCATCGAAACCTGTATTTCGCAGTTCTTTGGCTATCCTATAGTTTGGAGTTTCTTTGCTTAGAGTCAAAGAAACATTCCTATCATTGATTTTTACCTCAGAAGGTACCATGTTGATGATATCTAATAGATCATGGTCTTTCTGTGCTTTGACTTCGACCCATATTTTAATGAACACCACATTCAGGTTTTTCAGTTTGAAAGAAACCTGAGATTCCGGATTTGACACAGCACCTAATTCAATTTTTTCTCCGGAAACGGTTTCTCCCACAAGTCGCACTGACGCTGGCGCCTGAGTAGCGGTCAATGAAATAGCCACAGCAGTTAGTTGCCCCAAACTAGCTGATGAATAATAACCTACCGGGATGTATTTTCCCTGTAGCAAAGGCCGTAGCTCCGAATGATAGACCACCTGAGTCGACCCTTGAGCGTAGGTCTGAGACTGTTCCAGCATAGGACTGGTACAAATCTGACCCACTAGAATAAGAACGAATAATTTTAATTTTATCATGGAGGAAAATTTTGGAGAATCAAGCTTTAGTGAGTTTTGGATAATTCTTCTTTCGCTTTTTCAGTGTTTTGTAGGTAAGCCCATCAATTTGACTGCGTGATGGCTTATCAAATAAGAGGCTTATCAAATAGCTAAAAACAAAAGCACTAATCAACCCGACGAAGGCGTATAAATGGATGCTTAGTGGCATGTAGAATTTGACAACAAACTGTAAGATTCCACTCAGCAGAAGTCCTATAGTAGCCCCTTGCCAATTGGCCCGGCTGGTCAGTATTCCCACCAAGAATATTCCTCCAAGACCACCGGCAAAGAGTCCTACCAACATATTGAAATGATCCCAAAGCGAAGTGATTCCCAATTGTACCATGAACAGAGCCAGTCCGGTACCCAGTAAACCAATCACGATGGTAATCAGCCTTGCGAAGCTAAGTCGATGTGCGCCCTCCAAGTCTCGATTGGGGTAAAGTCTAGGATAAAAATCAGTAGTCAAGACCGTCGCCACAGAGTTCATACTGCTATCAAGGCTGGACATCGCCGCTGCGAAAATCGCTGCAATCAACAGTCCAGAAACACCTTGTGGCAATTGCGTGACAATGTACCAAGGGAATATACTGTCAGTAGTATGGTTACCAGGAGGTAGATCTTGCGGATGTTGACTGTAAAAAACATAAAGTGCTGTGCCTATAGAGAAGAAAATAAGTGCTGATGGCAAAGCCATCCAAGCCCCAACCCGAATTCCCTTTGCCGCGCTCGCTTCGTCTTTGGTGGTCAAATACCGTTGAATCACAGTCTGATCACTGCCATACTGCACCAAATTGGAGGACAAACCTCCAATCAACACAACCCAAACCGCTGTTCCGGATAAATCAAAGCTCCAATCAAAAATCTTCATTTTACCACTGTCTCGTGCCAAAGTGATCCAGTCGGACATGCTATAATCCACCTTCACGATCATAAAGATAAGGCAGATCAAAGCCCCACTGAGCAGTACAAGAACCTGCAACACATCGGTCCAAATCACAGCTTCAATTCCACCGATGACGGTGTAAAATATGCTTAACAAGCCCATGATTAAAATACAGGTCTCTACTTCGATTCCAGTCACCACCGATAGTGCAAGCGATGGAAGTAAAAGGACGATTCCCAATCTTCCTAGCTGAAGCAAAGTATAGATCAGACTACCCAACGTTCGGACAAGAGGACTAAACCGAAGTTCTAGGTATTCATAAGATGTGGTGAGATTTAGCCTACGGAAAAATGGTAAAAACAAGTAAATCACAAGTGGTGCAATCATGATAATCGTCATCAATAGCATAAAAAGTGTCCAGTCCGTGGCAAACGTTTTTGCAGGAACAGCCATGAAAGTAATAGCACTCAACTGGGTGCCAAAAACGGAAAGCCCAGCTGCCCACCAAGGTATCCTACCGCCAGCTTTGAAAAAATCCCCTGCCGTCCGCTGCTTGCGCGATACAAGTATCCCAATGACGACCAATAGTCCCAAGTATCCTATGAGAATAGCACTATTGAGCATCCCGAAGGCCTCTATATTTTGCAATTTCAACTTCCAAATATTAGGAGTTCGGACTCCAGGCGAGATCTCTCCAGAAGGTAGAATTATTTCATCTTGATAGCTTATCGCCATGGTATTGACCGGAGAATCGAAACTTAGATCTTCGAGCCGACTCCAAGTTTTGGTCACTGCATGATAGGCAAATACTTTTTTACTAAAACCTGGATGATTTTGCAAAATGGCTAATCGTTTGGCCTCGAGCTCTTCTTTTACTTTTGAGTCCAATACATCAGAGCGAAGCTCCAAGGCTATTTTTTCCAACTGACTAAAATACAGACCGGTCACCCCACCGAAGATCAATATATGCCCCGAACTGGTTGAAGAAATCGAAAAGGCCGATAAAGTCATCTTTTGATTTTCAGCATCCCGCATGTCGCCTGCTGCTTCCCAAGTGCGTGTAGAAGGATGGTAAATGTGAATATCGGAATAGAGCTCACTTATTCCTGAGCTCATCTTTTGACGACCTCCCATCAGATACAGGACAGCTTCGCCCGCTATGACCTGTGTTACGAGGCCTGCATTTGATCGAGCAGGACCATTCCAGAGCGGCAAAACTTGCCATTTTGAATCCGTATCCTGAAGGTCAAGCATCCAGAAATGGGCAACAGTGCTGGTGGATTCACCGGCGACTACATAGACTTTGGTACCGATCAGAGCTGCACTGCTATGGGAAACTGCTACTGGCAATGGAGGCATTTCGGAAACGTACAATTCGGATGTTTTGGGATTCCAAGACAAGCGATATACTGCCGATTGTGGCCCTGAAGTATTTTCTCCACCTATGATAATGACCCCTCCGGGTGTGCTTACTGCACTGCCATAGGCAAGATTTATGGGTAATTTGGACTTGAAATCAGTTTTCCAAGTAAATTCTTCTCCAGATTTTTCCAATAAATAGATGTCATTCCACCACTGTTTTTCCCCACCATCCCATGGCATCTTGTCGGGAAAATTGGCCCCTCCAGCTAAAATAATGACATCCAGGTGAACTCCTGTAAACATACCTGCAAAGCCAAGCGCATCTTTGCCTGAAATATCCTTAGGAAGTATGGCTACTTTTTCCCAGTTCATCATCAGCTGATCACCTGCCAAGACTGGCTGATAAAATGTGAGGAGAAAGAGAACCTGTAGCCTGAAAATAATTTTCACAATGCGAGAATAAAGTACTGACTTTAAGAGATTATTGATTGAGAGATGTCCTCAAAAAAATTTAAGTCTTCGAGTGCATTTCTCAACTGGGAGAATTCCTGATCGGAAAGGCTAGTCATAGGTGGACGAAAGTCTCCACAGTCTATTCCGCATAATTTTAAGATCGCTTTTCCGGCAGCACCTCCACCAAATCGACCATAAAGGCTGATAAAATCAATGGATTTTTGTTGCCATTCCAATGCCTTTAGGTGATTACCTTCCCTCAGATACTTATCTATATTTTGATAGATGGAAGCTGCAAAATTGTAGGTACTTCCCACAGCGCCTTGAGCTCCCATGACCCGACCTGCCAGATAGGTTTCATCCCAACCCCATAGCAAGTCATAGCGACCACCCTGAAATCTTAAACATCTATTGAACTCCATCAGATCATTGTGAGTGTATTTGATCCCGACAAAATTTGGGATTCTTTTACCAGCAAGATCCAAAAGCTCTAACATGGAAAGTTGAACTCCTGTCAGCAGCGGTATATGGTAAAAATAAACTGCCAGTTCGGGAGCAGATTCGGCAATAGGTGCTAGGTAATCAACTAGCTGCGTGACTGATCCAGGCTTGAAATAGTACGGAGCATTGATGGCGATTCCATGAATTTTCAGTTTGCTGGCAATTCCAGCCAATGCTACCGCTTCTTTTTGGCAAGTCCCCGACACCATAGCCATGACCTTAAAGTTATCGGAGTGATGCCGACTCCAAGCCGTGATCGTATCTCGCTTCTCTTCGAAAGTAAGCGCAGATCCTTCCCCGGTCGTCCCACAGATAAAAGCCCCATCCACCATCTGATCAACCAAATGTGAATAATAGGCTGGTATAATATCCAGATTCAAATCTCCAGACTGATCAAATGGAGAAAATGTGGCCGCAATTAGGCCTTTAATTTTATTGTCTTTCATAATATCACGAAGTGAAAAAAGAGAGCGATAAAAATCGCCCTTTTTCCTATTACCCAATCTATTTACTATTATTCTTCATGTTTATCCGCAATTGCACCAGTAGTTTTATTTTGTTCTCCTTTCAGAACAGAAGATAGAAACGCTGCACTAATATTTGCTATTCTCTGCTTACTGGCAATAAAGTGGAAAATCACATACCCTTTTTCCAAAACCATATAAATCGGTACTATCCAAGATTTCATCAATTGAGAAGCACTAATTATTAACTCTTTTCGTCCCTCTTTATCAAATTCAGATTCTCTTTCTGAAAAAGAAAAAACTAGCTGAGATTGAAATTCAGGATCTCCACCAAAACTAAAATGACTTATTTAGCACTAATCGAAAGGCTAAGAACCTTCCGTATTTTGGTCAGAAGACAAAAGAATAAAAGCTAAAAACATCATCCTTTAGCGTCTTGGCTTTTGATCTTTCTCTTTTGTAATCCTGAGCAACTTAGAAAATACTTGTACAAAAGAGGGGTGCCAATTGTCCTAAAAAGATGTATAAATCATCCAAAAGAGAGTAATTTGATCGAAAGTGGGACTAAATCAGCTTTTTCATGAAGAAATTTCGCCGCCTCCTCTTTTTTTTTGTGGAGTTTACTGTACCTTATTTTTAATAAGCCCACCTCACCCATTTCTTATTGAACTGCATCTACGACAAATGATTATTCGGTTTCTTGCCACCCTTTTATGCTTAGGATGCTTTTTAGACAGTCATGCCCAGTCGATTGGAACTAACTCTTCTACTTACTCCTATAAGTTTACCCACTATACCTCTAAAGATGGGCTTCCTCAAAATTCCATTCTTGCCATCGCTCAGGATGAAAAAGGCTTTCTTTGGATGGGAACTGATGATGGATTGGCAAGATTTGATGGATATCAGTTCAGGAATTTTCGGCACGACCCTTCGGATTCCACCAGCATCTCCAGCAATGTGATCCGTGCAATCATCTCGGACTCGCATCAATACCTTTGGGTGGGAACTGAAGGAGGAGGCGTTTCGGTCTTTGATCCCGCTAGCGAAAATTTTTATCCCTATGAAGGAGATAAAGTCAATCTCCAAAATCTAAACTCGCAAAAAATATCCTCGCTCGTATTTGACCAAGAAGGTAAACTGTGGGTCGGAACACAAAACGAGGGCTTGATGCAGCTCAGTCTTCCTGAGGAAAGAGGTATTTCATTATCGGAATATTTGAGTAGAGTACAATTGAAGATTTTTGACTCGTCCAACTCCCGACTGACTGACAAAATATGGTCTGTTTACATAGGGAAAGATGGGACTCGCTACGCTGGAACTGCTGCTGGGGGAGCCTACTTTTACAACTCAGAGAAGTCAGAATGGTCTTCTTTGAAAATAGGGGAAGAATCCAAGCCTGTGATTTCGGTTAAGACTTTTTTGGAAGATGATTTAGGGAAACTGTGGGTAGGAACTGAAAATCGTGGGCTATGGGTCAGAAATTCTAAAACGGAAGAATTCAAACAAGTCAAATTCCCAACTGATCCCAATACACTTCGGCAGTCGAGTATTAACATCACTTCGATCAAAGCAGTAGCCCAAAACCAGCTTTGGGTAGGGACACTGGGCGGTGGACTCTATATCCTTTCCTTGAATGGCAATGTCATCACCAATCTTGCAGACGATCCCGCAGATCCTTACAGCCTAAATGGCAACTCGGTATATACCATTTACGAAGACGGAAGAAAAAATATATGGCTTGGGATGTACTCCGGCGAAGGTCTCAACAAAGTGTCGCCGAGTCAGCAGCAGTTTGAGCACTATCGCTATGATCCTCGGCAGAAAATCGGACTGTCGGGTAAAATGGTTAAGTCGATTTTGAAAGATCGGTCCGGAAATCTTTGGGTCGGGCTTTTCAACGGAGGTTTGAATTTGTTGCCCTCAGATGCGTCCAGTTTTCAATATTTCAATTCCTCCACGACAGTTCCGTTGAATTCCAACAACGTACAGGCACTGTTGCAAAGTAGCGATAACAAAATCTGGATCGGGACAGATGGCGGAGGAATAAATGTCTACGATCCCCTACGTCGAGAGATGAAATCTTATATGAATGAACCCACCATCCCACAGTCGCTGTCCAAAGATGAAGTGTGGGCACTGGCAGAAGATACCGCCGGAATGATCTGGATAGGAACGGCTAATGGCGGTGGGCTGAACAAGTTGGATCCTGTCTCAGGTAAAGTGATTCGCTTCAAACAGAATGGAACCAATAATGGACTAAGCCCCAACTTTAGTGATATCCGATCGCTGCTATTTGATCCAAAGGGAAATCTATGGATCGGTACTTATGGTGCGGGACTGAATAAAATGGACTCAAAAACGGGACAATTCCAATACTTTGTCAATGATCCAGAAGATCCGCAATCGCTTAGCAATAACATCATCACCTCGCTCATCGAATCTAAGGATGGAACGATATGGGTGGGAACATTTGGTGGTGGACTCAATCGTCTGGATCAGCAGTCGGGTAAATTCAAAAGCTGGAGAGTAAGAGACGGACTGCCCAGTGACCTTGTCAAGTCGATACTTCAGGACAATTCAGGACAGCTTTGGATCAGTACCGTGAATGGCTTGTCTGCATTTGACCCATCCAACGAGACGTTCAGAAATTTCACTGAAGATGATGGCTTACAATCCAATGAATTCAATCTGGGCTCTGCATTCAAAGATTATCAAGGCAAGCTATACTTTGGCGGTACCAATGGGTTTTCAAGTTTTTTTCCAGAGCGAATTACACCAGAAACCATTCCTAAACAGCCAGTTATTACAGATTTAAAAATTCTAAACACAGAGATTTTACCGGGAAGCCAATTAAATGACCACGAGATATTACCACAAAGCATTTCATATACTGAGACACTTTATTTAGAATATGACGAAAACAATCTGGAACTTCAGTTCAGTACATTAGAATATTCCGGTCAAAATCATATCCGATACAGTTATCAGCTGGAAGGCTATGATCTAGATTGGGTTACAGCCGATCAGAATCGAAGATTTGCTACCTATACCAATTTGTCTCCAGGGAACTATACTTTCAAAGTGAAGGCGATCTATGAAAACAACCTAAGCTCCTCCTCTTCTTCTGAACTAGCCATTATCATTTCTCCACCCTGGTATTTGACTATTTGGGCGTATTTGGCCTATGCGCTGATTATAGTAATAGCGACCTATCAAATCAAGAAATTCATCTCTTGGCGTCTGAAACTACGTAATGACCTTCAGTTTGAAAGAATCGACAAGGAAAAACAAGCAGAATTGAATCAGTTGAAAATCAGATTTTTTACCAATATCTCACACGAGCTTCGCACTCCACTCATGCTGATTCACACTCCACTGGAAAAGCTCAATCTTCGAAGAGATCTTCCTGATCCGGTCATGAAACAATTGGACTCCATTCATTCCAATTCGAAAAGGCTGCTAGGATTGATCAACCAACTTCTGGATTTCAGAAAGCAAGAGACTGGCCACTTGGAATTGCAAGTAGAAGAAGTAGAAATCAAGCCTTATTTACAGCAAATTATCACTTCTTTTGACGCGTTAGCTTCAGAAAAGAACATTCAATTAGAGTACAATGTATCGCCCGATACCCCTCAAAAAGTATGGCTAGACCCTGCACAATTCCAAAAAGTAATCTACAATCTAATTTATAATGCCTTCAAGTTTACTGGAGAAAAAGGAGAAATCAAGCTAATTGTGACAGCAGCGAGTTTTGTACCGCCTGGAGAAAAGGAACTAAAACCTGGAGTTTTAATATCAGTCACTGACAATGGTATAGGTATTGAAAAAAAGCACTTAGAGCATCTATTCGAACGGTTCTACCAGATCAAGCGAAAAGGGCAAATCTATGAGGAAGGTACAGGTATTGGTTTATCCATTTCCAAAAACCTGGTTGATCTCCATTACGGAATACTTGAGGTGGACAGTGAGAATACAGAATTAACCGTTTTTCAGGTGTTCCTGCAATTAGGCAATACCCATTTTGATCCGAAATTGATAAGTGAAGAAACGGAGTATAGCTTGATACCTGATCAGTTTCAGGTGAGTCTCAATTCTCCCGTATCAGAGGAGCGAAAAAAGTGGGGAGTGGAAGTGAATACCGACCCTCAGTTCCTGAATCGGAAGCTATTGATTGTAGAGGATAATCCTGAATTACTTTCTCTTATTGCCGAAGACCTTGGCGAGACATTTTCCGTCATCACTGCTTCTAATGGTCAGGAGGCTTTGGATATACTGGCTATGGAGAAGCCCGATCTAATCGTCTCTGATGTGATGATGCCGGTGATGAATGGCATAGAATTTTGTCGCAAAGTAAAGCAGGATATTGCCACCAGTCATATACAATTCCTATTGCTCACTGCGAGAGGATCACATGACCATAAGCTGGAGGGCTACGAATCTGGAGCGGACGATTACTTAGTCAAGCCATTTGAATTGGATCTACTTAAGCTGAAGATCAGAAATCTGCTCTCAAGCCGTGCACAATATCATGCACAATTTGCGCAGACGCTAAGTTTGGAGCCAAGCAAAGTACATTTTGCTCCGTCGGATCAGAAGTTTTTAAAAACTGCCATA
>Ga0306870_1000135_pt1 | contig 18458 bp, 14 predicted proteins | sample AntRauMeHopE1496_FD_190435 | JGI IMG/M metagenome (GOLD analysis project Ga0306870, IMG submission 190435) | Saline lake microbial communities from Rauer Islands, Antarctica - Metagenome Hop E1 #496 (v2) (version 2) | ecosystem: Environmental > Aquatic > Non-marine Saline and Alkaline > Saline ... | reverse complement strand
CATTATGGAGCCACTGATCGCAAAAATGCTGGCTGAGGATGCAGATTTGAAAGCTAGATTTGAGTCCAAAAAGGCCAGTGATGCTGCTTTTGCCAAATCTCCCAAGGCAATTTATCAATGGTTTTATGCACAGACCCCTTATTATGACCAAAACTGGAAAGTGATCCCGGTGGGCAGGGAATGGTAGGGGAGGCAGAAGTTTGAAGTGAGAAGTTTGAAAAAAACGATAATCCATTGAACCTAAGAAAAAACGAAAGGGAATTTTTTGATACAGAAGCGACTCTGAAACTTTATCGAGAATTTGACTTAAACGATTACGAAGCACGTATTGCTTACGTCAAGGAAGAGGCAGAAAAAGTGCGTTCGCATTTTGATGAGGCATGTTTTACTGAAAAACTAAGCAGCAGGATAGCACATTGCTACTTAGATGCTGAAAAATTTGGAGAGGCTATCCCATACCTTGAAAAGGAAGTTGAATTAAAAGACAAATGGGATTCATTTTATCTTTTCCCAATTTGGCTTCTTATTCGGTGCAATAGACTTATCAAGGATTTTGAAAAAGGGCTGTATTGGAGTGAAAAAGCCTTCAGTTTATTTGATCAAGCCAATGCTATGGATAAGCTCAATGTCTTCGTAGAATATTCCAAATTGCTTATGGATTATGAAAAACCATTTAACCCAGATTATCTACATTTCATCCAAGAAATTATCGATGAGCATGGTTTCCCTCAAAGGCTAGAAGAGCCTACTGCGACCATACAATCTCTTGATGTGATGAATAGGAAGTGGAATCGAAAGCTTTCGGACATATCTATGATGAAGACAGCGGACAAAGTAGAGAAAATAACTCTCTTTCATAAGTATATCGAAGTATGCGAAATAGGCTGGTACAGAGAAAATGCCGAAAAAGTAATTGCAAATCTTCAAAAAGGGGATTAACTCTCTAAATCTGAAATCATATCTCTTTTAACCTTAAGTTATTGAGAAAATGACGATAGAATAGATACGGACTTGAAAGCAAGATTTGAGTCCAAAAAAACCAGCGATCCCAACTTTGCAAAATCTCCCAGAGCAATCTATCAATGGTTTTTTGCACAGACTCCTTACTACGATCAGAATTGGAAGGTGATTCTTGTGGGGAGGGAGTGGTAGGGAAGCAGGATGGAATAGGGTACCAATCTAAAACATCATTCCAAAGAGTTTGGGATTCCCCTGTTCTCATTTTTTAATGTTCCAAGAAATGCAATTTAGAATTCCACCGTCCTTAGAAAGCTCGGTACTTTCAATTGGAACGATGGTAGTCCTCAGAAAAAGACCCTCAAATAGTTTGATTACTTTATCGTCCTCTTTCCTATTAAATATCGGAAGGAAAATAATTCCATCCATTTGTAGGTAGTTGATGTAGTCACCTGTGGCATCATCAATTTTGGAATTATCTAGGATTGTACCTGGGATTTCGATCAGATCAAGACCCGTATTGTGTAATGCGGCCTGAAGTGAGCGAAAAAAGTCTTGGTTGTCTTCTTTGGAGTAGTCGTTGAGCAAAAGGGTATTTTCGTCAAGGAAGCGAACCATGCCATCGCTATGTCCTGTGAAGTCATCAGGCTGCGCAGGAACTATAATCAGTTGATCAATTTCAAGAAGTTCGGTGATCTTGTCGGTCAGTTGCCTAACTGAGTATTGAGGGTTTTCTTCGATTACCCTTGTGGTCATGATGACCTTATTCTTTGTCCTTGTCACATTTCCACCATCTGCAATTATATCAGTCAGTTTAGGAGATAGGCCTATGGCACGACAGATTTCTGAAGTATCGCTTATTGTTTTGCGGTACTTCTTTCCTTTGAGGTAGGTAGGATCAAATTTGAATTGAACAAAATGGCTTTCGTGGACTTGAACAGGCATGAAGTCAACGCACCAAACATCTTTGGTATAGGAAAGATATTCTGGCTCAATTCCGTAGTGGTCTAGGGCTGATTTGAAATTTTGGAAAAACTTTGGGTAGTTTCTTTCTAGCAAAGGCGAAAGGTAAAGCTTGTTGGTTTCCTGATCCGATATCATAAGCTGGCCAACCTATTTTTCCAAATGATCTCAATTGATTTACCGATTTCTTCAAATTCTTTCTGGGTAAATTCGTCTGTTTTGGCGTTATTACACCAATAGCACGCCATCACACAATTCGCTTTGCTATACTCAAAATTAGAGTCTAACCGATCGATCTCGAGTACCCATCCTCTCAAGGACTTTTTCTTGATTTGACCTTTGTCAGCAAGTATCTCTATTTTTTCTGTAGTTATGTTACAATAGCTGCAAGAATTACCTTGCAAAAGCATATCAAAGTCAGATTTAGGAAAGAGTTTGGGAAATTTTTCAGATACATAGTGTCTCCGATGTTCCTCAATCACTAATTTATTGGCAATCTTCCAGCCCGTTAATTCCCTATAAATTTGCTCAATAGAAATTTCCCCAATCATCGATTCTGCTTTTTGTTGCCAGTAAACAGTTGTGTAGACATCTACAATATTCTGGGTAATCATGTAACTGTAAAAATCTGATAAGTCATCAGGGATTTTGGAATGACTAATTACCTTGTCAAAAAGGTACAAATTCAGCTTAGTCTTAAAACTGTCATTTGCCTTGGAAGTGTATTTGAAATTAGTGTCCGCTATCATTTTTTGAATTAAATGGATTAATCTCTAGCTCTTAGTATTCATCCAATATCCCTTCCTTTCCTATCATTTAAAAGTAGGATTAAAATTTTATTCAATTTCGCCGTAATGAGTTTCTCAGTTTAGGAGGAGGAGGTTTCATGTTGGAAGGGGGAAAACACCACCACCAATCGATTGGAATTACAAATCCCCTGAAATTCAAAAGTCCTAAATAGATCAAGGAAAGAAGGGGCGGTCTATTTCGAGACTAAAGACTGCTTCCTTACTTTACCTTTCTCCAAAATTTTAAATCCAAATGAACTCGTGCAATACCTTCTTTCTCAGCGAGGATTAAAGCTTTATCCTGAAAGCACTTGCTTTGTTGCGCATTTAGGTCTTTAATAGTCTTCCAATTTGACAGGTCTTTATATTCTAGGTTCAAACCAGTCCCGACGTCTTTGTCAAGGGGAACTTCAAGCTTGTTTAAGTCTACAATTTCTTTGGATATATTGAAATGTTCAGATAGATATTGATTGTAAACTACATCACGAAAAAATAGATTAAGCCCCTTTCTAGCTGCACCCCAACTTTTTCCACTGGGGGGAAATCTATCTAACAAGTCAGAAGTCAATTGATCCAAATAGACCAAATAATTATCTGTTTTTAATTTTTCGCTAAACTGATTCAATTCAATACTTTCCTCAAAATATTCTCTACAAATGGAAACTAGTCCGCTTGCACCCTGATTTCTAATAGCAGATGGCCCAACCGAAGTCTGTGCAACTTTTCTGTGCATAACTTTCAAAAACTCGTCTTCGTTCATTGGGTTAATCTTTATTCTTTGATCTCAATTTGTACTGGTTTTCTATTTCCAAAAACATCCTTCATATTCAATATTTCTGTTTACTAGGAATTACACCTCTCACTCCGCCTCTTGGATCATCGACATCACCTTTGTATCGAGGGGTCAAATGGATGTGAACGTGGTTTACTGTTTGTCCGCCACTCTCTCCAATATTGATCCCAACATTAAACCCATCTGGGTTGAACTTCTGAGACAGAATCTCTTTCACTTTGTTCATCATAAATACACAAGCTGATTGCTCTTTGAAGGTCAATGCGAAATAATCATCACAATGCCGTTTTGGGATAATCAAAGCGTGCCCTTCATTGACAGGAAACTTATCATAGATGGCATATGCTGTTGCCGACTCCACAATGAGCTCTCTATCCGAATCAGGATTACAGAAAGGGCAATCCGAATTTTGATTTCTTTTTAATTGGTTATAGTGCTGATACTGGTAGATTTCGCAATTCTCATTCTTAAAAAAGGATTTTGAGTTTAGAATTACGTTGCATTGATACGTCTGTTTTTGATGAATTTTGTGCATTCTAAAACCTTCGTACTGCAAATCCCTCCTTACCGCGATATAGACTTTTCCTGTTGGTTTTATCAAGGATGAAAGCTCCATCAAAACAGTAGCTTGCTCTTCTGGTAGAAGAACATTCAAGACGTAAAAGCAAATTATAGAGTCAAACTTTTTATTGGGAAAATCAGGAGCGTAATGCTTATCGTAGCCTTCAATCTTAATCCCTTTTCCCTTGAGCAATTTAACATCAGTCCCAAATCCACAACCAAAGTCCAACACATCTCCGATTAGTAAATTCCTCTCCAAAAGAATTCTAGCTGGGAAAGAAAGGGTATCTCTTTCCTTGGCGGTTAAGTGGCTATTTGGGTTTGACTTTAAATTTTCCATCCTTCAAAACCTCTGCTTTCAATTAAATAATTGCAACTATTCTGTAATTGCGAAATCCCATGTTTTTTCCAAGAATCAAATGAATGGTTTCCTAAGAGTGCAACCTGGATTTCTTTTTGAAATCGTTTCGATTGACTTTCAAGGATTATCCCCCAATAATTAATGATAAGATCTTTTTGCCTTTCGATAATCTCCGGTGTTGGGATTTTATCACGTTTGGCTCTATTTACAGGAGGTGTGGAAGGTAATAAATTCCAAAGGTCATTATTTTTCCAAACAGAAAATGGGATTACGTGATCGATATTAGTTTCACTTAATGACGTAATTTTTTTACCAGTCCAAACGCAGTAAAATTTTCCTTCTTTTTGAAGTATCTCGTTATACAATTTTTTCGATTCCTTAATTTCTCTTAACGTGATCGGACTCCTTAAAACTTCATTAAGAACCTTATCAATCGATAAATTATTCCCAGATGCATTTACAGAAAATTCTGCCCATTTGAATAAGATGGAATCCTGCCCGCTTATAAAACTGCCTAAAATTTTGAATGCTTCGTAGTATTCAATGGGAATTGAAAACGTACCAAATTCATTGATCAAAGTCTCAATGTCTATCTTTGATTTTCTTCTGATCGATTGATTTTCAAAATTGAAAATAGAGTAATAGTCATTGGTTATTGAACGACCGATATACTTCATCGGCAGTCTCGTAATCGTATTTCTAAGCTTTTTGGCAAGCTCAAAAAAATCGCTTTGCAAATCTTCCGGTATTCCTTTGTTCTTAAGGTCGTTATAAAATGCGGAAAAACCTCCTCGATTTTCGTAATCAGATATCAATTTGATGAACTGATTACTAAATGCAAGGTTGGTTGTACCGTTTATTTGAGGTATAGTAGTGATAGATTCTAGAATTGGATAATAGTACACTAACCACTTTTCGATAAGCAGTCCAGTTGGTATTTGAACACGGTTTCCCACAAACGAAATAAATGGGGAATTATCCTGAATAATATCAATAACACCACGCAGAAGGGCAAATTTGTAGGTAGTGGTCTTACTATCCCTTTCAATGATTTTGCTAATGTTATAAAAGACTTGGTTGTTCATGTTTAAAAATAATTATTCATAAAAATGTTAAAGCATTATTTGGATAACCACATTTTCTTAACCGAAATTCCCTCCTCAATATCCTTCTCAATCTCCGAATAAAAAAACAAGCCTAGGCATTTTGTTTTTCGCTAGTGAAAGTCTGTACTGCTTCTTCGATCTGCTTGAGTTTTTCGTAATCCTTATCGGTCATGGTTATTTCAGCTTCTTTATTTCTCTGCTTTGAAGCAGTGAGTTCATTTGAGTGATCGCAGTATTATTCAATTGGATCAAGCGTTCTGCTTGACTTAATCCTTGCCTTATCAGGAGGGCATTGATGCTTTCCATATTGCTGAGTACGACCAGTTGTTCGATACTGGAGGTATCTCTAATATTCCCTTCTACGCCGGGATTGGTTTCTCTCCATTGTCTGGCTGTCATTCCAAAAAGTGCCATATTCAACATATCTGCTTCATCCGCATAAACGAAATTGATTTTTTCTTTAGAGAGAGATGGTGGAATCAAGCTTTCTTTGATGGCATCAGTATGAATCCTGTAGTTTACCTTGGCCAATGTCCGTTGAAGATTCCATTCCAGCTTGAGGTTTTGATTTTCTTCTTCTTTGAGGCGTTGATATTCTTTGACCAAAAGAAGTTGAAACTTTGGGCTAATCCACATACCAAAGTGGAAAGCAATATCCTTATGCGCATAAGTTCCCCCGTATCTACCAGCCTTAGCGGTGATTCCGATTGCTTTGGTTGATTCAATCCATTGCTTGGCTGAAAGAACAAAGTTATTGCTACCTGCTTCATTTTTAATTGTACCGAATTCGGTATAATTAAAATCGGGATTATAGAGAGATTCCCATTCGCCCAGGTACTCAATGGTATTTTTTAGACTGAGCCATTTGATAATCACTACATCCTGAAGTTGGCTCCTAGCCATATCGGTAAGTGAGATATAGTCAGCTGATTCTTGAGAAATTATAGTTATTTCTATGCCTTCAATAGCTATTTTTTTGTTTTTTGCCATACGCTATTTTAGGATTAGCCAGGTTATCAACTCAAATTTGTTTGCCCCATCGGCTTGCTTTTCCTGAGGTACTATAGTTGCATTTCTACTTCCAGTGAGCATTCCAAGATTCTTCTTTTTGAAAGTTCCACTGATGGCGCTGATCGCTTGGTGAAGTAAAGCGGTGTATTGACTAATATCCAATCCATTGTTAGTTTCTTCATTGAACAAGTCACATAAGTGAGGTATCGCTTCATCCTGCGCAGTACAAAGCAAGCGATACATAACCAATATTTGCTTCGGATGAGTGAAGTTGTATCGGACAGTTCCATCATCTCGGACATACACTAGGAAATAGGGTTGAAGTGGATTTACTTTTTCATTTCCTGTACTATCTCCTATTTGTTCGAGACAGAAAATAACACCGGGCTTTACCACTTCTGATGCATCTTGATTAAAAAGTGTGAGTTCCAGTTTATGTGGCACCAATGCATAAATCCCTAGCGGTGCAGCTTCCAATTCATTGCGATTGGCTTCGATGAAATTGAGCAAATCCATCCTGAAATCATCCAAGGAAAAGTTGCTTAGCGAAACTCCTCCTTCATTGAGTTCGTCCATGTCAAGGACTTCATCTTGCAGTCGTTTCAATTGCTTATCGCGGAATTTTAAATCATCCTCGACCAAATCATGAATTTGTTCTTTGTTCAGTAAATTATCTTCATTCGTTCCGCTGATATCCACGAGTGCCATTCTAGCCTCCACGCGTGATTTTAGCTTGATGTAATTATCAAGGTCTTTGGTAGGCCAGAAGTTTACCAGATATACTTTGTTGTTGATAGATCCTATTCGGTCAATCCGTCCAAATCGCTGAATGATTCGGACAGGGTTCCAATGAATATCATAATTCACGAGATAGTCACAGTCTTGTAAGTTCTGCCCTTCGCTGATGCAGTCAGTAGCAATAAGAATATCAATTTCGCCATCTTTATCATTTGGCATGTTTTTCATATCCTTTCTCTTTTTACTTATCGGGGAAAAGTTGCTGAGGATATGATTGAACTCGGTATGATCGGTAAAGCCCTTGGGCTTGAAGGTGGTTTTATTTTCTGCGCTACCAGCAATCTTGGCAATGTGAACTCCGAGGTCCTCTTTGGCCCAAATTTCTAAATTATCATATAGATACTTGGCCGTATCTGCAAAGGCGGTGAACACTAAAACCTTTTTATTCTTTGTTCCTGTTTTGGTGAGCGTGCAATTGAGCACCTTAGTGCTAATGAGGCTTTTTAACTCCTTCAATTTGGCATCTCTACTCACATCTACATCTTTAGCTCTCAGCTGTAGCTCATACAATTGATCCTTGTCTTCCTGCATTGCTTTTTTCCAAGCATCTAATTCAAGGTGATTCATTTTGAAAGTAAGTTTCTCACCTACTTCCAAAGCTGATCTTAGGTCATCATCTTCGACAGCGTCAATGTCAATGTCCTCTATTTCCAGATCAGGATTTTCTTCTTTGTATTTTCCAAATCGATTAATCCTTTTGATCAAGCTGTCGATCCGAGCAATGGTCCTTTCTAAAGTTTCACGAAAAGAATAAATAGAACTTTCCAGACGCTTCATGAAATTGACTTTCATCATACCAATCAAGTAGCTTTCACGCTGTTCTTGAGAAAACATTTTTACTGCTGCCGGACCTGATTTCTTTAAAACCTTTTCTTCATATAGCGTTTTGAATTGTGGCTTTACAAATCTGCTGGGATTAAAATGAACCAACTGGTATTTACTTATTTTCGCATTTAGCTTGTCATATGACAGAAATTTGTTTTCTGTATCAATTTCAGGATAAATAGATTTTACTGGCTCATGCGCTGGAAAACCTCCTATCCGCTCCATTTCTGATTTATAATATTTTGTAATGTGTTTCCGTGAGCGCGCAATGGTCAAGGCATCTAGCAATTTGAAAAAAGCGGAATCTAAATCATTCAATAAATCTTTTGTGGTTTTTTCTTCATTTATTCGAGCTTTTGCCCAGTTGGTAAATTTGGTTTGGGATTGCTTCAATAATTCTGTAATGCTATCTATGCCTAACTTGTCCTCCTCAGCCCCGGCAAATGCCATGTCATTTTCAGCGGTGATGTACATGATTTGATTACGCAGATCCTTGAGCTCATTGTTTACAGGTGTAGCGCTTAGCAACAAAACTCTAGTTTTCTTTCCGCCCAGAATGATGTCTTGCATCAATCGTTCATATCGACTCTTTCGAATCGTGTTCCCCTCTTCGTCTTTCTTGCCTTTCTTGTTATTCCTGAAATTGTGGCTTTCGTCTATGACAATCAGGTCGTAAGCACCCCAATTGAAGTTGGATAGATCAATATTGTCAGCTTCAGTATGGCCCTTTTCCCTACTCAAATCTGTATGATACATCACTGTGTACGAAAAACGATCTTGCGGGAATGGGTTCAGGCTATGTCCTTTGTGAGCTTGATAGACAGTCCAATTGTCTTTTAGTTTCTTGGGTGTAAGCACAAGTATGCGGTAATTAAGCATTTCGAAATACTTGATTACTGCCAACGCTTCGTAGGTCTTACCGAGACCCACGCTATCCGTGATGATACAACCGTTAAATTTTAAGATTTTATTGATTGCTCCTCGTACACCATGCTGCTGAAAAGTGAAAAGTGTTTTCCAGATTTCAGTATCATACAGATTTGATTTTAGATCTAAAAGTCCTGATTCATCGGCCTCTTTGAGGTACTTTCCAAAAATATGAAACAGCGTTTTGTAATAAACGAATTCGGGACTGTTGTCACGATGAAGCAATTCAATGTATTTAAGCACTTGATCTTTTACATCTTCTACCTCCACACCTTCCATTTTATTGTTCCATAGATCGTCAAACCATTCTTTAAGATCTGACAAGTCCCTTCGATCGTTGACCACTAGGTTTAATTCAATATTTGGTCTAGCACCTAGGCCGAGGCCATTCACTGTGAAGTTGGAGCTACCCGTGATGGCATCCTCAACGCCGTTTGGTTTTTCGATATGGTAAAGTTTGCCATGCAGGAAGTCCGGGCGAATCATTGACTTGATTTCAACCTTTTCTCTAATCCAATCTGCACATTGCTTAGCCAGTACTTTTTGTTGCAATCTTTTCTCAATCGGAATTACGAGCTTTTCATCTTCGATTTTATAGCTCTTCGCTTCTATGGAGGATGATACATTTCTAATAAAACGTGGTTCGCCGAAAAGCAATCTGAGGGAGTTGACTCCGTCCAATTGGGGCTTTAATTTTTCGTAAGCATAAATAGTGAAGTATGCTGTTACGAAGGAGAGATTAGCTCCACAAACTAATTTATTGGTCAGAAAACTCCCGACACTGCCATTGGAAAAGTTATCTCTAATGCTTTTTGTGTTGTTCGTATTTGCGGATTCTTTCATCAACAATCTAAAATAGTTAAAATAAAGACCTTTTTGGCCTTTGAGGGGTTACAAAATTAGACCTATCGTAAACTTGAATCTATCTATCTGATTTTTAGTGAAACAATTTTCAGGAATTAGTACTGAGCTTTGGAATTTAGGAGGAATGAATTAAAACTATAGCCCCCCACTTATTTTAGCAAACACTCATTTGCCAGACGCATTTTTTTGCTCAAAAACTGAAATTCTAATTCTATTTGTCCAAATCTTGGACTACGCCCCCAGCCGAAAAAGCAAGAGCTTTTAGCACTTTTAAAGTGCAAGTGAGTAGCTTTTGAACTGAATCTTCGGATAGCCACGTGATGTCCTCAAGGGATTTTGCATATAACGATATTTGGTGCTAATTGTCCAACAGCCTGTTGGACAATTGGACTACTCAGATTGCTGCCTGTCTTTTCTAATAGTCCAGCAACCTGCTGGGCTATTGTGTTACTTTCAGGAAAATCATCAATTTTCAATCGTCCACCAGCTTGGTGGATCAATTCACTTTCTTTGAAAAAGGAATAAAACTTGCGCATAGCAAACAAATTGGTTCTTGAAAAACCATTGGTATCGGACAGTTCTCTTTTCAAGTCTTTGGCCATCTGCTCCACCACCTTGCTGCCCCAAGCAAATGCTTCTTGCTTTTCAAAGATGCTTTTCCCAAAGAATCATTAAGCTAGATTTAAGTTTTCTGGAACAGCATCTAAGTTACTGTTTCACTCATTCTTCAAAATTAAAGTCAAACTCATTCTTATTTCTCCATAAGAAACTGCTTCATTCAGTTTTTCAAAAATGGGTTTCAGTGCTATTTCTCTAGCCAATTCATTGAAAGCCACACGCACCTTATCCACCACGGCTTTGGATACCAGTTTCTCTAAATCAACATCACTTCCCTCTGCATACAACTGAGATAAATGCGAATAGATGGTCGTGATCTGCAAATCCCTTTTTGCTGCAATCTCACCTGGAGCGAGTCCTTCTTTATATAGAAGCAGTGTCTCCTCGGTAGTTGATATCTTTTTTGTTTTTTGGGAAGAACTAAATTTGCGAATCACCCGCATAAATTCTTCACCGTATTTTTCCATTTTGTTCATCCCCACCCCGGAAATAGCTAAGAACTGATTTTCTGTGACCGGCATATCAACCGCCATTCCTTTCAATGATTTGTCACTGAAAATAAGATAGGCTGGGAAATTTTCTTCTTGGGAAATCGAATACCTCAGCTGCTTCAGAGCAGTAAATAAATCAGTATTCACTTCTTCCTCAAATGCTATTTTCATGGAGGTTGGCTTCATCTTATTCTTCGCTTCAAGAACTACCGGCAAAGTCAATTTTATAGCTTGTTCACCTTTCAGTACATTCCATCCAATGGGTGAAATCTTTAAGGCCGAACCTTCACTATACATAATCTCGATCAAGCCTTGATTTGCCAATTGAATGATGTAATCTCGCCAATCAATAAAACTTACCTCTTTTCCCACGCCATAGGTTTTGAGTTGGGAATAGCCGCCTGCATGTACTTCAGCATTATTGGAGCCTCGCAATACATTGATCAACATCGTAATCCCTTCCTTCTCTTTCATCCTGGCAATCCCGGAAAGCGCTTTCTGAGCCAACACGGTGCCGTCAAAGTCTTTGGGTGGATTGTCACATACATCACAATTCCCGCAATCTTTGGTCAAATGCTCTCCAAAATAGGAAAGCAGTATTTTTCGCCTGCACGATTTTGCCTCAGCAAATTGCAACATCCGGCTCAGTTTATCCTTTTGCATAGCTGAATTTGCCCCGCCATCCGCAAACTGACTGTACAAAACAAAATCACTCATGTTGTAATACAAAATTGTTTCAGAAGGCAATCCATCACGACCCGCTCTTCCTATTTCTTGGTAGTATCCCTCTAAGTTTTTGGGCAGATTATAGTGAATCACCCAGCGTACATTGGATTTGTCAATGCCCATCCCAAAAGCAATCGTGGCCACAATTATTTTTGTGTCGTCGTGTATAAATGCCGTTTGCACCCGCTCCCTTTCCTCGGGATTCATGCCTGCATGATAAAATGCCACCGAGTGTCCATCCGCCTTCAAATAATCAGCAACTTCCTCTGTATTCTTTCTGCTTAGGCAATAGATAATTCCGCTTTCATTCTTTTTCCGTTTCACAAACCGCGCAATTTCTTGGAACTTTTTATTCTTAGGAACCTGACCTCTTACTTCGATACTTAGATTTTTCCTGTCAAAAGAGGATATAAATAACTTGGAGTCTTTCAATCCCAATTGCATTTCAATATCTGCTCTGGCAGACTTGTCCGCAGTGGCAGTCAAAGCCATAAACGGAACTTCGGGTAGGGAATTTCTAAATGCTTTAAGCTGCGTATATTCTGGTCTAAAATCATGTCCCCACATGCTTACACAATGTGCCTCGTCAATGGCTACTAATTTTATATTTAAGCTTTTCAACCAGGTGTTGCTCACCGAAATCAATTTCTCCGGGGATAAATACAGCAGCTTAATTTCGCCTTTCTTAGCTCGAGCAATCACTTCATTTTCAGCCTGCGGAGAAATAGAACTATTAAAAAAATCTGCTTGTATTCCGTTTGCTTGCAATGCCTGCACCTGATCTTTCATTAATGAAATAAGGGGCGAGACAACAATCGTAATTCCATCAAAACACAAGGCTGGAATCTGAAAACACATCGATTTGCCCCCGCCAGTTGGCATAAGCACAAAACTGTCTTTTCCTGCTAGCGTGCGGTCGATAATTTCTTGTTGTAAAGGCCGAAATTCATCGTAGCCAAATACCTGCTTTAATAGCGTTTGTGGGGTCTTTTCCATAATCACACGCAATTTAAGTTTTGAGGCTTTGCAAAGCTAGCCTTGAATGAGATCAGCTTTTTTAGTATGGTCTGTCGAAAATCCCGACACACCACTTGCTCTTTCAGCTTATCCTATTTCGTCTGGAAGATGTCAAAATTAGAAACCGCTGGGAACTGGTATTCTCTCTATGTATTTGTAGTTCAGGCATTCTACACCTTTACTTTATCTTGAATTATTGCAAATAATCTTATCAAATTAATGGCAGCAAAATAGCTTTGCTGCCGATATTTAGTAATTCCATTTAAGTAAATACTCAGTTTATTATTCTTCTACTGGCATAGCGTAGCATTTTGCTTATGGAATATTTTCATAAGCTTTATGAATTACCCCTCCAAATTCCCTTACATGAAAGCAGTTCACCCCATTTTATTTGATCGGTTTTGCTTGAAGGCAGTTGCCTAGGAGCTATTTGTTGGGCTTTGGGTTTTGATCTGAAGCTGGATAGTTCGATCTCATAAAACGCCCTAAGCTTTATGGGGTGCCTAGCTATTTTTTCGCTTTGGTATCAAAGCTTTTCCAATAGCTCACTTCGCACAAGGTCATAGGCTTGCTCTTGGTCGTAGTGTATGCCAGATCTGAGTAGGGCTTTGGTGTCTCCGATAAAGTCTGAGTCCTTGAGTGTGGATTCCAAATTCAGAATAAACTGTTTCCGACTCGGCGGGTTCTCTACCGAAAAATTCATGTATTCTTGATAGCAATGAAGTAAGGTGGTTTTATCCAACTGCGCCTTTTGGGTCAATGCCATAAACAAATCAAATAAATCACGCCCCTTTTTTCACTGGTAAAGCGCCCTGAGTTTAGTACCGAGCAGCTCTTCTAATTTGTAAGTAGTTATGTTGCAATACCCATCAAACCATGAACTATTAACCTGAAATGGGACCCCTTGCAGTCCCAAAACGGTAAAGTGTTCTCGCGTATTGGTTTCTACCTTTAGCCGAAGTCGTATGGATGGTGGAAACTCCGAATCAAAACGGAAAATTATCTGATTGCCATCTCGTTTTGGCTTCACTAGGGACTCGGTCAAAAAACTTAACGCCGTTTGTAGCCGCTGTACCGTTTCTTTAATCGGTTCTGCCCTAACTTGAACTAGATCTATGTCTTAGGAATACCGAGGTTGAGGATTTATGTACAATTTATGTAAGGCTGTGCCTCCTCGAAAAGCCAAACTTTTGGATAACCAAGAATCTGAAAAAATATGTACAAGGGCTCTACATATCACCAAATCTTGCTCCACCTGCTCGTTGGTTTGCCATGGCACCTGCTGTCTCCACTGAGTAATATATGCTTGAGGGATCATTCGTCTAGGTCGATTGTTGTATTTACGATTACATTCCACTGATTATCGGATGCAAATCCTTTTGTGGAGCTTCGAACCTTAAGTGGGATTCGGAAGAAGTTCTGACTCTCGGTTTTCATAGCTTTAAACAATGCTTCTGCCAAATCCAATCGCCCACAAATCATCTCCAAAAGATAGCCCAAACGCTGTAAAGTAGTCGTTTGCACATGACGCACAAGCAATGCTGAAAAATCACTTGGTTTGATGATCTCAGATAATTCGCTGATGACAGTTGCAGCCCGAGTAATCCCTCCAATTCTTCTCTCAAATTGAATCAAATCACATGCTGTCAAAGATGGGTTGGAAATATTCAAATAGCCCGCTTCGGTTTTAAGTTGATTGATCAGCCCTTCTGGAATAGTCTTAATACTGATGTAATTGATTTTAAGGCCTTTTCTTTCGGTAGCTCGAAGAACCGGAAATGTCGAAATCACAAAATATTCTTGAGGCTGCTGATGGGCAGCTCCATGATATGCGGCAGCATTTAGCAAGGCAAGGTAATAAGGCCTTTTCAAGTGGGCCATCAAAGAATCTAAAAACAAATTGGGCGGCAAAACCCCTCTGCCAGCGTATTGAGGTGGGATGATTAAGTAATAACCCTTGAACACTGACAAAAGCCTGCCTTTTTCAGTCAGTCGGTTTAGTGCAAGTTTGATAGAATTATCACTTTGTGTTTTGAAGTGGTTTCTAAGTTCGAATAATGGAAAACTAAATCTTCCATTGGCGAGAACTTGATCCGTCCAGTTGGCAATCTGATTGTATGAAGTTTCTACTGTCAAGGGAGAGTTATTTTTTGCTTAAGGTATCACATTTCAATACGTTTCGCAAATTATTTATCTCACTCTTTATCCTAAGCAGTCACCTAATAAATTCTTAATTTTTCAAACCAAAAGAAGGTATATCAGTCTAATAATTACCTACTCCAACTCTTCGTAGTAATACGAGTGGTCTATTCCTTTCGTATACATTTCTCGACTGTCAACTTGGTCAGTTAGGGCATTTTTGAGCAATCGCTTTAATCCACTGCTGTCCACTGAGCTTTGCACCATGGCATTCATATACTCAGATTTCCCTATTCTACTCCAGTCTACGCATTTTTTAAGACTCCTCTTCAATATCAAATCCAGCCAAATTCGAGTGCTTCTGCCATTACCTTCTATAAATGGGTGAGCAATATTCATTTCTACATACTTTTCTACAATCTCGGCTACTGTACGTTCGGGTATTTGATCCATTCCCGCTAAGGTATCAGCAAGAAATCGAGCCATAGCAAATTGAAAACCGTCTTCGAAATGTTCTTTTGTCTGATTTGCCCCGCAAAATCATACAAGCCACCAAAGAGGTACGCATGTATTTGTTGCAAGCCATTTATAGTACCTACTTCTATATTTGCAATAAAGGAGCTCTCAAAAAGGGCATAAGCCTTGGTTTTGCTTTTCCCATCTAGGGTCTCATCGCTGTAGGTAAACCATTCGATAAATCGATTGGCCTTTGTGCCTGGAAAAGTTTTTCCCAATGCAATAATTCCAGCGTAATCGAGCATGTCGGTCAAGCGTTTTTTACCATCAGGTGCTAGCAGTTTCAACTGGGTAGTGACACTAACCACTTGACTGTTTTCTTTCTTGAGTTTAGCTTTTAGGTACTTCCAGTAATTGCGGGTTTTACTATAATCATCTTGGTTGGTAAGTACTGCGATGATATCCAATACCGAAAACCACCATTTGGAATTTTGCTCATCCCAAAGGGCGCGCACTTGACGGTCATCGAAAAAAGGAATAGCTATTTTTTGCTGTTCCTTCATGATCCAAATCAGTATTCTTGGGTTCTAGGATAGAATTTAAGACTCATTTAATGATTATACGATTCTTTGTCAGTAGAATAGTGTAGCCCGGTCGGCCTCGACTTTCCTCTCCCACAGTTAGAATAAATGTCTCCGGACACCGAGCTTATCGAGGGGTACAAGAATTGATTTTGGCAATTGACACGATTCCGTATCATCATATTCATTTATTACTTAAGCTTTAATTACTCCAAAAATAATGCTTGTAGCCTAGAGATACATCATCTCCAAATACATCGTTTTTAGCTTTGGATAAGTGTAATTATACCAAGATAAGCAATCCTCTACCATCCTCCACCGAGCGCCTTGTACAATTGGGCATAGCTGCTGAGCAATTCCTGCTTGGCGCCAGCAAAATTCAACTGTGCATCAAAGTTTGGTGCTAAGTATATAGTAATTTACTTTGGGCAGGAAGGATCTGACTATCAAAGTTGCTCAGGGAAGTATTTGCCTTACGGTTAATTGCATTGCCGATGTGCATGGTATCAATACTTCGAAAAAAAGATTATATGTATATCCGCTATTACACCAGTAGCCTTATTTTTTTGCTTAAAGACAGAAGACCGAAGACGCCTGCCTGCCGGTAGGCAGGGAAGACCGAAACGTCCAAATATCAATTTGTTGCCAATTAAATTCTCGTCTTTTTTGCCTACTGGCAAAGTAGCGGATAATCAAAAAAGGATTAGCTCTGATTTTGACACTACTTCATGCAATCCTCAAAAACTCAAGAACACATTTTTCCAGTTCAGTCTCAAAATACTACACTTCAGTCAAGTTTAATTTTTAAAAATGTTCTGCTTCTGCACTTTTGATTCAAATACGAATCGAAATGAAAATCAAACTTATTCTTCTCTTCTACTTTATCCTGATGCAGACCATCGCTTTTGGCCAAATCAGCATTAGTGGCGAGGTAATAGATGAGAAAGGTCTTCCACTTCCTGGAGTTAATATTTTTATAAAAGGAGGATATGACGGATCTACTTCCAAAATAAATGGCAGCTACAGCTTTCAGACGGAACAAAGAGGCTATCAGATTTTGGTTTTTCAGTTTATGGGTTACAAAACTGTCCAACGCACCATTGAAATAGCGGACGAGAAAATCAGCATCGAATCCATCACATTGACCGAAGAGATCACCGAAATGAATGCTGTGACGATCTCCGCCGGTGCCATGGAGGCCTCAGACGAAGGAAAGTCTGTCGTGTTGAGATCCTTGGATATCGTCACCACGCCGAGCGCAATGGGCGATATCATGGGCGCTTTCCAAACGCTTCCGGGTACAAGCACGGTCGGAAATGACGGCCGGTTATTTGTCCGAGGCGGCGATGCGAGCGAAGTCGGAATCTACATCGATGGTATGCGGGTAGGAAATGCCTATGGCACCACCGCCGGAAATGTGCCGACACGTACACGGTTTAATCCCAATTTATTCAAAGGCACATTTTTCAGTACGGGAGGCTATTCGGCAGAATTCGGTCAGGCACTTTCATCTGCTTTGGCACTGAATACAAAGGACCTGTCGATCCGTAGTCAGGGAGATCTGAGCATAATGAGTATCGGTGGAGGCTATTCGCATACGCTTGCCAATGAAAAGCAGAGTATCACCGCTAGCGCCAATTATTTTAATCTTGCTCCTTATCAAGGACTGATCAAGCAGGAGATTGATTTTGAAGCGGCTCCTTTTGGTTGGGATGTGGAAGTGGCAGCCCAAAAGAAAACCGGGAAAAATGGCCTACTCAAAGTCATGGCACGAACCGAATCAGGCGGGATGCAACTTTGGCAGCCGGTTCCCGGATCTGATCAGCGGGTGTTGATTGACTTGAAAAATGACTACAGCTATGCGCAAGCCAACTGGAGAACTATCCTGAAAAGCGATTGGACGCTGTTTGCCGGAATATCCTATTCTAAAAACTTAGATGAAATTGCCTTTGACAGTTTACAAATAGCCCGACAAAATGAACTTATCCACATCAAAGGAACTGCGATTAAGGATTTTTCGGATCGGCTTTCTGCAAAATTTGGAGTGGAGCATTTCATCCATCCGTACTCAGAAAAACTCGTCCGAGAAGGCTGGGTTCGGGAATTTGACGACCGGGAAACTTATGTATTTACCGAGTGGGATTTCTACCTTAATAAAGACTTGGTCTTTCGTGGAGGCTTGAGAGGCGGTGCTAGTACCGTGTCCGGTGAAGAATGGCTAGATCCGCGATTTTCCGTTGCCTACCAATTCAAAGACGCAGGTCAATTGTCGGTTGCTGCAGGAAGATTTCATCAATTGCCTTTGGAAAACTTTCGGGTGCTGAACACCGATCTTCAAAATGCAGAATCGAATCACTTGATTCTAAACTACCTCTTCACCAAGGAAGGCTTTACTTTCCGAGCGGAGACATTCTACAAGTCTTATGATCAACTCGTTACTTTTGAAGGCACGATGGATAATCCTCAGGCGCTTCAA
>Ga0306870_1000131_pt1 | contig 18683 bp, 16 predicted proteins | sample AntRauMeHopE1496_FD_190435 | JGI IMG/M metagenome (GOLD analysis project Ga0306870, IMG submission 190435) | Saline lake microbial communities from Rauer Islands, Antarctica - Metagenome Hop E1 #496 (v2) (version 2) | ecosystem: Environmental > Aquatic > Non-marine Saline and Alkaline > Saline ... | reverse complement strand
GCCCCGGAGGAACCTACTATTGATACGATTTCGGATTTGGCAATTTCCAAGTTTACCCCTTTCAGGACTTGTAGGTTTCCATAGGATTTGTGGATTCCGTTGGCTTTCAGCATACTAGTTTTTTTTGGACCTCCAAAAATAGAACAAATCCCTCAAATTCAGGAATTAAAGGCTTTTTTACCGAAAAAAGGATAAAGTTGGGTTTGATATATCAACACTTTGCGCTTAACTTCGGGCAAAAATTCAGACAGGATGAATATTCACGAATATCAGGCTAAAGAAGTACTAAAAAGTTACGGAGTAAAAATTCAGGAAGGCATAGTCGCCGACAGTCCTGAGGCTGCACATGAGGCAGCGGTCAAGCTTAATGCAGAGACTGGCACTTCATGGTTCGTAATCAAAGCACAGATTCATGCCGGCGGCCGTGGTAAAGGGAAAGTACAAGAAACCGGATCAAACGGTGTAGTGCTTGCCAAAAAGATTGAAGATGTAGCTGAGAAAGCAAAGAATATTCTTGGTGGCACTTTGGTCACACATCAAACTGGCCCTGAAGGCAAAAAAGTAAATAAAGTTTTGGTCGCTGAGGATGTGTACTATCCAGGAGCATCGGAACCAAAAGAATATTATTTGTCCATTTTATTGGATAGAGCGACCGGAAGTAATGTCATCATGGCATCTACCGAAGGTGGAATGGACATCGAAGAGGTTGCTGAAAATCATCCTGAAAAAATCATTAAGGAGTGGATTGACCCTAAAGTCGGTCTTCAGGCATTTCAGATTCGTAAGGTAGCTTTCAAACTTGGCTTAAGTGGAAACGCTTTCAAAGAAATGGTGAAGTTCATCGCTGCACTATATAAAGCATACGAAGCAACGGATTCTTCTCAATTTGAGATCAACCCGGTATTGAAGACTTCGGATGATAAAATCCTAGCAGTAGACGCTAAGGTAAATTTGGATGACAATGCGCTGTACCGTCATCCTAACTTAGCCGAGTTGAGAGACGAAGCAGAAGAAGATCCCTTGGAAGTAGAAGCTGGCAAATCAGGTTTGAACTATGTGAAACTTGACGGAAACGTAGGTTGCATGGTAAACGGAGCCGGTTTAGCAATGGCGACGATGGATATGATCAAGCTTGTGGGTGGCGAACCTGCCAACTTCCTTGATGTAGGAGGAGGAGCAAATGCTACGACTGTTGAAGCCGGATTTAGAATTATCCTTCAGGATCCAAATGTAAAGGCAATTTTGATCAACGTATTTGGTGGAATCGTGAGATGTGACCGAATCGCAAGTGGCGTGGTAGAAGCTTACAAATCAATTGGAGACATCAGAGTTCCAATTATCGTTCGTCTACAAGGCACGAATGCTGAAGAGGGTGCAAAGATCATCGATGAATCAGGCTTGAAAGTATTCTCAGCTATTACCTTGAAAGAGGCAGCTGACAGAGTTCAGGCAGTTTTGGAAGGCTAATAAAAAATTGGCACTCGTAGTTCAACTGGATAGAATATCAGATTTCGGCTCTGAGGGTTGAGGGTTCGAATCCTTCCGAGTGCACGAAGCTCAGACGCAAGTCTGGGCTTTTTTTTGTGGTTTTTTTTTAAGGGAAGTAATTTAATTAATATGTATATCCGCAATTGCGCCAATAGCCTTATTTTCTTTGCTTAATGAGACAGAAGACCGAAACGCCAAAATATCAATTTGACACCAATTATATGCTTGCCTTTTTCACCTACTGGCAAAGTAGCGGATAATTATAATAAATAAACCAAGATTTTTTGAAAGAATGGATAGACTGGTTTTTTACTAAAAGTGAATTATGTGCCAGAATCCTTTGATTTACAATTTACCGAAATGTGATCGGCCACCGCAATAAGGTATTTTAATCGAATATCAAGATTTAGTGATACATGCATTAAAAAATTTACCGTGAGCACTCACATTATTTGAAGTAGATTAAGTTGAGGTTAGTCAAATTTAGATAAGGGACTGTCTCAATTGCAGGCAATCACATTGTGGGAAAATCAACTATGACTCTCGGCTATCCCGCAATTGGCGTGATTTAACACTGAATAGAATAACTTCCAAGATTTCTTAACACTATTCCATTCAAGCTCTTGCTCAAAGAGAACTCTAATAGATTATCAGGTCTAGATTTAGCTTTAATCCGGAATAGACAGCGAGACGAATACTCAAATAACGGTTCTCTGCTTTTGACTTGAGGGCAAGAATGAAAAACCCCAATTGTTTTAATTAAGCAAGCATTCCGACCTCGCCTACAGTTGCCTGAGTGATTTTATCAAAAATAGGATTATTCAAAGGCTATAAAATAAAAAAGCAGGAGAAGATCTCCTGCCCTTTATTTGAAAACTAAACCAACTATTATTTAACTACCACAATGAATTCAAAAATAATACTTTTATGTTTAAATCAAAACACCAAATATAAATTTGTTTGCTTTATTCTTTCCTAGGGAAGTTACCTCTTTTAAATGCAATTCCCAGTGCTAATCCTTGGCTAAATTGGATTTTACTGTCCTGATCAATATCATAGATGGTCAATGATGTCAAACTTACATTGATTAGGTTAGAAACTTTGGCAATAAGTGCCACATCCAGTCTGTGGTCGATGGTTTCAAAATCGATAGTCTCATAATTAGCAAACATTTGATATCTCATCTTTATGGTCAGATTCTCGGAAAGTTTTTTATTCCAATCAGCCAATACACTAAATGCCAACCATTCCGTTCGGACGGTCTCTCCTATTTCCACCCCATAATTTTCAGGAATGTTCAGATACAAGTCCGTATCTGTTACAAAAGTCCATCTGGGAGAGAATGGTGATATGCGAAGGCTGAACTCCTCATTTGGCTTATATTCCACACCCAGTCCCGTAGTAAGGAAAGCAGGATTGGCAAATTTGGAGATTAGGGTTCGCTCTGTTTCGGTGAAATTGTAACCAGGAGCAAACTGTGAAAGGAAATTAACTCCAAAAAAGTAGTTCCACTTATCATTGATCTTATAGCCCACTTTACTATCCAAGAAAAGTACGTCGTTTGACTTTCTCCCGTCTTCACCTTTATTTTTTACCACACCGTAGATAAAATCAAATTGATTATCCCAAGACCATTTGTCTTTAGCATAGCTTGTTCTCCCATTTAGATAAACACTAAAAGCAACGGAATTGACTCCTCCACCTTTCCAGTTATCACTGAATGAGGCTTGATTAATATTGATTCCGCCTGCAATCTCTTTAAGCCAGAAGCTCGTGTCTACTTTGGCAATTGCTTCTTGATCTTGGGCAATCACCTGACCTGCTAAAAAAAGAAGTAGACATAATGAGTAAAGTATTTTCATAATCAGTAGTATTAGAGTTGAATAAAATTTATGATGGCTACAAATATGGAAAATGACTTTGAAAGAGAATTAATAATTCGAGATTATTTGGCAAGACAGCGGACTACTCTGGCAAATGAGCGGACGCTCTTATCTTTTATTCGCACCTCGCTCTATTTCTTAGTAAGTGGCACTGCGCTCTTTGAAGTTCAAAAACTGGATCACGTCCGAGACCTTGGTTACTTGGCATTTGGATTGAGTGTGGGATTTGTCATCACAGGGATTTTTAATTATATAAGAGTGAAAAAAAAGCTCCGGAAAGGAAATTACTTAAACATGTAGCCCATGACTTTAGAAATCGGCCTGACGCTTGGAATAATTCTCCTGGCTATGGTTTTATTTTTCACAGATAAGTTTTCCATAGATACAGTTTCCATCGGGGTGATGGTTCTTTTCATGCTCACTGGAATTCTCGATGTAGAAGAGGGAGTTGCAGGTTTTTCCAACTCGGCCACGCTTACTGTTGCTGCTATGTTTGTGATTTCTTCTGCTATATTCAATACCGGAATATTGGACAAATTCAGTCAACAGCTTAGTAAACAGGCGGAAAAGAGTGAGTTTTCTCTTATTTTGAGTTTAATGGTTTCAGCGGGTCTGGTATCAGCGCTTATAAGTGACACAGCAGTGGTCGCTCTGTTGATGCCTGCCGTGATCAAGCTATCTAAAAACAATGGAATAGCACCTTCTCGCTTGCTGATGCCATTATCTTTTGGAGCGCTTATGGGTGGTGTATGCACGCTCTTAGGCACTAGCACCAATATTTTGGTATCTGGGATTGCAGAGAAAAGTGGACTTCCGGCTTTTGGAATTTTCGAAATGAGTAAGATGGGTATAATTTTCCTTGTCTCGGGAATTGCTTATATGGTTTTTGTAGGACGGTTTTTGCTTCCCAAGCGTAAACCGCTCGATCGATTCAGCGGGAACCCTGATTTAGGCAATTATTTATCTGAAATTTTAATCACTGAGGATTTTGAACAACTGGATGAACCCGTTTCCAAACAACGAATTTTTAACTTGTTGTCGATTAAACCACTTCAGATTATCAGATCAGACAATCGGAAGATTCATGTCTATCCCAATACTGCAGTCCAAAAAGGAGACTTGATAAGGGTGACCTCGGATAAGGAATCTCTTGAAAAAATAAAGCCGTATAAAGGAATTCAGCTCAAATCAGATTTAGCTTGGAAGGAAGACTTAGTAACTGCGGGCGAAGAGCGACTCTACGAAGCAGTCATTACCCCAAAATCATTTCTGGTAAAGAAAAATATCAAGGAGTTGAACTTCAAAGAACTGTTCAGTCAAGTCTTAATCATTGCGATTCGACATCGCCCAGGAATGCTGGAATCCAAAATGACAAGCACATCCCTTCGGGCTGGAGATATTTTACTTTTGAGAGCTACTGAAGAGACCATTCAATCTGTGGCAGAATCAGATGGTTTGGTTTTGATCTCTGAGACTAAAAGTAAAATTCTTGATAAAAGTAGAATTATCGGATCTGTATTGATCCTAGCCGCAGTAATTCTGCTCTCCGCATTTAATATACTACCAATTGTAGTTTCTGCCCTAGCTGGCGCTGTGGCCTTGATTCTTTTTGGAATGATAAGTACCGAACAAGCCTACAAAGCGATTGATTGGAAAGTTGTCCTGATGCTTGCTGGTATACTTACCATGGGTACAGCGCTCGAGAAAACTGGAGGCTCCCTCCTTATCGGCCAACTTATTGTAGGGGAAATAGGAAGTTACGGCCCGCGCGTTGTACTCTCTGCGCTGTTCGGAATCACCTTTTTATTAACTAACATGATGTCAAATAATGCCACTGCTGCACTTTTGGCACCGATTGCTATCAGTGTCGCAACATCAATTGGTGTAGACTCAAGACCCATGTTGATGGCAGTGACTTTTGCCGCCAGTCTAAGTTTTATGACTCCAATGGGGTACCAGACCAATGCCATGATCTATACCCCAGGTAATTATAAATTCAAAGATTATCTAATAGTGGGCACACCACTTAATATTCTCTATTGGATAATAGCCTCTTATTTTATCCCACTCCTTTTTCCATTTTAATCAAAACCTCAGAACTATGAAGATTTTCAGTATTGTTCTCATCGCATTGGGCGTGATAATGCTCTTTGCAAATAGCTTCAGTTTTACTACTGAAGAAAAAGTAATTGACGCTGGTCCAATCCAAATAAGCGCAGATAAAAAGCGCGAAGTCCAGTGGCCAACCTATGGTGGAGGAATTGTAATAGTGGCCGGGATAGTTCTTCTTGTAGTAGCTCAAAAGAGGAAATAAACCAGCTGGACAAAACCATCCGGAACTCAGGTGTCTATTTGTCCGAAAAATACATGAAACCAAAAATATGATGGCTTAAATCCTAATAATCAAATCCATAATATTCAAAAATCGATATTTCATGGAGAGATAAAGGCTATTCAAGTGTAACGAGTGTAGAACCTGCTCATGATTTAATTACGTGTAAACCGTATCCTCCAGACGTAGATACATTAAAAAAAAGCTCCTGATCTAGGAGCTTTTTTTATTTTACAAGTTCCACTTTTGCTACTTCCAAAGGATCTAGATTGAAAAACTCTTTGTGAATATTAAATTCCTGCTCGTCATCGGCAGGTTTCTTGGGTTGATAGGTTCCATCTTCCTGCATCACATAAGAGTTTACATTGTCCCTAAGGTTATATGCCAGGATATTCATCAACTGTTTTTCAAGCAGGGGTGCATTTATTTTGAAAAGCGACTCCAATCGTTTATCAAAGCTCCTTACCATCATATCGGCACTTCCGGCGTAGGTTCTGGTCTCTCCATTATTATGGAAATGATAGATTCTGGAATGTTCCAAGAAATCCCCAACTATAGAAATAACCTGAATATTTTCACTTAAGCCTGTTCTACCTGGCCTTAGACAACAAATTCCTCTTACGATCAATTTAACGGTTACTCCAGATTGAGATGCTCGATACAGTGCATAAATGATCTCCGAATCTTCGAGCGAATTAACCTTGATAAATACCCCACTTGGGAGTCCGCTTCGGGCATTTTCCGCTTCTTTTTCGATGAATTCAATCAATTGATTTCGCATGTCGCGAGGAGCAGTAATCAAATTTTTGTACTGACTTGGCATAGAATGCCCGGTAATTACATTGAAAAACTCAGACACATCGTTAGCGATGACTTCATTGGTGGTAATCAATCCTATATCTGTATACAGTCGGGCCGTATCCTCATTGTAGTTTCCGGAGCCCAGGTGTACAAATCGTGTAATCTCCGATCCATCTCGCTTTACGATCAAGAGAAGTTTAGTGTGTGTTTTAAGATTTGAAATCCCGTAAATAACAAAACAGCCAGCTTTCTGCAGTTTCTTAGCTTCACGAATATTATTTTCTTCATCAAACCGAGCCTTTACTTCGAAAAGTACAGATACGTGTTTTCCGTTTTCAGCTGCTCGCAAAAGTGCTTTTGTGATTCTGCTTTCCTTTGCAAGTCGGTAAATCGTCATTTTGATGGCCATGACATCTGGATCATCGGCAGCCGAATCAATAAGATCCATGATTGGATCTATGTTATTATATGGCTGATGTAGCAGAATATCTTTCTCTTTCAATGCGTCGAAGATCTTTACAGTGCCTTCATCTTGGTACGATAGCGGTTTCACGGAGGGATGAACCTGAGGCAATCGCTCTTTAAACCTTTTGTTGCCGACCACCTGCCATAGGCCTGTGAAGTCGAGCATACTGGATCTTTTCACCAGAAAAACTGAATCCATCTTAAGATTCCATCGCTCAAGAAGCGAATTCAGCATCCATTTGCTGTAACCTTCCTCTATCTCAATTCGGACTACTCGCCCAGTTTTTCGCTCCATCAATTTTCGCTTCACTTCTTCGAGGAAATTGGCATCCATATCCTCACTTTCTTCCAAAGTGAAATCGCCATTACGTGTGATTCGAAAAAGGCTAATCCCTGCTATCTCCACATTGCGAAAAAGGGAAACAATATTTTCACGAATGACCTCTTCGATTGGAATCAGAAATAGCGAATTCTCCCGTTCGATTTCAAAAAATCTAGGTATGTTGGCTGGAATCTGTACAAAGCTAAGCTTTCGCATATCCTTTCGCTCACCCGGACTAGTAGTGACTACCCCAAATACCAAGAGCTTATTCATCAAAATCGGGAAAGTCCGATAGCCGTCATACACCATCGGAGTCAGCATCGGATAGATTACTTTTTGAAAGTAATCGTTGACCTTTTCCTTTTCGATTTCACTAAGTTTGGAGAGGTTGCCCAGCGTAATATGTTCTGCCTGCATCTCTGGCATGATTACCTCTGTAAAGTGGTCGTGTTGATCCTGATGAAAAGCAAGACATTCTTCCATCAATTTGGCTTTGAAAGGTTCTTCCCGCAGACCTGAATAGTCCACTCGTTCTTTTTCGTAGTCCAAATAATTATAAAGCGACCCGACCCGAATCATGAAAAACTCATCCAAGTTGGAAGCAGTAATTGCCAAAAACTTTAACTTCTCGAAAATGGAACGATGCGATTTTTTTGACTGATCGAGTACTCGATCATTGAAAGTCAACCAACTCAGATCTCGACTGACAAGGTCACTCTTTTGAACAATGGAATTGTATTTATCGGCAACTGCTAATTTCATAGCTTAAAATATTAAAAACAGGGACAAGATATAAATGTTCGCTCCCGAATTGTTTTCTTGTTAGTATTAATTAAAAAAAGGGGCTAAAAAGCCCCTTTTGATTAGGTATCGATTTTGGCGTATTTCGCATTTTTCTCGATAAAGTCTCGTCTGGGTGCCACCTCATCACCCATCAGTACACTGAAAAGATGATCAGCTTCTATTGCGGAATCTATAGTTACCTGTTTGATCGTTCGCACACTTGGGTCCATCGTCGTAGTCCACAGCTGCTCAGGGTTCATCTCGCCAAGACCTTTGTATCGCTGAATACCCACGCTGTCCTCACGTCCATCTTTGGCCATTTCGGCAGTGAGGATTTTACGCTCTTCTTCTGTCCAGCAGTAGCGCTCATCTTTTCCTCTTTTCAATAGGTAAAGTGGTGGCAAGGCTATATATACATACCCTTTTTCAATCAAAGCTTTCATATATCTGAAAAACAATGTCAAAATCAGAGTTCGAATATGCGAACCGTCAATGTCCGCATCCGTCATGATAATAATTTTGTGATATCTCAATCCAGCAAGGTCTAATTCTTTGTCGTCGTTTGCCGTTCCGAATTTCACTCCTAGCGCGGTGAGAATATTTTTGATTTCCTCATTATCGTAGATTTTATGCTCATGCGCTTTTTCAACATTAAGGATTTTACCTTTCAGTGGGAGAATAGCTTGAAATTCTCGATCTCTTCCTTGTTTGGCGGATCCTCCAGCTGAGTCTCCTTCGACTAGGTATAGCTCACAGACTGTTGGATCACTATTCGCACAATCGGCTAGTTTTCCAGGTAATCCTCCACCACCAAGAATACTTTTACGCTGCACCATTTCACGCGCCTTTTTAGCGGCATGTCTTGCTTGCGCAGCTAAAATCACCTTTCCTACGATGGTTTTTGCCTCACGAGGATGCTCCTCAAGCCAAGCTTGTAAAGTCACGGAAACTGCAGAATCAACTGCACCTACAACATCAGAGTTACCTAATTTACCTTTGGTTTGACCTTCGAATTGTGGTTCCTGTACCTTGACGGAAATCACTGCTGTCAATCCTTCTCTGAAATCATCTCCAGTAACTTCTAGTTTCAGCTTTTCAAGCATTCCCGACTTATCGGCATAGGATTTTAAAGTTCGCGTCAAGGCTCTTCTAAATCCAGTTACGTGAGTACCACCTTCATAAGTATTAATTGTGTTCACGTAGGAAACCACATTCTCAGAATAAGAATTATTATAGCTCATCGCTACTTGAACTGGTACATTACCTTCATTCGATTCGATATAGATCGGTGCTTCGATGATTTTTTCTCGACTTACGTCTAGGTATTGCACAAATTCCACCAGGCCTCCTTCAGAATAAAATTCATCTGACTTGAAAGTCCCATCGTCCTCTTTTTCTCGCAGGTCAGTCAGATATATTCGGATCCCCGCGTTCAAAAATGACATCTCTCGAAGCCTGTTTGCAATCGTTTCGTATTTGTATTCAGTGATCGCAAATATGGATGTATCGGGCTTGAACTGAATAGTGGTTCCTCTTTTGTCTGTTTCACCAATCTGACGAGCAGAATATTGTGGGATACCAATTTTGAATTCTTGTTCAGTGATGACTCCATTTCTAAAAACCGTCGCCTTCAGGTCTTCAGAAAGTGCATTCACACATGATACACCTACACCGTGCAGTCCGCCCGAAACTTTATAAGTGTCTTTATCGAATTTACCACCGGCGTGAAGTACAGTAAGCACGACTTCCAAGGCAGATTTTTTCTCCTTTGCGTGCATGTCGGTAGGGATACCTCGTCCGTTGTCTTCTACTGTAACGGAGTTATCCTCATTCACCGTAACTCGTATGGTATCGCAGTGACCTGCGAGTGCCTCATCAATTGAGTTATCTACAACCTCCCAAATCAGGTGATGCAAACCCTTGACCCCAATATCACCAATGTACATAGCGGGCCTCTTTCGAACCGCCTCCAGACCCTCAAGTACCTGAATATTGCTGGCACCGTATTCTGATGGATTCTTATCTTTTTCTTCACTCATATTTTTTTGGAGAAAACCCTCTAGAAGGGCTCAAAAAGGTGGTTTTTATATTTTTCAATGAGTTGCAAGATAGGTAAAAAAACTGAGGTAAACGATACTTCTTTCAGCCTTTCTGTTGGAGACATTTCTTGGCCATTAACTCAAATGCCTCCAAATAAAATTCTTTGCTTATAAAATTTCGCATTTTTTTTATCAAACGTTCATCATCATTTTTAAATCGTATATCCCTAATTACATACGCTTTATTACTTTTTGTAAAATCTTTTTTAAAAAAGGTTAAACAAATTTAATTCTGATTAACTTATGCCCATTATATAACCAAATCTCTTAACCCCAAACAAAATTTTATGAATTACACCTTATCAGCAGAACTTATCGGACTAGACAGAATTGTCAACTCAGATCCAGTAGCCATCACCTTCTTTATCGGCTATATGGCAATGTTCGCATCAGCAGTATTCTTCTTTGTAGAAAGAGGCTCAGTTGATGCCAAATGGAGGCTTTCGCTTCTTGTTTCAGGTCTCATTACAGGTATTGCAGCAATACACTACTATTACATGAGAGACTTCTATATGCAGACAGGTACTAGCCCAACAGCATTTAGATATGTGGATTGGACTTTAACTGTTCCATTGATGTGCGTTGAGTTTTATTTACTTACAAAACCATTTGGAGCTAAAGTAGCAACATTATGGAAACTTATCCTTGCTTCAGTAGTGATGCTAGTGACGGGCTACATTGGTGAGACCTCAGGTATTGATAACAATATCATGTGGGGAATTGCTTCAACATTAGGTTACTTATACATTGTGTATGAAGTATTTGCTGGAGACATCGCCAAACTTGCAAAAGATTCAAACAGCGCTGCTCTAAATAGAGCAATGTTCCTATTGAAGATCTTTATTACCCTTGGCTGGTCTATCTATCCAATTGGATACATGGTACTTCCAGGAAACTTGTTATCAGGAATGTTTGCAGTAAGCTCAATCGACTTATTCTACAACATTGCAGATGCAATAAACAAAATCGGATTTGGTTTAGTAATTTATTCAGTTGCGGTTTCTGAAACTGCTAAGAACAAAAAAGCTTTAGCTTAAATCTAATTTGGCTATCTCCTGAATTTAAAGGGGATAGCCATTTTTTTTAGCCATGGATACCTACGACTTTATTATTGCTGGAGCCGGATGTGCTGGGCTTAGTTTGGTTTATCATCTCGAGCAAAGTCTATTAAAAGGGGCTAAAATCCTTCTAATCGATCCTGTGGCAGATGAAATCCCAAACAAAACTTGGTGCTATTGGGCTGAACAGCCTCTTTCTATTCACCCAAAATCAAATCCAATTGTCAGCTGGAAGAAGTTAATTCTATCCCAAAATAAGGTGACGATTAATCAAGATTTGGGCAGGCTATCCTATTTTCATATCAGCAGTAAGGAGTTTTACCAAAGTATTCATTCTTTAATTGAAAATTCCAATAACATCACCTTGATCAAAGATGAAGTTGTCGAGGTATTGGAAACTGACTCAAACGTAAAAGTCAAAGTCAAAAACGGCCACAATTATATTGGCACAAAACTATTTGATTCCAGAATAAATTCTGAAGCATCTTTTTCGGACGAGGTGTTGAAGCAGATTTTCTTAGGTTGGAAAGTAAAATTTTCAGGTGAGGTGTTTGATCCATCATCTGTAACTCTAATGGATGTTAATCCTGTAGTATCAAATTTATTTTCGTTTTTCTACATATTACCCTTTTCCGCTACTGAAGCTTTGGTCGAGTATACAGCCTACGGAAAAGAAAAAATCGAGTATACCACCTTGGTTAATTACTTAGAAGACTATTTAAGCAAACTCTCTCCGAATTTTAGCTATAAAGTAACTTTCGAAGAAAAAGGTGTAATCCCAATGAGTACTCAAATCCCCGTTAGCTCTGCTTCCAATCGGATTATTCCAATAGGAACTCGTGCTGGATGGACTAAATCATCAACTGGATATACGTTTCATCGGATCCAGCAAAACTGTGAGCGATTGATTCAAGAAATGACTGATCAGAAAGTACTTTCTTCTGATTCGAATCATCCTTCCAGGTTTAAATTTTATGATAATATCCTGTTAAACATTGCCCATAAATGGCCAGAAAAGCTGGGTGGTGTATTTCTTGAACTTTTTCAAAGCTCCCCACCTGCAGATGTAATGCGATTTTTGAATGAAGAGACAAGTTTTACTGAAGAACTGAAAATTTTAAGTAAACTTCGCTTTTCAATTTTCATCAAAAGCTTAATGAGATATGAAGCGCGCTGAGACGTATGGGAAAATCTTGGGAGGTATCTGCTGTCTGCTGTTTTTATTTCTTCCAGAGAGTTTAAACTGGGTTTCTTACGGTTTTTTTGGACTAATTCTGCTCTTAGTAGGAATCCCTCACGGGGCAATTGACCACCTCACCTCGGATCCTTTCATTACTAAACCAGGCTTGGTCAGATTCGTTGGATTGTATTTACTTTTGATTGCCCTATATCTTGTTTGTTGGTTTTTCTTCCCGCTGATCGCCTTAATCGCATTTATTTTAATGTCAGCCTACCACTTTGGACAGACTCACTTCATAGGAGTCAGAGTTCCCAAAACTCTGGACATTGTTCTTTTTCTATCTCGAGGAAGCTTTTTTCTAGCCTTAATCTTACTTGGGAATCTGGAGGAGACTTCTGCTATTTTAAAAGATATTATCATTATTCAACTTTCTGACATACAATTAATTGGGATTATAGCGACCTTATTTTCCAGTACAATTGGAATCCAGCTCTACCTACTCAAAGGGTTGCGAAGAAAAGATATTTTTGAATTAACCGTTCTTGGAGCTTTGCTCTATTATTCTCCTTTATTGGTCGGGTTCATTACCTATTTCGGTTTTTGGCATGCGCTACCAAGTATGATTGAAGAATATGATTATCTGAAAAGAATCCCTCAGTTTAACACGTTCAAAAAATTCGCTTTCCAACTTCTACCTTTCACGCTCATTAGCCTAATCGGCATTTCCTTAATCTTGCTGATAGGTCAGCACTATTTGGAGACTTCACAATTGATTCTGATATTCTTTATCATGATCTCGTTGATCTCGTTTCCACATATTATTTTTATGGATCGTTTTCTAAGGAAATCTGCCTAGAACTGACCGCTACTTAGCATCACTAGACTGCAGGCATTGAAAGCCTCTGCGCCTTGGGCACGCGCACGAGTTAGAAACTCGTCATTCTCAGCTCCCGGATTGAATATAATTCGCTTTGGATTTAGACTCAGGAAATAATCCACCCATTCAGATTGATTAGCCTCACCCAGATACAAGGTGATGGTATGGATATTCTCTAATTCAGGTTTTGCCCGAAGATCTTGAATCTCTTTTCCGAAAACATTTCCATTTTTTATGCCAATTGGGATAAAGTCATATCCTAGTTCACTCAGCCTTTTTGCAGCTATATAAGCGTAGCGGGAGGTATTTGTGGTAGCTCCGACAAGCAAGGTTTTTATTTCAGATTTTTCTTCCTTCATAGACTTTGTCTCGCTCAAATGTATCCATATGGCGATGTTTTTTGGTTTCGTAGATATCCGACAGGGTGATTAGTATTCCTGTCTCTTCTACTTCTCCAAATTCATCATTCAAAGCCGTGCCAAAGGTCATCATGGTCGGAGAAAGATTCATATAGGTATTGATCAATGGCGGGATATTCTCACCGACTGCTCTAATCCTACTGTTTAGCAATTTGTAACCATCCTTATAATTCAGGCCTTCAAATGGATCCCCTTGATTGGGGAGGTCTGTTTGGTAACCAAGCTTAAGAGAAGCCTTAGGCTGGACTAAACCTTGTTTATCGGGAAAAAAGTGATTTAAAAACATCAATAACAGGTCTCTACCCTCACGGTTGAAGTGTGGGTACATGGTTACTTTCCCAAAAAGGTACTTCACCTCAGGATTCAAAAGAACTACCGCGCCAAGGCCATCCCAAAGATTGTCAAGGCTAAAAATCCCCTTCCGGTTATCAATTGCCGGCTGATACTTTGGTTGCACAAAAGAGCGTCCAAGCTCAATCGTGTAGGGCAAGTAATCTTTCACAAACCGATCAGAGAAGTCAAATAAGTGAGTAGTCGAGAGATTAATTCTACCATTTCCAATCAAAGCCTTTTTGCAGTTGATGACCCGATATCCCGCAACAATTTCCTCATCCTCGGGACTCCATGTGATTAATTGCTCATAGCAGTTTTCACAAGTATCATTCTCATCCAGATCAAGTTCCAGCCCTGTTCCACCGCCAGCCGCTCTAAAAGTCAGCTCCCGAAGTCGCCCGATTTCTCGGACTATATTGGGCGAATTGTGGAAATTTACCAAATAAACCAAGTTATTTCCATTGTTGGTATGTCTCAAAAATCGCTCTTCAGTAAGTTCTCCTTTAATAATTCCCCTATCTACTGCTGGGATAACCGCTGCTTCTTTCATGCTTTACTGCCTAGTTCGTAAACTTTGTCTTTGAGGTAACCAGCCCACTGGTCATCTGTTTTCGATTCATCGAAATTCTGATAAGGAATCGGTTTTTCAATCCGTATCACCACTTTCTTCCCTCGTTGCTTATACATCTCGTCCACCAAGTAAAACATTTCGATATTTGCTTCGATTCCCAATTTCTTTCTCCAGAAACCCAAATTGTAGAAAAATTTGGAATTATTCCCTTCAATGAAACAAGGAATGACATCTTTTTTAAATTTCTTCGCCTTACTGACAAAGCTTTTCTTCCACTTTAGGTCTTGAATCCCCCCCTCACTTTTCCTTGAAACCAACCCTGCGGGGAAAATAAGAACTGCGTAATCGCCAGAATATACTTCATCAATCCGGGAAATAACTTCCTGCGAGTTTTTGCCATGTTTGTTGATCGGTACAAAAATTGGCGCAAAACCCCTAAAGGTCATCAAAAGGTCATTGACCAAAAAACGAATATCACTCCGAACCCTGCCCATCGCATACATCATGGCCACACCGTCCATACCTCCTAGAGGATGATTCGCTGCGATTATGACCCCACCTGTTTTCGGGAGATTTTCTTCCCCTATCAGCTCCACTTCCAGTTCAAACTCATGAATCAACGCATTGACAAATTCAATTCCGTGAAGGTGGATTATTCTGGAGTAGACATCATTCAACCATTGCTCATGCGTCACTCTCTTTATATAGGAAAGTACAAACCCTGGAATCCACTTTAATAATTTTGGATTTTTGGAGTTGATGGCTTCCTCAATGTTGATCACTTTTTCGCTCATGCAGTACTAGGCTCTTCAGGGTTGAAATCGAAATAATTCAATTTTTGATTTAAAATAATCCCAAAAGTACAAAAAACCGTCCTTTATATTTGATTCGGAATCTCAAACTCATTACTTCCCTGAAAACCAATTTGATTGATTTCCAGTATTAGAATAAAGATTTTAAAATGATCATTCTCCTCACAGGAAGTACCTCCGGAATCGGACTGGAAACACTCAAAGGGCTCCACTCCAGCGCCAGCAAAATTATCTTACCGGTCAGAAGTCTTTCGAAGGCCAATGCCCTTATCAAACAATTCAAAGAACCTTTAAAAATAGATCTTGTGGAAATGGATCTGGAAAATCTTGAAAGCGTCAACCGGGCCGCAACTGCGATAGCTTCCAAGTATCCAATAATCGATCTCCTGATCAACAATGCCGGCGGGATGTACCCATCTGATAAAAAAACAATCGATGGGCTAAGTGTGACCTTTCAAGTCAATCATTTGGGGCATTTTTTATTGATCAAAAAACTACTTCCCAATCTGATTTTGGCAGATGGAAAAATAATTCAGATTAGCTCAGAGGCCCACCGAATCGCTTCTGTCAGTGAGGATGATATTGGATTGCTGAAATCTCCCAATACCGTGCATGCCTATGCAAATGCCAAACTCTTCAACATTTTAGTAAGCAGATATCTTACAAATCACTTCAAATCTGATGGTTTGTCCAGTTATTCGCTTCACCCGGGAGCTGTGAGGACGCCGTTTGGAAAAGATTCAAATCTTTTCCTTAAAGCTATAATCCGCGCCACACAACTTTTTTTCATTAGCCCAAAAGCAGGTGCAGAGACGACCATTTTCCTCGGAAAAACAGAAAAAAAGCATTTAATCAACGGCGCCTATTATGCCGGTAAAAGAATTAAATCTCCATCATTCAAAGCGCTGAATAATGCTTTAGCAGAAAAGATCTGGACCTACTCCGAGCAAATCCTTGTAGAAAAGGGTTACTTATAATTTAATTACTTTTGCAATCGAAATCATCTTCAACACATGCAAGAAGCTATTCTTTCCCTTACACCCGGACCCTGGACAGATTACGAACTCATCGATACCGGTGGGTTCGAGAAGTTGGAACGCTTTGGGAAATTCATCCTTAGCCGTCCTGAGCCTCAAGCCATCTGGGATAAATCACTTCCCGAGTCAGAATGGAAAAAATTAGCAGATGCTCATTTTGCAAAAGAAAAAAGCAATCCTGAAAAAGGTAACTGGGAACAACATAGCAACATGCCGCACAACTGGGCTCTTGAATATGTGAATGCGGATGGACTCAAATTGAGTCTTAATCTAGCCCTGACCTCTTTCAAACACATAGGCCTATTTCCAGAGCAAGCGGTCAACTGGGACTATCTGTATCAAACCATTAAAAAGTCTCCCGTCAAAAACCCGAAAGTCCTCAATCTTTTTGCATACACCGGTGCTGCATCTGTAGCCGCAAAAGCTGCCGGAGCGGATGTGACCCATTTGGATTCTGTAAAACAGGTGGTGACTTGGTCGCGACATAATATGGAGTCATCTGGATTGGATGGTATCCGCTGGATGGTGGACGATGCAATGAAATTTATCAAGCGAGAAGCACGAAGGGGAAACAAATACCATGGAATCATCCTCGATCCGCCTGCCTACGGTCGAGGTCCTGAGGGCGAAAAATGGGTTCTCGAAGAGCAAATCAACGAGATGCTTAAGGTTTGCGCAGAGATTCTCGAACCTGAGGATCATTTTCTGCTTTTGAATATGTATTCACTAAGCTTCTCTTCACTTATTGCAGCCAATCTTATCCGCTGTAATTTTGGAGAGGTGAAAAATGCCGAACACGGCGAATTATACCTACAAGACAATCATTCTAAAAAGCTCCCTCTGGGAATATTTTTCAGATTTTCCAGCTTTTGAACAAACTTCAATCATGAATAACAGGCAGCTTTTCTTATCCCATTTAGCTCAGACCACAGATTTTCCGCTAATGATCGAAGTGGAAAAAGCAGACGGAATCTATCTTTATGGGCCAAATGGTGAGAAATACTTCGATCTTATAGCAGGCATCGGGGTCAGCAATGTAGGTCATCGGCACCCTAAAGTATTGGCCGCTATACACGACCAATTAGACAAATACCTGCACTTGATGGTCTATGGGGAGTATGTGCAATCGCCGCAAACCTTGCTTGCCAAAGCGCTAAGCGACACCCTTCCCGACCATCTGGACAATGTATATCTTGTCAATAGCGGATCAGAGGCAATCGAAGGTGCGTTGAAATTAGCCAAACGCCATACCGGACGGCCTAATCTGGTCTCTTGCGTGGATGCATATCATGGAAGCTCCGCTGGTTCGCTCAGTGTGGGAGGAAATGAAATTTTCAAAAGAGCCTACCGCCCCTTACTTCCAGGCATTTCACACATCCACTATGGAAGTTTTTCTGACTTGGTAAAAATTGATCTCAATACCGCGGCAGTTGTGATTGAGACCATTCAAGGTGAGGCGGGTATTCGAGTGGCCTGCACTCAATATTTCAAAGCGTTGCGAAAGCGATGCGACGAAACCGGAACACTCTTGATTCTGGATGAGATTCAAGCCGGCTTCGGTAGAACTGGGAAATTTTGGGCTTTCGAGCATTTTGATATTATTCCTGATATGGTGGTCTGTGCCAAAGGAATGGGAGGCGGAATGCCAATAGGTGCATTTGTCGCCAATAAAGAGGTAATGGCAGCCTTCAAAAATAATCCGCTACTCGGTCACATAACCACTTTCGGAGGTCACCCGGTGAGTGCTGCAGCGTCGCTCGCCACGATTCAAATTCTACACGAAGAAAACCTGATCAACCAAGTTGAAGGAAAAGCAAATCTTTTCAAAAGCCTTCTAATTCATCCGAAAATCAAATACATCCGAAACAAGGGCTTGATGATGGCTGTAGAATTTGAATCATTTGATGTCCTCAAACCAATTATTGATCGCGCCATAGCGCTGGGTGTGATTACTGATTGGTTTCTGTTCTGTGACGACTCCATGCGGTTAGCACCTCCTTTGATCATCACTGAGGAAGAGATCCGAGAAGCTTGCAAATTGATTTTGGAAGCAATTGATGGCTAAGTTTTATCTTCGAAAATTCTAGAACTAAAATCTCTGGGAAGACCTAAGTTGTAAGCAAAGATCCATCGCTTAATTCGATAAGACTCCCCTTTCTCAAAACATAAACCCAACACCCAAAATGAAAAAAATCGGCATTGTACTGGGATCCATTGTCCTGC
>Ga0306870_1000128_pt1 | contig 19226 bp, 9 predicted proteins | sample AntRauMeHopE1496_FD_190435 | JGI IMG/M metagenome (GOLD analysis project Ga0306870, IMG submission 190435) | Saline lake microbial communities from Rauer Islands, Antarctica - Metagenome Hop E1 #496 (v2) (version 2) | ecosystem: Environmental > Aquatic > Non-marine Saline and Alkaline > Saline ... | reverse complement strand
TGGGCAAACGGTTCTTGTACAGTCGGTCCAGCAATCAGCTCAGCAGCTGCCTCCCCTTCCTAACATTGATATGTCCAACATGGTCACAAAGGTTCAGTTTGACGCCAATATGAGTGGCATCGTCGACATCTTTGGGCTTATCAAAGATTCTATGGAGGGCATTGGCAAGAGTTTGTTGGTGGGAAATGACAGTGTCGTGAAAGTTTTACAAGTTGTAACCTTGAAATGTGCGGAAGTGAAACAGTATGTGGATGACGAAGTGCTGGAGCTTCAAGAGAAGACAGCCAAGAAGCTGACGGCCATGAAGAAAGATATCGAGTCCAAGATGCAAGCCAAAGACGAAGAACGCAACGCCAAGGATACCGAAAGCGATGCCAAATACGCACTACTCGAGATCAATATGAAAGCCAATGACAAAAAACTCAAACGTAAAGACCGAAAGCGCGATGCCAAGGACGAAGAGCGCGATGCCAGAGACAAAGAGCGCGATGCCAAGGATGAAGAGCGCGATGCAAAGGACAAAGAACGAGACGCTTTGATTGCTGTTCTCCAGCGCGACCGTTCCAAGGGAACGAAAAGGTCTGTCGAAAATGACGACGAGGGGCCCATTCCGAAAAAAATACGCAACATCTCACACAATGCTGCATCGAACACATGGGGGTACAATAAAATAATCGACAAAATCGCACACAAAAAAAAGGGCTTCAAGACCATGCAAGAGGCGATAAATGCGCTGGCTAAGTTTCTCGACAACAATGCAAAGGAGGACACTGCTGCGAACGATTCCGATTGATGATTTCCACTGCATTTTTTGCATATATAAACATTCTGTTTTCTCGGGTTTTTTGTTGATTCTCGTGCGAAGCATTCAGTGACAGATCCTTCGCATTCAAGCAGAGTCGTGTGTCAGGGTGTGTCAGAGGCCACCCGCGTTTGTTGTAAAAACCGTCGTGAGTGACACGACAAATCGTAATTGTGCTTTTTATAGAGTGTCGCACCTTTTTGCCAATAAGTACTGTTTTGTGCATGTTGGTGTGCCATATCGTGTTTTTCGCGCAATCATGCGCGATGATCTGAAGGATCTAGTCAAGCGTCAGCAACATGATTTGGGTATTCCCAATGACGAGCTGCAGTGTGTCGCAGATGAGAACAAGCGTCTGTTAGCAGTTATCGAGGATCTCAAAATGGAGCTGCGTGTTGCACAGACTGTCGCTGGTGTGAACACCAAAGACAATCTATTGGGTGTCACGCCTGGACCCATCACTTCTGCGTCTGATGGTGTTATGGTGCCCATCACCATGCAACTGACTGGTGTGGTTGAGGCTGACGAGGCAAAAAAGCACATTTCCGAGCACATGGATGTCGATACGGGTCCAGGCACGTACACATGTGAGATTTCTGCAGTGTGTTACAAAACGAAATGGTTCACCCCCCAATGGGAACCTCTGCACGAAATTGGTTGCATTTTTCCTGCTGAAACTTTAAGACAGTTGCCTGGATTGAAGAATATAGATGCCATATTGCTTTTAGGCAAAAGCTTTCACCGTCTTGGTGATACCGCAAGGGATGAAAGTGGCAATTGTATCGCGGGATTTTTTCTTATAGTTGACATGATACATGCCCTATTTTTCGCTCATCGTATTTCAGCATTGCAATGGTGCAGGAAAGTCAAAAATATCAACAAGATCATTGCACCAAGCCTGACCAGCATTCCAAGTGGAAACTCAAGTGGTGGAACGCACTATGTGGCGTCGTATGTAGATGTCCTGAGAATTATAGTCAGATATTGCAAAATTGAGGATGTGGTGTTGGACATTAGTAACGCACTTCTAGAAGGCGAATGTGTCATTACGAATGTGAATGATATATTGGCAAAATGCGAAGTAATATCGTTGTCTGTATATCGCCAAAGGAAAGTAGAGTCCGAACGCCTTTCGGATAAACAGAAAGCTGCATGCGATTTACACGATGAGAGCGCACCGTGTGTCGCATGCAAGGGGGGAATTTCTGATTTTGGATATAGACAACACTGTATCCAATGTTATCTCAATCTTTTTCCAGCTGTACGACACGAAATACTAGTGCGTAGTGTGATTGATGCCACTTTTGAAGGATTCATCCACAACAAAGTAATACCAAGCTGTGGGCGAGACAACACATGCGGGCGACAGATTGACCACCGCCTCCATATAGGCAATACAATATTGGCGGTCGAGACAGACGAACATGCACATGTAAATTATAAAAAAGGATACGAAGAACGACGATATAACGAATTCACAAGTGCATTTCCTCATAAATTTGTGTTTATCAGATTCAACCCCAACACAAACATGGAGGAGCAAGATGCTAAGACTGACTTCAAGCACAAGCTTGGCGTTCTTATTCGAAGCATTAGGTGTCAGATGCTTCGCATTCGGGCAGGGTCAAATGTGAAAAAACTGGAGATTTTGACACTCTTCTGTGCATAGGGTTATTGATTTGAATTTATATTAAAAGACCAATAAACAATTTTACGAGTGTTTTCAGACATGATACTAGTCATATTGTACGCGATGATAGGTCGACGATGCAAAGGACGACGATGCAAAAGAGGACAGTGCTGCAAACAATTCCGATTGATGATTTCCATTACATTTTTATGTATATACAAACATTCTGGTTTTTCGGGTTTTTTGTTGATTCTCGTGCGAAGCATTCAGTGTCAGATCCTTCGCATTCGAGCAAAGTCGATTGTAAAAAGACTCCGGATTTTGACACTCTTCTGTGGATAAAGACAGGGAGACGCCAGGTTTATGCGTACCAAGTTGCCCCACGTGCGCTGCCGGGAGTGTATAGCATGTGTTGTGTTTCTATGTCATATAGTGGTCATTGTATATATCAAACATTTTTGCAATCCAGGGCAGGTGTTTTCTGCATGCGATCGCATGTGTCGCGAACCTCTTTTGTAAACAAGCAGCCGTTCTCGTCGTCCGTTCGGTCTAATAGATGCTGTATTCACTTGCTGATCTTGAGCGTGAGCATGATGGTGCTTTTCCGTATATTTGTGAGTGATGTGTACATGAAGACATCCAATACGGTTTGGAGGAGAGACATGGAACCCCAACAGAGATACGCGTGCGATAGGGTTGGAGGAATTGCCGACTATCTTGTCACAGGCGGGGCTGGTTTCATTGGTAGCGCGTTGGTCAAAAGCATCCGAAAGAAGGAGCCCTCTGCTGTCATAAAGGTTGTGGACAATCTATGGCGGGGGACTTTGGAAAATCTCCGTGTACCGGGGGGTTTTGTGATTGATCTGGCTAGACACTTTCATAATGTGGATCTGACGGAAGTCGAGCCGGCTTCTGAAGTGATCGGATGCGCTCGCACTGTGTACCATCTGGCTGATATTGTTGCTGGTATTGATTATGTCTTTGCAAACCAAGCGTTTGTCTTCAGGCAAAATATGCTCATCAACTCCAACACACTGGCTGCGGCAAGCCATGCGCTGTCGCACGTCGAAAACTACATTTATGTAGGCACCGCGTGTAGTTTTCCCAAACATCTACAGATGACGTACACGCCCACTGCATTGTCAGAGAATCAAACATACCCAGCCAGCCCAGAGTCGTCGTATGGGTGGAGCAAGTTGATGGGGGAGTACGAAGCTACTCTACAACAAAAACGTCCCGACAATCGTCTCAATATATCAGTATTACGGTTTCATAACGTGTTTGGACCGGGTATGGTGTGGGGCGCGGGCGCGCAGGCTATCCCTGCGTTGATATTCAAAGCCATTAATGTGGAGGAGGTGAGCAAGAGCGCAGCGATCTTGGACGTATTTGGATCTGGCAAGCAGTATCGCGATTTTGTGTTTATTGATGACATTGTACAGGCATTGCTGCTTGCCCCGTCTGCATATGGAAAGGGTGTGGTACAGATTGGCACAGGGAGACCAGTGCGAGTCGATGAGGTCGCTCATATGATAGCACGCATGATCGCGCACGCCTTTCACAAGAAAATTTCGCCACGATTTTCACCCCAAGGCTTAGAAGGAGACCGTGGTCGTGTCGCTGTGAGAGACCGCGCCGAAAAGATTCTGAAGTGGCGTCCACACACAGTTTTTGAAGAGGGTCTTGCGTTGACTTTCACTAGTGTTGCAGAGGGTATGCTCCGGCAGCATGGTGCGCTTCCATCTCTTTCGTTTCCACCGGCGTCGACCCACATGCTTTCGCGTCTCCGAGATTGGACAGAAAGAATACAGGCGAATATGTCGCAAGAGCTCACAGGGCTTTCTGACGCCGCGTTTACATCGGAAAACAGAGAACATAAGACCAACTCTCGGATGCATGAAACAAAAAAATTTGTGCGACTGCCTCCCACGAATTTAAGCATATCTACAACAAAGCAGCACTCGAAGTTGAGTTCACATGAAATAAGACAGACCTCGCCCCCAAGAGTCCTCGTAATCGTCGTGGGCCAGCCGCGTGGAGGGGAATATGCTTACCAATCCATGGAAAAATACCTCCTGCGTCCACACAGGGCACATCTGGCGACATTTTTCACGTCAGCGTCACCTGCAACCTATCTTCAGAAAATTGCCCGGTACAACTGGATTGTGCCTGAATATCACGATTGGTTTGCAGTGTTGGATTCCGTTTTTGCCACGTGCATGAGCTCAACTTCTGTGAAAGAGCAGAGGGCCCTGCTATGGGGGCAGGGACAGGGTGGTACGAAATTCATGGGCCGTCATGACAATGTTCAGCATTCTACCTCGTCTGTTATACTGCTCGCGTTCCGCTGGCTGGTGCAGCAGAAGATGCTGCAGCTGGACCTGATGGATCAATATGACGCATTTGTCTTTACCCGAGCCGACGAGGTCCACTTATGTGAGCACGCAAATATTGGACAGATGCTCAAGGAATGCCCGAATTGCACGTGGTTTCAAGAGGGCGAGGATTACGGTGGTATTTCCGACCGTCATTTCATTGCCTCGACCAAGGCATTTTTCCGCGCTCTCAACGTGACAAACAGCGTATTGTGTGAATCGCAGCTCTATTTCGACCGCGTCGGCAATTTGGAGATGTTGATCAAACGCTACATGACAGAACAGAAGCTACCCGTGCGTTTATTCCCTCCATCTTTCTTCTCCGTTAAGCGACAAAGAGATAGCACCCGCTGGTCGCATGGAGTTGAGACGCCCGAATCGCAGGCTTTCGGCTTGCGAATCAAATATATGGGGGAATACGAAAGGGCATGCAAACAGTGTGGGGAATCCATGTCCACAACGCTGCCGAAACTTGCTCTGGTCAACACATCCGCCCCCTGAGTCAGCGAGCACACACCTTGTTCAGAAGAAAAAAATCTGTGTACAATGTGACATAACACATCGTCGATCACCCGCAATTTGAGTTATTTCACAGCAATGCCTCCGAAAAATAAACTTCCGCAGGCAAAAGACAAGAAACCCGATTCGCAGGTAAAAAAGGCGAAACAAGCGCAAAAAGCGGCTGCCAACCCCGACAAGGCACTCGCCAAAAAGGAGAAGAACGATGCTTGTCGCGACCGTCGAGCTGCCTCGGGGTCGTCCAAATCATTCTCTTAACGCGTAACATGTCGCCTTCCAAATGTCCATTTTGCCCGAAATAGGCTTTTATGTTAAAGTGCTCTGTTTTCATTATAAAATCGATCATTTTTCCACATCGACGTTGCACCCGTGTCCTGCGTGCGACACACGATATATCCTGCCTCCGTGTTTTGTGTCATGACGGCGACGCCACAGCAGCAACTGTGTGTTGTCGTGTCAGGCTGTGGCGTTGATGTGTGCACCCCGTACGGTGCGTTCGAGTGTGAAGATGTGGTGGAGGCTTTTTTGTCTCATGCATATCGGGCTGCGTCGTGGAAGGATGTGAATAAACTCTGTCAGCTGAAACGGGTGTGCAAATTGTTTCAAGTTGCCATTGTTCGGCAACTTTCCACCGACAAAACGTGGCTGTCTCCTGTGAGCACAGAGGCGCTCAATTACGCTACGACAATTGATGAATTGCTGGCAAAACACGCCTATGTCGATTTCTTTGACGGCATGCGCTGCTCACGGATCGATCTGGTAGTACAGCAAAAGGCATTCATTGCCTTGGATGCTCACACGAAAGAACCGGCGTGTCTGACTGCCTTGAATAATAGAGTGCCAAATAACCCACCACTTTGGCGGTGCTGCGTCATTGCTGAGGTTTTGCACTTTCACAGGAATGAGATTGAGATTGTGAAGATGGGACTTGGTATCGTCTCGAAGCTTTTACCGAATGAAGCAGTGAGTCAAAAACATTACGCATGTATTTCCAGCGCCGTCGTCGATGCAATGTACATGTTCCCATCCGATATCACGATCCAGGCGGTGACGGTGGAAATTTTGCATGCGATCTGCAAGAAGCGACCTTCACCCAACGGGATGCTCAACCACTCGGCACACGACACCGTTGCATACGTCCTTGCTGCGATGCGTATGTTTGCAAATGACACCGATTTTCAAGCGCGCGGAATTTACGTGGTCAGAGAGGCAGCTGCTTCCGATTGGACGAGACAACTCAAACCACCGTACAGAGTGGACAAGAATGAACTAGTTGACGCTGTGTGGAAAGAAAGTGTCGAAAACGCGCTACTGCAAGTCATTCACACTCACAAGGGGTCGCACAAGATAACTGTGAATGGATGTCACGCCCTGGCACACATGGCTGTGAACAATTTACATACGCTCACGAAGATGCGCAAATTGATCGCGAGTATTGTGAACTGGATGCAGATGTTTGCCGCCGGAAGGAGTTTGCCTGCCTGCGCAATGATGCCTGTGACCGCACTGGGTGTGCGCAATTTTGCGCGCAACAGTGATGGTGCCCATGCGCAAAACCAGCAGTTTTTTGGCGACGCGGGGGTGGTGGAGCTTCTGCTAGCGGGTCTGAATTCGTATGCCAAGTCGCTTTTCACTTGGCCAATGAGTACGGCTACCGTCGTCGTTGAGGCGTTGGATGCCGTGTGCCTTAACAATTTGATCAACACCAAGCGCTTGATCAACGCCAACGGTGTGAGCATAATAATGCGAGCAGGATTCTCTTGTACCCTCATGCACAGCGCAATCAGCAGTATCAATTTTTCGAGTACCACTTGGATGGCCATCTTGGTGATGATGACGAATATTTTGTCGCAGAAGGATCGCAAGCGCAAAAACAGCGGTGACGAGACGTTTAATGAAGCGACTACCACCACGTCGATGCCTTTTCTCAGTTTAGTATGCAAAAAGTTTCTGAATACCAGTCGCACCGACGTTTGCGGTCGCAAAGAATACGCCCTGACGGAGCTGATTATTCTTTGTCTCATTACGTACATGCAGTGCATTCGCGAAAAGAGCAAGCATCAGAAACCCAGCGACGCTATGGTGCAAGTTTGTTTGGATCTCTTGAAGCTGTGTATGCATGCACCAATGGGTATGTTGGAAATGCGTAAAATCGGCATCACAATCGTGATGAGACTCAAAACGGTCAACTCTCAGAAAAAAATCAGTTGCGTTGTCATTGACGTTGGTTGTATGGAAGTCCTGGCCATGGCTGTGAGTCGCACTCGCATGCACGATCTTCACAATGGCTTACTTGAGATCGCGAGGGGTACACCTGGACATCTCGATGGACTGTGTGTCAAGATTCCTGACAAGTTCCAAAACACATCCAAATATGTCGATTACGCGCTTCGTGCGCAACGTGGATTTTCCACACTGCGCATCGCACTTGTGCGCATGCAGACAAAAGAATGTATGCACCTCTTGTTGACAGCCGCCGTTGATGCAGCCGACAAATCGGAAATCATGAAACACACACGCATTCGTGTCGGCAGTCAGGAAGAAGTGCCACGAGAAATGACGAGCGCGGAATCGCAAATTGTACGTTGATATTTGAGAATTGCGTTGTCATCTGATTTTCTGTTATGTCAAATTCAATGTTTGTGAGACATTGATTCTTACACTGTCCTTGTTTATGCTTGTGTTTTCCTTTCACAGATTGTGGCTCGTGTGCTCGAATTGGCCGAAAAGTACCAGGTCACTTTGGTGGTGAGCATTCATGCAAACATGTTGCTTAAACTCTATTTGTTCGCAATTCTTGCGCTAACAGTATACATATTATGTTCTGACGATTTGTTTGACGCTTGTGACGCAGACGCAGAGAATGAGCAACGTTACCGATTGGGTGTAACACCTCAAATGCTTGCAGGAGCACAAACGCCGAAAAAGAGCAACATGATCGAGAAGCGTGTCGTACCGCAAATAGCGCTTTTTGGCTATTTTTTGCTGTTTTGCAAATAAAGGACCGTATTTCGTTTTTGTGTATTTTCAGAGTGTTTTTCGCCACACGCCACATGAATTCACACGCTTCGTACGTATGTGCTTCGAAAACTGAGGCAGGCAGCACCATGACGCCCATCGCTGCTCTACTTGCCTCAGAATCGTACAGTGAGATCTGTCAGTATTTGCACGAGCACATCGCGTCCGAGGACTTAGTGAAAAATTTTCTTGTGCATGTGTTGGCTACGATCGAGTCGTCACCTCGCGCGCATCGTACTCATCCCGTGGGACAGACCATACTGAAGAAAATGATACAAAACAGCAATATGCTCTTCCTCGTGTCCGAGATTATGCAACGCCACCCCGGAAAACAGCGTATTCAAGAATACGGATGCACCTTCATTGACTATGCTTTTCGCATCAGGTTTGATTCAGTACGTACGGACGATATCACTCCGTGTGCTACTGCAGTTGTGATTGCCATTCAAAGTCACTCGGAAGTGTCTCGCGTGCAATATGTCGCATGCCGAGCGCTGGAGGCTCTGTTATTAACCGAAATGACAGACGGAAAATATCCCTTTCTCCACACGCCGGGACAGTACCTCGTGGTGAATTTGGTGCATAAGGCGATGTTCAAGCCACAGATGCCCGAATTTAAAGAAAAAATGTACGAAGCTTGTTGTTTGGTGCTGGCGAGCTTGGTGCCAGGGTGGAAGTACAAGCAAAGTGTCGGGGACGGTAAGAGTGTCGCGTTTGAGGGCGAAGGTGACGACAGCAATCACGGCATAGATCGTGCTATTGCTGCTGCTATGAGTGCATTTCCCGAAAACAATCACATTTCTCTGTATGGGAGCTGTGCCCTGGGTTGGATGGCGGAAGAATATTTGGACCTTTTCGTGGACATGGAAAAGAACATCATCAATGTTGCCAATGCGTTTTTGATGGATTACACTGACGGTGATTTCCAGCAAGCTGCAGCAGGCGCTCTCCTGAATTTCATTCACAACAAGGCAACAGGCAAGACAAATGCCCTAAATCAGAAGAAAATTGGATTGACGGGCATCATTCCTCTCACGGTATGTGCGTTGCGCAATCATTATGAGAGCAATTGTAAGAAGGGTGATATTACCAAAATTATGTGCACTCTCTTGGATTTGTTATATGCGCTTGCATTGGACTGTATCGAAAACCAAGAGCGTATTCTCTTTACACAAACGCCGGCACTGCTGCTTGGTATTGCCAAAATGCACCGTCGATCCTCTGATACACACATGGAGACCACTACGCTGCGTTTGTTGTGTATTCTGCGTTTGAATGCCAATCAGGATCGTGTTATTGACCCCATGTGGTCATACGATCTAGCAACTTGGAACGTGAAGATCAAAACTGTTGCCGGTAGCAATCTCCTTGAGATGATAGTTCCGGCGATAATGAAAAAAAACGCTGATTCTCTCTTGATTCTCGACGGTCTTCGCTTGCTTGGCGATTGTGTCGATGATCTTTCGAGGGAGTCACGCAGTGAGGCGACGAATGCCAGTGTGTTGACAGCAACCATGCTATTGATGACATCTCACCCCCCCTGTTCTGATGAGGTGACTCGTCTCGGTGTTATCCTCTTGGAGAAATTATCACACCACGCCACGTTTGCTGTGAATCCCGTCATGATGCATGCGCTCAGTGTTCCTATTTCGGTATCGCTTCGTGAAGATGCACAGCATTGCAGCACACGAAACAGGGCGATACAGCAGGTTGCGGCACACATGACGGCGTAGTGCTTAACACACACACACACACACACACACACAAACACATGGGTCTCTGCAAATATGCTTTGCGTTTATATGAATTCATCTCAGAATGAAACGGTCTTCTACCACGAAGAAGAGCCCAATTAATAGTGCCATGCACAGATCGTCTTTACCGCCGGACGATTTGCCGCTAATTGCGACCTTTTCTTTCTGAAAGGCATTTTCGGGTCGTGTAAATGCGAAACCAAAAAAACTCAGTTGTTCTAAGAGCATAGTAGTGGTCTTGTTTTTGCCTATGAATTCATCTCAGAATGAAACGGTCTTCTACCACGAAGAAGAGCCCAATTAATAGTGCCATGCACAGATCGTCTTTACCGCCGGACGATTTGCCGCTAATTGCGACCTTTTCTTTCTGAAAGGCATTTTCGGGTCGTGTAAATGCGAAACCAAAAAAACTCAGTTGTTCTAAGAGCATAGTAGTGGTCTTGTTTTTGCCGCAATCCACCCAATTTTGGCTGTTAATAAAGATTCGTGTTTCGCGTAACAGATTGTTCATCACCCCCACATATGCGATTTTGCGTGAGTGCGTAGTAAGTACACCAATGCGCTCAATGCCGGGTTCGCACACGAAAGTCGAATTGGGTATGCTGTCGCGACACTCGCGAAAAAGGTGTTCGGCTTCGAACCCCAGATTCCGTTCTACGATGATGCATACGTTGCTGGATGAGTAGTTTTCGTCACAACTGCGTACCGCCTGCACATGCTGCTTCAAGAGCTCAAATGTCTTGTAGGGATCTTTAGTCTGCAACACCTCGGCTCCAAGGATCTGTACATGTGAATCACACACGTTGCAAAAAAAAATAAGGTGGCGACAGAACGTTGGTGATGTACACACCAGATCATACACAATACAGCACGAGGTTTTTATAATGCCGGACGAGGGTGTCAAGATGCAATCACTACAGATGAACAACATCCTGTTCTACATCATTTTTTCACAGCACTCGTGTTTCGTGAGCATGCTTGTGCGCGATATGATAGCAAATACAAAGATCAACTACAGTCGCTTCAAAAACACCATTTTTTGCCTGGATAAACTGAGTGAGGAGCTAGACAAGAAAACCATTTGTCATGCACACATTGTCGTGCTCTTTTTCTTCTTTCTCTCCATTGACTGCAAGATGCGGCACTGGATTCTGGACACTCAGCAATGTCATGCCGATAAGGTGCTCAAGGACAAATTTCTGCTTAAAAATATAGAATTCGCTCCGAAAGGTGTGGCGAATCTGTCAAAGAACATCAAAAATCCGTTTCTAGGCCAGTCGGTAGTGTTTGCACCCCTCAATCCCCACGCTGCCGTGTCGATTTTATGCTCCATTTCGGACGAGAATTTCTTTGAAAAAATCACGGTCACTCAAAAAGTCGGTGGCATCCACGAGGTCTTTTGCAACATTAAGACGCTGGTAATGTTGTCGTGAAAATGAACAAATTTGAAAATTCGCACACACCGCTTGTTGTGCACACCCCGCCAGACTCATGTGATCCACCGACACACAAAATTGTGTACTTTCAAAACACGTCGAATTTCTTTCCCACGTTTACATACACGAAATCACCTTGAAAATGCCATGACAGTACGTGAAGGAAACCATTGCGAAATCCGAGTGTTCGCCCCCCGCCGCTGGATCCACAGTGACGAAAAACCGCGTATTGAATTCGATATTGAGCGGAATCGTCTCGTTGAACATTTGTTTTAAAAGGGATTGCTTGAAACATTGGTCGACACTGTTGAAGGCGACGCCGCCCATCTCGGAATTAATCAGGTCAGGACGGTCGCTCATGATAATTTTTAGCCGCCGATGCTTGTCTGCATCTTGCCATCGTGGAATCAAATGCTGCATGTGCAAACTGCGCACGGAATTTGCGTTGTATAATGTAATCACGTCGCATACAGTGAGCGCTCCATGTTGAAACAAATCAAACGGTCAAAATGTGAAATTTTATGAAAGACGTACCATTCGTGTGTTTTCTCGGCATCGATGCATGCTTGACACGCCAGAGAGATTTGAATAGACTTGAAGACGGGAAGATTGGTAAGTTGGTCCATCTTAGATATCAGTTTCTGTCGTTTTAGATTGTCAACATCCAAGCAAATCTGCATACTCGTATACGACTCTCGCGCGTGCGTGCTGCATTACGTTACCATGTCGCGTATCAGCACTCGCATCTGGCACACATACACACCGTGTAGAAGTTCATTTCGCTGGTCAGTGTCGAGATAGCAATGAAAGACGTATTTCCAATGCATAGCAGGGGTGCGACCGTCTCGTAAAAAAATCCTGTTCAAAGGGAGATCACTCGTAGTTTGAGTGCTCGTTAACACGCAGAGTTGACTTGGCATTACAGCAGAACATGCATATGCAACTACAAACCTGACGCCACATATGCGGCTTCCTCCAGAATGATAATATCGCCACCAGTTCCTTTCGTTGTCGACACCTGTGCATTTTCTCAGCGTCAGTGGATTCTGTCTTTACTCATACTGTTTATGGGATGTGCGGAAACATGATGCTTTTGTGCTTATATATTGTATGTGTCAAATGTACAGTCATGTATGTACCGTCGTGTTTGTACGTCATGCGAGACGAAGACACAATGGTCGGATACTGAACAACTGAGAGCGAATGAAAGAGACACAAGTTTGATATACGATTGAGATGTACATTTTTCTTTTATTCAATTTGGAGTATACACTAAGCAAGCCCACTTGCCGTTTTCAAGCACTTTACAGTTCATGAATACATCAGGCATCATTGCTGCAAGTGTCATCCTTGCATGAACACATCAACGTGCGGCACCAAAAGTGATGTACGTCGTCCGAGCATTCCATCGGAACCGTCATGGCAAGTTCACAGTGTGCCTCGAGCATGACGTCGTCAAAAATTTCTTGCAGAACATCTGGTCCACGCTCGGTAGTGTAGTATCGTGTGTAGGGCAAATCCTGAAAGTGTGCATCAATCATCTTCATCACTGCAATATGCTTGGTCTTCCAATACGGCGTGAGTTTTCGTGAAGATATCATTTTACGTTCGTCCTCGTGCGAGAACGGAAGTATCACCTCTGCCAATGGCTGGATATTGTATTCCAGAAAGACTGCTGCACATGGAAGTAAACAAAATTGATCATTCGTCATAAATGACGTGTCATTCGATATTTCAACAATATATTCTTTAAGAAATACATTCTTATGATCACATTGTAAACGTTGCAAAATCTGGAGCGACGGGGGTGGCATGTGCTCAGGTTCGCCTTCAGGGCGAGACTTGACCGTGAAGCGTCCGTATTGTATGAACTGCATCACTACAAATACAGCAAGGCAAATGCGCTGTTGTGACGCCGTACGTTTAAAGATGACGGCGTGCGATCCGCATGCATCATGCAGAAATATTTTTTCAGGAACTTCATAATACATGGCCTCCCACACACGGGCAGTAAAGCTCGAGTCCTCGTATTTTTCGTACAAATTTCTGTTTACGTATCCGACCACATCGTCACACTTTTCCGATCCTTTTTGGATTTGCCAGTCCTGTTTGTTTTCCTTATTAAAGATTAAAAATCCACCAGGATGGTCTGTTGACCATGTGATGCACAATTGTATAGCATCCACAATTCCATCGAGAATCTCATTCGTATACAGTGAATCCTTCGAAACAATATCGTCCTTCAAAGATTTCATTTTCAACGGTAAACACAAAATGGAAGCATTTATATAGTCAAGCTCGATGCGATCCGGTACCCATGGAACATTATGTCAAATACTCCATATTTTCCTCTTCGTTTCACACGTAATCTTTGCTTGAAATCAATAGCATATCGGAATCGACACGTACGTGGGAGTGTTTTCAAATCACCACATTGTGCTAGTAAACTGCATCGCAACTGTAGATGTAAAGTGTGTGCAAACGCTGTAGGTGCGTGTGTAACGCACGATGTTTGCAGGACATTCATTTAGAAACAGCTTTGAGGTACAATCGATATGCATACTGTGTATTTATTCGATTCAAGGCATCACTCAAACTTTACATTTACGTCGTCTGCTCCTACAGCTTATGGCATATTTCAGAAAAATTACATTATTTGTAAACAAGAGATTGAGTTTCCTGTCTCGTATGCGATTGTAAGATCCGACGCCGAAAAGATTGACGGACACGCGCAAGCAGTCCCACAAGGTCGACATAGGACACGATCAGACGTTGTAATCCATCCGCCACTACATTCACAATTTGTAAATGATTCCGAGACCACCGAATTCAATGGACAGGATCTACAATTACCAGACCCCGAAGTTGCCTTTTGTTTACCCGCGGCGCACTGTGAGCACGAAGCCCCATTTTGTCCCGTAAATCCAGCGTTACATTCACAAGATGTGTTATATACACTGCCCTTAGCGGAATTCGAATTCTTTGGACAGAGTGCACATTCTGCACTTCCCGACGAAGTTTTGAAAGTTCCCGTGGCGCACGGCGTACAGTCTTTGCCGTTGATTCCAGCATGTCCGGCGTCGCACTTGCAAGGTACGACAGATGTGCTTAAAACGTCGAAAACAGCATGGATAGGACATTGTAAACAAGGAGAGGAACCAATAATGGTTTTGTACTCAGTAGCGTCACACCGAATGCAGCTATCTCCATCGGCTCCGGAATATCCGGCGTTGCACTTGCAGGTTGTTCCCGAAAGTGCCACAAGAGAGTTGGAGGGACAGCTTACACAGCGTCCGGGATTGGAGTTGTTTTTATACATCCCGGGGCTACATTTCGTGCATAGATCTCCATTTAACCCGATATATAAAGATTGGCATGCACATGCAGTCTTGGTGGAGCTAGCATTTGGAGATGTAGAATGCGTAGGGCAACTGGTGCAAACACTGAGTTCATTCTCGAATTTACCGGCTGCACACGCCGTGCATTCATCTGAATTCTGTTCTGATGTGTATCCGGCATTACACGAACATTCCGATGCTGATGTGCTGCCTGACGGAGAGTTTGAGTTTGCGGCGGGACACGCTAGACACGCTGATTTTGTGTTTCCCGAAGACGTTTTGTATGTGCCCGCGTCACACATTCCGCACTTGTGATTCGAAGTGTCCACAATGTAGTATCCAGCATTACATTCACAGTCCGAGCGGAAGCTGCTACCCGGTCGAGAATTTTGATCGTACCAGCATGGTCTGCAATAGACAGATAGCAACCCATTTTTATAAGTATTTTGAGGGCATATTCTACACCGATCTCCAACTTCACCTTCAATCATTGTATTTTCATTGTCCCAAATCGGAACATACCCGGAGTTACATTTGCATGCCGCCTTGGACGTGCTATTTACTACGGATTGTGAAAATGTACGGCATGGGGCGCATTCCGTTTCGGTCTTGCGATGGTTGGGTCTATACCATTCGCCGGGCAGCAGGGTACTCTCACCAAGTGTGTTGTAGAAATTAGCGTCGCATACACATGCCGTAATTACGGTGCTCCCAGGAGGAGAGGAAGAATTGGAAGGACAATTTTGACATGTTTGAGACCCGCTTGTATTTTTATAGGTCGAAATGCCACATATGATGCATGGTGCTCCATTTTCTGCAGAGAATCCCGCATTACATCTACATGCAATGTTGCGAACGCTGCCAACGTCAGAGATGGCGTGTGAGGGGCAGGTATCACACGTCGCAGGTCCTGGTCGCGATTTGTACGTATTGGCAACACACACAGCGCATTCGCGTCCATCCAATCCCGTATATCCGGCGTTGCATTGGCATGAAGTCACGTCGATGCTAGCGGCAGGTGAAAAAGAGTTGACAGCACACTCGGCGCAGTGCACTACGGGTATGTCAATTTTATACGTTCCGGCAGAGCATTGACACGAAGCAATATATCTGCTGCCGAGTGGTGAGGTTGAATTCGTCGGACACTGAGTACATAACGTGGGTGGTCCGTCGTCTTTATACCAGTTGACGTTGCACAGGCAGGATGTACCCAGAATGCTACCCGCGAGAGATATTGCATTGACAGGGCATTCGTCACACTGTGCTGACCCTGCATTGGCTTTATACTTACCAGGGTCGCACGCTACACATGTTTCTCCATTTTCACCCGTGTAGCCAGGGTCGCAGAAACAAGCAGTATAGGAAACACTGTTGACCACCGAGGTGGAATTGGCAGGACATTTCGAGCAAGATTCGTTACCCAAGTTAGTTTTGTAAGTATTGACGGCACACGAAACACATGTGGCTCCATTTGATCCCGTGTACCCGGCGTTGCACATGCAGCTTTTTCTTGCTGCTGCACCTGTTTCAGACGTTGAAAAAAAGGGACAATTCATGCAATTTGCACTGCCCACTACCTCCTTATACTTACCTTCAATGCACGCCGTGCACGTGTTTGTATCTTGTCCCGTGTATCCGGCGTTACATACGCACGAGAGGAAAGCAATCGAATGTGAGTCGACAGGACAAGTCGTACAAGGAGCAGACCCAAGGTCTGTTTTGTACGTGCCGGACTCACACTGCACGCATGGTGAAATATATCCTCCTGTGTATGCGGCGTTGCATAGACACCTGACAGCTTGCACAGCGACAGAATTTTCATATAGACAGCTTTGGCACAGAAAGTACCCCAATTCGGGTTTGATTTTGCCACTCTCACATGCAACACAACTGTCTCCATTAAGTCCACTGTATCCCGGGTTACATTGACAGCTTGTCCTCTCGATGCTTGCAGGTGGAGAATACGAATTCGAAGGGCATTCCAGACAAAGTGGACCCAACTCCGTTTTATATTTACCAGAATCACATGCCTTGCAAGTGGCACCGTTCTCTGCACTGCCGTATCCTGCGTTGCATATGCAGGCAGCGATTGTGGTGCTAACAGCGGGAGATACCGAGTTCGCAGTGCACAATGAACACGCTTCAGAGCCTAGTGCATCTTTGTACGTTCCAGCGGGACATTCAAGACACGGACCCTTCCTTGGGCCGGTGTATCCCGCGTAACATTGGCACGTTTCGCCAGCCGTACCTGCAGAGCTTGAAAGTCCAGGGCACGGCAGACACTGTTCATTTCCGAATGATTTATACGTGTCGGCGGTACACATCATGCATTGAGATGTATTAAACGGGCGGTATCCTTGTATGCATTGACAATTGTAATCTTCAATACTTCCAGTGAGAGAACTCACGGAATATGTGCGACAAGGCGTACAATCGGGCCCAAGACCCGTTTTATAAGTATTGACAGGGCAAAAATTACACCCTTCTCCGTTTGACCCATAACGACCTGGTCCACACTGACAGGATGTGCGTGCTGTGCTTGCAATGGGAGAAAAACTATTTGCTGGACATTGTGTGCATACGGCGCCTACCTCTGATTTCCATGTATTTTGGTCGCACGCAACACAATTCTCCCCGTTAACTCCTTTATATCCTGGATTGCACTGACAAACGGTGTTTCCTTCTGAGTTAGCTGGAGTGCCTGTACCTAAACCGCAATTTATACACGAATGGCTTCCTGAAACAGACTTGAAGGTATTTGACACGCATTTTGCGCAAGTATTTCCTGCAGATGGAGAATATCCGGGTGAACATATACAATCTAGTACATTCGCTGTGGCAGTGGGAGATGTCGAGCCAATCGGACACGTCGTACAAACGATATCACCAATATTTTTATATGTACCGGCAGCGCATTGCGCACAATTTAGGTTATTCCCGAAATATCCGGCGTTACACGTACACGCTGAGTAATGTACAGAGCCCGGTGGAGAATTGCTGTTTGTGCCGCAAGAAAGACAGAGTTCATTCCCCTCCAAAGCTTTGTATGTACCTGCACGACATATTTCGCATTTAGCAAAAGGGATCTTGATACCATCCCTCATCTCGTGTTGGTTAGCAAACCCAGCATTGCATTTGCAGTCCCCGAGTGCGGCACTTCCTGCGTCGGAACGAGAATTGTCATAACAAAGCGTACATGGTTCATTGCCCATCGCCACTTTATAGGTGTTGATAGCACACTGTGTGCATGTAGCTGCACCCGCCACACTAGTCCACCCCATGGCGCACACACAGTCTGTCAATAAAGTGCTACCTGATAGTGATGTTTTGCTTGAAGGGCACAATAAACAAGCACCTGGTCCAGGTAAAATTTTATATGTTCCCGGCACACACGCAGTGCATAATAGTGCACTTGCTCCTGTCCATCCTGCATTGCACGTACACGCACTACTTGACATGCTTCCTGGTGGTGCTTTCGAATTCGATGGACACGACCAGCACTCTCGTTGAATCGGATCAGCGCCTATTATCATGCGGTTTTTGATGGTTGTTATCTCTGTGGCAGTATGAAGTTCGTCTACCAAGTAAAGACCAGCGATATTACCGTTGAATTTGTTACTGTCGTCCCAAGTGCTCTTTGCCACATAAGTGAAATCGACGGATCTGTCTGTCCGCGCTTCTGCGCAAGCTTCTTCAACAGAATTATCCCCAATTTCCAGTCTTATTGTAGCAGTCTGGTGATTGTATGTAATTACGATGCTGAGCCAATTGTCTTGTATCAAAGGATTATTTGTCGTTTTGACTGTACACGGCTTCATACCATTGCTTATACCAGCACGAATATTGTTTGTTAACAAGTCTCTTCCTATGTAAATATTATCTGAGCCCCCAGGTCCGAACACCTTACCGACGTCGAATATCCGTTCGTTCATCGAAATCGTTCCAGTGAATTTTACCACCATGACGGACGTAAATCCTCTTTGATTGATATTAAATACGTGTGGTCCGCCGTTCAGATATTGGGATAAAGTTCGATCGAATGTCACTGCCCCCTTACTATTCGGAGGACCCGCTCCACTATTAAACACACCAGTAGCTGAGGCAGAAGTGCCCAATCCACGCATCAGGACACCTTCCGGGATCAATCTCATGGCACGCTTGCTCACATCACTGAAATCGGAGTATTGTGTACTTCCACATTGGCCTGACACACTGTCGTAGCAAAGGATCATACATAACACAAAGACTTTCATTTGATAATTATTCACAAACAAGCAGCCGATACCCATACCCATGCCTGCTGTGCACACCTGTGCGAATACCAACATATATATGTCGCAAATCAACACAGATC
>Ga0306870_1000124_pt1 | contig 19548 bp, 18 predicted proteins | sample AntRauMeHopE1496_FD_190435 | JGI IMG/M metagenome (GOLD analysis project Ga0306870, IMG submission 190435) | Saline lake microbial communities from Rauer Islands, Antarctica - Metagenome Hop E1 #496 (v2) (version 2) | ecosystem: Environmental > Aquatic > Non-marine Saline and Alkaline > Saline ... | reverse complement strand
TGTGCCTGTGAGTGTGCCCATTGTGTTTTTTGTAAATATTTGTTATGTAGCCGTATAATTTGTGTTTGTTTTCAGATAATTGGGTACATGAACGTCGACTCCCCCCATCATGCTCACAATATGATAATATCATACGGCAGACAATAAATGTCCACGTGATCATGACGTACAGTGCACATTTGACGTAGGTGTTTTTGTGCATAGCGTCGAAAATATGTAATAAGCGCGTATATACATTTGGACACCCTTCATGTTGGATTCGTTCACATGTCGAAGTGAGCTGTTTGTGTACCGGCGCATGCTCATAATGTGCCCGAGTAACGTTAAATTATGCTTCCCTTTGCACAACAGTGTCAAAACGTAATGAAAGTACGTATGTATGTCAAAACACCCGTCTAATCGCATTTGTCTGTATGCCGAATTTAGATTGACATTGGTGAACGTATATAAAGAGTGCTATCAATGGCGGACCAGCAACCTGTAATTCGTATTCAAATGTTTCATTCATCGGAATTAGTGGCCATGCGAAGAGCCGAAAATGAACGTTGGCTGCGAGCTCAGCAACAGGCACGACACGAGGAAAGTCTCCGGCGGTTACGCGACGACATGCCATCGCGACTGCCACCACCTTCGCCAGCATTTGGAAGACGTGAACTGGGACCTCAAAATCCATCCCTACGTGCACCTACGTCACAGGACTGGGATCGTCTTTTTGAAGAAGGCCGATTAGTGCCACAAATTCCACAACAGTCTATGCTTCATCCTACTGTTGGTTCTGTTACTCGACGTTTTGAACCTCAGTTACCCGATCGTTTGATAATGAGTCCTGAAATGATGAGGTATTCCGATAGAGTCTCGGGACTCGATACGCTTGAGACTCGTCGTCTGGCGGAATTTCACGAGCTTGAAGCTCGCCGTCAGACGCAAATCAACGAGCTTGCGGCTCACCGTCAATTACACGTGATTGCAAGACAACGTGAAGCTGAATCACAAAGATCGTTCGTGGCCATGACAGCTGCACAAGAGAGACTGGATAATCTGCACTTTGGTAATAACGATGAAATTCAAGCCTTGCGGCGTCATCGTCAAAACGAAACAGCAGCTCTTAGAAGGCAAGCAGAAATTGATCGTGATACGGAGAGATAGTCATACCAACAAACAAATACACGATTATTTCACGTTGCGGGTGATGGATTTATGTTGTGGGTGGTGGGTTCGCGATGCGGGTGGTGGGTTCGCGTTGCGGGTGGTGGGTTCGCGATGCGGGTGGTGGGTTCGCGATGCGGGTGGTGGGTTCGCGTTGCGGGTGGTGGGTTCGCGTTGCGGGTGGTGGGTTCGCGTTGCGGGTGGTGGTTTTTCAGAATCGACAAATGTGTCAAAGTTTCCCTTAAAAGACGACAGCGGATTCGCCTTATCTGTCAACGAATTCGATTGTAATGAAAAACTTAATATTTGTTTGTATCGACGCAAGCGTTCTTTGGTCACCACAGACTGACCTTGTTTGTATATAAACAAACAAACAAAGTGTCGTCGTGACGTAAATCTGTCGGATTAATCATGGCTGATCGAATGAATCTATCTTTTTTGATGGATCGCGAACAAGGAGCAGAACCATATACACCATTTCATTTTCCGCCGTATCAAAATGCACCTGCGGCTGGTGCCTACTTTCATGCTCCTTTTGGACAACACGCACGCGTATCGGCTTCTTCGATTGCACTTGCACAGGACGAGGAAATTCGTAAATTAGAAATAGAACGCGAGATTGCGAGACGTGCCAATACAAACGTGCGTCTTCAGGAGCGGCGTGTACATGAAATCGAAGCGCAACTTCTGGCGGATCACAAGTTTGCAATGGAACTTGGAACCGAACATAGACGATCCAAAGCATCGACGCGCAAGCCGACAAGGCTATTGCCTGGTGCATCAGAAGAAATGTCCCCAGCGCAGACTCGTAAGATTGTCAAATCCTTGAACCAAGGTACTGCACGCATGCCTCCGATGCCACGCCGTGCTGATGCGTCTGCGAGTTACACTCCTGATCTTGATCCTCGACTTTGGAAGAACGACTGGATGCAACATCAACGCAAATAAACTTTTACCGTTGGACCATCACTCTCTTTGTGCGCGACGCTTTAATTGGAATCAATCTACAGATCGTTTCCGTTTGAACTGGTCACCCATCGGCACCGACATTGAAGTTATTTGAATCCTTCGATAAAATATCATGTATATTGATTGATATGTGGGAGGATCGATTACGGTCGCAGCGTCGACTGCCATCACACGTTCGTCGTCAAAGTGGAACCAGGCAGAGGTGCCTCGCAAAACATAAGCAGAAAAATGTCCGCCTTGCGAACCCTGACCGCTGTGCGCAATGGTTGCATAAAGTTCATACTTGGCAACACCGGGACGCACCGAAATGGTGCCATCTTCGGATGTACAACTGATGTCTGGGAGTTCCATGTAGTGCTCAGGCGCAAAGTATCGCGTGTTCTTACACAAAACAGCTGTTCTTGACGACAACGCAAAACACAAGTGTTCGGGCATTTCTTTGGAAAAATAGGTCACGTGAAATGCACCGTTTTCTCCAGTACATTTTTCAACGAACGACGGTGATTTGGGATGGGCGGCCGGATTATAGCCCTCGATTGGTGCTGAAATGACATTCTCAAGAATTAGACTCTTGAGTGTGAGGGCTGCGGTGTTGTGGTCAAATTTCAGCATCTGGACGTGATTATCTGGCCAGTTCGATGGCGAATTTAAACAAGCTCCACATTGACCACACTTGAGCACTTCAGAAATTGTTGCGTTAAAGCACTTTGCCAATACACCACCCTCTTTGCATGCCGCGCTGAAGAACTGAAGAGGACATTGCTGCCCTTGTGAACCTAGTTCCGTGTCAAAAATTTCACGAATCAGTGATGTCGTCACTTCAAATGCGTTGGCACTGTCTGATCCATAGCGTTGCGCAAATGAATAAACACTCACATCGTGTGCATCAGGAGAATTATTGGCACGACGCCTACCGAAATCACGAGTCGATTCCTCCGTTTTGTGTTTTTTGGACGGCGAATGCGTCACAATAGATTGTACCAGCATATCAAGAGCATCATTGCTTCTTGACATTTTTTCCTGCGTTGATACGGCAATCGCAGGCACAAATAGACATTGTAAGAGGGAATTCAAAAAACACGAGTTTCCCACATTCACAATTCCAATCGGTTGTAATTCCTCCATTTCACACATGTGAGGATTACCGTGTTGTGTATATATAAATAAGACGGCTTCTAACACGTTGTTTCCTTCACACACCGTCGTACGTAACTGTGTGAAATCGCCATTGTACGCGAAGAATAGTCTTGTTCAAAGACGTTTTCAGAATACGCATCACCGTGAACACGTAACTTTGTTCGTTCTCTTTTTCGGGCTACACGTGTGCGAACGTTTGCAAGTAAGATACCACAAAGGTGCAAGAGGCCAACGATACATTGGGGTCGATCAAAATCCCACTTTATTGAAAATCAGTCCTAAATAAATATGTGACACTGAATGATTCTCTCGCTGTGCGTCATTTTAGAAGAGGAAATCTCAATCTCCTCGCGTGCGCATTTGTATTTGATCAGCGTTTGACATTGCTCGTGTGATACAATATTTGTGTAATACTGTCGATGTGGAATGAACAATTTGCTGTCCAAAAATTCGGACACATTACTTGGTGGCAAGGTTGCTGATGCATGTATGCCTCCGCATGCTCTTCGCAAAAAACCACACAGCCACATGGCACAAACATTGAAGATGCGATGCGCATAGTGTGTATTTTAATTAAAATCGTCCGAATCAGAGGACGACATTGCTCCTGTGTGGTCCATTTCGAGAAAGCGGGCCGGTCCTGAGCTCCGCAGTGTCGACCCTTCTACCAGAAAAGGTATGCGGTTCGCTTGTCCTGGAGGCAATGTCGATACGAAATATCTGTAGTTGATGTTGTCGGCTGTTGAATCGATGCGACACACCCACGACCGTATCTCCTCGATGTTGGTGTTGGGAAAATGCGCTTGGATCTGCTGCCTGCCATTCGCAGACACATACGAGATCAGGTGAACACTATCTCCAATGTACCACACCGCGTGAAGCTGATAGCTGTCTATATGCAACTCGTGCTCTTCTACATTGTCGTTGTCGGACGGCAGCCGCATTATGACAGAATATCTTCCTGAGCCGACATCCCTCTGTACGATGCCTGTCACGTCGAAATTGCCCAAGGGATAGAGGTCTTGCACGCGCACACCAGAAAGCTGCAGCATTTGCATGCGGGCGGCATTGTAGAAGCGAGCGTTTGTGCGTATGAGCTGTCCCACTTGCCACACCACTCTGAGACCGGCCTCGTTGATGGTAAAGGCGACATCCTGGCTTCGATTCATGTTTCGTGCTATGAAATTCACAGAATATAGCCCGCCATGAAACACTTGCACCACAATGCCGTGCTTCAACAAGAGCTGCTCATACTCGCCAATATTCAAATTTGCTGCCACCAAATTTTGTTGCAGATACTTGGGTTCAATGCGCACACTCTCTCCGATGCACCACCTGGGCATGACACAATGCTGTTGGTTCCTGCCGTGCCGTCCTTTATACACAGAGAAGCGCAAACACCGCAAAATAAATGCCACAGCGTGGGCTGGTTTTTTATCGGTGTATTAAAATCAAGTTCATAGCAAACTTCCTCACATCGGCATTGAATCTATGTCGTGACTGAGAATATTTTGTGCCATTTCAAATCCATCTCGTGTGTGGTTTTGAGGATTTCTACCCAGTATTTCACAATATATTGTCCCGTGATACCTGCGTTCTCAAAACAATTTTTAAGTTTCTGTTCCAGACAAGGGCCTATTGGTGACGACAGCTTGCGTCGCATTTCGATCGGCAAAATGATCATCTTCTGGTTCTCGGATACGTTGTTCATGACGCTGGACGTTTTCGTAGCGGCGTCGTATCTCGCGCGCCTCTCGATAATATTTCTCACGTTGCGGTTTCTGGAGATCCAGACGCCGGTCGATATCCACACCCGCGTTTCGAATACCTTCTTCAATAAAAGGGCATTGCATGTTATCAATGTGAGCTTGCAGATGTTTTACATTAGCGTTTTTCATTTCGTGTAGTTCCAGAGTGACACGTGCTGCCTCGCGTAAGAGGTGCGAGGTTGAATGGTGATATGCCCAATGATAGTGCTCGTGTGCTGTTTGCTCGTCGATTTTCCTCTTTTTTTCACGTTCAAGTACGTCTTCTTCTTTCCTACGCTTCCGTTCCTGCTGGATGCTATGTTCCTTCACAAGTGCCTTTTCTCTTGCTTCTTGTTGTTTCCGTATGATATCTTCACCTCTGTCGCGTTCCAGTCGTTTCTGCCGTTCAAGTTCGCGAACTGCCGGCAAACAACAATCAGGTTTTGGTCCAAGTCCTTTGCGCCACAACTCGTCTTCTTTTTCACGCACAGCTGCTGCTGCCCAGTAATCACTGTGGACCCTGAGTTCCCTTCGCTCGACTGCTTCCAACTCTTCCACCTGAGCTCGCGCACGACGCTCTTCCCCATAAATTGCAATAAATCTGTTACATTCTTCAAGAGTCAACTCATCTACGAATGCATGGACATCCTCCGCGTCCTCGCCCCTAGCAAGGGTGCGTGCCCGTACCAACATTTCTTTCTTCTGGCGCAATTCGTCGATTTGCTGATTGTGCTTTTGAATCGGATGCTTCCCGTCACACAGACTCAAAAGAATCGCAAAACGCACTGGACTTTCTTTTGTCACGTCCTCGTAGATCAAGAGCACTTTTGCTTCGAGTACAAATTCTTTCTTTTGGTTCCACACACGTACGATTTGCTGCATTTCAGACAAGATCGGAATGGTTCTGACGCTTTTGCCCGACGCGTCTTTGAACATGGCAATTTTACCATCGAGATTACTGTTTAAAATTGTCACTCTTTGCTGACACATCTGTTTAACCTTCCATGTAACGGGAGAGCGATAATTTCGTGCGATCCGCTCTACCATCTCAAATTTGACGAGCTTACCCTCCTCAACGCGTATGACCAAGCCCTCGCGAGGTGTTGCTTTATCTAAACGGCATCTTTCCAGCCACCGTGTGATAATGTCCACGAGAAGACGCTGATCCACCTCTTCAGCAATAATCTCTACACATACCACGTGCGAGTGCTCGGGATATGTCGTGACACCGAGATCGTTTGTGAAAATTTGAGGCAATTGCTTCAAGCGCTGTAATCGATTACCCGCTGTCGGGGGCATGTCATGTCGGTCGCTTTCGTACAATGCCACAATGACCAATTGTGCGCCCTCGAATGTTGACAGCATTAAAGGTGTTTTCTCACAGACGTGGCTGAGAATATTTTGTGCCATTTCAAATCCATCTCGTGTATGGTTTTGAGGGTTTCTACCCAGAATTTCACAATATATTGTCCCAGTGATGCCTGCGTTCTCAAAACAATTTTTAAGCTCCTGTTCCAGACAAGGTCCAAGGGGTATGGGTTTGTTCGCGGTCGTGGTATAGATCAAGAGCGGAAAAGTGCGTTTTGGCCATTCGATCCGGATACCCCATCCATTCTCTTTCCCTGTTATACTATAGTATTCATCAGTGTCAAGTTGATCCACCCACCTTAGATCATTGACATTCTTTCCCATGGGCCTCTGTATTCCGAAACAATTCTTCATTTTATCTGCCAATACCTCTTCGACGGTAGCCATTGTTGCAAACAGATGGAATTACACCGCATGGGGTAAAAATTTACTGCTTATATATATATTCAACAGCTACTTGACCCACCGTTGCCATCCATCGTCTTTAGGGGCCGTCGCATAAATAGACAAAAATTCTTGAGGTCCATATATTGATTTCGAATACATACCATCAGGGTCACTTTCCACTGTCAATATGAAAACTTGTCTTTCTGTATACACAGCAACTGCCACAATGTGCGAGCAACCGCCGTTCGAATTGTGTATACAACAAGACTCGTTTCGTGGATGGACTCTAATTTTTGTTTACTATGTTGGCATTGCAATTTTATTCTCGAAGATGAATGCTGTGTTCGACTGGCTTAACACTTACTAACAGCAGCCCTTTTGGTTCAACTTTTCAAAGCCGCCCGCTTGCCATGCCCAATTCCCCTGCTCTTTCTTTCCCTGTTATACAATAGTATTCATCAGTGTCAAGTTGATCCACCTACCTTAGATCATCGACATTCTTTCCCATGGGCCTCTGTATTCAGAAACAATTCTTCATTTTATCTGCCAATACCTCTTCGACGGTAGGCATGGTTCGAAACAGATGGAATTACAGCGCATGGGGAAAAATTTACTGTTTATTTATACACTCAACAGCGGAAATTCACATCGGAAATGATTATAGATACACACGACCGTGCTGTGTAGAACTGCCTGACTCGTTTTGGCCGGTGATTGTAGGACCACACCTCCACGATGCATTACGTGTAAAAACGCTCGAGACCAAAGTCGTCACGAAACTGGCACTCGCAACCCTAATATCGCATGTGTTTGTGTGCACGGTGCATAGACGACGCTTCGTGTGACGAACGCTGAGCTCTGTGATAATTGTGCTCGCGTTCGTCTTGCGTCTGTGCCACTCCATTGGCCGTAACAATACTATGCTGAAACGCACTACGCTGTGTTTGTTGCAGGTGCTGTTGAATTGTCGTCTCTCGAATCTGTTCCGCTTCCAATGCAGCCTCTTGCACCGCTCGTGCAGCATGTTCGTGTTGTAACACGGCAATTTCATGCGGGGTGTGTTTGGAATATGCTGCTGTGCTGAGCATGGGTCGAACACCTCCTAAGAAAACTGGCCCAGAGGGTGCTGGAAACGCGCGTCCATATTGTGTTTTGAGAAATTGGAATCTAGCCGCACGCTCCGCTTCTTGCTGCACTGCGTGCTCGTGAAACAGCTTTTCTACTTTTTTTCTCTGTGTCTCGTAGATATCCGATAACATACTGGACTGGCTAGGTAAATTCTCACTAGGAATGTTTGCTTATATATGTACACAAGCAATGTTTTGGAACTTTATAAATACAACCTCTGTCAATATTCCACCAAAAAAGGTCCCGTTATTGCGCCACCAAATCTTTACAGAACTGAGAAGATGGCAAGATTTTCATTGTCATCGCCACTAGCAGTGTCATCATATCCCTGACTTATACTTCGCACCATAACTGTTGGATTCACGCTTACGATTGGATATGTCTCGAAACAATGTTTCACGCGCCCTTTATGCCCAAAACACAGACCCGCGGCAACTGATTTCGTTCACGACATACTTCATTCATATTACAAAAGCGGTGTCAAATCGAGGGGTTCCAAATGCTGCTGCCGTCGGCGCTGTCATTTTAACCTGGGTTTACACACACGACTTGTGAGAAACTTTTCACAAGCTTCTGGGTCTTCTTCAAGGAAATGTGTGGTATGACGTTTTTCGTAACGTGCGAACCGAATATTGTGTTGGTGAACAATTGAGTACATGTGAAGTTGTTCATCGTAAACGTTTAGGATTCTCTGCAGGAGTGTGCTGTCACACGACAACGCTTGTCGGGTGTCTATGTCATGGTAATGCTGTGGTGGCAAATCCGAAAAGTGTTTCATCCGGTTTCGAGCGTGGAAGTTGCTTTGAATTGCAACCTCGACTTCTGCCTTTTTTGCTTCCAAATAAGCACACACGCGTTGTATAAAAGTGTGTAGGAAAAGACCCGTTCCGCATACGCCAAACAGAAAAGTCAACCGTTCCCGCACCAATTCAGGAGTGATGGTTGATGCAATCAATTCAGCATCTGGCAAAATAATCTGCCGTTCGTCACTTCGCAATCCGTTTGGCTGTAGCATTGCAATGTCGTATGGAACACCACGGTCGAAGCACATTTTTCGGTCAAATGCTTCAAACACAGAAAGAATGTCCTCCTCAATCATGTTCAAATAATAATTTTCTTCCAGGCGATAGTCGTGACATTCTTTTGCACTCCAGTCGTATTTTTGTTCCTTGAATTTTTGGTCTTTCCATAACGTGTATGGGTGGGATTCATTGGTCATGAGTACTTGCGTACGATAGAGATGTCCGCTTATATAGTTTAACATCTACAGTTAGATTGCAAACTCACTAGCAGACCACACACTGCTGTCTGTTTTTTCTGAGATTTGCTCTGATGTAATATTTCTCGTGGTTGCTCATTGTTGAAAACCTTGTATCCTTCCACACGTCTACACGTTCAGCTTTCAAACGACAAAACTGCTCACGACTGAATTCTTCCTTCTCGTCGAGAGTCCAATCGTGGAAAAATGGGTCGTTCAGGTAATCAATATATATTATCTTGCCGAGTTCCGAATCTTGTCTTTTTTGATAATTCTTCTTTTGTGATGGGTTCCAGTGGCTTAATCTTTCGTCATGAAGATAATGCAGGTATGGCTCGCCATCTAGTCTGTTTTGCAAGTTCATTCGACTGAAAACTGGGTTGTGTGTCAATATGGACCGTGCTCAATTTTTCGAGAACGAAGAGTTCACGAGAAACTAAATACGATCCTTATAGAGACTTCAAAATACAACCTCGGTCAAAGGCCATCAAAAATAGTCGGCTCTTACTACATCGGATGCTGGTACGAAATCACAGTGTATATAAGCACTCAAATACGGGACACACACTTGTCTGCGAACCGAATGGCCGAAATAAATTCGGCCGCACATGGACTTTCTCATCCGCTCTTTGAGATGGAAGAGGGCGTTCTTCGCAAATTATATGGTCTCTTGAATCCACGACCATTGGGCATACCAGGCGTAGCAGGAGGAACTGTGCCACGAAGACCCCTTCATCCCATTTTGAATAGAGCACAAACGAATTTGTATTGTGTATTGGCAAAACGAATTCCTACAACGCAATCCACAGGACCGGTTGCCCGATTGTCGTCGGTCATTTGCGACGAAGATGTTCAAAACGGAAATGCGCTATTCTTTGCCATCAACAATCTCACAGACGCGAGCATACAGGACTTGATCGACATGAATCCCGACGCCCTGACATTCTTCAATTCAGACCGGAAAACTCCGCTAATTGTTGCGATTGAGATGAACCGTAGTCTTGCTGTGTTGACGCACATGATCCGTACCAACAGCGCCATCCTCACACACGAGGGCCAATATCACAGTCCTTTAATCTGCGCAATCCAACACAAACGTGCGGCCGACACAATTCGAATTCTAATTGATGCGGATCAAATAGTGCTCACAAAAAGAAGTGCAAAAAGACATTGGCTGCCTCTGTGTGTCGCACTTGATGTGGGTTGTTCACTTGAGGTTTTGCGGTTACTTGTTTATCGTGGTTGCCTGGACGTGTTCGAAACGCCACCTAAATTCACATACCCGTTTCTGGATCCTAAGCCAAGTGACAGAGTACCGCTTCACATTGCCATTTCGTCGCGCTGTCCTTCATTAGAAAACGTCAGATACCTGGTCGATCTCAATGAAAGTGCATTGTTTTTGCGAAACGAGCGTGGTCGAACTGCCCTTCACATTGCTATCACAAGTAAAAAAATCCAAGAAATCAATGAGGACATTGTCAGGTTTCTGGTTGAACGGGGTCCCAAGGTGAGATTACTCAAGTGTGATGGTCTGTACACTCCTTTGGGAATAGCCGTATCAAGGTACGCCAAAGCCATTTATCCTGATAAAATTTTTAGCAAAATAGCGTCACTTTTGCAGGTTTTGGTGCCCGATGACGACATCATATTGACATTACCATCAAAAAAAGGCGACACACCTCTTCTGAAAGCGTGCATGTATGGTATGATTAATCCTGCCATTTTACGTGTGCTGATCGGCAAGCAGGCGCAGACAGTGCTTCTCAGCACACATCCAACAGAGCAGAAAACACCGTTGCATTTTTTGGTAGATTCTGTCAGGTTCAGGTGTTCCAAAATTGATACACAAATGGAGTTAGTACGGTTGCTCTGCAATGCTCAGGCCGCGCTGACGATGCTTGATCATCATAATAATGCGCCTTTGCACATTGCCGTTGAAAATCGAATGCCGCTCGCCATTCTGGAAATGCTTTGCCCCGACACGTGTGTACGTTTGTTGACAATTCCCAATCACATCGGCAATCTACCATTGCACATTGCTGCCAGGAAGCATGCGGTGAAAGAGGTCATCGTGAAGCTGATGGGCGACAATGCACAGACATGCAATGTTAGGAACAAAGAAAACGAAACTGCACTTGACATCGCGATGAGTGAATCTGGCATCAGAATGGATCGATTTTCACTATTTCTTCATCCGAGTATTGACCTCAAGGCGAAATCACGCGAAGGAAATACAGTATTACACATAGCCTTGATAAATGGAGCACATCAGAAAGTGATCGCACATCTCGTGAAACTCAACCCGAGCATTCTCACCGTGAAGAACGACAACTTGAATCTTCCTGTGATGACAGCGTTGGATTTGATGACGGTGGATTCCAAAGCAAAATGGCCGACAAAATTCATTGAAAATCTCGTGGAGCGCACGCATGCCGTGGACGCTCATGCCATACCTTCATGTCGCAGTGTTTTGCAAACGACAGGACAACATTCGCGGTATCACGGGACCAGTGTCTTGGAGATTGCTCTACGGCGCCAGCGGGCATTGAGTGTGATCAAGTGTATCGTCAAGGCCGATAGAGACGTCTTGACATCATATTCGCCAGCTCCATCATACTCTGCAGCTACATCCCGATACTACGATGCAAATTGGCATGATGCGCGTGTCAGACACCGTGGCACGCTCCTCCTTCCTCTTCATCAAGCAGTGTGGTATTGTGTGCATCCATGTGTTTTGCAATTTCTGACGGAAGCGCATCCCGGCGACAACGCGTTGGAATGCACTGATGCCTTTGGAAACACAGCGCTACACATGGCGATTCGACAGCAAAAAATAGATGAAGATCGCGATGATTATTGTGACATAATGACTCATAGAAAGCGCAACTCTATAAACATGCTAACACTGCAATATCTCGTAAAAGCTGGCGAAATGTCGTTTTTGATACAAGACGAGCAGGGAAACACCCCACTGCACATGGCAATACAGCTTGACTCACATCTCGACATCATGCAACTCCTCCTTAAACAATCAACTGCACCCGCAATACACTGCAAAAAGCGCAAACTGCGCGAAATGCCGTACGAACAAGTATTCGTGACACAGAATGCCGCACTTTGCACGCCTCTTGAACTGGCGGCTCGCGTCAGAAAATATCACATGGAACGTATAATGCAGGCATATCCACAAGCAATGTTAGTGACAGGAGAACGTGGATGCTCTCCCATGCATACCCTGGTATCACATCACTTCAATGACATTTCGCCAGCACGCATATATTCTCTGTTGGAAATGAACCCCGCTGTTCTGCTGCTTCTAGACGATTTACACCGCACGCCGTTGCAGGTTGCTCTCGAATCCATGTTGCGCGAGCGGGGGAGAGTGACAGAAGCATCATGGTTGCCAATAATCCGCCACTTGAGCGGAGTTTCAGGCAATCTACTTGCACCCGTCAAAACAATGGAATTAATGCACATCAGCGGACAAGATCTACTTCTTCCATTTCAATTTTATCACGTGCATGTTCGAATTCGTGAATACGAAGAATCCTGTCGTGTGTACAGTCCACCCGTAGTTGGATTGCTGTTGCGAGAAGCGCAAGACACCGGGGGCACTCGAGATCAAGCGATCTGAGCGCCTTGCAACCCTCCCGACCCAATACGGTGTTGTTTAGGCGTGTGGAGACATTATAACGTATGTTCATATATCTCTTTTTATATATGCAACGACACAGCCCTTCAAAATACTATATAAATGTGCGGGGCAAAACACGAGAAATAATGTCGTGGACAGACACGAGCACGCCTCAAAGCATATTCACGGAAATTGGCTACTGTAACACGGAGATGTCCAAGTTGTTCCAGGAAATGTACGAGCTCAACGAAAACAAAAAATCCATCGACATGCGATTGCGAGCGTGTGAGGGTGCTGTAGAGAGGTACAGACTGCAACTCAAGGAAGCGTGGGAGGCGAAAGAGCGAATGTACTCTCGCTGCTGATTGGTCATTTCTAAAACAAATTGTAATGAATAAACTTCGTTTTTGTTTATCCAAAAATACCCTGCACGCGGTATAAAGGAAAACAAATCGGCTTGTAGCATGCACCGCGTGGAAATCTGCAAAAAAGACATAGAGATACACACACATATTGTCTATTTCTGAAGGAGTAGCTAATAAATAAACCAATAACATGTGCTTCGACCCGAACATCCCACATCCCGCCACGCCCCGGGTGCGCATGTGTATGTATACCAAAATGCCATCAAGGATTCCATGGACATCTACCCTCGCTGTAGATCAGAAAAAACAACGTAACGGCTTTCCACTTCATCGTCAAAGAGTACTTGGTACATTTCGTCCGTTTTGTCGAACAAGGCAATTGGAAAGTCGACAATGACTCCTGTATGCATCAGCCGCAATCCCGAGGTCGTGAATGAAAGATTTGCTCCCTTCCGCAACATCACACGTTCCTGTCGTCTAAACCGATAACTCATTTGGGGTATTCATGTATGTTCGCCGTCCTATATATTAAAACATAAAGAAGGACGGTCACACCATGCACCAGAAAAATCACGACGCACTTCTACTCGATCTGACATACATGACTGTAGGGGCCATGCGTTTCGATAGAATCACCGCCATCTTTTAATTGCTGTTTTAGATTTTACGCCCTGCGAAATGTTGTGGGTCTCGTCACCTGTGTTCTGGAAAAATAAACCAGTCGGACCGTGCCTCCACCCGACCGGCGAATGTAAAAACGAGCGAAATCGGGATGGATCATGACAGTCCCGACATCATACTCACGACCATTTTGCATGATTCCTTGCATGACAGGCGGTAGTAGTCGTCTCGTGTCGTCGGGATATGCCATGATGTCAACATCACGCAGGCCATAGTACGAGATATAGACTTCTAGTGCATTAACCTGCTCATTTGTCGCAACACAGTATCCCATGTCCGTGGCTGCTTCATAACATCTATACGATTGGCATCCATCGCAAGGCAAAACAAGTCCGGGAAGACCAATAGATGTCACAAACACAGAATATACGTTGGAACCCCCATCGTCGACATACACCGGCACATGTCTGACAGGCATTCGATATTGTCAGTTGCCACTCGAAACATATAATGTGTTTATATATAAACATACATCGGAGATTCGAGGTCAGGAGACATAATACATCTCAATGTCTTGAAACAAAATGTACAACAAGACAATTTACCATCTGATTCTGACTGCATAATTGTAGACACTCTCATAATACGTGCAGAATGATCGTCCTCCAGTGAAATTGTCGAGTCGAATGTCCAATTGCCACCAAAACTTAATACAAAGGGCTTTGGAGGATGTCGTTTGAAACAATATTTTTTCTCGCAACCTGCATCTTTGACCACAGAAGGCGATTGGCAAACTCCCACTCTTCACGCGTGTTTTGCATTTTCGTGGCATACGTTTCATCTGGTCCGCCCTGCCCTTGTGTAGCACAAAGCAATGCGTCTCGGTATGTTGTACCGTCGTAATAAGTGAGCGCGTCTGGTGTTGCACGTATGTTGTGTGCATTCGCGTCTACACAGATGTAGTGTGCAGCCGTGGGAGCTCCGGGAGTCACATCTTCGTGTTTTTCGGTGCGCGCCACAAGAGCACAAGGAAATGACCCAAAAGCTCCGTTTATGCGCGAAAGTAAGATTTGCAGCTCATGATACTGTCGGGGTATCATATATGATGCGTCGTGCGTTGTAATACAGGAAAGCCGATGCAGGATGGCGTTATTGAGATTGTGGAAGATTTGAGACGCACTCATACACGGCACCACGACATGCTGAACCATTTTACTAGTGAAATTGCACACAATAACACACACCGCCACCTTGGCATCTGGCCGTTGTTCCCAGTGCACTTTAATGCTGCTTTCCAACATGGAAATAATGCCACCTGCCTGCAAAAAGGTGTCAAAATATTTCATCGGAACACATGTGTTTTGCGCGACGGTAATAGGCGCGTTCGTCTCCATATTTGTGACAACCCTGCCCTCGGAGGGTAACAACACGGATTGTTATATAGTGTCGTCAAATCCCCACTCGAGTTGCACGTTTTTGTGGTTTGAATCTTTACTTTCATATGAATCGCACCCCAAACACTATATAAGTCCAATATGTACCCAACTTTATCTATCACCACATTTCATTGAAATGCAAGGGGAACCAGGGTTAATAGAACTCAAAAATAACACATTTTTGCGGGATTTCGATGGCAGTTTGAGAAGTCCGGTCGAATTCAAGATGGACGTCGATTGGTGGCATGCGACAGAGAGCTTTTCGGCCGCACTCAAAAACCAGAGCAACAGAAGCATGCTCTCCTTTTTCATGGGCTGCAAGAAAGTAGAACTCCAAAATGAACTGTCCTTGTTAAGGCAGTGGATTGAAAACAACAGTGGCGAGGAAGATGAGATGGAACTGGTTGCTCCACTGTACAATTGTATCTATTGTGTTCTGCGGTTCTGGGGCACAGGATGCTATGACTTGAATTTTATAGACACCACGATGCAGCAAAATAACATTGTTTGTGGTGGCGATATCCTGCCAGTTCGCATCCCACAACAATACCAGCGCGCCCCGAGTCCCCTGCCAATGTATCACGACTATTATCGCTGAAATTGTCATGTGCATGCACGGATGTGCTTTCATGGGGGTTGTTCAGTACGCTTGGTTATGGCATTGTTTGAAACTTCCCGATCCACCGGATTTTTATTAAATTTTATCAAAGTCAGCACTCTCACTCAGGCTGTTTCAAGTACGGCACTTCAGTAATTCCACTTAAAATAGCGACGCCCTCCCAGAAACTCGATATATTCTGTTTGTATGTAAGACCACTCTATTCCAAACTACAGACCTGCCCGCACTCATGCTCACTTGCATCGACTGCGACACCATGCAGTGTATCACTGCTGAAAATTGTTACGACGTTAGCAAGAGCGGGTTTGTTTGTGTCGACTGTCACTGTCCCGTTGTGTTGGTCTTGGAAAAATCATGGCCGGTGCTTGACAAGAATTTACCGTCACATCCCCGATTTTTCCGACATAAAGTGGCAAATCCAACCTGTGGACACACCCTCCGTAATCCATCTCCACCTGAGACGTCTGTGTCGTCGTCACCAACGTTGTCTTCCTCTTCACTCTCCGAGGCCGCCACGGTGGCATCTGTAGATGACGTGAATCGCGCGTGGCAGGAACAATGGAACCGTCTTCGTCCAACACCTCGCATCGCATCCGAGTCGCATAATTATGCTGTTGTCTTGCAAGATCGCGACTACCCCGAAGAACCACCAATCACGATATTCAACGCCACTCAAACGGAGTTGTTTGCATATGGTACATTTCAGCACAAGAAACAACCTATCTTTTTCTGCAGCGACAACGGCATCGAATCGCCCAAGGACGGCACTGTTTTGGTGCATTGCAGCGACAACCGGCTCCTGCAGACGTGCAGCGAATCCGTCCTCGTCATGATGGGTCAGCGTCAAATCACGGTTCGATTTCTCACGCAAATGGACGATGCAATGAAGTTTGCCGTCCAAGATTATTTTCAGGGTGTGGGCTGGCCACCCCGTCCCTTGCAAATTGTCAAATGCACCCCATTCGAGCTTCCGCTGCATGTCATCAGTGTTGAGGGCCGTTTATTCATCGATGGAGTGCACCGTGAGGCGTTCCGAGTTTTTCCATCTCAGCCACTGACTGTGTATGCGGCGCCGGCGGGCGCAGGAAAATCTAGTGCTCTCAAGCAAGCAATCTGGGCATGGAAGAAGAAAAGAGTCTTGGTGTTGGTTTTTAACAAGAGCAACCAAGAATCTCTAAAAGAAGAGCTCAAATCGCGGAAAGGGTGTACCATTCGGACTCTAGATGCCCTCGTTGGCAGTGTTATGAAGTGTCGCTATCAAGCCACGTATGACGAGGGAATGGATTTTGAGGAAGCGGAACGCAACGCCATTGAATGTAACGACATTTGTGAAAATAATATGGAAGAAACTGACCCTACTCTCGACAATGACGACAGTGACAGTATTGATGCTGACGGAGACGCTGAAGTTGAAGACGACACACTCAATGATGACGACAACACCGCAACAATGAATGTTGATGACATTATCGATGAAGAGAGCGATGTGGAGTTTGATAGCAATTTCAATGATCACTCGTTCAGCAACAAACATTACAAAAAGTGGGATTCGCGTGAACATCTCAAGCACGGTGGGGGGTTGTGCGCTGCATCGTTGATTCAGAATCGTCTCTCGCATCCAAAAGCTATAGTGCATATTTGTAAAAAGCACCAACGATTGTCCTTGAAGCATGCTGGTGACAATGCCAACCCGTGGAAAGGCGAACTTGATGTTTTCCCAATGAAAAGAATTGTTGATGCTCAATCGAATTTCGCTGCTCGCCGTTTCCACGCTGACAAAAACGGCCTCTTAAAGCCCATTTTCGACAAATATGACGTGGTTATGGTAGACGAGAGGCAAGACGTTTTCTCGGCTCAAGAGATACGTCTGATACTACAATCAGAGTGTCCTGTGGTAGCGGTGGGGGATACGAACCAAGCCATTAATTCATTCAAAGATCAGATCAACACATATGGTTGCGATATGCGTGCTCCGTGCATTTTCCCGGGTGAGGTCACCGAAAAAATCCACGAAATTCCGTGGTATACCACTTATCGTCTCGACCCAATTACTGTTGCCTTTGTGGAAGACATCTGCAACATCCGGATGGTCTCCAAAAGGTCTGATCTTGGCGTTGTCCGGTGGGGAATGAAGATCAGCGAGCCCAACACACTGGTTATGGCCAGAAAAAATGAAAACGTCGTCAAGCTTGCAATTTTGTACAAGAACACCGGGATCCGTGTGCTCTCCGGGATCAGGATTGCCGGAATGTTGAAAGGTGCTAGTGCTTCTACCAGTCACTACGGTATGGCAAAAATCGCCAAAAATTTACAAAAAGACGGGCAACTTGGCGCCGTCGTCAAATTGCTAATCGAGCGAGACATCTCACTGACCGAGTTGAAGAACAATCCCGTGTTTGCAGTTGCGTGTCTGCACGGTGTGAAAGGATTTGAGACCAATAACACAGCCATTCATTCTGATCTGATCGAAGCATCCAAAAAGGAAACCGAATCCAACAGCCTCGAGACTTGTGAGAGAAACTGCCTCTTCGTGGCAATTTCTCGTCATATCAAGAGCCTGACCATACTCATCGACATTCCAGTTCCCATCGTGACGCTTGAAACCGGCAAAGTACAAAGCACGCTGGACTTATCTACGTTCATTTACAAAAAAGACTAATATATACACGAATAAGGAATATTGACCTACTCAGTGCACTGAGGGCCCATTTCCACCGTAGCACTACCGCTGTGAACCACTTGTATGTGTAAGTGTGTGTGTGTGTATCTGAGCATATTCATCGACATTCCGATTCCCACCGTGACACTTGAGACTCCTCGTTATGATGGCATTAAAAAATTTGTTCCTGGTCCGAAACCCGCTTCAAATGCGCTTTCTTTCACCTTGTCGATCATAGCAGACAAGACTTTTTTCACCACGTCTGGTAGAATGATGCTTTCGTGTGTATCTAGTCGATACAATATGGACGATTTGTTCAACTCTACCAGGGAGCTGATGCAAAAAATGTCGATGCCACCGAGCGCACGCAGAATCATCATATAAATGTCGCGATTCATAATGTGACCATAATGACGGAATTGCGGCAACGCCATTCGGCGCAAAAAACGAACGTCCAGGAGGGGTCCGCCTCGAATAATATGAATCAAATCTTTCAAAATGCAAAAGGTAGTGTCACACAAGAGCACTTCCAAATGAACCAACATCATTCCCAACTCTTGATCCAAAAGTTGTTGGATTGTAACAATGCCAATGTCGTGCAAGCATTGTACCATGTTCAACCCGCACCACATGCTGTAGGGGTTCTTGGGATCGATGCCACCATAGGGAATCGACATGAGAAAATTATAATCTATCGGATCTGAGGGTTGGTAGCCCATTTGTATAACATATCTGCCGTCAATTGCGGCGGACATGGAATGCGAACGAACGCTAGCATGTACTTGTTTATATATATAACCAAAATCGAACGCCGGTGCTGCAAAACGTGCCAGTCGAAATGCACGGTGAAAACGGTCCACAGCTTCCTTGTTCGAGTCCTTCTGGGACTCGATTCCTTGCAGATGCATAATACTATATTCCACTATTACTTTTTCCTAAGTATAGTCTCTTGGCAGTATCAGAAATATTCAACCATTCTGATACTTGTGCTGTGCCTTCTGTGTGTAACGCCTTTGGTTTGCTCATCTTACTCAAGCTTTGCTCCGTCTTCATCTTTCTTCAGCAGCTGATGA
>Ga0306870_1000121_pt1 | contig 19931 bp, 17 predicted proteins | sample AntRauMeHopE1496_FD_190435 | JGI IMG/M metagenome (GOLD analysis project Ga0306870, IMG submission 190435) | Saline lake microbial communities from Rauer Islands, Antarctica - Metagenome Hop E1 #496 (v2) (version 2) | ecosystem: Environmental > Aquatic > Non-marine Saline and Alkaline > Saline ... | reverse complement strand
CGAGAATGTCATTGCCAAATATGTCAAAGAACAGGGAATAGAAAAAGAGTACAAAGTGTTGAAAAAAGATTATCAGTTGAAATTATTTTAATGCCTCGTGGGCTTGCCCCGAGGATTATTTACTAAAAAGTAGAGAGAGTTATAAATAGACTTTTTCAAAGAAATAAATTCAAAATAGTAGTCACTGGAGCAGCAGGATTTATTGGATACCACCTTTGCGAGCAATTTCTAAAATTAGGACATGATGTTGTTGGATTAGATAACATCGATGATTACTATGACGTCAACTTAAAATATGGCCGTCTAAAAGAATTGGGTATTTCAGAGCATAAAATCCAATACAATAAAATTACAAACAGTAATTAAAATGGTGATCGCCTTCAGTTTATTAAAATTAATTTAGAAGATCAAGAAAATTTACTTATTCTTTTTGAAGAAAACAGTTTCGATGTGGTTTGTAATCTTGCAGCTCAAGCAGGTGTAAGATATAGCATAGAAAAACCTAATATGGCCACGTTTTTATTTACTGATGCCACCTTCAATGATAAGCTTATTAAGGTCTTTAACAAAGAAAAACTTTCACTTGACTTTACATATATTGATGACATCGTAGCAGATGATCAAAAAACAATTTTAGAAAATCAAGCATAACAAATGAAAAGCACTCTACATAGTCTTTAAACTATTTATAAAAATATAAATTTGTTAAATAATAAAAAACATAATCCACTTTTAATAGCTGAAATTGGAGGAAATCATGAAGGCGATTTCCAATATGCTAAGCGATTGACAGCACTTGCTATTGAATCTGGCGCAGATGCCATAAAGTTTCAGATATATACAGGGGATACATTGGTTTCATCTCATGAAAGTCCTGACCGCAATCGCCATTTTAAAAAATTCGAACTTTCTCAAAATCAGCACATAGAACTTGCCGAAATGGTTCACAATGCTGGCAGGTTGTATGTGGCATCAGTTTGGGATGTGAATGCACTTGATTGGATAAATCCGTACATTTCATTTTATAAAATAGGTAGCGGTGATCTTACAGCTTATCCAGTTTTAAAAGCAACGGCGCGGAAGAAAAAACCAATCGTAATTTCAACAGGGCTAGCAACAGAAAAAGAGGTCATTGAAACGGTAAATTATCTTCAAAAATTAGACTCGCTTTATACCAAATCAGATTACATAGCTGTGCTGCAATGTACTAGTATGTATCCAATCCGAAAAAAAGACGCTCATCTAAATGTCATGCGACAGTTGCACAAACAATTAAATGTAGTAACAGGATATTCAGATCATACAGAAGGCACTTTAGCACTAGAAACAGCAGCAGCAATGGGTGCTAAAATCCTAGAATTTCATTTTACAGACACTAGAGAAGGCAAGTCCTTTAGAGATCATAAAGTTTCCTTGACTTGCAGTGAAGTGCAAAGTCTACGTAAAAAAGTTGATGAAATTATACAGCTTCAAGGTAATGCTGAAAAGAAACCTTTACCAATTGAAATTGATAATGGTCATGACCTTTCATTTCGACGAGCAGTGTATCCTAGTAGGGACATTTCAAAAGGAGAAATTCTGAACCATGCTAATTTAACTGTTTTGCGTCCTTGTGTAGGAATTGATGCACGTGAGTTTGATAACCTCATTGGATCAGAATTGCTTGAAGATATAAAAAAACACCAGAAATTAGACTGGAATCTAATCGCAAAGTAAACCAAATAAAAAAGCTTATGAATCCGTTAGTTACTGTTTATATAACCTGTTTTAATTATGGCGAATATGTAGAAAAAGCTATCCAAAGTGTGCTGAATCAAACCTATCAAAACTTTGAACTTATTTTTATAGACGACGGTTCTTCAGACAATAGTAGAGAGGTCATAAAGGCACATGAGCAAAATTCACGTATCCAAATTATATTACAGCAAAACAAAGGGCTAAATGCTACCAATAATGTGGCGATTAAAAATGCAAAGGGGAAGTATATTATTCGCTTAGATGCAGATGACTATTTTGAGCCAGAAGCACTAGGAGTAATGACTTCAATCCTTGAAAGCGATCCCGGTTTAGGTTTGGTTTTCCCCGATTACTATTATGTGGATATTGAAGGAAATAGAACTGGATCGCATCGCCGACATTTTTTTGATGATGAAGTAACGTTGTATGACCAGCCAGCTCACGGTGCATGTACCATGGTAAGGCTTGAATATTTAAGGGAATTAGACGGTTATGATGAATCTTTTTCTTGTCAAGATGGATTCGATCTTTGGATTAAATTTATCAAATTTCATAAGGTTACTAACATCAACCGTCCACTTTTTTCATACAGACAACACAATAGAAATTTATCTACAAATCAAAATAACATTCTTGAAACCAGACGAAAAATGAAACGGAAGTTTTCAGAAAAATATTTAAGTTCTCCCGATACGTTAGGTATAATACCAGTTAGGAATAGGATTTATAATGGCCAGAGTTGGCCACTTTTTGAATACCATGGAAAAAAGGTGTTGGATCATAGGATTGAAAGCTGTTTAAATTCAAACAACATCAATCATTTAATTGTCACGTCAGCAGATCAAGAAATTCTAAGTTATTTGAATGATAATTATAAAGATGAAGCTAGACTTACTATTCTTAAGCGGTCTGAAGAACTTGCTTCATATGATACCAAAATAGATGAAACAATTCGGTTTGCGCTCAAAAATTTTGATAAAACACCAGATGCTATTGCAGTAGTATCTATAGAATATCCATTTGTAAATTCTGCGCTTATAGACGAAGCCCTTGATACGTTAATGATATTTGATTCGGAGTCTTTGATAAGTGTCAAGTCTAGCAAAGGTCCTTATTACAGACATAACGGAAGAACGTTTAAAGCCATTTTAGATCAAGATAAATATACTTCTCATGAAAGGGAAGCCCTTTACGAAAGCGTAGGGGGCATCATGGTTTCTACTTTAAAGGCTTTTCAAAAAAACAACAGTCTAATTGGTGAAAGAGTTTCACATCTTTTAGTAAATGATGAAAATAGTTTTGGTGTTTTAAATAATTTCCAATTTGAAATTTTTAATTTAATGATCAAAAATCATCAAAATTCTAAACTAAATAGAGAAAATAAAAGTTTTTTAATTTCGCACCCATGATAAAATATTTGTTGTGAGCAAGTACTCTATTTCTAAAATAAGTAGTAAAAATGCTAAAGATTTTTGGATTAATTCACCTCAATCAAGTGTTTTTACTCATCCAAAGGTATTAGAAGAATTTGCGAAAGAAGTTCACTGGTGGATTGTATATAAAGGAGAAGAAGATCAATGTATTTGGCCTATTACTTTAAATGCTAAAAAAGAACCTTTTATACCTCCGTTTTCATACTGGCAAGGACCAATGTGGACATCAATTGGTATTAATTTCCCTAATCATCGTTCACTCTCAAAGACAAAATCTATATATGAACTTTTTTTAAAAACATTTATTGAAGAGTATGGAGTTGTAGAAGCAAGTCTACATTATAGCTTGCTTGATGTTAGAGTTTTTGATTGGTGGAATTACCATGAACCTAATAAACCAAAATTTAAAATAAAACCAAGATATACGGCTCTAATTGATGACCTACAAGTAAATAGTAAACCTGTTGAAAAAAGCTACAGATCGAATAGAAGGAGAGAATTTATAAAATTTAAAAAAATAAATGAACTCGTTTTTTTTGATTCTAGTTGTAGTGAAGAAGAGTTAATTTTACTTTATTGTGATACCCTTCAAATAAATAGAAGTCAAATTGAGAAAAGTCTCATTTCACTTTTAAAAGTAGTAAAAATTGGTTTTGGATGGATTCAATCAGTTAGAAGAAAATATGACTCATCACTATGCGGACTAATTTTGATTCTAAATGATAAAAACCAAGCTAATCTTGTTTTAAATCTTGCTACCACAGAGTTTAGAGATAAGGGCTTAATGGCTGGAAGTATCACTAAAGCCTTAAAGACAACCCAAAAAAAAGGACTTCACTGTTTTGATTTTAATGGTGCAAATAGTCCAGATAGAGGTGATGACAAACATAGTTATGGAGCTAGGCCTATTTTGTATTTTGATTTGGAATACAATGGACATTAGCAAACTATTTAGTGTCACGTCAGAAATACAGCAAAATTAAAAATTCGTCTATTTCGACCACTCATTATAAAAGAAGCTAAAATTTCATTATCAAAATAATAAGCCAAAATTTAATTATAATCAGAACTCAATACTATTTAATGTATTTCTCAAAAAAACTTTCTTTACTATTTATGGCATGCCCTAAGACTGGGAGTTCTTTTATTGAAGGTTATTTGATGAATTTAGATCCTAATGGGCAAAAATCTAGAATTAGTCATGATGACATAGAAATAACATCAGAAGATGTCTATCATGGTGTAATTCGTCATTCAAAAGTTTAGAATTGAAAGATGCTTTAGGAGTTGATGTTTATAATAAACTCGATGTCTTTGGCTTGGTAAAACCTCCATTTGATAAATTAATATCCTTATGTTTTTTTTCTAAATCAAAAATCATCAAAACTTTAAACTAAATAGAATAAGTAAAATTTCTTCAATTTCTTACCCATGATAAAATATTTTTTGTGAACAAATACTCTATATCCAAAATAAGTAGTGAAAGTGCTGGACATTTTTGGATTAATTCACCTCAATCAAGTGTTTTTACTCATCCAAAGGTATTAGATGAATTAGCGAAAGAAGTTCACTGGTGGGCTGTAACAAAAGGTCAAGAAACACAATGTATTTGGCCTGTTACTTTAAATGCTAAAAGAAAACCTTTTATACCTCCATTTTCATATTGGCAAGGACCAATGTGGACAAAAAAAGCATATAATCATCCGTCACATAAAACTCTATCTTTAAAAACCGCAGTTTATGAACTCTTTATCGAAACTTTTATTGATAATTATGGGTCAATAAAAGCTAGTTTACATCCAAGCATATTAGATGTACGTGTGTTTGATTGGTGGAATTACACTAATTCAGAAAAACCAAAATTCTCAATTAAACCAAGATATACAGCTATAATTGGTGACCTACAAGTAAACAGTAAGCCTATTGAAAAAAGCTACAGATCGAATAGAAGGAGAGAACTTATAAAATTTAAAAAAATAAATGAACTTGTTTTTTTTAATTCTAGTTGTAGTGAAGAAGAGTTAATTTTATTTTATTGTGACACCCTTAAAATAAATAGAAGTCAAATTGAGAAAAGTCTTATTTCACTTTTAAAAGTAGTAAAAAGTGGTTTTGGATGGATTCAAACAACAAGAAAAAAATGTGATTCATCATTGTGCGGACTAATTTTAATTTTGAGCGACGAAGACCAAGCTAATCTAGTTTTAAATTTAGCTACCACAGAGTTTAGAGATAAAGGCTTAATGGCTGGAAGTATAACTAAAGCCTTAAAGACAACTCAAAAAAAAGGACTTTGCTGTTTTGATTTTAATGGTGCAAATAGCCCTTTTAGAGGCGACGATAAGCATAGTTATGGAGCAAAACCTATATTATATTTTGATTTGGAGTATAATATTAAAATCAGTGATTCCTTATTAAAATAATAAATTAAATTCTATGAACTTATGAAAAATACAAGAATTTCAAATATTGATTGGGAAAAAGACATATATGCAAAAGGCTTACAGCTCAATGACTGGCCTTTCACCGAAGTTGTTTCAGATATTATGAAATTAACAAGTAGAATGGACAGGACACAACTTAGAATACTCGAAATTGGCTGTGGTGCTTGCAATAACTTATGGTTTGCAGCAGAAATAGGATTTCAAATATCTGGTTTAGATATTTCTAAATCTGCCATAGAGTATGGCAAGTCTCGTTTAGAAAAGTTAGGGTTTGAACAAGCGGATTTACGTGTTGGTGATATTACAAAACTACCCTGGGAGGATGATTATTTTGATATTGTTCTAGATCGAGGTGCCTTAACACAAAATAATTATCAAAGAATAAGTAGGTCCCTAGAAGAAGTTAGACGTATTCTAAAAAAAGACGATGGAATCATGTTGTCTTATACCTTGTTTGGTTTAAATACTACTGCTATTAAGTATGCTAAAGAAGTCTCCAAAAATACCTACGATTTTTTTACAGAGAGTAAATTCGCAAGTGTAGGATTAACCAGTTTTTTTGGTAAAAGCGATATTGAAGAATTGTTTTCAGAATTCTCTAGTTTAACAATTAGCAAAAACTCCTCAGAGGATCTACAAACAAGAGACATAAGAGAAACTTATTCAGTTATAGCAAAGCAATAAGTTTTTAAATTTAGTTTTAAAAGAGTACACAAATTTCATAACTAAAGTGAATTCAATAAAAACAAAAAAATGTCCGCTTTGCGGGTGTAGTAGATCCCAATTTCATTCGCATTCATTACCCAATTTGTATTCAGAAAAAATTGCTAAAATAGCAAGTATACCAGAAGAAGATATAATAGCCTCTCATGCCAACCTATCTTGTTTAGATTGTGGACTAATTTATAAAAAACAGTGGTTCTCAACTGAACAGTTAAACACGCTTTTTAAAAATGAAGTACCTACACATCCTAAAGGTTGGGATGTCGTTTTAGGAAGGTTTTCAGGAGAAAATTTCTATCATGAGGTTTCTTTATTTAGCGAAGCTGTAAAAGAAAGTGATCAACAAAATATAAATAGATACAAAAGAGCCTTATCTTCAATTATAGAGTCTATTGAAGGCTTCAGCCACACAAAAGACGGTCAAGAAATTCTTGAAATCATTCAACAAGCAAAGCCTGATGAGTTGGAATCTTATCGGTCACAACTTGAGAAAGTAATCAAAGAACCAGCTGCGTTTAAACGCTTTTCAGGTTTTTCTGCCCCAAGCCTTTGGAATTATATAAACGACAAATGTGGCGGAATAAGAGACTATGCAGAGTTGGGCTGTCCACTTTGGGGGTTAATGCCTCTTGCTGCTCATAAAAACATACCTGTTATCTATTATAAACGCAATGAAGTGAATTATTGGAGTGAAAACTGCAAAAATAAGGGAATACATTGTTCGGATTTTATCCATCAAGAATTTGGAATACCCATACATTCTTGGGAAGAGAAATTCAATTCAAAAAGACAGTTAATTGGACTGTTTCAATACCTAGATCATCTGGAAGATCCCCTAGTGTTTATGGATGAAATATTTGAACGCTTTGAAGCAGCTGCCGTAATTCTAGATGGGGTTGATAACCCATTGGCAATTCAGCATTTTACAGGTTTTACAGAAAAGTCATTACACTATATAGCATGCCGATTTAATAAAAAATTGCACTCTGATTTTGACCAGATTAAGCCTAGTGCTAATGTGTTATACTTATTTACTTAATTATGGATTTGAAAAACACGTCAAAAACACCCACTACTGGAGAGGAGATGATACGTCTTATGAAAGTGCTATGGCCAATAAACAGAAGTATTTCAGGCGCTGGACTTAGAAAAACCTTAGGGATAATCAAGAAATTCTTACCAGACTTATACCTTCACGAAGTTAAAAGTGGTTCTCGCGTACTGGATTGGATTGTTCCAGATGAATGGGAAATCACCAAAGGCTATTTAAAAAATCCAAATGGAGAAACTATAGCAGATTTAGAAGTTAATAACCTTCATATTTTGGGTTATAGCACATCAGTTGAAGGCGAATTCACTTTAGATGAACTCTTGCCGCATTTATATTCACTTCCAGATCAACCCGAAGCAATTCCCTATGTAACCTCCTATTATCAAAAAAATTGGGGGTTTTGTATTTCAGATAAGGTCAAAAAACAGCGCATGCCTGGAACATATAAAGCCAAAATAGAATCGCGACATTTTGAAGGAAGTATCAGTTATGGCGAATTACTATTGCCTGGTACTTCAGAAAAAGAAGTATTGATTTCTACCTACTGCTGCCATCCATCTATGGCCAATAATGAGCTTTCTGGACCTTGTGTCGCCATAGCTTTAGCAGGGTATTTAAATAATCTAAAGGAAAGAAGATTTAGTTATCGTTTTGTGTTTATTCCTGAAATGATTGGTTCAGCAGCTGTTTTGGAGAATAAGATGACTCATTTAAAAGAAAAGGTCATTGCAGCTTTCAATTTAACCTGTGTTGGAGATCATAGAACGTGGTCGTTCATGCCCTCCCGTAATGGAAAAACCTATTCTGATAAAATAGCACTTCACGCACTTAAACACTACACAGAAAAATATGATACCTACAATTGGAATGATCGAGGTAGTGATGAAAGCATGTATTGTGCTCCTGGAATCGATCTTCCAGTAGTCTCTGTGATGCGATCTAAATACGGGACTTACCCAGAATACCATACCTCTTTAGATACGATTGGTGGTGTAGTAAATGCAGAAGGTCTCCAAGGTTCGTTAGACATTCATAAAAAAATGATTGAAATTATTGAAAACGATTGTCGACCAGTTGCCCAAATTTATGGTGAACCACAGTTAGGTAGGCGCGGATTATACCCGATGATTAGTTCAAAAGGAAGTACAGACATTGTGAAAAACATGCTTAACCTTATTTCTTATGCAGATAAAGAGCATAGTTTGCTTGAAATTGCAGATAAATGCAATGTGCCTTTTGTTGAATTGATACCGGAACTAGAAAAATTGGTTTCACATGGTATTTTAAAAGCAGAAGATCTGTGGAATTAAAAACTACTGATGTGGGTATAATTGTGTTTGCAAGAATGAATTCTAGCAGACTACCTCATAAAGCTATGAAAAAAATGGGTTCCTTTCCGCTTGTTGAACGCGTCCTACGTCGTGCACAACTAACGGGTTACCAAGTGGTGTTAGCTACCTCAGACAAGTCAGAGGATACTATACTAGAAAAAATAGCCATAAATGCAGGGGTGGATTGCTTTAGAGGAAGTGAAGACCATGTCCTTGAGCGAGCAGTATTGGCTTCGGAAAAATTTGGCTTTAGTGCATTCGCTCGACTTTGTGGAGATAGGCCCTTTTTTTCTATTAAAGAAATGAAATTTGCAATAGCCGCATCGGAGAATGCTGAATCAGCCGAAAAACCAGATTTGATTACCAACGATTATCCTAAAAAATGTGTCCGTGGATTAACTACCGAAATCATAAATACCCAAACCTTGAGAAATCAGCTTGAGAACAATCCTGACGCTGAACTGCAAGAACACCTTACAGCAGGATTTTACAATCATCCAGAACGGTATACTATCAAAAGCTTAAAGCCAAGATATACCAGATGGTCAAAGCACTCAGGCTTTGCTGTAGATACGGAGCAAGATCTTAAGGTGATATCACAGTTTATCCACAAATATCCAAACTTGGATTATGAGTTGGAGGCTGAAGAAGTTGAACTTATAAAGTAAATTTGATGTTGCACTTAATGAGGAATCTTTATGTTTTATCTAGAAAAAATTTAACAGTTTATCTCAAAGTTAAATTTCTTGCAAATGTAAAGTTTCGGGTTTAGTCTTTAAGTAGAGTTTGGTCGGAAATAGAGTAAAATTAAGAATAGTTTTTTTTTAATTTTTGTCTTTAATTTTGATCCCTTGATGTTAAGGCATCACCTCATTAATTTAAGCTTAGACCCTGAAACAAGTTCAGGGTGACAAGTATAGAGAACTCGGTTAAGCCCAAGGGAGATATTAGTGATGAGTCGTGAGAGGTGAGTTGAAATAATTTTGAATTATTAATTAAGAATTTTTAATTGAAAAAATGTCAGTTCGAGCGAATTTTGCTTTTGAAAAAAGTGAAATTTGTATTGAGAACTCGATTAAACGTAAAACTTCAAACTACTTCTCGATACAATTTTCTATCGAAAATCACTACTAATGACGTTTCTACGCATTTAACTTACTTTCAATTACTTGCATATTAAGTTTTTTAGCTAATTTCTTCAGGTTTTTCTCCTTTCTTTCCCTTAATTTCTTTCTATAATTTTCTGCATTTTCTTTTACATAATCAATTCCTTCCATAGATAATTTCCAGTAGAGTATAGCTAGTTTCCTAGCCATTGTTTTTATGGCTACTACAGCTCCTTTTCTGCTTCTTATTCTTCTTCCAAATTCTCCTATTGCCGAATTCTTATTGTTAATCAATCCAAAAGCAATATCCTTAAAGACTTGTCCTACGTGGTTTACATTCCTTTTCTTTCTCGATTGCCTCTTTTTTCCTGAATTATTTTGTCCTGGCGCCAAACCTGCCCAAGAGGTAAAGTGTTTTTCTGTTTTCCATTTACTTAAATCATATCCTAATTCTGCTGTTAATTTAAGCCAAGAGTAATCAGTCATCCCTTCCAAAACTGTTGGGTCATAACCTTTGTGTAAACCTATTAAATTAGCTCCTAAATTTTTAACCTTTGGTTTGTTGTGCCGTATAGGTTTTCTCTTTGTATCGAGATCTTCATCCTTTTTATCACCTCCTAATTTTATAAGCTGTTTCTCTATCTCTCCATCACATAAGCTAATTTGATGTTGATAAAATTGATAGGAATCATAAGCTTGTTTTAAAGCAAAAAGACCTGCTTCTGTATAGTAGCCCTCCAATGATTTTTTAACCTCATTACGCTTGTTTTTTAATATTGTTTTATTGCAAAGTGAGGTGAGTTTTTCTTTATCTCTTTCTCCTGCTAATATGGCTTCTATAATTTTCATTCCACTTGCACCATGAATTTGGCTTATTACTTCTTTTAATCTGATATTCATCTCTATTAAAGCCTTTTGCATGTGGAGTATATGCATTGATGAACTGCGTATGTGGTCTTCTCTTATTCGATTATAGCTTCGCAGGTTTTTCATTTCCTCTTCTAAGGTAAAGCATCTATTTAGTAAACCATAGCTATGCAATTGCTGTATCCATTGGCAATCTTTGACATCTGTTTTTCTGCCTGGTACTTGTTTGGTTTCTCTACCATCTACTAACCAAACCTCAAAACCTGCATTTTCTAAAATCATATAAAGAATAATCCAATAGCTTCCAGTAGCTTCCATGGCTACACTTTTAACATTGTTATCCTTTAGATAATTAGCACATAATTTAAAATCTTCTGTAAAAGTTTTAAAACTTTTTACAGGACCATCTTCTAGGGCTACAAAGATATCTTTTGCTCCGATATCAATCCTGCTACATTTTTTCTTAACTTCTTCATCTCATTAAAATTTTAAAATTAATAAAATGATAATTCTTACACCTTTAAAGCAAAAATTAAAAGAAAAACTACTAAACGGGTTCGAAACACCAAAATTAAATCCTCTACTTTAAAGAGCCAAACTCGATGACAGGTTGCTAACACTATTGTGTAACCGGCTACTCTGTATAAGAAATACCATTGCAAAGATAAACGTCACAACTTATTAAATAAAATTTTTTTAAATTTTCAGGGGCTCGAAGTGACAGCTTCGAGATGACAATAGTGAGTCGTGAGAGGTGAGTGGTGAATACCGAATATTGAATAAGGATTGCTGAACACAGAATAACGAACAGTGAATAGTCGTGAGTGGTGAGTCGTGAGATTGAATGAATGTCAGTTCGAGTGAATTTTGTTTTTGAAAAAAGTGAAATTTGTATCGAGAACTCGACTAAACTCATAACTTCAAACTACTTCTCGATACAATTTTCTATCGAAAATCACCTGCCTACCAAGGAACGCAGGCAGGCTCGAAGTGACAGGTGAGCCGTGAGTGGTGAATACCGGATATTGAATAAGGATTGCTGAACACAGAATAACGAACAGTGAATAGTCTTGAGTAGTTAGTCGTGAGATTGAATATATGTCATTTCGAGTGAATTTTGCTTTTGAAAAAAGTGAAATTTGTATCGAGAACTCGGTTAAGCCTAAGGGAGATATTAGTGGTGAGTTGTGAGATGTAAGTTGAAATAATTTTGAATTATTAATTAAGAATTTTTAATTGAAAAAATGTCAGTTCGAGTGAATTTTGCTTTTGAAAAAAGTGAAATTTGTATCGAGAACTCTTTTTAGCTCAAAACCATATTACACTTCTCGATACAATTGTCTATCGAAAATCACCTGCCTACCAAGGAACGCAGGCAGGCTCGAAGTGACAGGTGAGCCGTGAATCGTGAATGGTGAGCAAATAGTCTTGAGCGAATAGCCGTGAGAGGTGAGTTGAAATAATTTCGAAATCATAATGCTTAATACAATAAGCATTTATTATCTATATTTGCTTAATATAACAAGCAATAATGAATAGTATTCAGGAAAAATTTCAAAGAAAAATACAAGACACGTCTTTAAGTTTTATTAGAAGTCAAATGACCGATATAGCTTGGGAAGCAAGGTTAATTGGAATAAAAGGCGCTAGAGGAGTAGGTAAGACTACCTTATTATTACAATACATAAAGAAGAACCTGCCAATTAACGAAGAAACGCTCTATGTAAGTTTAGATAATATTTGGTTTGCCGAAAACAATTTATCAGACCTGACTGATAGCTTTGTAAAAAAAGGGGGAAAGTATTTATTTCTAGATGAAGTTCATAAATACCCTAATTGGGCTCAGGAATTAAAAAATATTTACGATGATTACCCTCAGTTAAAAATTGTTTTCACGGGCTCATCTCTTTTAGAAATTTTAAATGCTCGCGCAGACCTGAGTCGCAGAGCTATTATCTATACGATGCAAGGCTTATCCTACAGGGAATATTTAAATTTGATACTAAAGGTGGAGATGCCAATACTTTCTTTAGAAGACATTGTATCAAATCATATAAAACTTGCTCAGGATCTAAATAATACAATTAAGCCACTTCAACATTTCGACAGCTATCTAAAAAGTGGGTATTATCCCTTTTTCCTAGAGGCCCCATCTTTGTATTTTCAACGTTTGGAAGAGGTCATCAATTTAATATTAGAAATAGAATTACCATTGCTCCGAAAAGTAGACATCGCTTACATCAATAAGCTAAAACAGTTGCTACAGATCATTGCCCAATCGGTGCCATTTATGCCAAACATCAGCAAACTTAGTGAACGTATAGGAATCAACCGCAACACCCTCATAAGTTACTTGTATTTTCTAAATGAGGCTCATATCATCAAAAACTTATACAGGGATGCAAAAGGCATTTCTCAACTCCAGAAACCAGATAAAATATACCTTGATAATACAAATTTACAGTACGCTTTTTCGGCTAACAATGCTAACATCGGTAATATAAGGAAAACGTTTTTCGTTAACCAATTGTCTTATAAACACCTCGTAGAATATACAAAGCAAGGAGATTTTAGGGTTGATGGGATGTATACATTTGAAATTGGCGGACCCCAAAAAACCAAGAAACAAATAAAAGATTTGGAAAACGCCTTCATCGCCTCAGATGATATTGAATACGCTTATCAAAATAAAATTCCTTTGTGGTTATTTGGATTTTTATATTGATTTGCTGGTCAGTTTTTTGTTTAGCGGGGCATTACTTTAAATAGACAAGGGCTAATGAGTAATGAGTGGTTAGTCGTGAGAGGTGAGTTAAAATAATTTTGAATTCTTAATTAAAAATTATTAATTGAATGAATGTCAGTTCGAGTGAATTTTGCTTTTGAAAAAAGTAAAATTTGTATCGAGAACTCGATTAAGCCTAAGGGAGATATGAGTGGTTAGTGGTGAGAGGTGAGTGGTAAGCTTTGTCATGCTGAATTCATTTCAGCATCTTCATTAACTTAAGCGTAGACCCAGAAACAAGTTCAGGGTGACAAATATTTAGACTCTGTCTCTAGAAACCTGCTTTTTAAACCCTAAAATAATAAATCGCAGAGAATCACTTAAACAGATTCCGCATCGCGGCTACCGCATTGCACGGAATGACACCACTTTAAAACATAGCAAGATTCATCAAAAAAATTGTGCACTTTATTTTTGTTTTCTTTAAGAAAACGCTTTTATTTGCATGCGCTTATACGTTAAATACAGATTGCCCATAAAGTGATTTTTTAGTAAACTTTCGCATAACATAGCAAGTGTATTTTAGCCAATTCTAAAGCTGAGTAACCAAGGCTTTAGAGTAAAATATGAAAATCCTCATCTGACCCGTTTATGGGACCCAGGGAGGCGAAGCCGTAAATTTTTTGAGTTGTTTGCTGATGTATGTTAGAGGTTAGTTCGTTGCAAAACTCCAATCGCCAACAGAAAAACTTTTGAGAAAGATAGAAAGAATTTAAGAAGGGAAAAGTGAAAGCTATTAGCGGTGAGCCAATAGTCGTGAGAGGTGAGTTTAAATAATTTAAATTAGACTTTTTCAGAGAAATAAATTACAAAATGAAGATATTAGTCACTGGAGCAGCAGGATTTATTGGATACCATCTTTGCGAGCAACTTCTAAAATTAGGACATGATGTTGTTGGATTAGATAACATCAATGATTACTATGACGTTAACTTAAAATATGCTCGTCTAAAAGAATTAGGTATTTCAGAGAGTGAAATTCAATACAATAAAAGTATAAACAGTAATTTACATGGTGAACATCTTCAGTTTATTAAAATTAATTTAGAGGATCAAGAAAATTTACCTGCTCTTTTTGAAGAAAACAGTTTCGATGTAGTTTGTAATCTTGCTGCTTAAGCCGGTGTTAGATATAGTATCGAAAAGCCTATGAAATATGTCGAAAGTAACATCATAGGTTTCGCCAATCTATTGGAGTGCGTCCGTAATTCAAAAGTAAAAAAGCTCGTTTATGCCAGCAGCTCTAGCGTATATGGTTTAAACGAAAAAATTCCTTTTGCAACTGATGATAATGTAGACAACCCAATTAGCATGTACGCTGCTACTAAAAAGAGCAACGAATTGATGGCGCATACGTATAGTCATTTATTTGGTATAGAAACAATTGGTTTAAGATTCTTTACCGTTTACGGACCTTGGGGAAGACCTGATATGGCCATGTTTTTATTCACTGATGCCATCCTGAATAACAAACCTATTAAGGTTTTTAACGAGGGAAATCTTTCACGAGATTTTACATATATTGATGACATCGTAGAAGGGGTGATACATACTATTGAAAAGAAAAATCCGAATAAAAGTCTCTGCAATTTATACAACATTGGTCATGGAAGTCCTGTTAAATTAAATGACTACATAAAAGAGATTGAAGTTGCTACTGGTAAAGTAGCTGAAAGAATAATGATGCCTATGCAGCCAGGAGATGTCGAACAAACGTGGGCGGACACAAGTGCACTTTTTAAGGATTACAATTATAAGCCAACAACTAAAATTGATAAAGGAATAGAAGAATTTGTTAGTTGGTATAAAGACTATCATAAAAATTTATAAATTCAGTTATTATTTTGTAAAACAAACTTGTTTCTCAATAATTCAAAACGATTAGCGTAAAATAATTGATCTCTAAAAATGAATAAAAATATAGAGGTCAATATATAAATACCTATCTTAGTATTAATAAACATATACAATTATGGAAGTATTTAAGGGTCAAATTGGAATGATAATTCAGTAGTTTTTTTCAGTTATGAGGCTACAAAAACGGAGTCTAGCCTAGCTAAACAAGTATTTTGGTAACGAAATAACCAGAAAAAAAAACTGGTTAGCAACCAAATTTAGTTTTAGAGATGCCCTTATAGTATAAAAGACGCTTTTTTTAGTCCGTGAATGTTCTCCTATTTGTACAGAATACTGCAAATAGATATATTTAATTGAAGTAATATTAATTGCTCGTCCAAATAACTACAAGATTTCTAAATAGCAACTGGTCACAAAAAAACATTTTCAATTTTGTTGTATTTGCGACCAAACACTAAGTAAGTACAAAATATCAAAAGTTAAACGTATAGTAATTATCACAATATAAAAATTTCTAGGGCCAAATCATCATTATGAAAATAACAAACCCAAAAATCATTTTTTTCCCCATAGATACTGTTATGCGCGAACTTGATTGGCAACTTATGATTGCTTGCCAATTATCCAAACTTGGTATAGTTTCTATAATAGGCCATAAACAGTTCATTCAACACGCACATGAAAAATCCAAAAACTGTATATGGTTTGGACGGCTTGGAGCTAGCAATGGTAGGAGCGAAGGTGATTTAAGAATCCTCAATTATGGAAATGAGAACAATACTCATTTCCTGTTCCTCCATGATGAAGGAGCTTTCTTCAGTAACAAAAATTATATTAACGATGTTGAGCATGTCCACCCGTACGAGATGATGGAAGAATCTGATAATTTTAAAATGCTAACTTGGGGTAAATATCAAGCGGATGCCTTATTAAAATTAAGTGGCAAGCATAATTTGAATATCAGGGTAATTGGAATGCCCCGTTTCGATTTATATTTAAAGCAATATGACTGGCTAGATCAAGATAAAGTAGCGCGGATACATGATAAATATGGAAATTTCATTTTAATCAATACTAAATTTGTTCAATCAAATAGCAACGAATATAACGCTGGATCAATTAATAAACGACATACCAAAACCTATACAATAAATCAACAAAAAGAAATAAATGACTGTTTTGATAATTGGCAAAAAGTCAATGAAAATTGGGCCAGTTTTGTTAAAATGCTTTCATTGCTTTTTCTTGCGTATCCGTCTAAAAAGTTTATAATTAGAGCTCATCCTTCAGAAGACTCTACTTTTTATGAAAATGTGTTTGGACATTATACAAATGTGAAAATTATCCGTCAAGGGGACGCAAGACCATGGATTAAGGCCTGTGAAGCAATAGTTCATTCTGGTTGCACAACTGGTTTTGAGGCGATTTTGGCTGGCAAGAAAGTAATTAATTACATGCCCGCTGGAATAGATTCCGATTTTAATATTTCTATTGCAGAAGAAGCGGGTGCTTTGGCAGTCAATTCACAGCAAGTAATTGAATATCTTAATACAGATGTCAAGTTTATTTATCAGTCTTTTTCAGAAATCGCAAAACAAAAACTGTTGAATATTAGTAGCCCTTCCATCCCATTAGCACTGGAATTAATTGAGCAAACCAAAACATCATCTAACCCAGCAGTCTGCGTTATGGATAATATATTTATTAACAAATTAAAATTGTTGAAATATCGATATTATGACAATATTAAATTGAAAAAGAGCAGGGGTCTTAATTCTGCAGAATTGGGAAGAGATGTAAGACTTAATGATTTACCTAGTGATGCGATAATTAGACAAGTTAAGAATTTCAACAAAGAATATGATGCACAGGTAAAGATTAAAGCAATGGATAAAAACCATGTCATTATTTCATAAAATTCATCAAAGTCTAAGATGTCATTCGGTAAACCAAAAAATGAGAGTGAACTTTAGTTTGGGTTAAAAGGCTATCTTTAAATATAAAATCTGTAAGCAAAATAAATATTTTGAACTTGCAAGTATTCATTAATTTTTTTTGAAGAAATAATTTAAACATAGCTGAATTCAAGTCATAAATGCAACTTCTGGGTTAAATAATAATTAATCCATTATAAATATAGAATTTTCATAATTGAACCTTTTTCTAGGCCTTAAATAAAAATTTAATTCCATTTATTAATATTTTATAAAAAGAAAAGTTTTTTAAGCAAAAAATTTAAAAAATATACATGTAAATTCAGCTTAATTATCCAAAATAAATTTAGATTCATAAAAAAATAAAACTCATTTCTAAAGTGTTATTCTGCTAAAAATAAAAATTTATTGATGAGTCATTATGTTTATTTCTCAAAAGTGGGTAAATAAAAAAACCAATATCCTTATAAAGAGGATATTTCATTCACATCTCAATCAACTGCTTTTTAAAGCCACTATTACCATTTTTGGTTATGGTATTTATCTACTATTATTTTCAAATAGAAGCTAATAAGAAATTTAGAAGCATTGTTATAACTAACGATAATACTTAGCTTAAATAGGGAATGTTTAAAATAAAACTGTTAAATTAACATATGAAAATACTAATTGTTTAAACACCAAGTTTTAACACTAACAATGGAAATGCTCAACGCGTTACATATAATCTAGGTAAATATTTCACAAAGAGCGGTCATGAAGTTGCATGTTTTTCTTTTTGCAAAGATGGTCACATGCAATCTATATAGGGTCATCTATATCACCCAGAGAGGTATGGCATTGATATAAATATTTAAAAGAAGTACAAAAATCGTTTGAACTAAATATTACTATTATTAATCAAATACCCTATGAACGAGCCTTGCAAAAAGTGATGTTTAGATTTAAAAAAAATTCTAAAGCTAAAGTTATTATTTGTATTCATAATTCCTTATCTTCTTTTAAATCTAATGTCAAGGATATCATGAAACGTGTATTAACAAAACCATTTAATACATTGATGGCTACTGATATTCTGAGTAATTTCCCTCTTTTTTATCATAAAGTAAAACACAGAAGTGATCTATTGAAAATTTCCAAATCACATGATACTACATTGCTATTTACACCATCAAATTATGAAGAACTCAAATATTTCTCAAGTTATAAAAACCTTTTAAATGTAAATTTTATGACGAACCCAATCATTAATTTTTAATTCAAAAAGTAGCTTTATTGAAGCTTGAAATGAATGACAAATATTTAGACTCTGTCGTTGGGAACCTACTTGCTAAACCCTAAAATAATAAATCGCAGAGAATCACTTAAATAGATTCCATATCGCGCCTTTGGCTTTGCGGTAGATTGGTGGCTTAGTGACCCGCTTTTTTGTAGCGGGGTGTATCAAAGCTAAGTTGAAATAGATTTTTCAATATTCAAAACACCATTTAAACAGATTCAGTATCGCGGCTACCGTCTTGCAGATTCCTCGTCAAAGTAAAAAGAACTTCTCTGTCGGAATGACACTAGTAAATTCAAGGCGTGAAGTTTTACGAAAATTAGAAAACAGCCTACTAAATTAAGCCGTAAAAATTGAAGCAAAAGCCTCGTAAAATTTTAGGCTGTCTGAGGCTGTTTTAAGCCGAGTTTCTAAAATTTAGAAGATGAGCGATAATTTTAGGAAGAATTTTGTAAGCCTAGATTTTTTTGGTTCTCCCGACACCTCGGGATTCATCAATAGAAAAAATAAATAAAAGCACTAATTTTATTCAGAGCTTAAATAAGCAGTTACACTTTAAGTCAAAATACTTCACCTAAACAGATTCCGCATCGCGGCTATCGCCTTGCACCGATAGGTGTCTGAGTGACCCACTTTTTTGTGTCGTGGTGTATCGAAGCCAAGTTGAGATAAATTTTTCAACGTTCAGAACACGAGTTACAAAAGTTCCGCATCGCGGCTATCGCCTTTTACGGAATGACACTACTTTAAAACATAGCAAAATTAATCAAAAAATTATGCATTTTATTTTTGTTTTCTTTAAGAAAACGCTTTTATTTACACAATGAATATACATTGCCCATAAAGCTACGGTTTAGTCAATTTTTGCATCACATGGCAAACGTATTTTAGACATTCTAAAGTTGAGTAACCAAGGCTTTAGAGTAAAACATGAAAATCCTCATTTGACCCATTTATGGGACTCAAGAGAGCGAAGCAGTGTTTTTGAATAGTTAACTCGTCACAAAATCCATAAGTTAAGTGTAAAACTCCAATCGCCAGTGGTAAAACTCTAGGAAATAAAAAGTGTAAGATGAGAGTGAAAAAGTAGAATTAAAATTTTTGTTTATTATTAAATGTTTTTTTAAAATCTAAAAAAGCAGAGAAAGTCATAAATTAAATTTTTCAGAGAAATAAAGTGCAGAATGAAAATATTAGTCACTGGAGCAGCAGGATTTATTGGATACCATCTTTGCGAGCAACTTCTAAAATTAGGATATGATGTTGTTGGATTAGATAACATCAATGATTACTATGACGTTAACTTAAAATATGCTCGTCTAAAAGAATTAGGTATTTCAGAGAGTGAAATTCAATACAATAAAAGTATAAACAGTAATTTACA
>Ga0306870_1000120_pt1 | contig 19977 bp, 16 predicted proteins | sample AntRauMeHopE1496_FD_190435 | JGI IMG/M metagenome (GOLD analysis project Ga0306870, IMG submission 190435) | Saline lake microbial communities from Rauer Islands, Antarctica - Metagenome Hop E1 #496 (v2) (version 2) | ecosystem: Environmental > Aquatic > Non-marine Saline and Alkaline > Saline ... | reverse complement strand
GAGTCTTGAGTGACCTCGGCGATGTTTTGATCATCGATCAAAATCGCTCCGTCGTTGATGTCGTGTTGCCGCAGCAAGAGCGACACCAGGGTCGACTTACCAGCTCCAGAAGGACCAACGAGGCCGATGCGCTGACCTGGTGTGATATCGAGCTGAAGTTTATCAAAGATAATTTGCGATTCGTACGCAAAGGTCACTTCATCGAATTTGATCCCGCCTCGAGTAGCCCGCAAGTCAGCAGCATCCATTTCATCGACAATTTCGTGATCGACTAAAATACTATTCAAACCTTCTTCGGATTCACCATACAGTCTGATAAATCCATTAAGCATATTGCCGATGTGCGTAAAGGCATATCCAACCCGACTAAGTACCGTTAAGATCAGTACAACGGTACCAGTCGTCACAGCACCTTGACCAACCATTACATAGGTACCGTACAAAATTCCAGCAGTTACCAGCAGTCCGAATACCGTATTGATAACCATCAACCAATCTCCTAAGAACCATTGTTTTTTGTCTTTACGAGCACGGTCTTCAATTGCACTTCCAAGTCGATCAAGCTCATTGCTACGATGGGAATACTGACGGACTGCAGCAATATTTGACATTAAGTCAACTCCTTCACCACGCATTTTGGAAGACGATTTGGCGTAAGACACCACGTATGGTCGCCGCCAGAGTGTGAACTTGACGTTGAAAGCAAATACCATAATGAGAAATGTTAAGAATCCAGCTCCCATCAACCAATGTATGGTGAAAAACACATAGACTCCAACCAGCAGAGAAATCATCTGGGGAATTATTCCCCACAACAGCCGTTCTAAAAGACGAGTCGCACCGTCTACCGCATTAGATACTTTGTTGGATACAGCCCCGGCAAACCGACTACTGAAATAATTATGACTGTGCGAGACCGCATAACCAAACAGCGTGTTGTAACCGTATGCGTTCATCTCAACAATCCATTTAATACCTACAAAACCAGAGACTCGCCAAAGTACACGTTCAACTAACACTACAGCCAGAAAGATCAGCCCCCAGTAGTAAAACGCTTCTAGTTGAGCTTCCAGCCCCTCTGCTGCAGAGAACACATCTACAAATCTAGCAATCACATACAACGCCACTATCTCCAACAATTGCGCCAATACAGCGGTTGTAAACGCAAAAGCTGCCCACCATTTCTGTGGTTGCGAAGTATACGCAATAAACTTCATCGGCGTACGTGGAATATCTCCAGAATAGTTTTCTGTTTTTTGATTTATTTTCTCCATAAGGTATTGATGACGCGTGAGCGTTTAGAATCTTTCTTCTAGCTTTTTGTTGCGCAGCTTTTTCTTTTGGGCGGTACTCAGCGCTGTGTCTGACTTGTGATCATGCATTGAGCTGAGGTGGTTGTCGGTGCGCTCAAATTCTAGCTTGGGTTTTGGCTTGCGGGCGCGGGGGCGAGGTGCAATAGCTGCAGCAGCAGCGTGCCTGATCTGATGCACTAGGTACACACACGATATAGTGATGGTCGACCACGCGCGCTTGCAAAGTGCGATGACCGAATCAGCGCGGCGGTCGAGCCAGCCGCGCACACGACCAAGCACCTTGCGCTTACCTGCCTGCTGTTCTTTATATACGAGCAAAGCCATCCCTACAAATAGCAGGGTGGCTAGCGCTAGAATACTGCCTGGCAGTATCAACATGAATTTACTTGAGTGAGACCCGTGAAATCTGGGCAATTGATACGTTCTCTCCAAATTTCTGGATGGCACCTGATACCATTTCGCCGATGGTCTGCTCTGGATTCTTGACGAAGTCTTGCTCTAGCAATACTTGGTCTTTGAAGTACGAAGCAATCTTGCCTTCCATGATCTTTTCTTTCATTTCCTCTGGCTTGCCTTCGAGCTCAGGCGCAAAGACTTCTTTAGCTTTTTCAAGCGCATCGGCTGCCAGCTCTTCTCGACTGATCACAGACGGGTTTGAAGCGGCCACGTGCAAGGCGATGTCACGCGCCAGGGCGATGAACTCTTCATTCTTTGATACAAAGTCAGTTTCGCATGCGAGCAGTACGATCGCTGCTACTTCGTTGGTGTTGTGAGTGTATACTCCGACAGAGCCAGCACCTAGGGTACGATCTGATTTTTTGTCAGCCGCTTCGCTGCGCTTTTTCTTGAGAATAATGACCGCTTTGTCCATGTCGCCTTCGGCTTCTTCGAGCGCTTTTTTACACTGCATCACTGAGATACCAGTTTTGTCTCGTAGTTCTTTTAGTTGACTTTGGTTGATTTCCATACAAATAACAATTTAAATTCTAAAGATCGATTGATTATACCTCAAGCCTGGTTAGGCAGTGCGGCGTCGGGTGTTGGTTGCAGCTGGCTTTTCAACTGGTACAAAAGCTGCCTTTCCTTCCATGTACGCATCTGTCAGCTCACTTACTACTAGCGCGATACTAGTCTGCAAAGCGTCGTTGGCAACTACTGGGTACTTGATCGTACTGGTGTCTCCATCGGTACTGGTTAGCGCCATAACGGGGATGCTCTTTTCAGCTGCTTCGGTGACGGCGATGTGGTCGTGTCGTGGGTCTACTACTAGTAGCATGTCTGGCAGCTTGGTAAGCTTCGACACACCGAAGAAGTTGAACTCTAGTTTGGCTGCTTCTCGTCCGATCACTACTCGTTCTTTCTTGGTGTACTTGCGATCTAGCTCACCGGTAGTTTTTTCGTTGGTAAGTTCTTCTAGGCGATTCATTCGCTTTTTCATTTCAGAAAAGTTTGTCATCATGCCGCCGATCCAACGGTTGGTCACATAAGGCGCTTCAGCTTTTTCGGCAGCTGCTTTCATGATTTTTGAGGCTTCGTCTTTGGTACCAACAAATAGCACGGTCTTGCCCAGCTTTCCTGCTTCGACTAATGCGGCTTTAGCTGCGATCAGTGACTCGCTGGTTTTAGCTAGGTCAATCACGTCACTTCCTTCTTTGGTGGTGTATAGATACGGCGCTGCAGTTGGATGTCGTCGGGCTTTCTTGAAACCGAAGTGTGACCCAGCTTCAAATAGTCGACTGACTAAGTTTTTGTCTGACATATATAATGTAAGGTTAGTGTAAGAGGTTCACCAGAACGGTGAATGTTTGTAACACCAAGCTGCCGGTTAGGTTGATAAAGCTAGAATACGTGGATCCATCGAGGTGACCAAGCGGGATTGAGCCAGACTGGCTTCCCTACTCTTTGCCACACGAGCCACAGACAGCTACGGTGCTTGGAGACTTGCGCAGGTATAACCCATGCGAAGTGTCGCCAGAATACTACAAAAACCCTTATTCTGCAACCGCTTCGTCGCCTGCAGCGGCAGCTGCTTGCATGGCTTCTACAATTGGGCCGAGGTTACCAGCTAGGGTTGCTTCTACCGTGTGCCACGACTCTTTGATGCGGTGGTCGGTGATGCGGTTTTGGGGGAAGTTGTAGGTACGGATTTTCTCACTACGGTCACCCGTCCCGATCTGCCCTTTACGCACAGCGGCGTGCTTGGCGGCTTGTTCTTCTTCAAAGATCGCCTCTAGCTTGGCAGTGAGCAGCTCCATCGCCTTAATGCGGTTCTTCAGCTGCGAGCGGTCATTCTCGCTACGTACATCGATCCCGGTTGGGCGGTGCACGAGCCGCACGGCAGTCTCTACCTTGTTGACGTTTTGCCCACCGGCTCCACCGGCCCGCGAGAATTCGGTGTCGATGTCACTGAGATTAATTTGAATAGTTGGTTTTTTGCGCATCGGTAGCACCGCGATCGATGCAGTCGAGGTATGGATTCGGCCTTGCTTTTCAGTGGCTGGTGTCCGCTGTACGCGGTGCACGCCAGTTTCAAACCGCAGGTGGTCATACACCTGGTTCCCCATGATTTCAAAAGACGCTTCTTTGTATCCGCCTGCGTCGGTGGCTGATACGTTGTTTCGAATCGTTGGCCAACCCTGCACCTCGGCGTATTTCAGATACATCCCTGCGAGCTCAGCTGCAAACAGCGATGCCTCATCACCACCAGCCCCTGCGCGTACCTCAAGCATCACGCCGTATGGTTTCTTTTCTTCTTCTTTGTTTGATTCCACAATTCGCTCCATTTCATCGAACTGATCTTGCAGCTGCTTGGTGAGCTGAGCGATTTCTTCCACGGCTAGTTCAGCCATTTCAGGATCGCTATCGGCTAGCTCTTGCGCCTCGGTTAATTTCACCAACTCACTTTCAAATTGCGACGCTAAAAATTGCGTTTTTTGATAGTCTTTGTATTCTTGTAATTTTTCTTGATCGTAATCCATATGATGAATGTAGTATACACAAAACCGCAGCGGACACCCATGTGCCCGCTGCGGTTGTACTGTAGCTATTTTTTAGTCTTTCCTGCCTTTGACATTCGCTGCTTGAATCGGTCGACTCGCCCGGCTGTGTCGAGTGATTTTTCTTGCCCAGTATAAAATGGGTGCGACGCACTTGATACGTCCATGCGGCGGATTGGGTATTCTTTACCATCTGTCCAGGTATCAGTTTCTTTGGTTTCTACGACTGACCCGATCAACACTCGCTCGTTGTTTGAGTTGTCGTGAAAGATTACTTGGCGGTAGTTCTCTGGGTGAATGTCTTTTTTCATAAAGTTATTGTTACTTCGGCGATGTCTCACCTAATTTGTTAGTGCGCAAACTATAGCAAATAGTGGCGGTTTGGCAAGAGGAGCCTTGAGCTAGTAGCCCAGAATGATGATTTCGTTGGCGAGGCGGGATTTTCGGTTCATCACTTGGTTACCATAAAAGGCATTGGCTGGATTATTGGCTCCACCCCAACCAGCGTAGTAGCGCAGGGCCGCGGTGCGATCGGAATCAAATGTCCCACGTGATCCGTTGTCGCGTAGTAGTAGCGCTGTCGCGATAAACGCATCACGGTTATTAAATGGATTGGCGATGTCTCCACCGTTGATTGCGCGGATCGCATCGCGCGATCGGTCGTACACAAACCCGCCTGCCCCATCGCTCACGATTCCACCGTACGCTGCCCAAGTAGATGGAATAAATTGTGAAGGCCCCATCGCACCTCCCCATCCGACTCGGCTGCCGTTTTGCACAATTGGGCACGACACCGTTCGGGTGGCTGGATTAAACCCAAGGATCCCCGCGATCGCCAAGAACACTGGCTCGTCGCGGGTCGGGTGCATCACTGGGCGGTCAGAGGTACTGTCGCTAAACAAACATCCACCCAAGTTGGTCCCTAGGTTGGACTCTTGCTCCAGAATCGCCAAGATCAGCGACGCCTCAATCCCAGTTACACTTTGGGCGTACTGCGCCAGCTCGACCGCTTGCGGGAACGGAATTCCTCCGCCACCTCCAAGTAGGTCAAAGAGCTGACTGCGCAATTGCGCTGCAGTTTTCTTTTGTGAATTAAGCAGGGCTTGATATTCGGCCTCTTCACCTTTGGTTACCGTGAGGATTTGGTCTTTTTCTCGCTCCTTGACTTCGATCTGCTGCTTTTCCAGCTCTTGGATGCGACGCATCTCGGCTTCGGTTTCTTGTTTGCCTGAAAGCTGCTCACGCTGATCAACCGTATCGCGCCTGATGCCGTGCAATACCACCAACGATTCATTTAGTGAATCTTTCAAGGTTTCAAACGTTGCTACGTCGGTAAAAAAGTCAGAGAAGTTTTGTTTGCTGAGCATTACCTCCACTAGCGAGTAGTCTTCTAGTAAGGCCGACTTGCGCACCAGGTCTGCTAGCGAGTCTTGCTGCTTATCAAGCTTCTCAGCTAAGACTTCAAGCACCACTTCTTTGTCACCGATCTGGTCAGAAAGCTGCTCGATCGAGGCTGAGCGGGCTTGGATTCCTAATTGGGCTTGAGTGATTTCACTTTCGATAATTGCCATGTCGCGTTCAAGCGAGCGACGTTCGACTTGTTTGTCTTCAACGATCCGCTGCTGGGTCAAGATTTGACGCTCGACGTTTTGCAGCTCAGCTTCGATTCGTGCCCTTCGCTCGGCGTCGCTTTCAGCCGATACCGACATTGGTACTGGCAATAAAAACGTAATAAGTAGAACAGTGACAATAATCCTTTGCATGACATGTAGTATACCAAATCAGCCGGAAATGTGCAGAGCACATTTCCGGCTGATAGTGGGCATAACCTGTGACTAACTAGGCAGCTGGCTCGGCATCTTCTTTCTTGTCCTCGCCTGCAGTAGGGATTGCTGCCATATCAACCTCTTCAGGTTCTTCTTCAACTTCTTCTCGAGCCACACTCACCACAGCGACGGTTTCTTCTGGCTCGGCGTCGTAGATCACTCCTTCGAGTGCTGGCAGATCGGCCACAGTGATCTTTGAATCAGCTGCATCCATACCTGAAATATCTACATCGATGTGTGAAGGTAGCACACTTGGCCGACACGTTACGGTGATGTCTTGCATTACTTTAGTAATTGATCCAATACTGTTCTTTTCAGCTGGAGCTTCTCCGACTAGCTCGATAGCCACAGTTGTAGTCATATCTTTGCCACGCTCGATAGCGTAGAAATCGGCATGAAGCATTCCAAGTTTTACTGGATCAAACGCGATGTCTTTAATCAACACTTCGATTGGTTCAGCCAAACCGCTAAGCTCAATGATAGTTGACTCACCGGCTTCTCGCCTGATTTTATCGAATACTTTTTCTTCTAATGAAATAGAAACTGGTTCTTGTTTTGGGCCGTACACCACTGCAGGCATGTGACCTTCGGGAAGGGCTACACCTTTAGTTCGGGCGACTACTACTACTGTTGTTGTCATAATAGCGACACTTTAGCATAAACTTGGAATAAGTGAAGGGTTTGGCGTGGGCAGCTGGTATACTATGAAGCATATGCCACAACAATACGATTTCGTCGCCATTGGCGACATCCTTATAGATGCTTTTATTCAACTTAATGTCGACCAAGCCGATGTCTCGATTGATCAAGATACTGGCCGTAAAACCCTACAAATGCCGTTTGGCGCTAAACTACCCTACGATGATGTGATTGTGGTACCAGCGGTTGGCAACAGCCCCAACGCTGCGTGTAGCGCACACCGATTAGGTCTTGAGACTGGCCTGGTTACCCACATCGGGAACGATAAGTTCGGTAAAGAATGCCTCCAAGCCCTGCGCGACGAAGGTATCCACACTGATTTTGTAAAAATCCACGAAGATAAAAAGACCAACTACCACTACGTATTACGGTACGGACCAGAGCGAACCATCCTGATCAACCACGAAACCTACCCATACGCACTACCCGACTTCCCGGTCGCACCAAAGTTCTTCTACTTCTCATCAGTGGGAGAACACGGGATCCCGTACCACCACGAGATTGCGCAGTACGTGAAGAATAACGAAACCAAGCTAGCATTCCAACCAGGAACCTTCCAGATCAAAGTCGGCGTAGACGCCATCCGAGACGTGTATGAGAACACCGAAATCTTTTTCTGTAACAAAGAAGAAGCCCAGGAAATCCTCAAGACCACTGAACAAGACGTACCAACCCTCGTGCGCATGGTACGAGAACTAGGACCAACTATCCCAGTGGTAACCGACGGACCAAACGGCGCCTTTACCGTCGATGCTGACGACCAAGCCTGGCACATGCCAATGTACCCAGATCCAAGCGCGCCAGTAGACCGCACCGGTGCGGGAGATGCCTTCTCAAGTACGTTTACCTCAGCTATCATCCTTGGGAAAGATCCAGCTGAGGCGCTCTCATGGGGGCCAATCAACAGTATGAACGTAGTACAGCACGTAGGTGCCCAAGCCGGCCTACTGCCACTACCAGAGCTGATGAAGCACCTAGAAGCTCGCCCAGACTTCTACGTACCAAGTAAGGTGTAAGTTACAACAACAAACAACAAAACAAACTTGCCGACATCCGATGTCGGCAAGTTTGTTTTATGTTGTGTTGGATACTCTGTGTTTCTCTATTCTAAAACACGCTTCCCTGCGGCTACAATACTGGGCACGTCCATCCCATAATGTGCGATGAGTTCATCTGGCTCACCCGACTGTCCGAATTGGTCTTGAATGCCTATGCGGGCGATTTTGGTGGGGTTGGTCTCGCTGAGGAACTCGGCTACAGCACTCCCTAGACCACCGATGACCTGGTGCTCTTCGACGGTCACGAGTGCGTCGTGGTCGGCTGCGAACGCTGCTAGTGCCTCGGTATCAAGTGGCTTGATGGTGGCCATGTGCAGCACTGATGCACCGATACCTGCCATCTGTAGCTCGTGTGCGGCCATAAGCGAGCTGTGTAGTAGCGACCCAGTCGAGACGATCCCCACCTTGCGCTCCATGGCATGATCGCGGGTAAACATCAGCTGCGCCTTGCCGATCTCAAATGGTGTTTCTTCGGTAGTAACCACAGGCGAACCAGAGCGACCTAGTCTGAAATAAATCGGACCGTCGTGCTTGGCGGCAGCCAGGGTGACTTTGCGTGCTTCGTGCACATCACACGGTGCGATCACGATCATGTTAGGTACAGCGCGCATAATCGCCATGTCTTCGATAGCTTGGTGCGTGGCGCCGTCAGGACCGACTGATACGCCAGCGTGTGACCCGACGATCTTCACGTTGGCATTATTATACGCAATCGTGGTGCGGATTTGCTCCCAGTTGCGGCCAGGTGAAAACATGGCGTACGAGGTAATAAACGGAATCTTCCCCATCGCTGCCATACCCGACCCGACTGATGCCAGGTTTTGCTCGGCGACGCCAATCTGCACGAAACGCTCAGGGAACTGGTTAGCAAACAAATGCGTCTTGGTTGACTCGGTCAAGTCGCAGCACAGTGCAACCACTTGATCATCGCGCTTGCCAGCCTCAAGTAAGCCTTCACCAAACCCATCGCGGGTGGCGACTCGCTGTACTTCTCCTCCGTTCTTGATTGTCTCTGAAATATGATCTGCAAACATAAGCTATGAAATAGTATCTTTATCAATCATACCAGCGAGGGTACGAAGTTTTTCTAAGGCGACTTTGGCTTGCTCACTCTTTGGGACGCGATCCTCTGGTCCTTTGCCTGGAGGATTACCGTGCCACCGGAAGTCCCGCTCAAACACATCCACCCCCTTGCTACCAATAGTATGAGCGAGGATCACTGACGGCTGACTGTACACGGCCTGAGCTTTGCCGATAGCGTCGTTGAGTGCGCGCATACTGTGCCCGTCGACTTCTTGCACATCGAAGCCAAAGCTCTCCCACTTCTCGGCCAAAGGCTCCATTGGCATCACGTCTTGGGTGTAGCCGTCGATCTGGAAGCCATTGCGATCGACAATCACAATCAGGTTGTGTAGCTTCTCTTTGCCAGCCAGCATAGCAGCTTCCCAGATCTGACCTTCTTGCAGCTCGCCGTCACCCGTTAGGCAGTAGAAAAACTTGCTAGTGTAGGGATTGTCCATCCGATCTGCGATCGCCATTCCAACTGCCTGTGATAGGCCCGACCCAAGCGGCCCCGAGCTGTTCTCGATCCCTGGGAGCGCTTCACGGTGGGGATGACCCTGCAACCGCGTGCCAAACTTGCGCAGTGTCATCAGCTCTTCAACTGGAAAATATCCAGCGTGTGCCATAGTCGCGTACAGCACCGGGCAAATATGCCCATTTGATAAAATCAAACGATCACGATCAGCCCAATTTGGGTTAGCTGGATCATGTTTCAAAAGCGCAAAATACAACAGCGTAAAGACGTCAGTCATACCAAGCGGCCCAGCGGTATGACCACTACCGGCCTCGGCTAGCATCTCGATAATACTCTGGCGGATTTCGTTAGCGGTTCTTTCTAGTGACTTGATTTGGGTTGAGGTAAGGTACTGCATATCTTTAGTAGTATACAAAGTGATCGCCAAAGCACCAAGGCTTTTACGGCGGGTATTAGTTAATAAGTCGAGATAGCGCGGCGTGGGCTTGTTCAGGGTCAGGCTGTAAAGTAATCGCCGATCCTACGATAAAACGATCGGCTCCAGCATCACGCAGCTGTTTGATCGTAGTGGCATTTACACTACCGTCGACGGTGATTGGTTTATCTGGGTAGGTTTGTTTGACGGTGTGGATCGTCTCGAGCACAGCAGTGTCAAACGGCTGACCCTGCGCACCAATTTGCTTGATCCCCATCAGTTGCACATAGTCGGCGTACTGCGCGTATTCCAGTAGTGTCACGATCGAGGTGTCGCCATGACACGAAATACCGACCGATACGTGAGTGAACGCTTCAAAGTTTTTGAAATTTTCAAGCGAGATAGTTTCAGTGTGAAATACCAGCATATCTGCCCCAGCGGTGATCCAATCAACCGCGGCAGATAGCGGATCCGACACCATCAGATCCACCTCGAGGGTAAAGTGATCAGTATGACTTTTGAGCGACTTGGGGGTACTGCCAGACACATACGGCCAAGAAGCTTGTGGTGCAAAAATACCATCGACTACATCAAGGTGTATCTCAGAGCTAAATTGCAATGTCTTGAGAGTCGCAATGGCATCGGATTCACTTTGCGGTATAAAAGCGGGAACAATCGGAATCATACGTGAATATTTCTGGTTATGGCCGCTACTTTTTGTACTCTACGTTGGTGTCGTTCGTCGGTTGATTGCTCGGCGTGCATCCAGTTCCAGATGTGTTTTTTGGTATCGTCTATGGACATAAATCTGGCTCCAATAGACAACACATTAGCATCGTTGTGTTCACGACTCAGCGAGACTATATCGTCGTTATCACTATATAGTACTGTGGCTCGCACTGCTGGGAAGCGATTAGCGAGCATCGCCTCACCTTGACCAGAGCCGCCAAATATCACGGCGCGATCAGACGGATTGCGAGATATCGCCATAGCGGCGCGAGCAATATAATCTGGAAAATCATCGGCGGGATCATAGGTGGTAGCACCATGATCAACTACCTTGTACCCCTCGCTTACCAGCCACTCTGAGATCGCGTTTTTGTGACTGTACCCAGCGTGATCTGTTGCGAGATGGATAGTCATTTAGGCAGCGTTGAGGTGACGGGCTGACGTAGCTACGTGTTCGACCAAGGTTTGGGTGTAGCTAGTTTCATTATCGTACCAACCTAGTACCTTGACTAAGTTACCACCGACAACCTTGGTAAATGACATATCCGCAATTGATCCGACTCGTGACCCGATGATGTCTGAAGAAACAATCGGCTCATCGGTCGCAGCAAAGATATTTTTCCAGCGCGGGTCGGCCGCAGCCTTGCGAAAGGCGTCGTTGATTTCTTCTACCGTCGTATCACGCTTGGCGATAAAGGTCACATCGACCACTGATCCAACTGGGACTGGTACCCGCATCGCCATACCGTCAAAGTTTCCTTCCAGCTCAGTGTGTACCAAAGTAGTCGCAATTGCGGCACCAGTTTTGGTTGGGATAATATTGAGCGCAGCTGCTCTGCCAGATCGCATATCTTTTGCATTGGGACTGTCGACGGTTGATTGTGTGCCAGTGTACGCGTGCACAGTATTAAGAATCGCTTTTTCGATCCCAATGGCTTCTTTAAGGATAGCGACTAGTGGGCTAGTAGCATTGGTGGTGCAAGATCCATTTGATGAGATCTGGCACGTCTTGAGCTGGTCGTCGTTAACTCCCATCAAGACAGTCGCACCGTCGACACCCGCAGCTGCTGGATCATCTTTGGCTGGGGCTGATATCACTACTCGCTTGGCTCCAGCAGTCAGGTGCTTTTTTGATCCTTCGTAACTGGTAAAGAATCCCGTTGACTCGACCACAATACCAATATCCATCGCGCCCCATGGTAGCTTCTCTGGGTCTCGCTCTTGGGTAAAAGCAATTTCTTTGCCGTTGACCATCAACTTACCTTCGACTACCTCAACCGAAAATGGCGCTCGACCGTAGACTGAGTCATACTTTAATAAGTACGCGAGGTTTTCTAAACTTCCTAGGTCGTTGATGGCGACTACTTCAAAATCACTATGGCCAAACGCAGTTCGCAAAAACGTCCGTCCAATTCTTCCAAATCCATTAATTGCTACTCGAGTCATAGATGATCAGTGTATTAGGTTAATTACTACAGACAGTATACAAGGTGGGACCTATTTGGTCTTGTCGTTATCCTCATCTTCTTCGTCTCGATCTTTAAAAACAAACCACAAAACCATTAGGGTGATCAGCGGTACTAATAACAACCCACTCCAAAGCCAGGTTTTAAGCTGCCAGACGAATTGGGTAGATACTGTAGGGGTAGGTACGATGTCTCCAGCCAGAAACTCGACCTCGATCTGATACTTCCCAACCACTTTTGTTTCAAAGTCAAAGATTGCTACTTCCAAGGATGAAAATCCCGCTATTTTGATGGGCGCAATAGTAGCTGTATAGGCAGTTTTTTCTGGATTTAACCTAAGCAAAAAAGAGAAATATGTATCTGCTGCCAGTGGGTCGCTTAGGGTAGCTATGATGGTTTTAAACGGGCCAGTTATTTTTTCGGCTGGCACTGATACGGTAAATACGTCGACGCTACTGAGTTGCACAGAACTACTCGCAAAACTGGTAATGACTCCGGATTGAAATAGCAAGAGATCGATAGCCCCTGGCATACGCGAGTCGTCTGGTAACTGCTCTAAACTGGTAGTAGCTACAACTGACTGATCTGGTGGCAACTGCCCATTATTACCAACCGGCGCAGCTGGGAGATCACCAGGCAACCGTACGCTAGTAGTTTGACGACTCAGCGCGACCGCACCTGAAGAAATCAAACCAGTTGGATCAATAACAAATACAGTGTAGTAGGCTGTGTCATGTATTACAAAAGCATCACGATCCAAGGTTGTATTCCCTACTCCTTCATACACCACAAATCCATCATTGATCGACTGCGGAAATCCCAAATGACTGCGCACCACTCGGATCGATCCATCGATTGGAAATACAATTGGTGCTTGCCATGTCAGGCTAACGCCTGCTGTAGAAACGCTGGTGGTAAACCCAGATACGTTCGCAGGTGCAGTTGGTGGCGTGATATTAACAGTAGTAAACGAACCACGCTCCAACACTGTTTGTATTCCATTTGGCGTGTAACCAACCAGTTCATAGTAATACCTAGTGTTAGCTCGCAAGTCATTAAGCGGTATCGAGTGACCTGTGCGATACACATTACCGACAAAGTACCCAATCTCATAACTGGTAGTCTCCCCTAATCGCAACTCAATGCGAGCCGGCCTGCGCACCTGAACGTCAATGGTGGCGGACACTGCATCGGCTGCCACTTGGACCGACTCAAGTACCACTCGAGCAATGGTTGCAGATTGCGATCCGCTAAATATTGGACTAGCGACCACGGGGATAGACTGGGTAGTGGTAGCTATTGCAAGTGATAGTGCAGAGTAATTAGGTACTGTATCAAAGGCAAGTATTTGGTATGAGTACGTAGTTGAAGCAATTAAACTAGTGTCACTAAAACTAGTCAAAGTTGTGGTCGCGATTGCTACCCCATCACGTAACACCACGTAACCAAATACCAAAAAGTTATCGGTTGAGGTAGACCACCGCAGGTCAATCTGATTAGTTGTGATTGGCACAACACTAGCAATCACTGGCGTACTAGGCGGTATTGTATCCGAAGATCCAAAGACACGAATAGTAAACTCTTCCGCCTGAGCCCAGCTCACCAAAGGTGCCACCAGCAACAAAGCCAACAGACAAAAGCGCATCATAATGGCAGCGCTGTTACCGTAGTAGTAGCTGTGTATACCCCCTCTAACACTGCAGCCCCACTGGCTACACCCACTCGATAATGAACTGATGTAGCAGTTCCAATTGGGTGATTTGAGCCTGACCCGCTCGCAATCACCATGGCACTATTAGTAAATCCAACCCAACACGCTAAAGCAGTATTAGTACTCCCAATCCCACAAGTTGCTCCGTCGTTCAAAAAGCTAGCTGTCACGTCTTCTCCTTCAGAACTAAACCCAAACACTGCCGCAGCCGGAGGAATGGTAAATGCAAAATCAGCCACTCCGGCTGGACTGTAATCAGCAATCACATCATTATCAACAGTCTGCAGCGCAGGATTACCAGCAGCTTGTAGTGTCAATTGATAACCCGCTGGACTATCAGTCACTACCGTAAAGGTGGTTGATCCGTTAGATTCTCCACCCGTTAGCCCGGGTAGATTTGGACTCAAGGTTATGTCTGCCCCGCCTGATAGACTCAAAAACACTTCCTGCATTTGTTGGTATCCTGCTCGTAAAGCAAAACTAGCACTATCAGATGAGCCAGTGGCAACCTCACCAGCCGTACTCTCCAGTCCAAAAGAAGCTGAGTTTGACAGCCCACCACCGACGTTAATACTGTCACTTTGTAGCTGATAGCTAGGACTAGTTCTCGTCTGAGCAGAAGTTAACATTACACTTGAAGCCAATAACAATATCGATATCGACAACAAAAAATTGGATATGAGAACTGACTGCAAACGCATATACAACATTTATTTTCTAGTGACTGAAAAATTTTTAAACAATAATCTAAATAGAAACGTAACAACCAAGGTGCTTAAGAAGACAGTAAGCAAAATCTTCCATGGTAACACCCAAAAGGTCACTGTCACTTCATCTACTATATCATTATAGCCTCGATTCACAGCTGCAGTAGCGGTGTACCGGCCAAACAAAAAGTCTCGATCCCATTCAATTTCTCGGGTTCGTAGGGATGTAGGCAACACAAACCAAGGTTCCAGCTCAACAGAGCCCACTTCTTGCCCGAAAGTATTACGAACCCTTAACTCACCATATGGGTTTAGGTGGACTGACCCAGTATTTTCATAAGAGATCGCAAACGTAAGCGGTCCTGATTCGTACCACAAACTAGATGGGAGGGTACGCAAGTCAAGAGTTTGACCCGCAACCACAGTCTCACCTGCAATATTTAAAAAGATGTGAGAACCAACGCGAGCAATGATTGGATTGCGCGGCACGTTAAGCTCACCTGTCTCAGCTGGTGCCTGAATAGTAGACACCAAGACTGTCCCATACAATCCACCTGGATCAATTGCAGCAGGGATCGAAATAGTCACGGGGATCTTTGCACGCTCTCCAAGTGCCAAAGTAAAAACATCTTGCGGAAAAGAGATGTAATCTCTAATACTATATGGCCCAGGGTTATCGCCTTCTACCAAATCCAGTGCACTACTACCATCAGCACTACCAGTAACATCAGCGACCTCTAGCCTAAACTGTCGATTATCGCTAATGCGATTAGTCACTGTGATCTCGGTCACAATAGTCTCACCGGGATTAGCATTTAGTTCAATCCTACCAGGTCCAACTACAAAGTCCCCCACCAATGGATCCCCGATGACAAAATCGGTGGTAAACCAAGTGTCAGTTGACTCAGTATCAGCCTGACTAAGCTCTACCACCTGCGAGGTAGTGGCAATCAGAGCATCAGTATTCTCATCTACCTGCGCCCAAACTGGTGTGGTGATTACTAGTGCGACTAATAGAGCAAGCCAGGGCGCTGATAAGGTATTCATATGTAATAGAATACGCTAGAGAGGTATTAGTGACAAGGTAGCTGTAGCTGTATAACCATCAGCGGTAGGAGTTGGTACTGGATTATTTGGTACCGTTACATTAAAGCTAATTGTAGAAGTTGCACCAGTCAAAGATGGTGAATTTCGACTCACGATAGTAAAGTTGCTGGTTTCAGGAGACTTCCAGCAAGTACCGAGTTGGTCTCCTCCAGACTGATTACAAGTACCAGCGCTAACACGAAATGACTGGTCTGTATCTGGCGATGAAGAAGAGGTGACCGTATAGGCAAATTGAGCTGATGCATTAGTTGTAAACCCAGCAGATGGTTCGCCAGCCACATCACCTAAATAATCAACAATGGACTCATCTTCAGAAACATCACCCCGCATAGCATTATCTGTTCCGTTATTAAAGAAAGCAATTCGCACCTCATAACCAGCAGGGCTGTTAGACTGCACCACAAACTGACTAGCACCAGTAGCCTGACCTCCAGTCAAACCGTTAATGGTACCTGTCAAATTGGCGTTACTAGGTGGTACCAAAAACGAGTTTTCTCCAGTAATAGTTGTCCGAACTAAAAAGGTAGAAGACTGTCCGTGAGTAATTTGAGGCTCTACCAGCATGTAGAGAGCAGAAGCGGAAAGTAAAAGTACTAAAGATGTTGCGACGGCAGTTTGAAGACTTTTGGCGATGTGTGAATTTTTCATATTGTAGTTATTTTAACAGTTGTAATTAGGTCAAGGGTGATGATACTGGTTAGGGTGGGGATAATTTTATTCATTAATTTCTGTTTCTATTTCAGTTGGCAGCTCTGGTAAAGACTCTTCGGGATCGGGGTTGGTCTGATTCACGACAGGTTCTATCGGTGCAGCAGTATCAGGTGGAGGTATCGGCACTTCCACCACAGGATCAGGTTCAGGTTCAGGTTCTTCTTCACTGACACCCTGATCAATCGCTGCACCATCTAACGGATCTGGCTCAGTCGGCGCCACTACCGGGGTACTTCCACCTGTGTTGCCACCATTATTCTGGCTATTTGATGTGTTTGAGCTCGGGCTTTGTAACTGCAGCTCTCGCTCGAGTGATTCAATTCGGTCTTCAAGAGTTTCAATCTTTTCTTGATTCCCTAAAACAGCTGCCCAAATCTCTTGCACCGCAGTAACCAGAGCCGCAATAATCGGTCGATCAGACAGCGACAGCATGCCGTTCGCATTCTCACCAATTGCTTCAGGTATAAAATCACGTACATTCTGCGCCGAGAATCCAGCGTAGAGCGCCTCGCGGTCATACCCACTGCGGTTATTCCAGTGATAGGTAATCGGTTGTAAGCCTAGGATAGCCTGTAGGCCAGTGGTGTACTCACCCTCGATGTCCTTCAGTCGTTCGTCTGAAGAGACGGTGACGTTACCTAGTGCATCTGTTGAGAGACTTCCTGCGCCCAGTGATGCAAAGCGAACTGTACCAGAAACTGTCAGACGAGCGGATGGGGTGGTGGTACCGATACCAACATTTCCTACCGCATCAACATTAATCCGCCGATTCCCACTCCCGTCAGCGATGATGATGTTGTTCGCCAAGTCAGCCGCCAAGCCAGTGACGTTGGCGCCGAGGATGGTGTTGTTTGAGCCAGTGGTGATACCTAAGCCCGTACTGTGCCCAAGCAAGGTATTACTGTTTCCGACTGTAATGTTCGAGCCAGTGTCTCGGCCCATCAGGATGTTGTTTGTGCCACTAGTGACGCTAGTCCCTACTTGGGTACCTACAAACACATTGTTAAACCCTGTAATGTTAGCTACCCCTGCACTACGCCCAATAAAGACGTTACTGGCACCTGTGGTAGTTAGTTGTCCAGCTTGAGTACCAATAAAAGTATTTGCTCCAGCGGTAGTATTGGACTGACCCGCAATTCGACCAATAAATGTATTGGCTGCCCCACTAGTGTTCAAGACACCAGCTTGAACACCGATAAACGTGTTGGCTGTGCCAGTGTTATTTGCTCCTGCTCCATTCCCAATCGACAGTGAGCTGAGTGTAGGACTAAAGATTGCGTCAGACAGATTATTAAGGGCTAGGGGCGTATCGTTAAAACGAAGACTGCCTGTGAGATTTATATCACCGTCGACAGTCAGCCGACTACCGGGGGTGCTGGTGCCGATCCCGACATAGCCACTCCCTCGTACAAACACTCCCTCATCTGTCCCGTCACCCGACAGCCAGTTGGAGCCCAGAGCGATGTTGGCAGAGCTGCCTCGCATAGACAAGTTGTCCAAAAACGCACTCGTACCAGCCACAGTCAGGCGGGCGGTAGGGTTTGTAGTTCCGATGCCGACGTTGGCACCGAGGTTTGCTAGTAGCGGGGTGGATACCGGTGTACCAGGGTCAAATTGGTTGACCGAAGTATTGACAGAGGGGCTGGTGGTCACCACGAGCAACTCGCCAGCTGGGCCAATTGCAATACCAAGAAGGGCACTGAATCCAGCGACTCCAAGTGCGCTCCCGCGGTCGATCCAGGTGGCGCCGCCGTCGGTAGATATACGCAGGTAGCGGGAATTACCAGCAATCGTCATTTCGCCTGAGGGGCCGATGGCGGCGCTACGAGCACCAGCTGTACCTGCACCAGCAGCGACATTGCGATCAGTCCAGGTGGCGCCGCCGTCGGTAGAGGTACGGACGTAGCCAGACTGCCCCACCGCGATCATCTCACCGGAGGGGCCGATGGAAGCGGCGAGGAGGATAGTCGTACCTGCACCAGCCGCTATGTTGCGGTCGATCCAGGTGGCGCCGCCGTCGATAGAGGTGCGGATGTAGCCATCATTACCCATCACGATCATCTCGCCGGAGGGGCCGATGGCGGCAGCTCCGAGATTAGTCGTACCTGCACCAGCGGCGACGTTGCGGTTGACCCAAGCGGCGCCGCCGTCGGTAGAAGTACGCAGGTAGCCAGACTGCCCCACCGCGATCATCTCACCGGAGGGGCCGATGGCGGTGCCGTTGAGCTGTGCGCCCGAGTTGGTGCGGTCAGTCCAAGTAACACCCCCGTCGGTGGAAATGCGGATATTACCACCCGTACCCACAATAATCATCTCGCCATCGGGACCGATAGCAGTGGCGTTGATTCGTGTTGTCCCTATCCCAGACGCAGCGTTGCGATCAGTCCAGGTGGCGCCGCCGTCGGTAGAGGTACGGACGTAGCCAGACTGCCCCACCGCGATCATCTCACCGGAGGGGCCAATGGCGGCAGCTAGTGGATCAAGCACTCCGGCCGCAACACTACGATCAGTCCAGGTAGCGCCAGCGGCCTCTAACAACGCTCCAGGGGTAGCCACATCATTTATAAACGAGAAGTTACCGTTGCTACTGAGGTTACCAGTGAGGGAGGTGTTGCCAATAGTGGTCACATTACCAAACAGCGACGTGTCGCCGGCGACGGTCAAGCGACTGCCAGGCGTCGTGGTGCCGATGCCGACGTTGCCGGTCGAGGTAATCCGCATCCGTTCTTCGTATCCAGGACCAGTTCCAGGGGCGTTGGTTAAGAACCGTAAGTAACCAGCCGCACTATCACCAACATCTGTATAAGCTTCAATCATAGCTGTATCTTTAAATTGAATGAGACCCACTCGGCGGCCACTAGCCATCGATGCTCTGTCAAAAAACAACTCACCGCTTCTGAACTGATCCACACCCATTGCTCGTATAGTGATTCGTGGCCGATCTGGGTTTTCAATCGTTAGATCTGCATCTGGTGTTGTCGTCCCAATCCCCACCCGGCCTATACTATCCACAGAGATCCCTTCATCATCGCCATCACCCGAGAGGAAGTTGGTACCCAGGGCAATGTTGGCAGCGGAGCCAGACATAGTAAGGGTAGAAGACAAGGTGGCGGCAGCCGCATTAAGGGTACCAGTTAATGTTGGGCTGGCTGAAAAGACGACATTGCCCGTCCCAGTTTCGTTGGTGAGCCTGCCTGCTAGGTCCGCACTAGTGAACGTTTTAAGATCATCTGCTAGATCGAGGCGGTTTTGGGTGATGGTTTGGCCTGTTATCGTGAGGTAGTTGCGGGTGCCAGCGAGGGTGACGTTGGTGGAGTTGTCGGTGCCAGCCGGATCAACCCCCAGTAGCCCCCGCATCGCCGCGTAGTTCGCAGCTGACACCAGCGACTGGGCATTAGCACTTGGGCTGATGCCAGCCCAGGTTGATAGATCAGCGTCAAAGGCTTGGACGTTGGTGCCGATGGTGAGGCCGAGGTTAGTGCGGGCATCAGCCGCAGTTGAAGCGCCGGTTCCCCCATTAATGATTGCCAGATCAGCCCCTGACCAGTTAGCGTTGTTGATCGAGGTGAGGAAGCCGGGGGTGTTGGTGTAGTTGGCGAGGTCATTGTCCACGTTGAGAGTATTGCCAGTCCAACTCAGGTTAGTGCCGGCGGTGATGCGGGTTGAAGGGGTATTGAAAAAACTGTTCCAGTCACTTGATGA
>Ga0306870_1000109_pt1 | contig 21663 bp, 21 predicted proteins | sample AntRauMeHopE1496_FD_190435 | JGI IMG/M metagenome (GOLD analysis project Ga0306870, IMG submission 190435) | Saline lake microbial communities from Rauer Islands, Antarctica - Metagenome Hop E1 #496 (v2) (version 2) | ecosystem: Environmental > Aquatic > Non-marine Saline and Alkaline > Saline ... | reverse complement strand
ACCGAGAATGTCATTGCCAAATATGTCAAAGAACAGGGAATAGAAAAAGAGTACAAAGTGTTGAAAAAAGATTATCAGTTGAAATTATTTTAATGCCTCGTGGGCTTGCCCCGAGGATTATTTACTTTTAAACCTAATTTAGGCTGACTTAAAATGCTTTTTATATCAACCTATTTCAGGTTTCGTCCCTTATGTCTTTTTACTGAATTGCTGTCATCAATATCATTCTTATGAGTAACTGAATAGTCCATGGCTTTCTTTACGACGTCATTTAAAGAAATCCTTGTCATTAGGTAGTCAAACATTCGTATTTTTGCATGGCGTCTAATTTTAATATTTCTGAATCAAGAACTAAGATATGGTTATACCTAAACTACATTATATATCACAAGGGAGCTCTCCAGAAGAACATCTAGAAAACATTCAAAAAGCCTGTTCTTATGGTGCAGAATTAGTACAATTAAACTTAAAAAGCCTTCCAAAGGATCCTGCGAGCATTTTAGAAAAAAAATATTTAAAAATAGCTGAAGCTGCTAGAGAAACCACTTTACATTTTCAAACCCGGTTAATTATTAACGGTGATTATAAAATTGCAAAAACCCTTAAAGCAGATGGTGTGTATTTAGGACCCACAGATCCTTGCCCTACTGAAGCTAGAACGCATTTATACACTTGGCAAAGTATTGGGGGAACAGCAAATACCTTACAAGAGTGCGAAACATTATTAGATAAAGAAATAGACTATATTTTTTTAGGTCCTTTTAGAGAAACCGCTAAAGAAGCTAACATTCCTCCAGTTTTAGGTTTAGACGGTTATAGAGCCATTACGGAAGTCTTAAAAACCCCAATACCCATTATAGGCGTTGGCGGGATTACCACAGAAGATGTTAGAGCCCTATTGGAATCTGGTATCGCTGGTGTTGCGGTATCTACCGAGATTACTCGCGATTTTAACAAGATAAGATTATTTAATCAACTACTCAACGCCTCTTCAACAGCAGAACAACGACATACGTTTGAATAGAATTAGAACACTGTTTAAAAACCAAATATTTTATTCTTGATACTATTTTCACTCATAGAAATGAATAAAATAAACTGTCATTGATTGGTTGTGAAAAGCTCATATTATGTTGTTTTGTCTCATCGAGTATTCCGACTTTCTCGTCGGGATGTATCGAGATGTTTTTTGTTATCTGAAGAGTTTTCGATACGACTTCAATGATTTTTTTGACTTTTTGTCGTTTTTTTCTTTGCCTTCATTTGCTGAAACAGTTCTTTAAACAAGCCCCGGGCAATCAATACCTTCATAATCTCATTGGTTCCAGCATAAATTCTGGCGACTCTATTATCGGCATACATGCGCGCAATGGGGTAATCCCATATATACCCATAACCTCCAAATAATTGCAGGCATTCATCTACAACTTTACCGTGCATTTCTGTTGCTGAATACTTCGCCATTGAAGCACTTTCTGCAGTGAGCTCATGATCTGATACTAATAGTGTGCACCGATCTATAAACGCTTGATGCACCTGTAACTGCGTAGCACATTCGGCCAATTTAAATTGGGTGTTTTGGAATCCCGCGATGGGTTTGTTAAAAGCGGTTCTTGTAGAGGTATAGGCCATCGTTTTTTCTATGGCTCCCTCTGCCCCACCAATAGCATTGAGCGCTACAGACAAGCGCTCTCTTGCCAATTCTGTCATCATAATTTTGAATCCTAAGCCTTCTTCTCCCAATAAATTTTCCTTAGGAACTTTTACGTTATCAAAAAATAATTCACAGGTATCTTGAGCTTTCATGCCTATTTTCTTGAAAGGAATCCCCTTTTCGAAACCTTCAAAATGGCTTTCCATGATTAATAAAGATACTCCTTCTTCCGCTGTTCCCACATTGGTTTTTACAGCAACTATAGACATATCACTCATATAACCATTGGTAATAAAGGTTTTCTGTCCATTGACCAAATAGTGGTCACCTTTATCCACCGCGTTTGTTTTAATCGCTTGAAGATCACTACCGCAGTTAGGCTCAGTCATACCTATAGATGTAATTATTTTTCCAGCAGCCATTAGAGGTAGGTATTTTTGCTTTTGAGCTTCGGTACCGTACTTTAAGAGATATGGAGCAACAATATCTGAGTGCAATGAAAACCCAGGACCACTGAGGCCTTCTTTTGCCATTTCTTCAATAAATAGGGCGCTAAAGCTAAAATCCAAACCACTTCCTCCATAATCTTCGGGCATATCGATACATAGCAAACCCAATTCTCCAGCACGTTCCCAGATGTCTCGGCTAACCATACCCTTTTCTTCCCATTCTTCTGTATGATCAATAATTTCATTATTAATGAAATCCTGAATCATTTTTTGCATCATTTTATGTTCTTCTGATGCATATATTTCGCGTTCTAATAAAACATTTTTTAACATATAAATCAGTTTATAATTCTTAAAAATATGCTGAGCCCTCCAGTATCCCTAAGATAGAACAAAACAAATGAATTTCTTGACCTATTTTACAACGACCCTCCTTAGAGTTCTTTCAAGGTTTAGTGAACAGAAGATAATTAATGTAAGCAAGTTTAGAGTAAGTTCTCTAATTTGTGTTTTTTAAAATGCAGTCGTTTATGAGTATGGGGCAGCTAATTTCTAAATCTGTAGATATTATTTAAACCAGGTATTGATTTGACACCCTTAATACCAAATTATATTTATAATGCCGCAATAAATCGTTCCTTTTGTCGCAGTCGCAAGGTTGGTTTCGATATTAGCCTTCAGGTTAAGATGTTTAAAATTTAAGACTTATTTCACGCAAAGCGCACAAAGGAAAAAAGCAAAGTAGCGCAAAGTGATAATTCGCTACTTATACATCGCGACCTTTTTTTAAAGACTTACCCACAAAAGTAAATAGAGACTGGTTAATCTTGGTTATTGCGTGTTAAGGTTGAATTTAAATAGAAAAAATATGGAGAAGATATTTGCTACTGATAAAGACCATGTTCAAAAGAGGAATTGTAGCAAAATAAGAAGCCCCATCAGTTTTGATAGGGCTTCTTTAGAAAAATATGGATAGATATTAGAGAACTCTTACGTTTACTGCATTTAACCCTTTGTTTCCTTCTTGTAAATCAAATTCAACTTCGTCACCTTCTCTAATCTCATCGATTAATCCTGAAGCGTGAACGAAATGATCCTTATCAACACCTTCTTCTGTGATGAATCCAAATCCTTTAGTGTCATTGAAAAATTTAACTGTTCCTTTGTTCATTTTAATGTAATTTATTGATTATAATAAGTGACAAATATATTTAATAAAATTGGAATAAAAAAATTATTATGGAATTTTAGAAGAAGATATTTCTCGCCTTTACTTATCGACCCCATATAGAGGCCTAAACCAATTTTACTTTTTCATAAACTAAAATTAATTCGAATATAATTGAACCACCAATCAGGTAAAATAGTTGCTCACTCTCTAAAAATACTAGGATCAAGACTAGTTAAGATTTAGTTTTGAACTAGTAGTGAGTATTGAGTGGTCGCTAATGAGTAGTGTATATTTTGATTTTCTACTTTTACATAGTACTTACTACTATACACTTAATTTGTAAAAAAATGCGCGTTGGTGATGATTTTGAAGGGGTTGGTTCATTAAACTTTAATACTGTGAATAGCTAAGCTAAATTGCTGCTATAAAAATCACTAAATTATAGATAAGATGAAAATTAAGAAAACACACATTCGATATTTTTTAATTGCAGCTCAAGTGCTCATTTGGATTGGAATCATTTGGGTTATGACCAAAAATAGACAATTAGCTGAAAGTTTATTAGATGGAATACCATCACATCCTACGCTATATGCCTTATGGATGTGCTTCCCTTTTATACTCTTAATCAATCTGAACTGGTATTTTTTGGCGCCGCGTTACTTAAAAAAAGGCAGTTTTGTGAAATATGCTTTGTACGTTCTGGGAACCATCTTAGTCTGTGCATTTATATTTTCTCTCAATTCGAATATTAATGAGGGAAACCAATTGCAACTGATGACTACAGAACCAGAAAAGTCATTTTTTATTCCGAGTTATCTTATTCATGTCTATCTATTTTTCATAACCTATTTAGTTTCTATGCCTTTTTACTTATCACTCGGATGGTTTGAGCAACAAAGTAAGATCGATAAATTTGAAAGTGAGACCCTTAGAACTGAACTCGACAGTTTAAAAAGTCAAATTAATCCACACTTTTTTTTCAATACGCTGAATAACCTGTATTCCCTTAGTCTTAGTAATTCTGAAAAAGCGCCCGAAGCAATACTAAAACTCTCTGAATTGATGCGATATGTCATTTATGATGCAAGTAAACCCTATGTGACCATACAAGAAGAGATGGACTATTTGGAGAACTATTTTGAAATTCAAAAAATACGTTTTAGCAACACAGCAGAAATTCATTTTGAATCTAAAATAGACAAACCCTCTTCACCAGTAATTCCTTTACTTTTTATCAATTTGCTGGAGAATGCTTTTAAACATGGGGTAGAATCCATGATTACAGGAGGTTATATTCATTGTTCTTTGCAGCTTCAAAAAGGTAAACTTCAATTTCATGTGAAAAATCAATATGAAAATAATGAACAAAAAGAAGAAGGAAAAGGATTAGATAATTTAAAACGAAGACTGAGTCTAGCTTATCCTAATGCCCATAGTTTGACTATTAAAGATGAAAGTAGCATATTTGACGTTTCACTCACAATTGACAAAACAGATGAAGTATCTCATAGTTGATGATGAACCCCTATCACATGATGTAATTCTTAATTATGCGAAGGCATTTGATTTTTTGGAACTGGCCCATCAGTCTTATAACGCCATTGATGCAATGGACTGGTTGGAAAAAAATACGACTGACCTCATTTTTCTAGATATCAATATGCCTAAAATCTCAGGCATCTCTATGCTCAAGGTGTTGAAAAATAAGCCAGAAGTGATTATTTCTTCTGCTTATGAGGAATATGCCCTAGAAAGCTACGAATTGGATGTTGCCGACTACTTGTTAAAACCATACAGCTTGGATCGATTTTATAGCGCGATACAGCGCGTAAAAAAGAAACAGCTCACAAAGAAAAAAGAAGATAAAAAAGCAAATACCTTTTTTATTAAAGCTGACAAAAAGCACCATCAATTGAGGTTTGATGAGGTTGATTATGTGGAAGGTTGTGGGCAGTATTGTAAGATTCACTATCAGGGAAAAGTCATCTTAACCTTAGAGCGCTTGTCTTCTATTGAAGAGTTGCTTCCATTTGATGACTTTTTGCGAGTACATAAATCTTATATTGTTTCAGTATCTAAAATTCGTTCTGTAAGTGGAAACCTGATTGAATTAGCTAATGCAACAGTTCCTATTGGTCAATCCTATCGAAAGTCCTTTAAGGAATTGATGAAACTGAAGTAATACTTTCAATAGTATTCAGTTTTTTTACTGATGCGCTTTCGTTTTCTATAATATCGAGTTTACGCAACTAATCGGTATTAATTTAAAATCTTTTTTTTAAATATATTGAATTCCAATTTCTCAAAAAGTTTCACGCAAAGAACGCAAGCTTTTAGCAAATGTTGAAAAGTATAAATAAGGAATTGTATATCCGTTAACACACCTAAACTTTATATTGAATCCGAATATCGCTTTTTCCCTCCCGATAGTTATCGAGACTAAAGGGTGCCGATATTCTAAAATCTTTAACTAATTTAGAATTTTTACACCCTTTAGGGCAGGGGCAATAAAAATTCGGTCGCAATAAGTGTAAGGTTTCTTCATTAGGATAAAAAACGGACATACATATAAGAAATTATCAATTTGAGCTTCTTTGCATTTTTTATTTGTGTGCTTTGTGTGAAATGAGTCTAAAATTTTAAACAACTTAACCTAGCAGATTAGTTACAAGTTTACATAGACAAGTATTAACGAATAAGTAAAATAACGACTACTCCTATTCGATTCGCCCTTAATTTTTAACTTTGAATACGAACTTATTTAAATAAAAAAGTTGCAACAAATCAAAGCATTCTTGGATAAAATAGTTCCCATATCTGACTTAGATTGGGACTTCTTTACCTCAAAATTACAACCTCGTGTTTTTCCTAAGAAATCCGTTTTTTTAAAAGCAGGAGAAATAGAAAACCACATTTCCTTTATAGAGTCTGGTGCCGTTCGTTTATTCATTCCTAAGGAAGACCCAGATAAAGAGATCACCTTTGGTTTTAGTTTTAAAGATGAGTTTGTGAGTGCTTACGATTCTTTCTTAACCCGAACTCCTTCAGCTTATCAACTACAAGCCCTCACAGGCACAAGGATGTTGAGTATTACGTATGCCGATTTGCAGTTGGTCTACAAAAAAACACAACTAGGTAATTTGATTGGAAGATTAACGGCTGAACGCCTTTATTTGATAAAATCCAAACGCGAACAAAACTTACTAAATCTCACTGCAGAAGAACGCTATTTAAATCTATTTAAAGAACGTCCAGAACTTTTAAAAGAAATTCCTTTAAAATATATCAGCTCTTATATTGGGGTGACTTCACAGGCTTTAAGCAGAATCAGAAAACGTCTGTAAACCTCGTTTTATTGATTTAGGTTCATTGTTTTCCAGCTTACATCAAGGTATCTTTGTAATAAAAAAGTTATGCTAATAGTTTTATTCGTTGCGATATTGTGGTACGGGGGCTTATTCTTTCAATCCTTCTTTTTACACCGTTACGCAGCACACCAAGTCTTTACGATGTCCAAAACAATGGAACGCATCACCTTTGTGCTAACCTGGATTTTTCAAGGTCCAAGTTACTTAAGTGCTTATGGTTATGGTATTATGCACCGCATGCACCATGCTTACACAGATACAGAAAAAGACCCCCACTCCCCGTCTCATGATGCAAACTTATTTGCAATGATGTGGAAAACAAAAACAATTTATCAAGACATCAATCAACAGCGTGTTGAAGTAGACCAAAAGTTTACCAAAAATGTTCCCCAATGGAAAGCATTCGATTTTTTTGCAAGTTCTAAAGTGTCTCGCATATTGTGGGTATCTGCTTATATCTTATTTTTCTCTTTCTTTGCAACCACTTGGTGGGAATGGTTATTATTGCCTGTCACCCTTGCAATGGCTCCTATACATGGAGTTATAATCAATTGGTTTGGTCATATCTTTGGTTATGTAAATTACAAGGTCAAAAATACCAGCAAAAATCTCTTCCCATTTGATTTTTTAATGATGGGCGAAGGCTATCATAACAATCACCATAAACACGCAAGTAGTCCAAATTTTGGTGTGAAATGGCATGAAATTGATATGACTTATTTGATCATAAGAGTCTTGAATACATTGGGTTTTATCCAATTGAAACCCATCCCTGTGAGGAACTCATAGATAATCAAAAACTCAAAATTCCCTCCTACACTTCAGCCATGCTAAGTGTAGGTTTTTTTGTTACACGAAGAGCATATTAAAGGAATATGTAACATCCTGCCTGAATTGTATAGTTTAAGTTGGAGTCAAAGAAATGTCTAGACTATACTCCTTAGTCCATTAACTCTAACACTTTATTGATGTTTTCTTGACTTGCCAAATTGGTACCTTCTGTCATCGTTGTCGCGACACCACAAACGACGCCCCATTTAAGGATTTCCTCACAGGAAAGTCCTTGTTGTATAGCATAAACCATTCCCGCAACCATACTGTCTCCAGCGCCGATTGTGCTTTTTACTTTAACGGATGGTGCACTTTTATAAAAAATACCTTCTGAAGACGCTAAAAAAGCGCCTCGAGCACCCATAGAAACAACTACAAGTTTTGCTTTTTTTGAATTTATTAGTTCCATGGCAAAATCTTCCTGCTCATTTTTAGATAAAAATCCTTTACCAGCGAGCTGTGCCAATTCTCTTTGATTAGGTTTTACTAAATAGACATTTTCCTTTAAGGTTTCTATCAAAGCCTGACCTGAGGTATCAATAATGATTTTTACGTTTTTACCGGCTAGCATTTTTAATAAGGTTGCATATAAGTTTGAAGGTGTTTTTTCGGATAAACTTCCACTTAATACCAAAATAGAATTGTCCTTTACTTCTTTAGTAAGTTCAGTTTTTATTAATTCTATCTCACTGGTATTTAAATCATTCCCAGGCATGCCAAAACGATATTGTAACTCTGTTTTGGTATCAACAATAGATAGGTTTTCTCTTGTCCATGAATTAATAGCAATGGTTTTTATATCGATGTTTTCTTTCACCAAAAGATTTTTAAGATATAATCCTGTATCACCACCTGAAGTAAATATGCACCTGTTTTTAACTTGAAGTGTATTTAGTACTATAGAAATATTGACTCCTCCTCCACCAGCTTGATAGTGAATGGAATGGCATTTAAGCTTTTGCTCTGGTACAAATTGATCCACTTTTGCACTTTTATCTAAAGCAGGATTTAAAGTTAAGGTGGTTATATCCATCGGTTTAGAATTATTTTATTTTCTAAATAATAATTTGTAAGCTTAAACAGTCAATTTACGCATACAACTCTAAATTAGTTAAAAAACCCTTGTTATACCAATTTAATTGTTAACAAGAAAACAAAACGGGATACAGAAATAATCAAAGACAATTTTCGTTAAGCAGCTTCATAAGAAAGAGCTTAAGAAAAAAAGTCTTAGATACTTTAAGTGTAAACTCAGTTGAGTTAAGAAAAAAAGTCTTAGATACTTTAAGTGTAAACTCAGTTGAGTTAAGAACCTGAAAGTAAAGGGCTACTTTCTATACTTTAGCTATGCTAAGTGTAGGCTCTTCTGGTAAGCTCAGTGCAATCTATCTAAGGCTAGTTTGTCGCCTAAACAGCCTCTTGCTCACGTTTAGACATTCTGAAAGTGTAATTAGGATAGATGGAACGTTTAGCAAAACGGTTAAGTTTATTGCTATTTACCATTTTAATATAGATCGGTTTAGTCACGCCAAAATACTCGTAAGTAGTGCCATCCATAAACGTGATTTCCAACACCATGCTCTTATGCTGAAAGTCGGCAATACCAGTGTTGATACTTTGGGTGTATTGATCTGCATTTGCCTCAATAGTTTCAGGGGCAATACTGACTAAGAAATGATACCCATCAATAATTCTTCGGCTTTGGATCTCTGCTTCTTCTTGTAGAGCATCTCCCGCTTGGAATTTATCTGGATGCCATTCTTTTACCAAATTGCGGTAGGCCTTTTTTAAAGACTTTAACTCAATCTTAGTCTCAACTCCAAAGAGCTTTTTATTCTCACTTATACGCTTCATTACTCATCTTATTTAAGTTTGCAAAATTACGTGTTAATAGCATACAAATTACATCAATTTTCAACTAATATTAGAAGTGTTTGAAACAGTAATTTGATGGCAATTTTGCTACCGTTTAATCAACACCACTTCCCCATTTCCAATACTCCAGAACTTAAAGTTTAAAAATTTGTTGAAAGTTAAAAATGCTCTTTTGGAACTAAACAGCTTAGCCTGAAATACACCTTTACATTAAAGAAAAATAATTCGGACTATAATTTACCAACTTATTTGTAGCATTTACAATTTGAATTTACTTTACTATAACGCTCTTTTTGCTTGTTATACCAAATTAGACCTATAATGACGCAATAAATCCTTTTACCGATATGAAATCGGCACAGGCTTTTTTCGCCTGCTTTTCATCAAAAATAATTACCGTAGCTAAGGCTATGCTAGTTATTTTTGATTTCAATCAATCAAAAAACTTGTGCTGAGCTACGTCGTAGTATAATTCAATTTATTCATACGGCATTATAAATATAATTTGGTATTACTTAAAAAAGCTACACACAAGTGTTTTTGTGTAAAAAATATTGGCCCTTGAAAGCTTTTGAGATCGATAGATTTTATCTACTGTACATAAAGTAAAAAACATGACTTTCATTTATAATAAATTCTAATGATTGCTGGGGTTATTGTAAAAAATACACAAACTAAAAGGGGTGTTTTCTTTAAGAAAACACCCCTTTTTAATAATAATTAAACCTTGATAGGCCTTATAAATAGTGACTTATTGGAAAGCTAATAAAACGGTATAAGATCCCGAAGGTAATAAAGTATTAACCCCTCCATTTCCAGTGGTTAAAACATTAGTAGCAAAAACGTAATTGCTACTTGCAGTTAATACAAGTTGCCCTGCACTGTCATAGATTTTAGCATCAAGAAATCTTGTAACTGTACCTATAGTTCCAGTACCAGTAGTCAAATCTAATACAGTGTTTTCTCCATCTGCAGTAACACCAGTTATAACTGCTGTTTTAATGGTAGAAGCAGTTGCAAAAGGTATCCATTGACCAGTAGCACTATCCCCAGTTGAACCAGGGTTACTAAAATAGTAAAAACCTGGTTCAACCACTTGGTTTCCAATTCCTGAATCTGTTGCAGGAGTTGAACCGCTAACGGTATTATATACAATTGTTCCATCATAGCCTGAAATAAAAGTGGAAAAACCATTACCTACTTGAGTTACGAAATTAAATGAAGTAAGATCAGTTCTTGGAAAAGTAAAACCTTTAGCTTGATTTGTAAGTGCTGTTTCAAAAAGTGAAGCATCTAAGAAAACAGATTCTCCGAATGACGCATTATTTGGTATTGAGAAAACACTGAGGTTTTGTGAAAAGCTTGTAAAGCTTATGGCTAATGTAAATATAAAATAAAATATCTTTTTCATTTTGTAGTTTTTTAAAGTTAATAAATTAAAATCCATTTGTATTCCACCATCCATCATCGTCGGAATCTGCTGAACCAACAACAAAAACGTAAGAAATTGAACCTTGAGTACCAGTTAATGGGACAGTTCTAGTACCAGGATTAGCACCAACTACGCTAATTGAACCATTAGCATCTGCAAAAGTAATTGTATCTCCACCAACTGCGTCTGTTAAAAGTGCCAAATTAAATGCAGCGGCAGTACCAGTATATATAACAACACCATTTAAATCAGCATTAGATATAACATTTGAATCTGTTACTCTTGCAGGTGAGGCAGTATTAGCACCACCACCACCAACTGCAACCCACTTCTCAGAAGGCGCATCATAGTAGTGAAATCCTACTCCGTCAATATCAACTGTTTTTCCAGCTGTTCCGGAACCTGCAGTAATAAATACTAAGGATCCATTTTGCGGAGTTAAAAAAGCAGCATCTTTTGCTGCAAGTTCAGCAACAGTAAATCTAGGAACTAAAACAGCATCAGCCTTTGTAGCATCTGTGATATCTGCTACAACATCTAAAGTTGCTTGCGGATCTGCAGTTCCTATACCTACTTGAGCCATTACACCAAAGGTTGAGAATAATATTATTCCAGTTAAAATTAATTTTTTCATTTTTAAGTCTTTTTAAGGTTATTGTATAAAATTATACAATTTTTCTTTATTATCTATTTTATTTTTTGTGATCACACAATTTTTTATTAAAAGATGTGTTATCGGTATTTTTCTAAACAAGTTTTAAAATTTGAGGAGGAGGAGTTGGTGGCAACATTTTGTATTGAGTATACAATGTTGTTAAATAGTCATCAGGATTATTCTTTTTATCAAAATAAAATATTTTACTGGTTAATAAAAAATTTATCGTAGACCATACTGGTTGTGAAACTGAATTTTGACTGAAAGGCAATATAAAAGTTGTCGTGTAATTTGTTGTTGAGATAATATATTCAGGGTTTGCTAGTAAAACTTCATCACCTAACTTAATCTGACCTGCTATTTTTATTGGATAATTCAATGATAAAATACCACTTTTAACAGTAAAATCGGAACGTATGGTTATCGGTGACTGTATTTGCAAATTACTTGCGTTTTCTATGATTAAACTATGTAAGAAAACGCCTTCCTCTAAATACAGCATCCTTACCTCTGCCGAAAGCACTAAAGCCTTATCACCATCAATACTAGAAAAAAAATAATTTTGGAAAGCCTTTGAGGTCATTTCCTGCTTTAAGGAAACTAATGTATGCTTTTCTACAACAAGCTGTGCCGTAAGAGTTAAAGGCAAAAACAAAATTAAACAAAGTATAAGCAAAGCCCTATTAAGCTTTACTTGATTATTTGTTGATTTGTTTAGAAAAGTATTCACGTATATAGATTAATAAATTGGAGCTAATATAATCTTTTTTTTAAATATTACAACTTTAACATTGTTTTTTTAAAAAAATTAAATAATCTATCCAACAAAGAACCCACTGAGTAAAATACCAATATGAGTTAGATAGTAAACGAGAAACTTTACGTGAGATGCTGAAATAAATTCAGCAGGACAAAATTAAGTTGGATTGTCACCCTGTAAAAAATAGCCTTGTCACCCTGAATTCATTTCAGGGTCTCCATATGGTTAGCCTAAATTGCTTAAATTAAACCAGACGCAGATACTAAATCGCAGTTCATCAGATAAGTTAGATAGTAAACGGGAAACTTTAAGTGAGATGCTGAAATAAATTCAGCAGGACAAAACATGTTGAATTTATTTCAGGGTCTCACAGTCACAAACCACCACAACTTGTCACCCTGAATTCATTTCAGGGTCTCACAGCCACAAACCACCACAGCTTGTCACCCTGAATTCATTTCAGGGTCTCCATATGGTTAGCCTAAATTGCTTAAATTAAACCAGACGCAGATACTAAATCGCAGTTCATCAGATAAGTTAGATAGCAAACAAGAAACTTTAAGTGAGATGCTGAAATAAATTCAGCAGGACAAAATCTCGTTGAATTGTCACCCTATAAAAAATAGCCTTGTCACCCTGAATTTATTTCAGGGTCTCACAGCCACAAGCCACCACAACTTGTTACCCTGAATTCATTTCAGGGTCTCACAGCCACAAACCACCACAACTTGTCACCCTGAATTCATTTCAGGGTCTCACAGCCACAAGCCACCACAACTTGTCACCCTGAATTTATTTCAGGGTCTCATTATAGTTAACCTAAATTGCTTAAATTTAACCAAGCGCAGATACTAAATCGCAGTTCTTCAGATAAGTTAGATAGCAAACGGGAAACTTTAAGTGAGATGCTGAAATAAATTTAGCATGACAAAACAAGTTGAATTCATTTCAGGGTCTCACAGCCACAAACCACCACAGCTTGTCACCCTGAATTTATTTCAGGGTCTCCATATGCTTAACCAAAATTGTTCAAATTAAACCAGACGCTGATACTAAATCGCAGTTCTTCAGATAAGTTAGATAGCAAACGGGAAACTTTAAGTGAGATGCTGAAATAAATTCAGCAGGACAAAACATGTTGAATTGTGATCCTTATTAGTGTATGGGAATCTATTCTAATTTAACCCATAAGTCTTTCCAATTAGGATTGTCTTTCTCTATTAAATTTAATTTCCATTGCCGATGCCAATTTTTCAATTGCTTCTCCCTAGCAATAGCATCCTCTATATATTGAAACTCTTCTAGATATACCATTATTTTTAGATTATACTTTGAAGTAAATTTACTGCCTGTTCCAGTAGTGTGTCGCTCCATTCTATCGTCTATGCCGCCAGTTACACCAATATATAAAGTTCCATTTGGCTTGTTGGTTAGGATATAAACCCAATAGTTATGATACGCACGTTTAGGCATTTCTTTAATTTCCAAAATTAATATTGAGCTTTAAATTAAGAAAAATAATTGATCGTTGATAGGTAAATGTAAAATTTGAAATAGCAATCTAAAGTTAGTTATGGAAAATGCTGAAACGAATCCTGATTGAGAGTTGGATAATATATGATTCGCTTTACGTGAGATGCTGAAATAAATTCAGCAGGACAAAACAAGTTGAATTTATTTCAGGGTCTCACAGCCACAAACCACCACAACTTGTCACCCTGAATTTATTTCAGGGTCTCAATATGGTTAACCTAAATTGCTCAAATTTAACCAGGCGCTAATGCTGAATTGAAGTTCTTCAGATAAGTTAGATAGTAAGCGAGAAACTTTAAGTGAGATGCTGAAACGTAGTTCAGCAGGACAAAACAAGTTGAATTGGTCAGTGCAACCAAGTTCAATACAATAAGCGAAATTTCCCTATTCTCTATTCCCTGTTCCCCTCAGCTTGAAGTTCAAACAGTCCGCAAAAAGTTTAGGATTGACTAATAATTCTTCGTTAGACCAAAGTTTAAACCCTTATCACTAGAACCTTTAGATACTGATTTTAAAAGATAATCATTGTATTTGAGACTCTCAATTTGGTAATTAAGGGCTCCTTAAATTAATGTTTATGATATTTATCATTTACTCGACTAAAAATAAATTATATATTTGTTAACCAAATGGTTAAACTTAATGGTTGACAATGACTAAAGTAAAAGACAAAACTACAGAGCATCAAATATTAGAAGCAGCAAAACATATATTTGAAGTAAAAGGAATGGATGGTGCACGTATGCAAGAAATTGCAGATAAAGCAGAAATTAACAAAGCTATGCTTCATTATTATTATAGAAACAAACAATTACTTTTTGAAGCTGTTTTCAAAAATGCATTTTCTTTATTAGCGCCACAACTCAATACTATTTTAAACAATGATTCCTCAATTGAGGATAAAATCAGAAACTTTACTTCGAATTATATAACATTCGTAATTAAACATCCCTATCTGCCCAGTTTTATTATTCAGGAATTGAACAGAAATCCAGATTTTATTACCAACCTAAAAACTAATATCGGTTTTCCTAATCTGGAGAAGTTCACAAAACAGGTTCAAAACGAGATTGAACAAGGCATTATAAAACCTATTTCAGCAGAACAGCTATTCATCAATATACTGGCGCTTAATATTTTTCCATTTGTTGCTAAACCTTTGATTATGGCATTTACAAGTACGAATAATACCACTTATAAACAGCTTATGGATGAGCGTAAATCTGAGGTCGCTAATTTCATTATCAATGCTATAAAGAATACATAAAATGAAAACTATTGTTATCATAATTATCATATTGACCACTTTTCCAAGTCTTGCACAGCAAAGCATTACCTTAGAAGAATGCTACAGTTTGGTGGCTGAAAATTATCCAGTGGCAAAGCAATTGGAACTCTTTGAAGCACAAAACAAGTTAGATTCAGATGTAATTTCTACTTCAAAATTACCCCAATTCAGTTTAGATGCACAAGCAACTTACCAATCTGATGTGATCGAAGTCCCTATTCCAAGTGCGGATATAGAACCCTTGAATAATGACCAATATCGTGCTACATTATCAATTAATCAGCTAATTTATAATGGCGGTTTAGTAGCGGCTTCTTTAGACATGAAATCTGCTCAACTCAAAACCAAACAAAAGCAGGTAGAAGTGAATCTCTATGAGCTAAAACAAAAGATCAATCAACTCTATTTTTCAATTTTATTATCTCAGGAATCTGAGTTGTTATTAAATGCAAAGCAAACTCAATTAAACACCAAGCTCACAGAAGTAAAATCAGGTATTGAATATGGCGTTATTTTACCTTCATCTGATAAAGTTCTGGAAGCTGAATTATTAAAAATAGATCAACAAGCTCAGGAATTGCAAAGCGATAAAATTGCACTTATTGAAACTCTCTCAAGTTTAATAAAGCGAACTTTAAATACGTCTACTCAATTTCAAAAACCACTTCTTGAAGCCAAATTCAAGGCTAATTTATCAAGACCAGAACTGGAATTGTTTCAATTTAAAAAAGAAGAAATTGAAACTTCAGAAAGTTTAATATCAAAACAAAACGCCCCTAAACTACTGGGTTTTGCAACAGGTGGTTATGGTAACCCAGGATTGAATATGCTCGATAATTCATTTCAAACGTTTTACGTAGTTGGCATCAAATTGAATTGGAATGTATTTGACTGGAATTCTAACAAAAAACAGCGTCAATCCTTAGCTATCAATAAAGATATAGTTGATACAGAAACCGAAACTTTTAAGCTAACTACTAACATTGAGCTGAATCAGCAAGAAAAGGAAATCAACAAAATGGAAGCCTTTATCGTTTCAGATTTAAACATTATCAACCTTAGAAAGGAAGTACTAGAAACAGCAGATTCTCAACTCAAAAACGGTGTCATTACATCATCGGTCTACATTATGGAACTCACCAATTTATACGAAGACGAAAACACCTTGGCAAGACATAAAATACAGTTACAACTCGCTAAAGCAAATTACAATATCATTCAAGGACAATAACTACATGAACTTATGAAAAACTACAGCTATATAGGAGTATTAAGCATCATTGCCACCAGTTTATTTTCTTGTCAAAACGACAACAATAAAGCAGATGGTTATGGGAATTTTGAAGCCACCGAAATAACAATTTCAGCGGAAAACAGTGGGAAATTAATTCAGTTTAGTCTCAGCGAAGGCGACCAACTCCAAAAGAACCAATTCATTGGTTATATCGACACCATTCCATTGGCATTAAAACGGGAACAATTAGAGGTTTCTAAAGCCTTGATTAGTTCAAAATCTAAAGGGGTACTCTCTCAAATTAATGTGTTGAGTGCTAAATTGAAAACAGCTAACATCAACAAAACACGAACCGAGAATCTGATAGAAGATAATGCAGCAACCCAAAAACAATTAGATGATATTCAAGGTGAAATCAATGTCATAAAAAGTCAAATTAGAAGTGTAGAAATTCAAAATGCACCTGTAGTTAACGAACTAAAAAGCATTGATGTGCAATTGAAGCAACTAGACGACCAAATCCAAAAGAGTAAGATCATTAATCCTGTTTACGGAACGGTTTTAACCAAATACGCAGAGCCCAACGAAATTACAACTTTTGGAAAACCACTTTATAAAATTGCCGATTTAAGTGTTATGCAGCTGCGAGTTTACGTAAGTGAAACGCAATTGGCAAACTTAAAACTGGGTCAGGAAATCAGCGTAAAAATAGATGATGCAGACACTATGAAATCATATAAAGGCAGTATTAGTTGGATAGCTTCTGAAGCTGAATTTACTCCTAAAATTATCCAGACTAAAGAAGAACGTGTGGCATTGGTATATGCTGTAAAAGTAGATGTGACCAATGATGGAAGCCTGAAAATTGGGATGCCAGCAGAAATGTGGATAAATTAAAACATTAAAAAAAAATAGATATGATAAAATCACTTTTTTTACTAGGAATACTCCTTTTTATAGGATGTAATAACAATGAAAACACTATTGAACAAACTAAAAACACCTATCCTAAAATGAACTTAAAAAATATACACACAGCAGAAAAAACTGTAAAGACAAAATTATTATTTACAGCCGAAGAAGGCAAAGTTATTTCATTACAAATAGCTGCTGGAGAACAACTAAAGGAACACGTTAGCAAGGTGTCTGCCACTTTAATTTGTGTTTCTGGAAAAGCCGTTTATAAAGAAGCAGCTGGAGAAACTGCGTTAGAAACAGGCGATTTTATAATAATTTCTAAAGAGGTGAAGCATGAAGTAGATGCTGTAACAGATAGTAATTTCATATTAGTGAAGTAATGAGCATTGTAATTTCTAACATATCAAAATCCTATAAAAGCGTAAAAGCTTTACAAGACATTTCTTTTGAAGTAAAAGAACAAGAGCTCTTTGGTTTTATTGGCCCAGATGGTGCCGGAAAAACCACCCTTTTCCGCATTTTAACTACCCTTTTAATCCCTGATAAAGGCAATGCAAGGGTAGCCGGTTTTGATGTGATTAGCGATTACAAAAGTATTCGGAAAAGTGTTGGGTATATGCCCGGCAAATTTTCACTTTACCAGGATTTAACTGTGGAAGAAAACTTAAATTTTTTCGCAACTATATTTGGAACAACATTAGAAGCAAATTACGATTTAATTAAAGAGATTTACGTACAAATAGAACCCTTTAAGAATCGTAGGGCAGGTAAGCTATCTGGAGGAATGAAACAAAAACTTGCCTTGTGCTGTGCTTTGATTCATAAGCCCAAAGTATTGTTTTTGGATGAACCAACAACTGGCGTTGACCCGGTTTCCAGAAAAGAATTTTGGGAAATGCTAAAACGCCTTCAGAAAAAAGGCATCACAATTTTAGTGTCCACGCCCTATATGGATGAAGCGGCTCTTTGTGATCGCATCGCACTCATTCAAGATGGTAAGATTTTAGAAATTGATACTCCTGAAGCTATTGTAGAGCAATTTCCAAAACAAATTTATAATGTATATGCAAAGAATATGTATCAGTTAATCAACAGCTTAAATGAGTATGAATTTAATCATAGCGTATATCCTTTTGGAGAATTTGTGCATTACACAGATAGCAGAACGGACTTTAATCCAAAGGACCTGTTTCAGTATCTAGAATCTAAAAATCTATTAGACATAACAATTGAGGAAACTGAGGCTACTATTGAAGATACCTTTATGGAATTAGCAAAATAATGAGCAATAACCAAGTCATACAAGTAGAAGGTTTAACCAAAATGTTTGGTGATTTTACGGCCGTAAACGCCATCACTTTTGATGTTGACAAAGGCGAGATATTTGGATTTTTGGGTGCAAATGGTGCCGGAAAAACTACGGCCATGAAAATGCTCATCGGTATTTCTAGTCCAACAGCTGGTAAAGCTACTGTTGCTGGATTTGATGTATTTACACAGGCAGAAGACATCAAAAAGAATATTGGTTATATGAGCCAGAAGTTCGCTTTATACGACGATTTAACGGTTAAGGAAAACATTACTTTTTTTGGTGGAATCTATGGATTGTCAAGAAAGAATATAAAGGAAAAGGCTGCTATTTTAATAGCGGAATTAGGATTAGAGAAAGTTGCTAATCAATTAGTGGGTTCTTTACCATTGGGTTGGAAGCAAAAATTATCCTTTTCGGTGGCGTTATTGCATGATCCTAAAATTGTGTTCTTAGATGAGCCAACGGGAGGTGTCGATCCCATAACCAGACGTCAATTTTGGGAAATGATTTATAAAGCGGCCCATCAAGGGACCACCGTTTTTGTAACGACACACTATATGGACGAAGCTGAATATTGTGATCGGGTTTCCATTATGGTCAACGGAAAAATTGAAGCCTTGGACACCCCAAAAAAATTAAAAGAACAGTTTAAGGCTGTAAATATGAACGATGTGTTTTTAAAACTAGCTAGAAGCCCATCCCCTTCCGATAGCAATCGGAATCCTAAGGGGAAGGGAGTAAATACAAGTATTAAATAAAAGATTTATCATTTAAAGATTTCCCCCTTTGGGGGAATTAAAAGGGGAGCATGAAAAGATTCATTGGATTTATAAAAAAAGAATTCTACCATATCTTTAGAGATAAACGTTCGTTGTTTATTCTATTTGGAATGCCCATTGCTCAGATTTTGTTATTTGGTTTCGCCATTACCAATGAAATCAACAATGTGGACATTGCCATTTTGGACCATTCAAGAGATGCAACTACCAAGGAAATCATTTCTAAAATATCAGCTTCAAAATATTTCAGCATCAAACAAATGGTGGATCGCGAAGCAGATATTGCTTCAGTATTTGAAAAAGGACAAGTAAAAGCAGTTCTAAACTTTGAAAAAGACTTCAGCAGAAACCTCATTAAAGACCACAAAGCAAGTATTCAAATTATCACGGATGCCACAGACCCAAATACAGCAAATACCATTAGTAATTATGTAAATGCCATCCTTCAACAATATCAAAAGGAATTGAACAAGGACATCTCAATAGCCTATCAAATAGTACCTGAAACTCACATGGTTTACAATCCTGAACTAAAAAGCGTGTATATGTTTGTGCCTGGAGTTATGACCATTATTCTGATGTTGGTTTCCGCGATGATGACCTCCATATCCATCACCCGAGAAAAGGAATTAGGAACCATGGAAATACTCTTGGTGTCGCCGCTAAAACCAATTCAGGTAATCGTTGGTAAAGTGTTTCCGTATATATTCCTATCCATTATAAATGCGGTAATTATTGTAATGTTGAGCATTTTCATTTTTAATATGCCAATACAGGGAAGTTTGTTTTTATTAGCTTTCGAAAGCATTTTGTTTATTATATGCGCTTTGGCATTAGGTATATTAATTTCCACCATTTCAGCAACACAGCAAACTGCAATGATGATTTCCTTAATGGGATTAATGCTGCCTGTAATTCTATTATCAGGTTTCATTTTTCCGATTTCAAGTATGCCCGTTCCGCTTCAAGTAATCAGTAATATTATTCCTGCTAAATGGTTTATTATTATTATTAAAGGCATTATGCTCAAAGGGGTAGGTTTAGAATACGTTTGGAAAGAAACCCTGATTTTATTTGGAATGACGGTGTTTTTTATGGCGCTAAGTGTGAAGAAATATAAAATTAGGTTGGAGTGAGAGGATAGTAGAGGTGAGAAAATAGAGAAGAGAGGAAAGAGAGATTAGAAGTGAGAAAATAGAGAAGAGAGGAAAGAGAGATTAGAAGTGAGAAAATAGAGAAGAGAAAATAGAGAGATTAGAAGTGAGAAAATAGAGAAGAGAAAATAGAGAGATTAGAAGTGAGAAAATAGAGAAAAGACTGAAAATTACTAATCGTATCTCGAGAGCGTCTTTATTCTATGTTCTATTTTATTTATTCTGAAAAAAAATAGATGATGGAAAATAGAGGAAAGAGAAAAGACTGAAAATTACTAATCGTATCTCGAGAGTGTCTTTATTCTGTGTTCTATTTTCTTTATTCTGAAAAAAAATAGATGATGGAAAATAGAGGAAAGAGAAAAGACTGAAAATTACTAATCGTATCTCGAGAGTGTCTTTATTCTATGCTTTATTCTCTTTATTCTGAAAAAAAATAGATAATGGAAAATAGAGGATAGAAAATAGAGGAAAAACAGAACCTTACCAATAGCCTCGGGGATGTCTTTAATCTATTCTCTTTATTCTGAAAAAATAAATAATGGAAAATAGAGAAAAGAGGAAAGACTGAAAATTACTAATCGTATTTCGAGAGTGTCTTTATTCTATGTTCTATTCTCCTTATTCTGAAAAAAAATATGAAAACAATTCTATACATTATACAAAAAGAGTTCAAGCAGATCTTTAGAAATAAAGGGATGCTTCCTATCATTTTTGTGTTGCCCATACTCCAACTTATTATCTTATCCAATGCAGCCACTTTTGAGGTAAAAAATATCAAATTTGGTTTTATCGATAATGACCACACGTCAACTTCAAGAGCTTTAATAGAAAAGTTTAATGCGTCTACCTATTTTGATGTGTTAACCCATTTTCCTTCGGAAGAAATAGCAAGTTCAGCAATGCTGCAAGGAGAAGTAGATGTAGTTTTAGAAATTCCAAATTACTTTGAACGTGATTTGCAAAAAGAAAAGCATACTAATTTAGGCGTTACCATTAATGCAATTGATGGCGCAGCAGCTGGAGTTGAAAATGTATACATCACTCAGATTATTCAAGGTTTTAATCAACATGTAAAAGTTGATTTACTTCAACCCTCTGACAAAAAAATACAACCTATATCCATCGAAACCATACCCCTATTCTGGTACAACGAAACCTTAAATTACAAAACCTTTATGGTGCCAGGGATTTTGGTTTTATTGGTCACTATGATTACGCTGTTCCTTTCAGGAATGAACATTGTT
>Ga0306870_1000102_pt1 | contig 22417 bp, 29 predicted proteins | sample AntRauMeHopE1496_FD_190435 | JGI IMG/M metagenome (GOLD analysis project Ga0306870, IMG submission 190435) | Saline lake microbial communities from Rauer Islands, Antarctica - Metagenome Hop E1 #496 (v2) (version 2) | ecosystem: Environmental > Aquatic > Non-marine Saline and Alkaline > Saline ... | reverse complement strand
GGTCTTGCCACTGCCTACATCTCCCTCAAGCAAGCGCGACATCGCGTGGTTGCCTCCGAAATTATCGAGGATAGCTTTGATCGATTTGTTTTGACTGTCGGTGAGGGTAAACGGGAAGCGGTCAGTAAACTCTGCTACGTGCTCGGGCGAGGTTTTGAAACTGTACGTCGTGGCAGCATTAGCCGCTGCGCGGTTTTGCGCGTTTTGCACCTGGATATAAAACACTTCCTCAAACGCAAACCGCTTGCGGGCACTCTCGGCGTGCTGGGCTTTTTTGGGTGAATGGATCCACACCAGCGCCGTGGCTAGGTCGGGCAAGTTATATTTGTTCAGGATTTCTTTCGGGATCGGATCGATCAGGGTGTCGAGCACGTCTTTCTCAAAGCACTTCAGCACCGTGTGGTAGATCCACTTGCTGGTGATGCCCTTGGTCTCGCGGTAGACGGGGTAGAGCGTGTCATCCAGCTGCTCGGTCCCTTGGAAGATACTGTCGTGGCGATCGATCGGCAGACTGTCGAGCTTCTCGATCTCGGGGTTACTCAAATACAGCTTGCCTTCGCTACCAGCTACCTTGCCAGCTAGCTTCACATACATCCCATCGGTATACATCTTGGCGATGTATGGCTGATTGAACCACATGATCTTCATCTTGGCCGAGCCATCTTCCACGTAGCCCTCGGCAATCGGACGGCGACTCTTCCAAGCTTTACGGGTTTTGAGCCCCGACAGCTGCCCATACACCACAGTATCTTGCCCGAGCGCCAGGCTGCCCACCGACTGCACGTCTCTGATGTCTTCGTAGCGCGCGGGTAGGTGGTAGAGCAGGTCGATGACCGTTTCAATCCGCAATTTTTTGAGTGCCTTGACGTGCGGCGCGTCGATGCGGAAATGGGTGGATAGTTGGTCTGCGAGGTTCATGGGTTAAATATAGCAAATAAACCATAAGTGCGTGCAGCATTGACGCGCGGCATTCTAGGTGTATACTATTTGTAGTGGTCTTTTATTATTTTGAATAAATAAGCACTGGTATCGTCAGCACTTCATGTGTAGTACGAAATCGAAGTTGTGGTATGAACCCTCAAGCCTTGGCTCTACTAGCGTAGATGACACCAAGCATGTTCTTTTCCGACGTTGTGCCGTCGAGATAAAATAGCACTACCACCTTGTGATTAAGCTTTCTTCTGCTCTATCCAACCCAACTGTAAGCAGCCTCCCTCGGCTGCTTTTTATATGTCTAGTATTGAAATTTTGCCACTAACCAAGCGTAACGTATAATAGAATTAATTAATTATTTATAATTCATCAAAACATGCCAGCCAAAAAACCAGACTACAATCGACTTGCCCTTGAACTACACAAAAAGCTCAAAGGGAAAATCACTATCGCTCCCCGCGGCAAGCTCAAGACCAAGACTGATTGGAGTACGATGTATTCGCCTGGCGTCGGGGCGGTGTCAGCGCACTTGGCAAAGAAGCCGAGCGACGCGCGTGAGTACACCATGAAGCGCAACATGGTGGCGGTTATCAGTGACGGGTCGGCGATCCTTGGCCTGGGTGACCTAGGGCCGATCGCGGCGCTGCCGGTGATGGAAGGGAAGTGCGCGATTTTCAAAGCCATGGCTGACGTCGATGCGTTCCCGATTGTGCTGGATGTGCATGAGCCAGAGGAGATAATCCGAGTGGTGAAAGCTATCGCGCCCGGGTTTGGTGGCATCAACCTCGAGGATATCTCGGCGCCAAAGTGTTTCGAGATTGAAGAGCGACTCAAGGCCGAGCTCGACATCCCCGTGATGCACGACGACCAGCATGGTACGGCGATTGTGGTGCTGGCCGGGCTGATCAACGCCGCTAAGGTGGTAAAGAAAAAGTTGTCTGATATGAAAGTAGTTGTGGTCGGGGCTGGTGCCGCGGGTCGAGCAGTCACACTCTTGCTGGTGCAAGCTGGCGTTGGCAATGTGATTGTGACTGACAGCCAAGGGGCGATCGCACACGGTCGCGCCGGCATGTCTGGCTACAAGCGCGACCTAGCCAAGATCACCAACAAAGACGGAATCACTGGCGACCTGATGCAAGTGATTGTGGGGGCCGACGTAGTAGTCGGAGTATCAGGTCCAGGCACCATTGCCCCCGCGCACATTGAGAAAATGAACAAGGACGCAATTGTGTTTGCGCTTGCGAATCCCATCCCGGAAATCATGCCCGAAGACGCCAAGCGCGCCGGTGCCCTGATCTGCGCCACTGGCCGCAGCGACATGCCCAACCAGATCAACAACTCACTGGCATTCCCAGGAATATTTCGCGGCGCCCTCGACCGCGGCGTGCGCGACATCACCGACGAGATGAAGTTGGCCGCCGCCAAAAAGATCGCCGGTCTGGTCAAGAATCCAACCAAAGACAAAATTGTGCCCACCAACAACGAGCCAGGGTTGGTCAAGGCGGTTGCAAGCGCGATTAGGTAACGCAAAGCACCGCTGCGTTATTGTGGGTAACACAGCTGCTTGCTGTGATAAAATGGAGGTATGCCAGAACTGTCAAAAAAGTACCGGGCCCACTTCAAAAAACCCGGTCAACAAAATAGTTGGTTGACGGCCGCTCGGACACAGTTGTCAATTAGTGATGTAGCAAACCTGTGCGCCTGCTCTGAGCGTACAGTGCGCGATTGGCAGCGTGAGAAATTTCACATGGATTACGCTTGCTTACTGTTATTATGCAAACGATTACAGATACCAGTACCAGTGGTGGAACAAATTGATCAATACGCACACACGCAGACCGCTGGTCAGAAAGGTGCCGCTACTACCATGCAGCGCTACGGCAAAGTTCCAGTTGACGAGACGCTTCGAAAACAAGCCTGGCATCAGTGGTGGAAAGATCAAGGAAAAGATCGTTCAATCGTTACAAAACCCAGATCAATACACTATCCTAAAAAGAGTGCGCTTCTAGCAGAATTTGTCGGTATTGTGCTGGGTGACGGTGGTCTAACACAAAATCAGCTATCGATTACTCTTAATAGAACAGATGATGCTGGTTATGCACAATTTGTGATTAAACTATGCCACCAGTTATTTGGAGTACACCCAGCGGTCTACACTCGAAAAGATCAAAATACGCTGGTTATTATGATTTCTCGAGTCGCACTGATACGGTTTGTGACCGAGACACTTGGATTGGTGGTGGGGAACAAAGTCAAGCACCAGGTCGCTATACCAGACTGGATTATGACCAAGCGGGTGTATCAAATTGCCTGCCTTCGAGGATTGGTGGATACTGATGGTTCGGTTTTTACACATCGCTATACGGTTAAGGGAAAGCCGTACACATACAAAAAGCTATCGTATGCTAGCGCTTCTATGCCATTAAAGAACGGCGCTCATACTATTTTTAAAACTCTGGGTATGCAGCCCCGCTTGGCATGTTTATATGACGTACGACTCGATAGTAAGGACGATATGAAGACTTACTTCGCAGTGGTTGGTTCGCACAATCCAAAACATTTGAAAAGATGGGGCAACTAACGTACTATGTTGCCTATTGGAGATGTGGGTGAGTGGTTGAAACCAGCACACTGCTAGCGTGCCGAGGTGTTAAAGCCTCCGAGGGTTCGAATCCCTCCGTCTCCGCAAATGCCAAAACCTAAAGCATGTCTTTAGGTTTTGTTGCATTTTGCGAGATGACGGAGGGATTCGAAAAGCTTTTGCGCTAGTTTATGAGCAAAGCGAAATAAAATAGCCAAAAGGTGTACTGAACTCGTAGAGTTCGAATCCCTCCGTCTCCGCATCTTAGAGCTAGCACGAGACACTATCGTTTCGTGCTGGTTTTTGTTTAATTTATTGGTAGCATATGTCGATGCTGTTTATTTTCCAAACACTCATTCACTACAGTCTACATTTTCTCGTGCCAGGACTCTTGTCCTTTGTGTTTTTTAGAAGAATTTGGAAACGGGCATGGCTACTAATGGCGACAACGATAGTGATTGATTTAGACCATCTGCTAGCCACGCCTATATTTGACGCTGCTAGATGTAGCATAAATTTTCATCCGCTACACTCTTACTATGCTATCGGGTTTTATTTTTTATTACTACTAGTTCCTAACGTCTATGTTCGAATTATTTCCGTCGGCCTTCTGCTACACATGTTTGCTGACTGGCAAGATTGTCTATGGATTGCGTCATCCATGTAGAGTTTTGCAGGCCTTTGTAAATAATATTTTGTTCGATTGGCACTTTTTTGTGTTCCCAAAGTCGGCAGTGTTTGGTACTATGTACGACATATAGATATGTTTAACTGGGTCAAGCAAAGCACTTCCAAGAAAACCGTTGCTACATTGGTAGCTTTGGCATTTATTGCGACTATGTTTACCTGCTTTAGTATGGCGACAAGCGAAGCACACGCAGCTGAAAAGGACCAAATTTGTGAGACGGTGATGAGTGTTGCCGATGATGTCATCCTACAAACAGGAGTTACACTTTTGTTATTAATGGCGGCGGCTGCACTATTGCTTAAGACTGGATTTGGCAGTCCGTTCAGTGAAATTAAGCGTACATTAATTCGGCTATATTACAGCCTATCAGTAAATAGAGAGTGTTGCCCTAGAGAATATTCATATTTATCTCAGCTCTTTAGTTCGGGTATTTTACATTCCAAGCTCCATAGTATTACTGCGTAACCAACGAATTAAAACTACGTAGGTAGTTTTAATGTAATACGTTGGTTTTTTGTATTTACACGCAGGAACTTAATAAAAAATTATGGAAGAACAAATTAATTCTAAACAACCAAATCAATTCTTAATACCAGCAGCAATCCTGATAGCCGGACTCTTTGTCGCTGGGGCATTATATTTTTCAGGCACCGGTTCTACACCAGCGCCAGTTGTGAATAATGGAGATATTCAACCAGTTGCCCAGGCTCCAGAACCAACTGGTTCTACTGACTCAGTGCGTCCAGTTGATGAGACTGATCACATTAAAGGCAGTCCTGATGCACCGATTAAAATCGTCGAGTATTCAGACTTCGAATGTCCGTTTTGTAAGCGGTTCCACGACACTATGAATGAAGTAATGGACAAGTACGGTGACAGTGGCGAAGTAGCATGGGTATTTAGACAATTTCCGCTAGAACAACTACATCCTGTGAAGGCTCAATTGGCAGCGGTTGCTTCTGAGTGTGCTGCTGAACTAGGAGGAAACGAAGCGTTCTGGTCCTTTACCGACGGATATTTTGCCGATTCTTCAACTGGAAATAATCGAACTAATCAAGATGTGCTAATTCCAGAATTAGCAGCTGCAGCTGGCTTAGATAGCGCTCAGTTCAGTGAATGTCTTGAAAGCGGTAGACATGACGAACGTATTGCAGCAGATAGCCAAAATGCTATTGAAACGGGGGGTCGAGGAACACCATGGAGCGTCATGATTGGCCCTGATGGAACAACCTACCCAATTAATGGAGCGCAGCCACTCGCAGCAATAGAGCAGCTAATCAGCATTGCTCAAAATACCCAATAGTCATGAAATACGCCCGGGTATTACTGACTGTTTTCAAGCAGCCATTCTATCTATTGCTAACTGTACTGTTGTCCAGCATTGTCTTTACCGTTGCTGTCTGGTTGCCAAGCTTTCAGTTGATCTCGATAGTCTCGCAAACTGCTAGTCTAAGCGAACTGCTATCTTTACTATGGAGTCTGTATGGTGCTATCGGTAGCAACTTTAGCACTACATCAGCTACCTACACCATCATGATTGCCGTGCTGTTTGGAATGAACGCCTCATTACTGACCTACTACATACGACGGATGCGCACTGGTTCGCCGAACGTAAAAGGTGTTGGTGTTGCTGGTATTGGCGGACTGGTAAGTGGAGTATTCGGCATTGGATGTGCTGCGTGTGGTACTTTCATTTTCACCTCAGTACTCGCTCTCTTTGGAGTCGGTGGCATTCTCGCTTACTTACCGTTTGGTGGAGAAGAGTTTGGATTCCTTGGCGTTGCTTTGCTTGTCTATTCAGTATATTCACTTACTAAAAAAATTACAGATCCTCTCGTCTGTCCAATCTAACGAATAAACCATGAATCAATTAACTATTGCCTCGCTGATAGTCGCTGGCGGCCTCGTTGCGGGTACATTTGTGGCTACTAATGGAACAGCTACAGAAAATAGAATAAAAACCTTAGATATTGTGATGGAAAACAATCAATATCGTCCGGCAGAAATAATTGCTAACGTTGGTGATCAAGTGATTATCAATTTCGAGAACCGTGATGCTGTTAGCCATGCCGTAGCCCTACCTGAGTTTAATGGCACTGTACCAAACGGACATGTGCCAGCGGGAGGTACAGCCACCATGCAGTTTATTGCCAGTCGTGCTGTCAGCACCGATGCCGCTGTTTGCGGTGGTGCAAACCCAACTGACAAAACTGATGATCACGGAGAAGAATTAATCGTTACTATAATCTAATCGTATGAAAAAAACCTTATTAATTATTTGTCTGACAGTAGCCTTGGCTCTGTTAGGGTGGTGGTTTGTTTCTACGGCAGGTCAGTCAAACTCCGATACTACTAAAAATGAGCCCGTAGGCATCACTTATGACGAGGCAAGCGTGAAGGTGAGTCCTCAGCCAGATACCAAAACAGTAAAAGTGCAAGAAGCAATACTGACTGAACCTGGCTTCTTGGTACTCCGAGAAGTGATTGTCGGCACGGCTGCACAGGTGGTTGAAATCAGTTCTTATTTGGAAGCTGGTACGTATACTGATCTGACTATTTACGCTGGAGAATTTTACACCGGCGACGCAGAATTGATGGTTGTCGTGTACACCGACCAGCAAAATGACCAAGTACTCAATGACTTAGACCAGCCGTTTGTAGCTAGCGATGGATCTTTTGTGGCGACATATGTCGCCACTGGTGAATCAGTACCGACGTCAGTGTTTAATCCAACTCAGGGTGTACTACCTACTAGCATATTAATGGGAGATATGGCAATGAACATGCCTACTATCACCTACACCAACGATGGGTTCAAACCAGCTACGCTTGCGGTTAAGCGAGGGGCGATGGTGCACTTTGTCAATGAAAGTGATGCAGAGATGTGGGTTGCCTCAGACAGTCACCCAGCACATGACGTACTGCCGACCTTTGATCAATTCAAACCCGGTGATCTGTACATGTATGTTTTTGAGGAAGCTGGTGAATGGGAATATCATGACCACCTTAACGCGGCATTTACTGGAATAATTAAAGTAACTAATTAAAGTATGTTATTAGGAATAAAAAGTATGAAGGTTGTGCTGTTGCGTCACGTACTTGTGGGAATTATTTCTAGTGCTTTGGTGTACCTTGTGTGGGCACTTAATACCACTTGGAGTCCCGATATGCAGCTGTGGAAAGCGTTTGGTGGTGGCTCGTTCTTTCTCTTGTGGTTTGCGATGTTTATTGGCCCAGCAGCATTATTGTGGAAACCACTCACTCGATTCACGTCGTATCGAAGAGAAGTTGGTATTTGGTTTTTCCTCATTTCAGCTGTTCATGGATACCTAATCCTTGATGGTTGGGTGCGGTGGGGAGTGTGGGAATTCTTTGGCTATCAGTTTATACCGCAACTGGAAACGTATCTGCGGGTTGAGTCTGGGTTTGGTCTGTCCAATCTCATGGGTCTAGTTGCCCTAGTGTTGGCCCTGGTACTTGCCTCTACTTCGTTTGACAAAGCGGTGAGTTGGCTTGGGGTGTCATCCTGGAAGTGGTTGCACATGTTGTCATACGTAATCTTCTATTTAGCTGCGTTGCACGTTGTGTATTTTGCTTTCATTCACTACACACCCTCATTGCAGCGAGTAGTGATGGAACAGCCGACAAACTACCCAGATAATCCGCTCAAATATTATTATCTCTTCGCCATCATCTCCGTGTTTGTGGCGCAATGTCTAGCCTTTATCAAGACAGTGCGACAACAACGCAATGCCAAGTGGTAATTAGCTAGTTATGGTATTTAAAACAAAAATCTTATCACAACGTGAGATTGCAAAAGGGACACATGAAGTAGCCTTTCGGCGACCAGCTTCCTTTGCGTTTCAGGCGGGACAATACATGCAAGCGGCAGTACCAAAACTCACTCATTCAGACGCAAAAGGCGCTTCTCGTTTATTCTCAATTGCATCTTCGCCGTATGATTTAGAAACGCTACGTATCGTCTTTCGAGTGTCAGGCAGTGGATTCAAAGAAACCCTTAGAACCTTACCGATAGGATCCGCAGTAGTGCTGGAACAAGCAGCAGGGAACTTCCTTTTGTCTCATACTCTTGAGCGGCCACGGGTATTCATTGCTGGTGGAGTTGGTATTTCACCTTTCATGAGCTACTTGCAGCAAAGTGTGCCAAATGAATGGGATCAACCAATCACATTGTTTTATGGAAACCAAAACCCTGAGAGTGCTGCGTATCTACCAGAACTTACACAAATGGCGATGCAACAAAAACAATTCTCTCTAAAAGAAATATATAAACGACCAACATTAGAGTTGTTTAAGAAGCTTACTGATAAACATTTGGGTGCAATGTGGTGGGTAGTTGGCCCGCCAGCCATGGTTGCGCTTACGGTACACGGATTACAGGCTGGCGGCATAACACCAGAACATATTCGAACTGAATCTTTCAATGGATATTAAAACTAATAATAAATTATATGAAAGAAGTACACACAAATAACTTAACGAACAGAGAGCGGACTGATTTGAATCGGGAAGAGAAGCAAAAAGAGCATGAAATAATTGTCAGAATAAAGAAGATTAAAAGTTGGCTACCTTGGATTATTTTTGTAGTACTTATTATTGCAGGTATCTATTGGGCTATAAGTGCCGCAGAGACTGCTAGTCTGAACCGACCAGGAGAAGCAGTTTCAATCATGAACAGAGACCATATCAATGAAGGTGATTCGCTCGGGGAATACAACTCTAATCCTCCAACTTCAGGTCCACACGCTGGTCCAGCTCCTTGGGGATTTAGTGCAGAGAAGATTCCAGATATAAACGCCATTCACAATATTGAACACGGTGGTATTTGGATCTCATACAAAAATCTAGATGATGACGCCATCGACACACTGAGTAAAATTGCCAAGAAAAACAGCGCCAGTGTGATTGTAGCGCCACGAGAAGCAAACGATACAAATGTAGCAGTAGCTTCTTGGGGAAGGCTTATGAAACTTGATGTGGTCGATGAAGATCTTATCAACGAATTTATCCGTCAAAATAAAAACAAGTCACCAGAACCGCTGGCGCGATAGTAAATATTAAATTATGAAAAAAGAAACTTTTGTAGAAATTATCAAGCAGAGAGATAACGTACTCCTTCTTGATATTCGGGAGGCTGAAGAATTGTTGATTGATGAAACAATTGAAGGTGCAGTTAACATGCCGATGGGTAAAGTGTTTACTGAAACCATGAAGGGTAATCTGCCGAAAGACAAACAAATAATCGTTTTCTGTCGAACCGGTGGACGGGCCGCTATTGTTGAAAAAGAATTGTTAGAAAAAGGGTACCAGGTTGATGGACTGGAAGGAGGTTTGGCTGAATTACGTATCTAGATTTCTAATCTCTCTATTTAAGTTCCTCGATAAGTTTTTTCATTTCGACAATCTCTCTTTTTTGAGCTGCAATTATTTCATCTGCTAGTTTGCGGACCCGTGGGTCTTCGATTTGGGCTCGTTCACTGGTAAGGATAGCAATTGAGTGGTGGGGAATCATGGCTTCCATATAATCAACATCATCTACTAAAACTTGGCTGCGCACTAAGAAAAGGGCCACTGCAAACAAAGCAATGCTTCCGCCCACAATAAGCTTATTTGTTTTCTTGTCTGTATACATGTGACGCATAAACCAAAGCATCACCACAGCCATGATAGCGGTCATGAGTAAGTTCATGTACAAGCGCATTTCGCTAAAAAAAATATGATTCCATGAGTATGTATTTAGATACATAGCTAAGTACATGAGAAGTGAAGAGGTGGCAATCATTACGAAAAATGTTTTATAGGATTGTGTCATAGAGAATAATTAAATTACTATAAAATAATTATACTACAAATTTGTGGTTTAGACCCCCTAGGGGTATAATATAGTCACTGTGAACAAAGAACTAAAAACTAAAATTGAACGACAACTCAAAGTCATTGAGGGGCAGGTGCGCGGCTTGCAAAAGATGGTGGCTGAAGACAAGTATTGCATTGATGTTATTACCCAAACTTCGGCTGTTCGAAATTCCCTTGGTTCAGTTGAAGAGAAGATGCTTGAAAGCCATTTGAGCACATGTGCGGTAAAGCAAATGAAAGGAAAAAATGCGGAGAAGGCAATTAAAGAAATCTTGTCAGTTTATCAGCTAGCAAAACGAAAATAATATGCAAAATAATAAACAAGCTATTTTATATAGAATGGTGATGCCCAAGCACACTTGTCCGTATGGCGTGAAGTCGCTTTATCTTTTAAAAAAGCATGGGTACGAAGTAACCGATAATCACTTGACCACTAGGGCAGAGACAGATGCTTTTAAAGCAAAGTACGGAGTAGAAACCACCCCGCAAGCATTTATAGGTGAACAAAGAATCGGTGGTCACACAGATTTGCGCAAACACTTTGGCGAAGTTGTGCTGGAGTCAGGAGACATTACCTATAAACCAGTTTTGGTTATTTTTGCGGTGGGACTTTTACTAGCAGTGGCGGTCGGTATACTTACCAACTTTACAATGGGTTACTTAATGATCCTCCCGCATTTTATCTCTATCACTATGGTGCTATTAGCACTGATGAAGCTTCGTGACGTGGAGGGATTTTCCACGATGTTTCTTAATTACGATGTGCTGGCTAGAAGGTGGGTACCGTACGGCTATATTTATCCGTACGCTGAACTGACAGCTGGTCTGCTTATGTTTGCGGGTATCCTTTCTTACATATCAATCCCGCTCGCTTTGTTTATTGGTGGTATCGGCGCTTGGTCGGTCTTTAAAGCTGTCTATATTGAAAAACGAGAATTGAAATGTGCGTGCGTCGGTGGCGACACCAACGTACCACTCGGGTTTGTGTCGTTGACTGAAAACCTAATGATGGTGGGGATGGCTGTGTGGATGGGTCTAATGTTAATATTTTAAAATGAAAGTATTTGCAAGTACAACTTTACTTTTTCTACTCGGAGTGATGTTCGTCGGTCTTTACCATATGTCGATTGGTAATGATATATCTGGCAAAATGACCGGTTGCCCTTCTATGTCGCACGAGGAAGTAATCTGCCCGCTGAAATTAGCTGACCATATTAAATCTTGGCAAGGAGTTTTTCTTTCTGTAGTACCGGCTTTCACGCCCATTACTTTGGCGACAGGCGCAATTAGTTTACTAGCTTCTGTTGCTCCTAATTTACTTTTGAAGCAGCACTACGACCAGTCATTGCTAGGTAAGTACAGACAAGAACATACTCATGCTTTTAGCTATAGACCACTACAAGAATTATTCTCCAGCGGAATTCTTCATCCAAAACTTTTTAACTAATCCAATATTGCGATTACTGTCGCCATATTACTAATGTTAAAAAATTAAAATCTATGAAGTTCATTTACCTTTTGGGTACGATTATACTCACACCAATAAGTGCCCAAGCTGACGACGGCCACGTAACCGCCTTGTGGTATCAAGATATGTTTACCATTATCAGTTTATTAATCGCAGTTGTTGCAGTTAGCGCGCTCACGTACGGTTTACTAACCAAACAAAAATTATTTACATTCGGGCCAGCTTTAGTCCTTATGGCGGCTCTAGTAACTGGCGTCTATTCGTATAATCAAAGCACCAGCGAATCAGAATCAATGCTGATGGTGGCTAACTTCGGATCTGGCCAGACAGTTACCTTATACAAAACGCCTGATTGTGGATGTTGTAGTGGGCACGCCAAAGCACTTGAAGAAGCTGGCTTTACCGTGACAATTGAAGAGACAAACGACCTGGACTTGGTAAAGCAAGCAAATAAAATCCCAGTCGGTGGCGCAAGTTGCCATACTTCAGTGATCGGGGATTATGTGGTTGAAGGCCATGTGCCACTAGAGGCCATTGAAAAATTACTAACCGAAAAACCACCGATTGCTGGAATTGGCTTAGCTGGTATGCCAATTGGTACACCGGGAATGCCCGGCCGCAAGACCGCGCCTTACAAGGTCTACCAGTTATCGGCAGCTGGCGAAATGTCACCGTACATAAATATTTAGAGTCTATTAAAAAATAAATAAACAACATGAAACAAAATACTTATTTAATCATCATTATTGCACTGCTAGTCGGAGGAATTAGTGGGTACTTTATTTTCGCTAGCGGTAATGACCATTATGGAATGGAGGGGATGATGTCTGACGAATCAAACGCAGATGGAAAAAAGTCGGCTGGTATGGGCGGAGCCCACATGATGCCCGACGGTACCATGATGGGAAATGATGTGTCGATGGATAACATGAATGGCATGGATCATTCAATGATGATGGTTTCAAGTGAACGAGAATTTGTGACTGGCATGATTCCACATCACCAAGAAGCAGTTGATACCGCTAAGGAAGTGTTGGCTCGCGGTGGTTCAACCGCCGAGATGCGTACTTTGGCTCAAGAAATTATCGCCGCTCAAGAAACCGAGATTGCCATGCTAAAAGATTGGCACCTTGCTTGGTACGGCCAAGCTTATACTGCCGATGATTCATATCAGCCAATGATGCGGGACTTATCACGACTATCAGGAGCCGCTTTAGATAAGCAGTTTCTAGAAGACATGATTCCACATCACATGGGAGCAATCATGATGGCAGAAAGTGTCCGCCCATACATTACGAATCAAGAAATCACCGAGATGGCCAATGCTATCATGACCACCCAAACCGCTGAGATTGAATTGATGCAAGGGCTACTTAAAAATCTGTAGTCTAGGACATAGTACTGACGCAGTAACAACAAAATTATCAAACGTTAAAAATACGCATGACAGAAATTAAAGAGATTAACGCAACGCCAAAGGCCTCACTACTAAAACCTATTAGTAGATATCTAGCGTTTGTCGGGATGTTTGTGGGAGCAGGGTTTATCGCAGGGAGTATCGTGCACTTAGGAGAGGGAATAAATACTTGGGATGTTTCGGTGCTTATAGTGGGAGTACTGTTTTTTCTAGCTAGTACTTGCGTGCAAGAATTTGTGTTTAACAAAAAGAACATTAAAGATGCCGAAGTACTTCAGTTTATTGTTTACTCTATTGTTTTAGCGTTAGGAGTAGGAATGGCTAGTGGTGGAATCCAGCACTTTGTTGATACTCCAGAATACTCATCATATCTGGTACCAATTGGCCTAGGCTTAGGAGTCATCGCTTTCTTTTTAAAAGAACGAGAGCAGTTTACATCTAAAAAATGGCTACAGATAGTTGGTAGCGTGCTTGGTCTGGTGATTGCTACAATTTGGATTTTAGGTGAAATTGGAAAAGTGTTGCCAGAATACCTGTTGCATAATCAAGAACCCCACGCTCACTAAATAGAAAATTAAAACGTGGGATATTAGTAATTATTGCTAATATCGACTGAAAAAGACTGATACCTAAAGCATCAGTCTTTTTCTTATTTATATTTACGCTGTGGTAGAGAGTATTTAAACTGTGTTTAAGAAATAAACAACACAACAATTCATCTTTCAAATTGGAGGCCAGCTACTTTTTAGTAAGTGTTTTTGTCTCAAACTTTTACAATCACTGTGACAGTATTGCCGACTTCAATTTTTTCAGCATTTCTTATTTTTTCACTAAGAGAGACAAATAAGGTGCCGTCTCCAAAAGGTAATAATGATTTTTCCCAAGTCGTTTTTCCGACAGTAATGGTGGCGGACACCAAACCCCATTTCGGTTTTTTTATACCTAGGTCAGCATACGTCTGGTCAATTGAAACATATACCCAACCACCTTTTTGCGGAAAGCGTTTGACTGTATTAGTAGACGAGTATATTCGTTAGTTTTCCATGTACTGATTATATCAAATTAGCATCTCACTACCGTCATACGGTACGTTGAGCAAAACTCGCTGCGAGCAAAACTAGTAAACTTCGCCTAGGACTCTCCTAGGCGAAGCCCTTAAACTTCGCCTAGGACTCTCCTAGGCGAAGCCCTCAATGTTACGTAGCATGCTACGTAACATACTGAAGTAATGGAAAAACGCATTCGTAAAGTCACTCGAATGGGAAAGCGTAGTCTGTCGGTGGTGGTACCGGCTGACATTGTAAGATAGCTGGGTATTTGCGGACGTCAAAAGCTCGTCGTACGCCGTTCAGGTCAAAAAATAATCATTGAAGACTGGAAAGGGTAAGTTGCACAGAAATGGTGTCTGACCCCATTTTCGGCTTGGAAAAAAAGATTACGAGGAATTAACTAGTGAATAATTTCACACTTAAATTATTTATTATTTTTTAAACAATTTACATTTCTACATCTATGTAAATGGCTAAAATTTGCTGATAAAACCTGTTCATCAGTAGTCAGCTCATTGCCATAAGGACCGGTTTGATCTAGTTCATTTCTGCAAACTGAACACTGTATTTTACTCATAAATTATATTAGTTTCTTTTTCTGCTCTTTCTTTATACGAGTCTTTGCTTTGCCTACACCATCAGCTGAAGGTAAATTCTCAGGCATTGTTCCACCGATATTGGCAATGGTATTTCTAACTTTTTGACCTACTTCAAAGTGAGCGAGACTTGCTCTACTTTCACCCTTAATATTTTCACGACGAATCTTAGCATCCGTCTGCGTAGCACGGAATAAGTTTGCCGCTAACTCCTCACTGTTCATGTGATCTAGGATTTGCTGAGATTTACTCAACTTCTTACGTTTGTGAATGTCTTGCATTGTCATCCCACCATAGAGACCTTTATATCCAGCATTTTGAAATATGGCATAATTCTGAACCCCTGCACTTTTAGCAGTTTTAGTCAGTGAGCTGTTATGTTTTTTTATTTCCTCTCGAAGAAAAACACGCTTATTGTCCTCGACTAAATTATCAGCTGTTTCTTGACGATGAGTTTGGATAGCAAAGTATGTTTGTCCTTTTGCAACTGCAACCTTTGTGGGGTCAGAGTTCTGTACAATGAGGTAACAAGCATAACGTGACAAATAGACTGTTTCTACACTTTTCTCAGCTCCTGAACCAATTTCAACCATTTCGTTGGCTTCAACGAAATGGTTGTGGATAACCTCGCCACTATTCTCACAAGCAACCTTCGCCTTACCAACCGCTGTCAAAAAGTTACGGTAGTCAGTATATTCAAGAGCTTTTGCCAAATCCCGAGACGACCAAAACTCCGCTCCATTATCATCTAACCGCTTTATAGTTTCGAATTGGTTTTCTTTCATTATTAATATTATACAACGAAAGTAGTTTCGATAACAAAGCTAACACTCGCCACCACCGAGCAGCTGCACGAGCGAATGCGAGCGTGCCCATACGAGGTGGTGGCGGGTTTGTGAGCAGGGATTGGGTATGTCACGATACTAGAACTAACGAAGTGCCGCGGACTCCACAAGACCAGCGGTCATGGGGATTTATCTGTTATAAACTCAAAAAGTGTAATCTAACAAATCATGCCTAGAGTGAATCCAGTTGCGGTGGTAGACACTGTCTATCGTGTTTTAAACCGTTCCAATGGTCGAAGTAATGGGGAGACGTCCGTTATTCTCCGGATTTCCGTATTGAAAATGACACCACAACTTTTCTACTTATATCGGACGCCTCCCCATTTACCTTGTTCCCATTAACGCTTTGCTTTTCAGGTGATGGTAGTAGAAATGCTTCCACTGGTCCGGTAGGGGAGTTATCCGTACAACTCACTATGAGAACCAATAGCAACGAATCGAACAACACCATCTTCGATTACAAAATAAACGGCGCGTGTATCTCCAGTAACGTTGATGCTAAAGTGCCCCTTCCATTTTCCAGACAGACCGTGATTTCTAAGAGTCGGGTTTTGTGGGTCAACGATAAATTTTTCTAGAGTAGCAATTGCTTTCTTTTTGGTCGCACTTGGTAATTTGATAAAATCTTTCTCAAACCGCTTTGAAAGAATGTATTTCATACTACAGAGTTTTCAGGTGGGTTATAAAATCCTCCCCAGTTTTAAATGGGCCTGAAAAATCGCCTGCCTCATACTCTGCTTTAGCCTGTTCCAGAATACTTTCAAGATAGGGGGTAGGGCGGTATTGATTGGCTGAAAGAGTTATCTCTTTGTCGCGGACAAACTGTTTAAGAAAAGCATTAATAACAGTGCTGAGAGGTACCCCTAATTCTTCAGCTACTTTTTTTGCTTCAGCTTTCAGCGCTTTGTCCGTCTTAACATTAAGTATTGTGTGCGTATTCATATACCAAAGTATATACTCTGGTATATTTAAGTCAAGTAAAAAACCACTTTTTTGGGCACGTACTGTCCCTGGGGTGGAACCAGTTTGAGGACATGACGGCGGGGGGCTGGGTAAGAGATACGGTGGAGAAGAGCATTGTCAGATGATGCCAAACATGGCTGGCTGCGAACCTTACCTAAAAGACGAAATGCCCGACATGATGGGTGGTGAGGTAGAGCACGGAGAAGACGGTATCGAATGGGAAGACGATATGGCCATGATGAACAACATGAGTACTGATGAAACGATTGAATGGATCATTGAAGACACTGACACCAAAGCTCAGAACGGAGACATTGACTGGTCTTTCACGCAAGGAGATATGGTGAAAGTTCGAATCTTCAATGATGATAAAGGTCTGCATCCAATGCAGCACCCAATTCACTTCCACGGACAGAAATTTGTGATTTTGGCAGTAGATGGTGAAGCAAACGATACTCTACAGTGGAAAGACTCAGTACTGATTCCTGCGGGTCAGACGTACGACATTCTGGTCGATATGAGTAACCCCGGACGATGGATGGCACACTGCCATATTGCAGAGCACCTACACTCGGGCATGATGTTCAACTTTGAAGTGAAATAACACCTCTTAGTAAAGTAAAAACCACAGCCACTGACTGTGGTTTTTACTTTATGGAGACCTTTTTATTTTTTATTACAAAGTTACTATCTAAGCTCTCAAGAAATTCACGTTTTTCATTAATGTCACCATCTTTCAATATAAACTTCATGTAATTCCTGATATCTTTGTTAGAAACTTTTATCTCGGTACTTTTACCAGATAAGGCGAATTGAAATTTTTTAAATCTAACCACTTCTTCTTTTAATTTCTTTAGTACTATATTTTCCTTTAACTTGATTGTATCTAATAAGTCTTGTAGTTGTGTAATTAACTCAGTTTCATTGATGTACCCACACTTACAATTCTTGTCTCTAACTTTCGTACATCCATAATAGATATGAGTATTAAATGTACCGTCTTTAAGTTTTTTATACTTCTCATCAGCACTTATGCCTGAACCACAAAGTCCACAGGTCATAAGTTTAGTAAAAGCAAACTCCTTATCTTTTCTTGTTTTTAATTGATTACCCTTCAGTTGAGTATGTACCGCATCAAATAATTCCTTAGTAATTATTGGCTCATGTTTTCCTTTGTACCAAATACCACCACCTCTTGGGTATTCAAACTCTCCATAGTAGAAAGTGTTTTCTAATATTTTGTATATGTTGCCTAGACTGAGATGTTTCTTTCCTAGATGAGTCCTGAAGTTTAAATCAAATTTAAGCCAATGATAGACTTTCCGCCCAGACCATTTTTCATATGCTACTTTTTCAAATATTTGTTTAATAACAGGTGCTCTATCGGGGTCGATAAGACATTCATTCTTTCTATCCAGTCTTCGTTCTTTTATGTATCCTGTAGCAGCTGTGGTGGGCCACAGACCTAGTTCACACCTAGCACGTAGTCCACGCTTCACATTGATACCTCTATTGTCATTTTCAAGCTTGGCTTGAGAACATAAAATCATGAGCAAGAACTTCTCATTCGGTGAATTGCTGAATGTTTGTCCGAAAGTGCGAATAGCAGACAACTTATTTTCGTCCATTAAATCAACTACTGAACCCAGGTCACCTGCATTACGAGACAATCTATCGGGTGCCCATGTGAGAATGGCATTAAATTTTTCATTCTTTATATCACCCAGTATCTCTCTAAATACTGGTCGGTTATTTGAATCTTTGGCTGACTTTGATTCACGTCTGATATCTATCACATCTAACGATTCACGTTCTGCGATTTGTAGCATTTCATTTACTTGTGATTCAATAGACAATGCTTGGCGTTCATCGCTTTCAGTACTTTTTCTTGCGTATAAGCAGTACTTTAATTTTTCCTCAGTTACTCCTTCTGTCATATATATAATAATGACAGAACCAAAAACCCTGCATAGCTATGCAGGCTAGTGGAAACGTCACATACTCGCTACTCTTAACCAGTAACTTGAAAGTCTTATTTATCAGTGCATACTAGATAATAATTTATGATTTGGATTTCAAGAATAATTACAAACAATTATAAAGCTCTACAAGGAGAACAGGTATTTAATTTCGGTAAGGGATTAACTTTTTTTGTTGGTGAAAATAATACTGGTAAAACATCAGTATTTCAGAGTGTTGATTTTTTACTTTCCGGTCTACCAAAAGATAAAAAGGAGGTTGATATTAAAAATAAAAATTGTAATGCCACGGACGAGTTGTCGGTAACTTTAGACTTAAAAGGAGACTTAAATGAAGCAATTGAAGGGTTTTCAGAGATAAAATACAAAGCCTATGTTTTTGAAGATGCTGGTGAACAGACCCTCCGCCTCAAGAGATCGTCGATTGTCCAAAATATTACTCAAGCTAGCAAACCAGTGGAACTTAATATCAATAAATTATCTATATGGAATAACGATGAAGAACAGTATGAGAACCCTTCAGGTATCGATAAAACCTTCAAGCTACTAGAAACACAGTTTGTTTGGTCAAATATTGATCCTAATGATGTCGTTGATTTTGGGTCTACAAAAACATGCGGTAAATTAATGGGTGAAGTTTTTTCAGATTTTAGAAAAACAGATAAGTGGACTGAGTTTGAACAGTCTCATAAAGCAACATTCCATGGCGCTGGCTCATTAGATGAAAAAGCTAATGAAGTCGGTGAAGAAATTAAATCAATTTTTGCTGAACAGTACGGCGAAGTTGACATTAGATTTTCTTTTCCTTTTCCAGATCCAGCAAATTTCTTTAAGAATGTTGATTTGAATATTAATGACGGACATGACACAAAATTGGAAGATAAAGGAAGTGGTATGCAAAGGGGTATCGCATTGGCAATTATTCAGGTTTATGCAAAAAGGCTTACGAGGCACGCTACTGACCTTGCGCTAATAAAGCCGCTATTCTTCTTTATTGATGAGCCAGAAATATCACTTCACCCTAAAGCGCAACTGATTTTAATGGAGTCACTAAAGAGTATCTCACAAACTCAGCAGGTGTTTATCACTACACACTCACCAGTGACCTTAAAAACTTATGATACCAACACCGGTAAAATGTTTTTGTTTGTAAGAGAAGCAGCTGGTATTAGTGTTGTTGATTCTGAAGAATTAAATTTGTTTGACTGGAGTCCATCATGGGGTGAAATTATGTACAGCGCTTTTTATACACCAACTGAGGAATTTCATAATGAATTATATGGAGCAATACAGGAAAATCACTCTCAGTTTACTATCGCATCTATGGAAGGCTTTCTAAGTTCAAAAGGTGTAACTATTAATACCGATTGGGTTAAGATTTCCAAAGGCGTTACTCAGCCGTCTGAAAAAGTTTCTATGATGACATTCATTCGAAATACTATTCATCATCCAGAGAATAAAAAGAATCTAGACTATACTCCTGATCAATTGAAAGAATCTATTGAAGAGATGTTAAAACATCTTTAATATTAAGTGGATCAATCTGTATTCCCATAGCTCCAAATGTATCTAATGTGACAGTTAACTGTCACATTCCAAAAACAGTAAAAAAGTGTCACTTTTGTCACTTTTTCTTGCGCACGAGGAACTATAGGATTACAATCTAAATATTACCAAATCCGTCAAGCAGGGCTTGGCCGACCACGGTTCTAGCTCGAGGTAGCCCGCAAATGCCAAAACCTAAAGCATGTCTTTAGGTTTTGTTGCATTTTGCGAGATGACGGAGGGATTCGAAAAGCTTTTGCGCTAGTTTATGAGCAAAGCGAAATAAAATAGCCAAAAGGTGTACTGAACTCGTAGAGTTCGAATCCTCTCGTCCACACGCCAAGGGATACGAACTTTTAGAGCACGGAGCCCTTATCCTCGAGCTAGCTCGAGACACTATGTTTCGTGCTACACTTTATTTATGGAAAAGACAGAAAAAGAGATTTATAAAGAATATCTGGAGTTTAACCATAAACGTCCTCTTATCTTTGGAAAAGAGCAACATTGGAGAGCTCACTATGAAGGTTACGAGATGGGTCACCATGATGGTGTTACAGAAACAAATAATTCTTGGTATAAAGAATTGGGTATGGACACAAAGAATTTCCCAACAAACACAGATGAGCAGTTTGCTGTTATGAAAAAAGCTTTACGAGAATATTACGAAAAGCAGAAAGATATTAATCGGTAAGATAAAGACTAGAGCACGGAGGCCTTGCCTCCGTAGATATGCCACAGTAGATAGTGTTAGCGTCACAACCGTCCCTGGCTTCTAGCCATGTACGGTTGTTTATCTACGGAGGCAAGGCCTCCGTATTCTTACCCCGGAGCACCACATACTCCGGAGTAACACAAACTTGCCCTTATATTTAACTGGCGTATCATGAGGGTAGTACTTATATCTAAATTATTGAATGCTATGAAACAAGGATACATTAAGAATATTGAAGAAGAGACACTGGCCAATACAAACTTTAGAAAAGTCTTGTACACCGGAAAACATATGCAACTAGTGGTGATGTCACTCGCTGTTGGTGAAGACATTGGCAAAGAAGTACACGAGACCATCGATCAGTTTATTAGGGTCGAGTCGGGATCGGGTGTGGTATTTATTGATGGAAAAGAAACAGCCGTGGCCGACGACGATGCGATCGTGATCCCAGCTGGAGCGGAGCATAACGTGACCAACACGGGCGATGTACCGCTACAGCTATATACCATCTACGCCACCCCAGAACACAAAGACGGTATCACACACGAAACAAAAGCCATCGCAGAAGCAAGACACCAGGCAGAGGAGTTTGACGGGGTGACTACTGAGGTGTAGTCCGACTTCAGTGCTGGTTTCCTAAGGAAGAACCTCCGGAAACCATGACGTCGAGGCTGGAAAGATAGTTTCTGATATAATTATTTTATGGAAAAATTAACAAAAAATGAAAGCATACCAGCAGAGTCGCAACTGATGAGAATGCAAGAACGAATGGAAGGAACGGACATTTCAAATAAAGAAGATTTTTGGAAATTAGTAATCGATTTGTCTGTAGATTATCCAGATTACAGTAGAAGTCATATTGCGGAAACGCTAATGAATAGGGAAGGTAATATACCAGAGGAAATTGTTGGCGATATTGATGACCAAAGGGTTGAGATGAATAAATATGATTTGGTGGTAGAAGATTTAAATCAAATGCCGTTGGAGAATGAGTCAGAATATCGAAGAATGCTAGATCATCTGGCGCAAAGCCGTAATCTTTCGAAAGAATTAATAAGAAGTGCAATATTGCAAGAATGTCGCATCGATTCAGATTTACGAGATTTTATTGAAAGCGAAGAGGTAAGTACACCTAGTGCTTTTACTTCAAATTTAAATGCCAGATCGGCTAAATTTGCAAATGTTGAAAATGATCAGGAGGCTGAAAAGAAATCAATATCAGCAAGGGTTGTTGAAGCGTTGAGAGATCGTATTCAAGGTGGAGAGTACCTTAGGGAATTAGAAGCGCTAGAAGGAATTGAAGCCGCAGTTTCTGACGGAAGAAATACGTACGAGCTAGAGGCAAAGGCAGCCGGAAAAGATGGATATATATTTGTCCAAGAAGTTTTGGTTCGGATGGATAATCTAGATATGGCCAAATATCCAGATTTAGTTGAAAAAATATCAGTTGCTGTGACCACTGAGGTTGAGCAGGGGCGTGACGCAGAGGGTCTGCGCAGTGTTCAATTTGATTCTGAAGACAAGGTCTTAAATACTGCAGCACAATATGTAGCTATGGCACTTCATAAAAAAATGACGTCGAGTTAAGATGACCACTAACTAACTCAGGAGGATAACTCCGGAAGCCGGACTTCTGGGGAACCAGAATATCACTACCGCTGGCGGTATGTCTGCCCGGCTACTGTTGGCTGGCGTAATATGTCGCTGACTGTTACAAAGGTGTAGCCGGCTGCTTGCAGGGCGGCGATAACTTCTGGTACGGCC
>Ga0306870_1000097_pt1 | contig 23103 bp, 12 predicted proteins | sample AntRauMeHopE1496_FD_190435 | JGI IMG/M metagenome (GOLD analysis project Ga0306870, IMG submission 190435) | Saline lake microbial communities from Rauer Islands, Antarctica - Metagenome Hop E1 #496 (v2) (version 2) | ecosystem: Environmental > Aquatic > Non-marine Saline and Alkaline > Saline ... | reverse complement strand
ATCTCAAATCTTCAAAGCCAGCTATATGGGTCCAGCACGAGGGAGAATTTTTTTAGTTTCTTTATATTCTTCGGGGTCAATTTCAAAGATGACTAATGCAAAATCAGAAGTCATGGAAATTATTTCATCGATTGGGTAAATAGAAGTTTCTAATTTGCTCAATTAGGCCTTAGATGTTTATTTTTTGCTGAATTAATGAAAATATTGAAATAATATGGGGTTATCAGCCAGAATAAACGCTCTAGTAAATAAGTGTCACAGGTTAGGTTAAAAATTTGATGAGCATAAACCCAAGAAAATCTAATGAACCAACGCATATCACCCTGCATAGCCAAGAAATAGTAAGAATTTTCGAAAGCAAATCAGACTGTGAGATATGGGCGGCGTTCAATAAAGGCGATGAAATGGCCTTCAATTACCTCTATAGGGTCTATGCACCTATTCTGTATCAATATGGATTTCAATTCTCAAGAGACTCCTCGCTTATCCAAGACAGCATTCAGAATATTTTTATTTACCTAAGGAGCAAAAGAGGCGAACTCAGCGAAGTGGCTAATATTAAGGGCTACCTATATCGATCCATTCAGCGAGAGATTATCAAAAATCTAAAAGCTTCAACCAAAAGAGAACAGATCAATTCGGACGCTTTGGAGAATTCCTTTCAGATTGAGATCTCCCCAGAGACCTCCTTTATTCAAAGCGAGACAAATTCACTGCGAAGAACCAAGCTTCAAAACGGCATTGATCAGTTGACCTGCAAACAGCGAAAAGCACTTCTTCTCTTTTATCAGGAAGAATTAAGCTACAACGAAATAGCGCAAATCATGGATTTCAAAGAAGTGAAAACCGCTAGAAAGTTGATTTATAGAGCAATCACCAGTTTAAAAGAGTTTATCAAACCAGCTAGGTAACCACATGTTTCAAGATAAAGATCCTATAAAATTTAAAGATTACCAGCTTGAAGATTTCCTCACAGATGAATTCTTCATTCAGTGGGTCAAAAATCCGAATGAGAATACGACTCATTTCTGGGAAAAATGGATTGATGCTAACGCTCATAAAAAAGAAGTAGTGATGCAGGCAGCTACGTTCATCAGGTCGATTGACTATCAGGAAAAACACCTGATGAAGAATGAAATCTATTTGGAAGTTTTTGAAAAGATAATCAGAGGCGATCTCAAGCAGGTTGCTCAAAAAAAAAATCCGTTAATTCTATTTAGTTGGAATTCTATTTTCTCGCTTCGAAATATCGCGGCAATTTTCATTCTGACATTTTGTGGTTGGATTTTTTACACTGTGGCATTCGAAAAACCGATTGCAAAAGAAGACCCTATCCAATGGATCACCAAGATCAATACTGCCGGGATTAAAACGGTTTTGACGCTTGAGGACGGGAGCAGAATTCACCTAAACTCCAGCTCGAAAATCACTTATCCAAATCGATTTTCCGATTCCATTCGATCTGTTGTATTGGAAGGGGAGGCATTCTTTGATGTTGCAGAAGAATCAAGGCCATTCATAGTGGACTTGGGAAAGGCTCAAATTGAAGTACTGGGCACCTCCTTCAACGCCAGTAAATCATCTGAAGAAAAACTAGAGGTGGCTTTAATCTCCGGAAAAGTAAAGGTCAACGATCACAAGGGAAATCAAGTGATGCTCCTGCCTTCGGAAATGTTGACCATAGCCGAAGACGGAGAATTCCAAAAGTCCAAATTTGATTCGTTGGAAATAACCGGCTGGAAAGATAAAAATCTGGTTTTCAAAAACGCGGACTTTCCTACTGTGAAAAGTAAAATAGAGAACTGGTTTGATGTGGAGGTGAAGCTCTCAGGGAGATTGAGAAAAAATTGGGCCTACACGGGCAATTTTCACGACGAAACCCTCATCAATGTACTCGAAGGAATCAAACACACCTCTGAAATCAAATACCGAATAAACGGTAAAAAAGTAGAACTATACAATTAACCCAAAACTAAGAAACATGGAAAAGCCAAATACCTCTTAAAGAAACAGCCAATTCGAGTAGAATTGGCTGCCCTCAAAAATGCCTGTAGTAGCGCCAACCATTCCAGGCAAAAGTCCAAGTTTTTCTTATACTTAAACCTTAACAATATTATGAAAAAAAACATACTAAGACAACTAATTATGATGTCAAAAAAGGTATTTTATGTGTTCGTTTTTCAGTTGATTTTTTGTACTGTTTTGTTAGCAAACTCAGGCAATGCCCAGCGAAAAAATATCGAACAGATTCGAGTTGATTTGAGCGAGGAAAATTCCTCCTTGCTATCAATTTTCAATAAAATCGAACGGCAATCGGGTTTTGAGTTTACTTACAATTCAAGTAAAGTAAATCTCAATCAAAGAGTATCTGTCTTTTCAGACAAGCAAAGCGTCTACAAAGTACTTCAAGATGTCTCGCAAAGTACTGGTTTGCGATTTATCCAAGTCAATGACAATATCCATGTGAAGGAGCGATTGACTCCTGCTGAGGCAGATGTGAGTATCGCAATCAAAGAGCGGGTTTCGGTTGCTGGAATAGTGAACGATTCTAATGGAGAACCGCTACCTGGCGTAACTATCATTGTCAAAGGAAGTACGGAGGGAACAGTAACTGACCTAGATGGAAAATATCAAATCAATGCCGAGACTACCGATGTGTTGATTTTCTCCTTTATAGGCTTTACTAGCCAAGAGATATTAGTGGGGAATCAAACGACTATAGATATCATCTTGAATGAGGATGCAACCAATCTCGAGGAAATCATTGTGATCGGCTATGGTGAGAAAAGTAGAAAGCTAATGACCGAGTCTATCGGAACTGTCAGTTCGGCTGAGATCAACAAATTGCCAATTGCCTCGGCAGATCAAGCTTTGCAGGGTCGTATTGCTGGGGTGCAAGTGACTTCCGTAGACGGTACGCCTGGATCTCCGGTTTCGGTAAGAGTGCGAGGAGTGGGTACGGTGGGTAATACGCAGCCTTTGTTCGTAGTTGATGGTGTGCCTGTAGGAAATAATTCAAGCGGAATAACCAATCCATTGTCCACAATCAATCCAGCCGATATTGAAAGTATTTCTGTTTTGAAAGATGCTTCTGCATCAGCGGTATATGGAGTAAGAGCTGCAAACGGAGTAGTTTTGATTACCACCAAAAGAGGAAAGAAGGGTAAACCAACAGTCAATTTGGATTCCTACTATGGTGTTCAAAATATTACTCGTATTCCAGAATACATGAATACGAATCAATGGTTGGGGCTAACTCAAGATGCCTATAATGCTGGAAACGCCCAGAATGGTTTGGTTCCCACAGATGCGGCTTATCAGGTATTGCATCCGGATCTACGCGAAGGAAGCCCGATTAGAAATAGGAATAATCAGCTCCAATGGAGGGATCAGGCACTCAATCTGAATGCTCCGATTCAGAATCACAATGTAAGTGTATCGGGCGGTGGAGATAATTTTAATTATTTTGTGTCAGGTGGATTCTTCGGACAAGAGGCTACCGTTCAAAAGTATGATTTGAAACGCTATAATTTCCGAGCCAACTCAGACTTTAGAGTAAACAAAAGGCTGAAACTTGGACAAACATTCACGGTTTCGCATCAAGAGATACTCCGGGGTGTCAATGGTGGTGGAGATGGATTTTTGCTGCAAAGCGCACTTACTGCACCACCTTTCTTTAATGTTTTCGAAGATCCGTCAGATCCTATCCCCAACAATCGATATGGGTACGACGGGAATAATGACCTTGGAGGACTAACGATCGCAAATCAAGTAGGAATAAATCAAATCGTAGACAATAATGACCGCCTCACAAGAATGTTGGGAAGTGTTTACGCTGAGTTGGAGATCTTTAAAGGCTTGACTTACAGATCTGTTTTCTCCATGGACTTTACTACCAACAGAGACGATCAATGGAGACCTGAATACCTGGTTGGCGAAATGGGACTGAACAGACCAGGAAATGAATTTAACGATACTCGTGGAGAAGGATATACGCAAGTATTTACCAATACCTTGAATTACTTCAAAGAATTCGGAAAGCATTCTATCGACGTGCTTGCAGGGATGGAGTATCAAAAAAACAGATCTACCACGCTTTCAGTCAGAGGAAGTGACTTTATAAGCAGCTCGAGAGATTTCTTCCAAGTGGTGAATAATGGGCGAGGAGACCCAAACTTAGGAGGTGGTGCAGGTCAATTTGCTTTTCTAGGTTACTTGGGGCGAGTTTCCTATAACTTTGATGATAAGTACTTGCTTACAGGTACGATCAGAAGAGATGGAACCAGTACGTTTTCACCAGAAGATAATCGCCGATGGGGTACTTTTCCATCATTCTCAGGAGCCTATAGAATCAGTCAGGAGGAATTTTTCCCTAGATCAGGAATTATTTCAGAGATGAAAATTAGGGGAAGCTGGGGTCAACTTGGTAACTCAAACACGGCGGCTTATCCACATATATTCAGAGTGTCAACCACTCCTGATTATGGAAGCGGAAATACCACTATCCAAGCACCTGTTCCTATCAATTTTGTCAATAGAAATGTAAGATGGGAAACAGTCGAGACGATCGATTTTGGCGTTGACTTAGGTCTCTTTAATAACAAGGTAGATCTCTTGGTTACTTATTACAATAGGACTACCAAGGACTTCCTGTATTCTCTACCGTTGCCCAATTCCACAGGTTTTGGAAGCACACCGGTGAATCTGGGTAGAGTGAGTAACAAGGGAATCGAGATAGAGCTAGGCTACAGTAAGACGTTTTCCAATGGAATCCAACTTTCATTAAACGGTAATTTCACCACAGTTCAAAATCGACTGGAAGAGCTAGCGCCTGGAATCGAGGAGTTCACATCAGATGCCAACTACCGTACTGCTGTAGGCCAACCAATTGGTTATTTCTTTGGATATAAAACTGACGGTATTTATCAGACCCAAGCCGAAATTGACGCCATCTTCACAGGCGGTTTTGTAGATCGAAATTCGCCTCAAAACCCCAGACCGGGAGATGTTAAATTTCTTGACATTAATGGCCCGGGTGCTGATGGTCAGCAGTTTTCGGGTGAGCCAGATGGAGTCATCGATTTTAATGATAGAACCTATCTCGGGAAAACAATTCCATCTTACTTCTATGGATTGAATATCGGGTTGAATTACAAAGCATTCGATTTGTCAATGCTATGGCAGGGAGTAGGAGATGTACAAATATTCAACCAGGTAAGACAGGATAACCTGAATCTGGAAGGCGGCGGAAGAAATATGCTAGCCGAAGGCTTGAATAGATGGACTGGTCCGGGTACTAGCAATGACGTTCCCAGAGCTATAAACGGTGACCCAAATCAGAACTTCAGATTTTCTGACAAGTTTGTCGAGGATGCAGGTTTTGTCCGATTACGAAATATTCAGATAGGCTATACAGTTCCCAAAAGTGTACTTAGCAAGTTAGAGGGTTTCTCCAGTGGAAGAATTTACCTGGCAGCGTCCAACTTATTGACTATTACAAACTATTCGGGTATGGATCCTGAGGTGCTGACGTTTGGCTCCAACTCCAACCAAATAGGTGCCGGCACTGATAGAGGAAATATGCCACAGCCTCGCATCTTTCAAATGGGAATCCAACTTCAATTTTAAAACTCAAAATCTAAACGCATGAAAACTAAAATATTATCAATTTTGCTGATTCTGAGTTTTGGAATTGGCTTTGGATGTGAAGATAAATTGGATCTGCCTCCTTTAGGTGAACTAAATTCAGAAACTTTCTATAAAACTGTCGAAGATTTTGAAGCGGCATCATTAGGACCATACAGTACTCTTCTCAATTTCTATTTCGATCAAAATGGACAAGGGCACTACAATGGAATAGAATATCCCTCTGACGATACACGTCATGGAGGACAAGGTGTGAATAACAACAATGACTTTATCTGGCTTCCAAATAATGGAGACTTTGCATGGTTATATTCTCAGAGTTATAAAGGAATCATGAGAGCTAATGTGATTCTGAACGAAGTGCCAAATGCTGATATGGTTGATCTGGAAAAGGCAAGATTTGAGGCTGAGGCAAAGTTTATCAGAGCTTACTTTTATTTTTTACTTGCAAATAATTGGGGAAATCCACCATTGATTGCTGAATTGACCACCACACTGGAAGATGCCCAAGTGGGAAATAGTCAGCCTGGTGAAGTTCTAAATCTGGTAGAGGCTGATTTGATTTTTGCAAAAGCGAATCTTCCTCGGTCTTGGACCGGCACTGATGTGGGTAGAGCGACTGCCGGTGCGGCACAGGCACTCTTGGGTAAAGTCTATTTGTACAGAGAGAAATACACCCAAGCAGCGGTAGAATTAAATGCCGTGATAGCAAGTGGTACCTATACTCTTCTGGATAATTTTGGAGATAATTTCAGGGAGTCACTGGAAAATAATCGCGAGTCTCTTTTTGAGATTCAATTTACCCGTGGTGACTTCAACACCTGGCTACCTGCTGATTTTGGATTGGAAGGAAATCAAAATGTAGGCCACGCCGGTACAGGTAGAGCAATTGTATTTAGAGCAGCTTGCTTCTTGGGTATTTGCGCTCCAGGCGCCAATGGACAAGGATATGGTAGAATGCATGCGACAAAGAGTTTGCAAAAAGAGTTCGAAAAGGGTGATCCGCGAATTATATCGACCATTTACCGTCAAGGTGATCCGTATTTTGGAAGCAAATTTGATTCACTTTGGTCCATCACCGGCTCCACTCCGTCTAAGTATTTATTGGATTACATTTCTTATGGTCAACCCAATGCAGGCTCGAACAATGAGCGCGTGATCCGACTGGCAGATGTATATCTTATGGCAGCAGAAGCTGAGCTATTAGGTAATAATAATCTAACTAAAGCAGCAGAATATGTGAACATAGTCCGAAAGCGCGCCGATCCTACAGGAGCTATATTGGCGCCAAGATCAGCGGCAATATCTCCAGATGCGATGTTGAAGTTCATTATGCATGAGCGTAGGGTGGAATTGGCGTTTGAGGGACATCGCTACGCAGATTTGGTCAGATGGCACACTGCAGGTATCATAGATATTCCAAAAGATATCGACTTCGGAAATCCAGGAAATCAAAACTGGAATGAGACCTACTTGCTCAAACCATATCCTCAGCGAGAGATTGATCTGGTACAGATCCTGTCTCAGAACCCAGGCTATTGATTTGAAAATAAGTTGGAGAGGTAGGAGAAATCCTACCTCTTTATTAGTATAGGCAAAATGTAAATCGTCTCTGTGAAAAAAACGCTACTTGCTTTTAGTTTTATTTCGATTCTGATTAGTTGTAATGATTCTAATAGAGATGTGTTTCGAAAGATTTCCCCTGAAGTCTCAGGGATTCATTTTTCTAATGATTTAGTTATATCTGATTCGTTCAATGCAATCGAATTTGAATATGTCTACAATGGCGCCGGACTGGGAGTTGCAGATTTTGACCAAGATGGGTGGATGGATATTTTTTTTGCCGGGAACCAAGTTTCAAACCAACTTTATCACAATGTAAAAGGCGAAAAATTTATAGATATCTCTGATGCCGCAGGATTGGGTGGCAACTCTGACTGGTGTACTGGAGTCAGTATTGTAGATATCAATCAAGACGGATTTCCGGACATTTATGTCAGCGTAGCGGGATTTGAAAATACGGAGATGCGCAATTTATTGTACATAAATCAGGGTGATCTAACTTTCACCGAAGAGGCAGCTAGCTATGGCATAGATGACGCAGGATATGGTACGCAGGCAGTATTTTTTGATTATGATAAAGACGGCGATCTAGATCTGTATGTATTAAACAACGCGCTGGAATCTTTCGACAGAGGAGCTATCAAGCCAAAAATCTCTGATGGATCAGCTGCAAGTAATGATCGACTGTATAGAAATGACGGTGCAAAAAGATTTACCGATGTGACCTTATCAGCCGGAATCTTGAAAGAAGGTTGGGGATTGGGCGTTTCCGTTTCAGATTTAAATGGGGACGATTGGCCGGATATCTATGTGTCAAATGATTTTCTGTCAAACGACCTGCTCTACATCAATCAACAAGACGGAACCTTCCTAGATGAGATCACCGATCGACTTTCCCATCAAAGCTTGAATGGTATGGGCAATGATGTGGCAGACTATAATAATGATGGATGGCCTGATATCGTGGTGTTGGATATGCTTCCTTCGGATAATTTTCGTGAAAAAATGATGTTGCTGCCTACCAGTTATAATCAGTTTAAAATGATCCTTGAGAAATCCTACCAACCTCAGTATGTGCGAAACACTCTTCAGCTAAATCAGGGAGGAAAATTTAGTGAAATTGGACAATTGGCAGGAATCGCAAGAACAGATTGGAGCTGGGCAAGCTTGTTTGCAGATTTTGATTTGGATGGACAGAAGGATCTTTTTATCACTAATGGCTATCGCAAGGATGTGACCAATCTGGACTACATAGTCTATTCCAATAATACCTCAGCATTTGGTACGCCTGAGACAAATCGGGAGGAGATTCTCAAGGAAATGAATCTTCTGGAAGGCGTGAAGCTCCACAACTGGATTTTTCAAAATCAAGGAGATTTGACATTCAAAGATCAAAGCTTGAACTGGGGAATGGAAGAAGAAACATTCTCCAATGGCGCGGTCTATGTCGATTATGACAATGATGGCGACTTGGATCTGATTGTAAACAATATTGATCAAAAGGCCTCAATCCACGAGAATCGAACACTAGAATCGAGGTCTGCCAATGTAAACTATATAACCATTACTCTTAAGGGATCGAAAGGTAACATTGATGCAATAGGAGCAAAAGTCTGGCTGGAAACTCAGAGTGGCTTCCAGTTTCTGGAAAAATATCCCGTTCGTGGGTATAAATCATCGGTGGATCCCAGATTGAATTTTGGATGGAAAATAGAGGATCATTTTATCGGTCTACGGGTGAAGTGGCCTGACGGCAAAATCCAGTCCATAACCGATTTGCAATATAACAAGATCGTTGAAATTGAGTATGCGCCCAACCAAACTGAATTACCTGAGCATTTAACGGTTAGTTCCAAAAAGATTTTCATCGAGACTGAAGTTAAAAATTTGAAATACAATAATTTAGAGTCAGATTTCAATGATTTTCAATTCCAGGTACCCTTGCCAAGAAAGTATTCCTCAGAAGGCCCAGTGTCAGAAGTTGGAGACTTGGATGGTGATGGCTTGGATGATCTAATCGTGGGAGGTAGCGCGGGCGAATCCACTTCTATCTTCTTTCAAAATGCGGATGATTCATTTACAAGATTGAGCCTAGAGGAGACTATTCCTTTCCATGATTCCGGAATAGCAATTTTAGATGCAGATCAAGATGGAAATATGGACTTGGTCCTACTTTCAGGAGGCAATCGGTTTAGGGTGGGAGACGAGCATTATGAAACACGGCTCTACCTAGGCAAAGGGGACCGCAAGTTTGAGCGGGATGTATCAGCGATTCCTCAATCGCCAAATAACTCGGCAGTAATCAAAGCTAATGATATAGATCGAGATGGTGATCTGGATTTAGTGATTGGCGGAAGTATTCTGCCAGGCCAATTTCCGGTGAGCTCTGATAGTTATGTACTTATCAACCAGTCTGGGAAGTTTTCCAGAGTCGACTTTCAATTGGATCAGGGACTTGGCAAAATTGGCATTGTGGGAGATATTGAACTGGTAGATTTGGATCAGGATGGATTTGATGATTTGATCCTAGCTGAGGAATGGGGAAAGGTAAGAATATTTCAAAACCGAAATGGACAGTTTTTTGAACGTGGAATGGATCTTTCTAACAGACTGGGTGGAGGTTGGTGGAGGAGCGTTACCACAGCTGACTTCGATCAAGATGGGGATATAGATTTGATTTTGGGAAATCTAGGAGATAACCAATTGGATCAGCCTAGTTCAGAAAGACCTGTTCGTTTGTACTATGGTGATTTTGATCTCAATGGCACACGAGATCAGGTTTTGACCTATTTTAATGCTGAAAATGAGGTAGTCAAGTATCCAAGAGATTTACTGATCGCCCAGATTCCGGCAATCAAAAAAAGGTTTCCTGATTATAACAGCTATGCAATCGCAGATCTCAAGCGTACGTTTCGAGCCGATGAGCTGGCACTTGCCCGTAAGTATGAGGTGACCAACTCTTCCTCGTATTATCTGGAAAATTTAGGCGGCTTCAACTTTGAGCTTAATAAATTACCTATCGAGTCGCAGTTTTCTCCGCTATTGGATGCACAGGTGTTGGATGTTAATTCCGATGGATTTGAAGACTTAATCTTTGTCGGCAATGACTACGGCATGGAGATGCAAGCTGGGCAGCAGGATGCCTCACTAGGTGGAGTGCTGTTGTTTAATCCGGAAACGGGATTCCAATCTATCTCAGCAGGTAAAAGTGGGTTTCTGGTAAAAGGTAATATTAAAGCTATAGAAAAAATCCAGTTGGCAAGCGGGAAATTGTTGCTTTTGGTCTTTCAAAATGGAGGCGAGTCCAAAGCTTTTCGATTTAAGTTGGAAACCGATTCTGTTCACTAAGGCCGTTTATTTCAGAGTTAGGAATATTGCTTTTAAAACTAAATCATGAGCAGTAGATTGTTTCCATGTGCTTGAATGGTGGTTGATGAATGAATTAGGCATAGAGATATTCAACCTTCCAAATGGATTGATTTCGTAGAAATAATAACTCCAGATTTTTCTTTAACCAGCGTTTAATCAGCAAAACCGATTGATTCTCTTTGAGAAAGATGAACCATTCTTGTCAAGGACAAGAATGAGTTTCCCACTGTTTAGAAATAACAAAATACGTTGCAGCAGTACCGATTCAAGTTTTCCATTGAAATACTTTTAAGCGCAAATCCAAGTTCTATTTTCATTTCTTTCCTACCCGTTCTGGAATTGCCGTTGCTCGTAGCTCAATAAATTTATTGGGGCCATTGGCTGATTTGGTCAGTTCAAATGCATCATATAGCTCTCCGATGGCGGTGTAGGACTCAAATATTAATTGATTGCCCTCTATAGTGATGACTTGGAAAAGTTGTGTGTTGTCGCCGCTTCGGTCTTTTTGAGCGCCAAGTTCGTCCCAGGTTCCCCCTACATCATACATTTTGCCACCGCTCACCGAGACTACGTAAACGGTCCCGGTTTGATCTCGGAGATTGACTCCTTCCAGGAGATTTTCTCCAGGTGATACCCGGCCGCGGGCATAGCTGTGATCATGACCTTGCAGTACCAAGTCCACTTTGTATTTATCAAAGATCGGTTTCCAAACTTGTCTTAACTGTGGATTGTCTCGACCTGACGAAGCCGAATACATTGGGTGATGGTAGGTGATGATGATCCACTTTTTATCGGTCTTGGCAAGGAGTTGATCCAGCCATTCGGCTTGTAGCTCATGCTCCCGATTACTGTTGAGCGAAATAATCCGCGCATCCTGATAGTCTATGTAATAGGCTGTCTCTTCCAGTCCTTTTGGCCCATTTTCGGGAAGAGTAAATTGAGGTTGCCACTGTGCGGAGAGCGAACTTTTCTTTGCTGTGGCATCCTCTTCAGAGAGCGGACGGTATTCGTGATTGCCAGGGGTGGGCATGGAAGGGATCATGCTGTGGATAAATCCACCTGCGGTAAACCATTCGTGCCATTCCTGCTCCCGATGGGCATTATTGACCAAGTCTCCGGCATGGATGAAAAACTTCGCATCTGGGGCTGTTTTAAAACCTTCACGAACCAATCTTGCCCAAAGTTCCAAGATGTAGTTTTGGGCATCGCCTACATATAGAAAAGAAAATTTCTCATTTGGGTCCTCAGAGGCTGTGGTAAATTGAAACCACTCACTCCATCGCTCTCCATCGCCAACTCGATACCCATACACGGTAGATGGCTTTAGCTCTTTGATGGATGCCGAGTGATAGTGAGCTTTTAAGTCGGCAGTTTTGATCAAAGTACCATCGAAAAGCTCGGTTTCGGCAGTTATTGTTTTTCCGTTTTGCCAAAACTTGGGATCGCCGGTTGCGACTGAGATTTCTACTAATCCAGTGGTGATTTCAGTATCCGTTCGCCAAGTGATTCCCACTTCAGAACTTGGATTTGCCCCCACATTCAAAATAATTCGGTCCGGATATACGGAAGGTTTGCTCCAATCAAAATCGAATTTTGGTTCTTTGTAGGGTTTGATTTGCTGCGCAAAACCCGAATTGCTGATGACTGAGGTAGCGAGTATGAAAAAGATAAGATTACGGAGGCACATTGGACAGTAGATTTGTATTCAGTTTTCAAAGTAGGATATATCCGCGGCTTTCTCAAGGGGAATTCTTATAAAACTGGTATTTATCGACAAGCTAACAATTTGGTAATCATTTGGTCAAAGGAGAGCTCGTTATTTCCGGTTCACGTCTTCGGACTTCAATCTTTAAAACTGAATTTATCCTAATAATTCAAGTTTAAATTTCTAACACTTTTATCTCGATTTATCATAAAGCCACAACTCCAAACTTCTTATTCTGTATATCCGCAATTGCACCAGTAAAAGGCTAAAAGCGACTTAATATACGGTAAACACTAGCATTTCCGGTACATCGGTCATCGGTCTTTCTTGCCTACCGGCAGGCAGACAGGCAGCCAGATAATTAAAGAAAAAGAGGTTACTGGCATCATTGCGGATACCCATAATTCTTACGTATACCGATGAAGCAAGCAGTTCTAAGGTCAGTTGGGTATTAAGAATCAAGACTGATCATTACTGGTTTTTCTTCGAAGCAAATTATAAACTCTGTTCCTTTTCCGAGTTCGCTGGTGACTTTGATGTTTGCACCGATACTTTGCGCAAAATCACGCGAAAGCATAAATCCAATTCCGGTTCCACTTTCTCCCTCTGTGCCCTCGGTCGAATATTGATTTGCACCGTAGAGGTGCTCAATTTGTGCTTGAGTCATTCCTATTCCATTGTCTTGGATCATAAGACAGTCATCTGTGCCGGATAGTCGGATTGCCCCACCTTTTGGAGTGAATTTGATGGCATTTTTGAGGATATTCCTTACGATGAAATTCAATCGATCTCTATCTGTGTCCCATACAATATCTTCAGTCATCTTATTTTCCAAAAGCAGATTTTTTGCATTAGCCTCAAACTGGAAAAGGGCGAAATTTTCTTCGACTAATTTCTTCAAGCTAAACGAATCAATGTTCAATTGATCAGACCCAATTTGTACTCTTGCCCAGCTCAAAAGATTGTGAAGCATGGTATAGGCGTTGAGCGCTTCTTTGTTGATAAGCATGACTATTTTATCCATCTCTTGTTTGGACAAGTCACCCTCCGACCAAAGAGACATGGAGCTTTGCAGCGCATTGAATGGGGATCGGAGATCATGTGAAATAATGGAAAAGAGTTTGTCACGAAACTTGTTAGCCTTCTTCAAATTAATATTTTGTTCTTTCAAAGTCTCGCTTTGGGTTTGAATTTTCGATTTTTGTTCTTCCAGTTTCAGGTGAGAGTCTGAGATCTTTTGGTTGGCAGTTTGCAGCTTGTTATTAGTTTTGCGAAGTGCTATGACAAATAGTAAAAGAATCACAGCTATTACGGCCAAAACAATTGCTATTTCATTTCGTCGTTGGATAGAAAGTTCGGCAAGCTGTTGTTCTTGAAGCAGTTTTTCGTTTTCTATTTCTTTTTTCTCAGTTTCAAATTGTATAAATAATTCATCCCTGATTTTTTGTCTTGCTTCATTGAAAAGTGAGTCAGAATTGGCTACATGAATCTCCAGAAATTCAAAAGCCTGCTGATAATTGTTCATCTCTTTTGCCAGCAGGCTGATATCTTTTGTTATTGTTTTGATCTGATACGCAGACTTAATTTTCAGAGCCATAGGATAGGCTTCTTTAGCGTATTTCATTGCGTCTTGATAGTTCTTTCGGTTTTTATTGAGTAGTGACAAACTCATTAAAAGAGAAATTCTTGATTCGACATCTTGCTGCTTATCGCTGATAGCAAGTGCTTTTAAAAGCAGGGCTTCTCCTTTTTCGGTTTTCCCTGTTTCTATAAATAAATCTCCCAGTACGGTATACGTATTTATGATGGTGGCTAAATCGCCAAGCTTTTCTTTGATAATTCGTGACTTTTCCAAATAGTCAAATGCTTCTTTCAAATCCGTTTGGCCCTTGTCCTTTCGCCACTTATCTAGGTAAAAGTTTCCGAGATTATTGAAGAGAAGACTCATACCTCGCTCGTGGTTGATAATCTCAGCGACATTGAGGGCAGTTTTATAGCTAGCAGCAGCTTTAGCACTCTCTTCATTACGGTAGTAGATATTCCCGATATTTAGGTAAGACTCCATGATCCCGATCGAGTCAGGAAGGGCCTCTCGGATTTTAAGTGCTTGGAAGTGGTTTTGGAGTGATTTCTCAAAGTCTGACTTAATCAATAGCGACACGCCCGCAATATTGAGTGCATTGGCCCGAAGCCGAGGATGTTTGCTATTGGATGTGATACTAAGCACTTGGTCAGTGTAGTATAGTGCAGAGTCCTGATCAAATGCATAATAATACTTTGCCAGTTCGAGCATAGTAGATGCCCTGAGCGAATCAACTTTTAAAATTGTCAGTTGAGATTTCAAACTATCTGGCCGTGATTTGGAGCTGTTTTGAAAAGGATTGATCAGCCAAACCAAAAGCAAAAGAAGATTCATAATTGGATGTGGTGCAGATTTTTTTGCGTAAAAGCTGGATTCGTTTGACTAATATGGGTAAATGAATCCGAATTTTGAATAGGCTTTTTATAAAAGTGGCTTCCCTAATCTGATTACGATATCTGAAAATGAATTTTTGAGTAGTCTAGATGCGACAGTAGGGTTTTTTAAACCAAGATATCAGGAGTTTAAATAATGGTTATTGAGTTTTGTAGCAAAGTGAGAGTCACGACTTTTTAAGTGCTATTTATCGAATATTATTTAAATCTTTTTGGGATGACCGAAACTAAGTCGGTTGGACCAAAAAAAGGAAGAAACAACAATGAGGAGATTCAAGACATATTCAAAAGTTAAATTCAATTTTAAAAAAAATGGTTCTACCACGAATTTAATGGAAGCGGAGCAATAAGATGATAGTTGTTTTCTGAAAAGATCATTTTAAGAGATCTTTATCAATTGTCTAGCTGATTACTAAAAACTTTTTATTAATGGTCTTGGCAAATATTAGCTATATGTACCACTAATATAGGGTTAGAACCAAAAAAATGACTTTAAACTAAAAAAGATTGAATCTACCTCTCTTTTTTTCAAAGAGGAGATAGAATTCAATCGAAGGTTTCTGAAGAATTTCAGTTCAGTGGAGAACACCGAATTTTAAGGAATCAACCTCTTTTCAACCAGGATTTCCCTTTGTTTTTAGAATAAAAAGAGCCATTGTCGGTGGCAGCAAGGAGTTCTTTTCCTCCATCTTCCAAGTTGTTGAAACTACCCGGTCCTGCTGGATTACCCATATATCTAAGCTTCCAAGTCTCACCTGCGTCGTCTGAACATTCAATTTTAAGCGTGTTGGTAGGGCAGATTCGTATCAGTTCTTTTCCCTTCTTTAGTACTTCTGGCATTTATTAATTTTTTAATCAACATGAATATGATAAAATCTATCAAAAAACAAACTACAATTTGTCTTTTTTATTTGGGAAAGCCCATAAAAATTTAGACAGAAGGTAGTAAGTCGGTGTTTTTTCAATATTTCCAACAATTAAAAGCAAAATATGGGAAATTTGGTTCGCTTTTAGGCATTTTATTTATGATCTATTTTATTCTATAGATCTCTTCAATGGGAAGTTTCAAAAGAGATGAACTTAACTTGCACATCCATTAGCAACTGAGGAGATTCAGATTCGACGCTGTTTGTTTTGAACTTGATTTTAAGCCAAGGATTTCTGGAGCTTATTTTGAATGTGTTAATCCCTCCAAAGCCCTTTTTTTTGATCCCTAGCTCTTTTCTGGAGCTTGATAAATTGATTTTGATACTTGACGTTCGGTGGATAAGTAGCCACTTGAGCATAACCTTCCTGAAGTAGCAGAGCATTGAAAAACGTCCCATTTTCCAGATAGACGTAGGCCAGTGTGCGCTTGTAGCGATCGCTGCGCTGCACGTCATATTCCAACCTGACCCGCTTGCCGGTGAGCGTATTCTTCGCAAAAGCCGTAGCTTCCTTACCAAAATACTGAATCTTAGTTCGTCCGGTATTTCTGGATTCGGGTGTATTGACTCCGATCAGACGGATTTTTTCTTCTTCACCTCGACTGTTGATTACCCAGAAGGTATCCCCATCGACCACTTTGGAGACCGCTAAAAGAGCAGTTTTCTGTTGAGCCTGTGCCTGAAAAAAAGGAGAGAAAAGACAAAGAAAAAGAAAGAATCGAATCGCTGAGTACACGGAGGAATGGATTGGTGAAATATTTGCTCGGCCGCTAAAGTATGACTAACTGGGATAGGGTGCCAAATGGGAATGGTTTTTTGACAAAAATTGGCAGAGGATATTTTGAGTAGGTTGAGGTATACTTTACATCATAAAATCAAAACACTTCAGAATTCGACTTCGCTGATTTCGATAGCGTGGATCTCCCATGAAAAACTGATAGCGGATGGAAATCTCATGAGCACCATTGGTCTGGGTGCTGATATTGGATATCATGAAATCGTAACTGTAACCGATCACCATTCCTGTATCCAGTTTTAAGCCAACCATCAGGATAATCGAATCTTGATTAGGCATGTCCCGGAGGCCGGGAATTCCTCGATAACTAACTCCCGTAATCAAGGACCGGTAAAGCAATTGGGATCCAATATCAATTTGTTGAAATGGCCCCTGTTTTTTGTAATTAGCCATGATCGATGCCATGTTGTCGTACTTTGAGCCAAAATATTGATTGGCACCTAAGGGGAAATTCCAGCCTCCATGTACGCTCCATTTAATCGGCAGATAGTTGAATTCATCATCAGGATAAAAACTCAAGTTTGGTTCATTGATGTGGTGAAATGCGGACCCTAGCCAGAAATTTTCATTTGTTAAAAGTGCTCCGAATGAGAGGTCAAAATAAGAGTAGGGATCAAAATCAGGAATACGATCAATTGATGTCGCATTGATTGATCGCGTGAAAAGATCGACTTGGTCACCAAACACCAAATTGTCCAAATCAGCACTCCGCCTTACGATGGAAGCTTGTGTTCCCATGCGGAAATTCCAATTTTCTGCAAGTTGAAGGTTGTACGAATAGAAAAAAGAAACATCTGAAGTGTTTACATTCATATTAGTCTCCTGAAAACTATTGACAGCTACTCCAATTCCACTTCGAAGATCCATACTATAGTGATCAAAATAAGCCGAATATGAATTGAAATCGTGGTCCAACCCTGGCCATTGTTTTCTATAATTGACACCCACCCGTGATAGTTCGGTACTTCCGGTCAATGCAGGATTTAGATACAAAGGAGCGGCATAAAATTGAGAATAATGAAAATCTTGGCTGAAAGCATTTCCAACTAAAATTATCCAAATCGGTATAAAAATTAGTTTTTTCATTTCAATAGTAAGAATAGATCTGTTTTAGTTTGAGTTCTACCATCGAAAGTTTTGAACTTCAGTTTGTACACATAATTTCCAGGCGTGCCGTACCCTCCATTTATTGTTCCATCCCAGCCTTTGGCATCTAGATCATCAGTATAATAGATGGTTTCTCCCCACTTATTTAAAACCCAAAATTGCAGCGAAGCAATATTGATGAATCTAGGGAATATAAAGTCGTTGGTTCCATCGCTATTGGGAGTGAAGACATTTGGCATAACCAAATAGTAATCGAAGACTTTGACCTCTTTTTTCACTAAAGCAGAACAGCCGAAAATGTCTGTGATTGTGAGCGAAATCTCATAGTTGCCCTCCGCTGAATAGGTGTGTTTTGGATTTTCTTCAAAGCTTGTTGTACCATCTCCAAATTCCCAGAAATAGGAAGTGATTTGTCCGAAGGATTTATTGAGAAACTGAATCTCAAAATTGACCAAATAGGACTTATACTGCTCAAATGCAGCAGATTCGATAGCGGCTTCAGGAATCAGTTCAAGATTTTTTACCTCAAATGATTCGATTATTTGACAGCCCATCCCATCTGTGACAGTGACCTGATACAAGCCGGGATTAGCTGTGGTCATTGTTTTGCCATCAGTAGATATATTTCCCCCCGACCAGTTAATGGTGTATGGAGCTACTCCTCCCGATACAGTGATTCGAAATTGCTTGGAGATTTCTCTTGGCTCACATTGCACGTTGAAGGACCCGAATCCTGTGATTACAAGTGGAGGAGGTCTTTTTATGGTGAATGATCCACTAGTCAGGCAGCCCGATGCATCAGTGATTGTCACAGCATATTGGCCTGAAGATATATTGAGTAGGTTTTCAGACGTGCTGCCGTTACTCCATTTGATTGAATACGGTGGAGTCCCTCCTGAGATTCCAAGTCGAATCTCGCCGCTTTGTGGATTATCACAAGCTAGGGCATCAGTCAGCTTTGGCTCGATTACCAGCAAGGCTGGTTCGACAATGTTAAACTCACTTCGGATTTCGCAGTCTGTTTGATCTTTGATGGTAACACCATAGAAGCCCGCGGAGAGATTGAATAGATTTGCGAGCTGTTCTCCTCCATCCCATCGGATGGTCGTTTGTCCCACGCCACCAGATAGATTCAATTTGATTGAGCCGTCATTTTCACCAAAACAAGAAATCTGCCTGACGTCCGGCAAAATCTCGAATACCGGTGCGTCCTCTATGGTGATGGTTTGTGTACGGGAGCAGCCACTTTGATCCGACACAATCAGGGTATAATCTCCGGGGCCTAGATTATCGAATGAACTTTGATCAGCCCCAAAGGTCCAAGAGATTGTATAAGGTGGTGCTCCTCCCGCAACTTGAAGATCCAGCGAGCCATCGTTGGCATTGTAGCAAGTGATATCAGTTTTTGTGAAATTGATGACTAATGCTAGGGCTGGTTCAGTAAGTTCGATGTCGGAGATGGTCTCGGAGCAGCCGTTTGCATCGGTTATTTGTACCTCATAATTTCCGGCTGGAATATTTAAAATGTCCTTTTGATTCCTGTTGAAAATGGAGCCATTTCGCTTCCACTGATAAGCGTAGGGACCAACCCCTCCAACCACTTCAAGCTCTATTCTGCCGGATTCGTCTCCGGCACAGAGGATGCTTTGAGTAGCAGTTATGCTGGCGCTCAATAGAGGTGGCTCTGTTAGTTGAAAACTTCTTGTGGCAGCACATCCAAAATCATCCGAAACGCTCACTTCATAAGTCCCCGGAGCCAAGGCAGAAATTGCTTTTTGAGTTGATGTGAAACCATTTGGGCCAGTCCAGCTGTACTCAAAATCACCACCTCCACCATTTGGGTTGAGTTTGATAAATCCATCATTTGATCCGAAGCAGCTGATTCCAAAACCGTTGAAAGCAGAGATGTCTGGATTTAAAACCAACGTTGGATTGACAGTGATTTTATAAGTCTGTGGGATTCCTGCGCATCTACCTCCCGAAGCCGTACTGACGGTCACCCTATATTCCACCACAATAGGTTGATTGGTAGGATTTATTAAGGTTTGAGTAGGGATTTGATTTCCTGATCCTAAGGGCGTGCCTCCAGTCACCCCGTTATAAATTGCGGTCCAACTAAACGAGGCTCCGACCACTGGGGAGGTTAGATTCACAGCTTTAGAACTTCCGCCTGTACAAAGACTTTGATCTGGCTCCGATAAAATGATCGAAGGGGAAGGCTGAACAGTCACTTTCAGTTCAAATGGCTTGCCTGGACATAGTCCTAATGCAGGGTTGATCGTATAAATCACCTCCAATGGCGTATCGCTTGTATTTTGTAGTATTTGATTGATAGAAGATTGAGCAACAGTCACATTGGTAGCACCGACAATTCCGACTGGAGCATTGAATGTCCAAGTGAAAGTAGACCCAGTCACCAAGTTTTCTGGTCTAAAACTAAAAGGTTGTCCGCTGCAGGTTTCTATTATGTCATTTAGGTAGTCAGGCTCGGGGTTCACTGTAATGATGTGTTTGGCCGGGACTACATTGCAGCTTCCCAATGAGGAATTAGGAATAAGTGCAGTATATATTACCTCGATTGGCTTGCCGGTTTTATTGATTAACGTCTGAGCAGGAATGACATTGGTACCACTGCCTGTGATTCCTATGACGCCATTTGGGGCAGCAGTCCATGTAATGGACTCACCTGCGGGGGTGGATGAGAGTGTGACTGGCTGAGTGATTTCGCCAGAGCAAATCACTTGATTTGGAAGATCAAAAACTACAATTGGAGCGGGGTTTACTTTGATTTCAATTTGGTCGGTAGCCTTACACTGTGTATCTAGATCTGTAACTGTAAGAGTTAAAATTGTGGACTGATTGGGCGTAACGGTTGGTTTGGCCGTATTGCTTCCCACAATAGGGGTGCTTGGGCTACTAGTCCATTGATAGGAATACGTGCCCGATCCACTAGTAGCAGATCCTTCTAATACCCGTTCTTCCCCATTGCATATTTCCAGATCAACCCCGGCACTTGGGATTGGAGGTGAGGAGATGGTAAAAGATCTTTCCGAAACCGTAATTCCACAGCTGGAAATGACTTCCAGTATTATTTTTTTCACTCCAGGTGTGGAAAATGTAACTGGTCCTGGATCCAAACTCGTAGCACTTGCTGGCGTTCCACCTCCGAAAGTCCATTTGTAAGTGGGAGGTATAGAACCACAGGAATTTACGGTGGCCTTTGGCGTGATGGTTACGGGTCCGCAACTGTTGGGAATATCAGCAAACGTAATTGTTGGAGGAGCAGTGATGGTGACTTCCTGCACTTTTTGGTATGTGCCACAACTTGCCTGAATGGTAAGCATTACCGTATAGATTCCGGGATTTTTAAAGATGAAAGTCGGGCTTTCAGAATTTGTAGCGGAACCGCTTGCAAATGCCCAGTTTGAAGTCGTGCCGCAGCTTCCTTTTGTATAGCTTACCGACCAATTATTGACTACTCCCGCTACACCTATAGTATTTGAAGTATTGGTAGCCTTCAGGGTAGTTTCTCCGCAAGCTTCAATTTTGTCAAAAGAAAAAGTGGGAGCAGGAGTGGGAATGACTGTAACAGTTTTGATCTCGTCACGGATTCCACATCTGTTGCCAGTGATCAACTTGATTGTATAAGTTCCTGGCGTAGTGAATCGGGGTCTGATGATTTTGTTTCCGGAAATCCAGGAATTGGGAGAGGTTGGGTTAGGCCTAGATCCAAGTGATTCGGTAAGTGTCCATCCAGTGGTCGGGGAGATCTCCCAGACAGACTTGCCTTCATTACTGCAGGTGCCGTTATTGCTTACTTCTGTGGCGAAAATTGTAGTGTTTTCAACGATGACCTCACTCCCAGCACATACCGGGGCTGGGTCGATTTTAATAGTAGGCTTTGCGGGTTCGGAAACATAGATTGGAACTACAGATGCTTGTGATCTTGCACAAGGATTTTCTGCGACGATTTTTACTGAAAAAGAGTTGGGGAACCCATCTGCCTCAATTCCGCACGAAGGCTTAGTAAAAACATGAGAAACAGATGGCGGGGCGGGATGATTGAATTTTTGAGGTGTAGATCCATCTGAAAAGGTAACCGTATAGGTAGTTCCAAGTGGATTATTTGTTGTTCCTGTGATTGGGAAAGTAAGTGTTTCTCCTACGCAGACATTGGTATTACCAGGATTTCCAAGACCAACAGCTGGATTGGAACCAATGAATATTCCGTAGGTTTTGGATACTTTGCATCCATTTTCGGGGGTCACCATGTAGGTAAGAGTGTAAATGCCCACTGCGTACGTATGTTTTAGCGTATTCCAGGTAGCGCCTGAAAATCCGGGACTTCCATCTCCCCAATTGATCTCGTAAAGGGCGTTTTTTTCAGTGGAAGCTGGGGCATTGAAAAAAGTAAATTCTGAGCCTTTATTTTCACAAACAATAAAATACTTTAAGTCGCCAAAGTTTGTGATGGCTTGTTCACTGGTTACATTCAGTGAGGGGATTTCTTTTACCGTAACAACTTTTGTTTTTGTTGCAGTTTTCCCATCAGCGGCTTTTACAGTCAATTTGACCATGAAAGGTCTTGCGCCTCCTCCTACTGCCGAAGAAAAGCTATGAGTAGGATTCTGTACAGTTGATTTTTGCCCGTCACCAAAATCCCATTCATAGGTAAATGGCCCAGTTCCAGTCGTTTTATCGGTAAAGCTTATAGCCTGATTTGCGCAGGTATTATCCGGTACAAAGTCAAACTCAGGCACCGGGTCTGCCTTATTGAAAAGATTGCTCAGCGGACTAAACCTAGAATTAATAGAACTTAAGGTGGAACCTATTACGATGGAAAGTATAAGACTTAAGCTCAGGAAAATTATGGCCTTTCTGAAAAAGTGGTTGTTCATGTGGAAACTTTTTTTGATCCTATACCTAATTCTGCAAGTTTGAGATATACAAAAGCCTCAGCATCTACGGTGAAATACAAATTCAATATGATAAAAAGCTTAATACGATTCTCAATATTTGAACTAAAGTACCGCAAATTTGGGGTTATTCAGATCAAAAAGTTTTCTGGAATAAAAAATGACAAAAGTTGTCGGTCAGGTGTTCGCTATAGAGTAACGGAATTTTGATTTAATCCAAGTCAGGGTAAGTTTTTAAAGACTATGGATCGTAAATTATCCTCAGCCGGCCCATTCCAAAGGCAATCAGGAGATTCTTTTAAAGTTATGAATCAATAAAAACAACTATTTTCTTATTTTTTTTGGCTGGCGTCCGAGTAAAACTAAAACCATGAAAAAACATGCTTCAGTTAGCTCAAAATGAATATTTCAATGCCTTTCTGAAAACTACCCCCTTTTTGACCATCAGGGATACATCACGTAGGTAGGTACGGGAAAATTTCCAAATACTCATTTTTAAGCCGCTTGATTTCCGAGGACGAAATTTTGTCGGACGCCAGTAATTTTTTTTCATGTTTTATTTATACCAGTAAAAGGCAAAAAGGGATATAAACAGGATGA
>Ga0306870_1000096_pt1 | contig 23250 bp, 21 predicted proteins | sample AntRauMeHopE1496_FD_190435 | JGI IMG/M metagenome (GOLD analysis project Ga0306870, IMG submission 190435) | Saline lake microbial communities from Rauer Islands, Antarctica - Metagenome Hop E1 #496 (v2) (version 2) | ecosystem: Environmental > Aquatic > Non-marine Saline and Alkaline > Saline ... | reverse complement strand
ATTTTAATCGCACTTCAAATAAACAATTGGAATGAGAATAGAAAAATGAACCATCAGAAAAATTCATATCTCAAAAGATTAATTCAAGAAAACAAAGAAGATCTCGTCACTTTTACAAATGAAATAGAACGCCTTCACAACAACAATACTATAATAGTCAATTTAAGCAACGCCTTCAAAGACAAAAACTGTAGTGATTCACTATTGGTTAAAAGCGCAAATAACTATTTGATATTTGGTACACTTTATCCAACCGTTATTCCTTCCACTTCAACATTTGAAGATCTATCTAATACCGGAAATTTAAGTGTTATTAAGAACACCGAATTAAGAGACCAAATTGTAAGTCATTATAGGAATTACGAATTTATGAAATGGACCTTTAAAATAGATAGTGAATGGGCTATACCTATTGATGCAGCGCTTTTTACCGATACAGATGCTCTGAGATTCGATTCTAACACGACTTCATTTCTTTTTCCTGATGCATCTATTGAAATGCAAGCTAAAGAATTAAGAGAAGAACAAGCCATATACACTCGAAATGCCGCAATTCATTATTGGATAAATGATCATTGCATTAACTATCTAAAAAAAGTAAAAGAGGAGACTTTAGATTTTATTGGTCTTTTGGAAAAAGCTAATAAAAACGAAAGACTAACAAAAAATGATTAAATTCTTCCGAAAAATTCGCCAAAATATGATTAAAGAGAACAAAGCTTCCAAATACCTACTTTACGCCATTGGCGAAATCATCCTCGTGGTCTTTGGGATTTTAATCGCACTTCAAATAAACAATTGGAATGAGAATAGAAAAATGAACCATCAGAAAAATTCATATCTCAAAAGATTAATTCAAGAAAACAAAGAAGATCTCGTCACTTTTACAAATGAAATAGAACGCCTTCACAACAACAATACTATAATAGTCAATTTAAGCAACGCCTTCAAAGACAAAAACTGTAGTGATTCACTATTGGTTAAAAGCGCAAATAACTATTTGATATTTGGTACACTTTATCCAACCGTTATTCCTTCCACTTCAACATTTGAAGATCTATCTAATACCGGAAATTTAAGTGTTATTAAGAACACCGAATTAAGAGACCAAATTGTAAGTCATTATAGGAATTACGAATTTATGAAATGGACCTTTAAAATAGATAGTGAATGGGCTATACCTATTGATGCAGCGCTTTTTACCGATACAGATGCTCTGAGATTCGATTCTAACACGACTTCATTTCTTTTTCCTGATGCATCTATTGAAATGCAAGCTAAAGAATTAAGAGAAGAACAAGCCATATACACTCGAAATGCCGCAATTCATTATTGGATAAATGATCATTGCATTAACTATCTAAAAAAAGTAAAAGAGGAGACTTTAGATTTTATTGGTCTTTTGGAAAAAGCTAATAAAAACGAAAGACTAACAAAAAATGATTAAATTCTTTAGAAAAATTCGCCAAAATATGATTAAAGAGAACAAAGCTTCCAAATACCTACTTTACGCCATTGGCGAAATCTTTCTTGTAGTCATTGGGATTTTGATTGCTCTACAAATTAACACATGGAATCAAGAACGCATCTTAAAAATTGAAGAAAAAGGTATTATAAAAAGCTTACATAACGAATATTTACAAAATAAAAAGCTCATAACAACAAGTATTACACAATCCGAGACCTGCATACATAACCTTAAAAGCATAATGAATCTTATTGGTAAAGACGAAGAATTCACTAGGAAAGCAAATAGCGATAGTTTACTATTTTATGCATTTGACCCTCCAATTTTCAGACCATCCGAGAATACAATTTCCGGACTTATCCAATCAGGACGTTTAGAGTTAATTCAAAATAAGGATTTGGTAAATTTAATATATGAATGGGGACGCTCCATGAAAGCCTTAACCGATAATTCAAAACGCATAATGATTAATCTTGATGACCGAGTATTTCCTTATTTATCAAAACATTATTCCTTAAAAGATATGGACGCTTATGGTGAACTACAATGGGAAAACAAAACCATTTTAGAGATAGATAAACTGAAAATTTTTGAGAATATTGAATTTGAAAACATTACAGACGATTTTATATATAGAGTACTCTACAATAAAAACAAGCTCGTTGAATTAGAAACCATTATCGATACTATTTTAAAGGAAACTGAACAATGATTAAACTCTTTAGAAACATCCGCCAAAACCTACTTATGGAAAACCACCAAACCTGACTCGCCGGCAGGCAGGTACCTCAAATACGCCATCGGCGAAATCATCCTCGTGGTTATTATTCAAAAATATAACTTAAATTTAAAAACCTTCACGAATCGTTCCCCTCTTGGGAGGGGTTAGGGGTGGGTAGAACAAGATGAGAAAAATAATAAAATACAATTCATACCTCATTGCCTTTGCCAAAAATTGCGTAACAACATGACCTTGGGAGAAATAGCACTTTGGCGTGAAATACAAAACAAAAAAATGGGTGTAAGATTTAGTCGGCAGATACCCATTGATCAATATATCGTAGATTTTTATTGCAAAGACCTTCAGTTAGCAATTGAAGTGGACGGATCCATCCATTTTGAAGAAGGACAACAAGAAAAAGACGCTTATCGTCAAAAACGCTTGGAATTCTTGGGAGTGCATTTCATCCGTTTTAATGATTCGGACGTAAAGGATAATTTAAATTGGGTGCTATCTGAAATAAAAGAAAAAATTATTAATTTAAAAAAAAAACCCACCCTAACCCACTTCGGTAGGCTCAGTACGGCGCCTCCAAGGAGGGGAACAAATCCTGACTTATGATAAAACTCTTCCGAAACATCCGCCAAAACCTTCTCAATGAAGGCCGAACATCCAAGTATTTTAAATACGCCATTGGCGAAATCATCCTCGTGGTCATTGGGATTTTGATTGCTTTGAGCATCAATAATTGGAACGAAAACAAAAAGGCAAAAACAACAGAAATTTATGTTCTAAAAGAAGTATTGAGCAATCTTAATGAAGATGGCATTATATTAAATGAGATTATAGAACATAGGCAAAAAGCGAAATCATCTATTGCAGATATGCTCAACTATTTACAAACAGAAAACATTAATAAAGACATTTTAGAAAAAGATATGTTACGTTTCTTAACCTTTGAGCGATACTTTCCAATAAACAACGCTTATGAGGTTCTAAAATCTAAAGGATTGCAACTTTCTAATAATAAATTAACAACCCAAATATCTCGCTATTATGATTATGAACAAAAAAAGATAAATGGAAGTATTTTAGACATCGAAAATGCTATTCTGAGTATTTTAGAAGATAGATCGGGAATTGCCAGGTTCATTGAATCGCTGACCTTAAATGAAACTATAACTATCATAAATTACGACGATGCTCACTTAAAAAAAGAAATCTATAGGGAAATTGTGCCCTTCAAAAACAATAACATAGGAACACTAAATAAATTAATTGTGTTTTACGAAAACAATCAATCCCTTAGAAATGCTATTGAAAAAGAGCTTAAATTATTAGATAAGTAGATATGATTAAATTATTTAGAAACATCCGCAAAAACCTCTTGAACGAGGGCAAAACCACTAAATACTTCAAATACGCCATTGGTGAAATTGTGCTTGTGGTAATTGGGATTTTAATTGCCTTGTCCATCAATAATTGGAATGAAGGAAGAAAAGCTACTATTTTTGAAGATGAAATATTAAATTTAATTGACCAAAATTTAGAAATTGACTCTATTTCAATATCCGAAGAATTATACAAAACCAAGCAGGCTATTGAACTCACAGATCGTTTACTACAAAAAGTATCACAAAAAGAGTATAGTGATAGTTTAAATAATTGGATGGGGAAAATTATTTCCTTTGAACGATTTAAATCTCAATCTAGCGCGTTTGAAGTCTTAAAAGCAAGGGGAATAGAAACTATTTCAAATAAAGAGCTACAAATAAAATTGATATCCTATTACGACGAAAGTTTGTACAAATTATACGAAAGCTTAAGTGATGTTAATGTTTCATTTATGGCTGATTGGGTGCCCGTTATCAAAACAGAATTTTTCGATTTCAAATGGAAGGAATATTGTATACCAACAGACTCAAAAGCTTTCTTTGAAAAACCATCCTCTATTATTCTTTTTAAAATATACAAAGACAATCGATTAGGTCAAGTGCGTAATATGGAAAGTGCTTCGGCAAAAATATCTGAAATAAGAACCTTGATAAAAAAAGATTTTAAATGATAAAACTCTTTAGAAAAATACGTCAAGACCTCCTGAACGAGGGCAAAACCAGTAAGTACTTTAAATACGCCATTGGCGAAATCATCCTCGTGGTGATTGGGATTTTAATAGCATTATCAATTAACAATTGGAACGAAGCAAGAAAAGCTACTATTGAAGAAACCGCTATTCTAGAAAGTCTTTACGAAAATTTAATACTAGCCAATCAACAATCAGAAGTACTAATTACAGATGAGAAGACTCTAAAACAATTACTCATTCGTGTACTAAGAGTTGAAACTAAACCTGTCCAAATAGAAAGACATACAATTTCAGATTCAATTTTTAAAAGTGCAGTTTGGGATTTGCAAAGTGACTTACCTATTATTAACACTTACGTAAACCTAAAAAACAGTAATAAAATAAGCCTAATTAAGAGTAAAACTATCAATAAAAAATTTACCGATTTAGACTTTCACTTCAATAAACTAAATGATGCACTTGAAGATAGATTGAGTGTACATCAAATTAGAATAGACGACATTTTAGAAAAAGATGTCAATTTTATTCTTTTAATTAAATCTAACGTTCCGGAAATTAGTACTGTAAATGAATCACCAAATAACTATGAGGAGATCCTAAAGGATAAAAGAATAAGAAACCTACTAGGAATGAAACTGGACTTTACCCAAGATGTTATTGATCGTCGTGTAGCTCTAGATAAAGAAATGGAGTATTTAACAAGCCTGATTGTACTAGAATTGAATAACAGGTAACAATAGCAAAAGCAAAATACCACATAAAACCACTCGTAAAAATTTGAATATGAAGACAAAATTAGTTTTAGGCAGTTGGCTGGCTATCGTCATCTGTTTATCCGCACACAGTCAAACCCTTGATCAGAAATATGCCAAAAATGTAACATCGATAACTGCAATCGTTGATGCGTATTACGATGTGATTTCAGGCGCAAGTACAGATCATTGGCAATTTGAAAAAGATAGGTATTTACATTCTGCTACTGCGCTCATAACACGCTTAGACGACAATGGAAAAGCAGATGTGCACACTTTAGAAGCAGAATACGTCCCATTATTATTGCTGCCTAAAGAAGATTTTTACGAAACGGAACTTAAACGAAAAGTAAGTCAATATGGTAATATGGCGCAAGTATGGAGTGCTTATGAAGTAAGAACCAACCCAGAAATCGCTTCAAATAGTAGAGGTTTGAATAGCATTCAACTTCATTTTGAAAACGGAAGATGGTTTATAGACAGTTGGACGACGCAAATGGAAACGAAGAGCAATACTATAGTCGCGGATTTCATGAAAACAGAGTAAAGTTTTAAATCAATAAAAGCTGTGCTCAATTAAAAATTGTGTGTGTAAATTAAAGGAGACTGTTATGATTAAATTCTTTAGGAAAACCAACAAACCTGAGTCGCTGGCAGGCACGCCCACCCATTTAGCATTACTGCTGATGAGGATCTTTCGAAGGCTGTACCCACAATAAACCGTACTCTTATGTTAACCATTTTGTGTATTTAGGCTTGTAAAAAAAAAGATTCCCATTTTCATGGGAATTTGTGTGCCACATAAAAAACGTCTTTTTAGGGACGAGCTATTGGTAAACCTATACTAACGGAGAAGTTGTTCGTGCCTTTAGGTAGGATATATCATATCACGTACCTAAAGGCACGTTTTTTAACCTCAGCATTTTGAATTTATCAAGATGAAGTCCCTAGCGGGACAAAACAACAAACCAAAATAGATTCCCATTTTCATGGGAATTTGTGTGCCACATAAAAAATGTCTTTTTAGGGACGAGCTATTGGTAAGCCTATACTTACGGAGAAGCTCGTGCTTTTATGTAGGATATATCACGTACCTAAAGGCACGTTTTTTAACCTCAGCATTTTGAATTTACCAAGATGAAGTCCCTAGCGGGACAAAACTAGCAAACCAAAATAGATTCGCATTTTCATGGGAATTTGTGTGCCACATAAAAAACGTTCCGTTAGGGACAAGCTATTGGTAAACATAAACTAATGGAGAAGTTGTTCGTGCCTTTAGGTACGATATATCACGTACCTAAAGGCACGTTTTTAACCTCAGTATTTTGAATTTACCAAGATTAAGTCCCTAGCGGGACAAAACTAGCAAACCAAAATAGATTCCCATTTTCATGGGAATTTGTGTGCCACATAAAAAACGTCTTTTTAGGGACGAGCTATTGGTAAACCTATACTTACGGAGAAGCTCGTGCTTTTATGTAGGATATATCACGTACCTAAAGGCATGTTTTTTAACCTCAACATTTTGAATTTACCAAGATGAAGTCCCTAGCGGGACAAAACAACAGACGAATCGAAGAAGCGCTACTACACTAAAAAACATACCCTATCCTAAAGTCAAAAAAGTCTGCAACATGCAGGTGTGCTTTTAAGTTAAACCCTGCAAAAACGTGTTTTGTAAAATGATAGCTGAGTCCGTAGCGTTGGTATACTGCATCTGTAGAGCGATTCTGTTTAAAATAATAAACCCCTAATTGTTGACTAAAAGTAACGCTGCCTAACCAAAACTCATGACCTCCTAAAAACGCCCCTTGACCGAAGGCCGCATTGCTGCCCTCTAAGGTAAAGCGCTCTTTTCTGGAGTAATCAAAAATCCACTCGGTTCCTGCTGTTAAAGCGCTCCTGCCACCAACCCATCTTGCATAGTTACCAAGAAATCCTAATACATAGAATTTATCTTTATCTCCCACATTGGCATTGCTCCAGCCAGAAAAATGCACCAACGACCACCGTGTTTTATCGTCTGGAGGCTCCCGCTGTCCATTTTTGGCAAGGGAGGGAAACTCAATGGGCTCAAGACTGGTGTTTAATCCTATATTTAAACTTGGAAAATTCAATCCTTTATTGGGGGTGCTTACCCCTCCGTTGGAGATGTGATTGTACTTGGCTGCTAGTCTTAGATTGAGCTTGTCTGTGAGCCTGTAATTTACACCTACGCCTAGTACAATCATAAAATTAAACAAGGTACTGTAGGATTCATTTAGAGGATTGGTTATGTCATCATACTGCTGAGTTAAAAAAGCACCCCCTAGGCCCATTCTTACAAATAAATTGATTCGCTTTTGAGTTAAGAAGTAGGGCTCTACATAGGCTAAAGGAACAATACCTATACCCAGCACTTCAGGGTTATCCCAGTCCCAATACGCAAGGCTAACTCCTACTCTGGGAAAGCAATTGCAAAAGTCCCAAGATTCTTGCGTAATTAAGTGTTTACTCCAATCCAATCTTATGGCAAAGGGATAGGCATCATCAATTTGTCTAAGCGATTCTGTATGTTTTAATAAATTACCATAATCAAAACTTATCCCCAAAACCGTAGGGCTACTTTCGGTGAAAATGCCATCATCTTGAGCTTTAGCAACAAAGCTTATAGAATTAAACACAATTAAAAATAGCATTAATTTTTTCATACTAAGATTGAAGTATACATAAATAGTCAATTCTGAAAAAAGATACAAAATCACTTCTTTTCGTGTATCCGCGATAGTATTCTTTAGGCCTATTAGTTCAAGTATAAATATATGGACTAAAATTTATTAGCTTAAGATGCCTGTATGGAAAATTAATAAAAATTATTTGTATATCCGTTAACACACCTAAACTTTATATTGAATCCGAATATCGCTTTTCCCCTCCCGACAGCTATCGGGACTAAAGGGTGCCGATATTCTAAAATCTTTAACTAATTTAGAATTTTTGCACCCTTTAGGGCAGGGGCAATAAAAATCCGGTCGCAATAAGTGTAAGGTTTCTTCATTAGGATAAAAACGGACATACATAAAATTATTCTAAAAACTTAAGAGTGGACAGGTCCCTTAAAATCTTAATGCGAGATTAAAAAAATAGCCATCGAGATCTTTTTAACTACTTATAGTTGAGTTGTGTTATTTCTCTTTTTTTCCAGTCCCATATTAGTGATTTTAGTCTGTTTTTCTTTTCCTGAAGTTTCGATATTTATTTACGCTCCGATCTATTCACGGTGCACCTTTTTTAAAAGATTAAGATAGTTTTTTGATCAATTCACTAATAAAGAAGGTTAGTTTTCTAATACCTTTGCAAAAATTTAAAAGTGGACTTACAGAACCTCATTTTTACTTCATATGGCTATAAAATCATCAATTTTAGCAAAAGAAATTGGATCTAAATTTGAGCTTTATAATGCTTCACAGTAGCTCATTATTACAAACTGATTTAATTGCAAATAATTAAAAATAAGAATGTCCATTAAATCAAATGTTATGTAATAAGCCATTTGTCATTGCAAAATTAGCAGAAGCAGAAAACCGCGTACTTCTCTTTATAATAGAATTTAGCGTAGCAACTAAAAATTAGAAGTAAAATTAACTTCCATTCCAAGTTCTTCTGCTCTAAATAAGTTGAAAGATGCAGGAAAACAAATTATAGCTAGGGTTGTGTTGGAAGATGTGCTTAAAATGGCCGAAAAATTAAAGTTAGAAATAAATGTGTAGCTCGAAATTAGCAGACAACATACAAATTCGAATAAAAAATAATAAAAACAATAACCCCAAACTAGAATGAAAGAAAATAATTTATTGCAAAAAGAAACCAGCACCGTACACCAAGAAGTACTTGACGCGAATGATAATTATGCTGCCAGTTTTGGAGAAAAAAAGGATTTAGGATTGCCTCCTGCAAGAAAATTTGCAATTCTTACTTGCATGGATGCGCGTCTTGACCCCGCAAAATATGCAGGCTTGACGGAGGGTGATGCCCATGTGATCAGAAATGCTGGCGGACGAGCGAGCGATGACGCCATTCGCTCCTTAGTAATTTCACACAAACTTTTAGGAACAGCCGAGTGGTTTGTTATTCATCATACAGATTGCGGCATGACGTATTTCACCGATGAAATCATGCGTGATTTACTTTCTAAAAGTCTCTCTACTGCATCGGTGGACCAAGACGGTTGGAAAAATGTGAGTGAGGAAGGTGGCTCTAAAGAAGCCAATAACATTTCTTTTTTAACCATTACCGACCAAGCAGAGAGTATTGTGGAAGATGTCAACCGAATTAAAAATCATCCATTGGTACCATCCTATATTCCAGTTTACGGCTATATTTTTGATGTAAAATCAGGGAAATTAATCGAAATTCCTGAAGCCACTCAAATCGGTAGAGCAATTTAGGACTCCTACCAAATTAAATTTATAATGTCGTATAAATAAATTGAATTATACTACGACGTAGCTCAGCACAGGTTTTTTGACTGATCGAAGTAAAAAATAATTAACATAGCCTTAGTTACGCTAATTATTTTTGATAAAAAGCAAGCGAAAAAAGCCTGTGCCGAATTCGTATCGGTAAAACGATCTATGGCGACATTATAGGTTTAAATTGGTATCATTAGGAGTAGCAATTCCACTGATAGTAACAGATGCTATAAAAGAACTGATGCAAATGGCTAATTATATTTACGATTTGCCAATTTATTAGAGGATGATCTTATATTTGTTTTCCAAATCAGAAAAGCCCCCGCTAAAAATTGGGGCAGGCTTTGTGAGGAGAGTCTTTCGAGTGCTGAGTTTGTCGAGGTCCTCTATATGAGTTTGAGAATGAAATGCATATAGTCTACTCAACTAAAAACACGTTGGCACAATTAAAAAAAAACAGGAATGAAAACAAAACTTTTACTACTATTGCTTATTTCAAGTTCATATCTAACTGCTCAAAATGATGGCTGGCATATAAGTACAAAAGAAAATTCTGATTATACAGGAATTGCTATTGCAAATGGAAGAATAGGGATGTTGACATCTTCAAAGCCTCTTCAAATACAGCACATAGTTCTAAACAATGTCTATGATGTAGACCCTGTCTTAAAAGTAAGTCAGATTCTTCACGGTATGAATTTCGGAAACCTTGATATGTATATTGATGGTGAAAAAATTACAGAGGATAATATCTCAAATTGGCAGCAGACAATGGATATGAAAAGTGCTTCGATAACTACAAATTTTGATTACAAAGGCATAGCGAAAATTTCTTGTACGGTATACGCTCTTCGTAATTTGCAGTATACGGGATATATAGATGTTAGTATTCAGGCTGCTAAAGAAATAGATTTAAAAGTGATTGGAAAAATACTAATCCCTAAAGAATATCAAGTTCCAAAAAATACATTCCAAATCTTAAAAGATCTAGAAACAACAATGCCAATCTTACAATCTGTTGCTAAAAGCCCATTTGGAAAACACCTAGTGAGCACTTCAAGTACATTTATATGGCACAAAATAAATTCTTCTAGAGAGCAGCAAAGACCAGAATTAAAACATAAAATCGTTTCTGACTATGAAAACACATTATCATTCGATTATAACATAAAGAAAAATGAAAATTTAGATTTTGCCTGGACTGCGGCACAATGTACAACCCAAGATTTTGCAGATCCAAAATCAGAATCAGAAAGAATGGTCATTTTCAATTTGTTAAATTCAAAAGAAGTTCTCTTGGCCCAACATAAATCTCAATGGAATAAATTATGGGAAGGGGATATAATTATCGAAGGCGATTTACAGTCTCAGCAAGACGTTCGTTTAGCACTATATCATTTATATGCATTTGGACGTGGAGATTCAGATTTAAGTATTCCTCCAATGGGACTTTCTCTGCAGGTTCCTTATAACGGACATATATTTTGGGACACGGAAATATGGATGTTTCCGCCTTTACTTATGCTAAATCAAGATATTGCTCGGTCTTTAGTTAATTATCGTTCAGATCGTTTAGAGCCCGCAAAAAAGAAAGCTATAAATTATGGTTATCAAGGAGCAATGTTTCCTTGGGAGAGTGACGATACTGGGGAGGAGGCAACTCCACCTTTTGCACTCACAGGGCCATTTGAACATCACATAACAGCAGATATTGCAATTGCATTTTGGAACTATTATCGCGTTACTAAAGACAAAAAATGGTTAGTGGAAAAAGGATATCCTTTAATGAAAGAAGTAGCAGATTTTTGGTTAAGCCGAGTCACACCAAACAACGACGGTAGTTATTCCATTGATAATGTTGTTGGGGCTAATGAATTTGCACCAAATGTTAATGACAATGCTTTTACTAACGGCGCAGCTATTACTGCACTAGAATTTACTACCAAAGCAGCACTAGAAATTGGAGCTACTCCAAATCCAAAATGGAGATCAGTAGCAGAAAAAATTAAAATACTGAAATTTAAAGATGGTACTACTAAGGAACACGAAAATTATAATGGAGAAATAATTAAACAAGCAGATGTAAATTTACTTTCTTTTCCTTTAAATATTGTAGATGACAAGGAGACTATACTTAAAGATTTGAAATATTACGAACCTAAATTATCAAAAGAAGGACCTGCGATGGGGAAATCTATTTTTTCGATATTATATGCAAGACAAGGTGATGTATCAAATGCGTACCGCCTTTTCAAGGAAAGCTATGTGCCTAATCAGCAAGCGCCTTTTGGTGCATTATCGGAGGTGGCAACTTCAAACTTTTCCTATTTCGCTACAGGAGCGGGTGGGATGTTGCAATGCGTATTGTTTGGTTTTGGCGGACTAGAATTTACCGATAATGGAATTGTTCAAAAAAAACCTATTCTTCCAAAAGAGTGGAAATCCTTAACCATCAAAGGCGTAGGAAAGGATAATAAAACTTTCCGAATCGAAAACTAACTTAATTTTTATGATGTAAAAACGGATTACTAATAAAATAGTGGAGTTAAAAATAAACAGAAAAACCTCAGTCATTCGCCTTAAAATGCTTCTCTCGTTTTAGGTCGGTTAACCTTCGGTAAATGATGTTTTTGAAAGCTGAGGTTTCATCATTATCAAACTGAGTCTCGTAGCGTTTATAGTAAGCTAATTTTTTATCGGTATCTGTATAGAGTCGATCTGCGGCCAATGCCATTTCTACATAAGCCCTTTCATACTTGGGTGACTCCTTTATGACAAGCTCTAGCAACTGTATACCTTCTTTCAATTTGTCTTGTTTAATCTTAGCCAGAGCCAAAGTAAAACGCTCCTGGTCCAAGCTGGTATCCTTTAACCCAATGGAGAGCTGGGCATGGCTTTCTGCAGATTCAAAATCCTTAACCATGGAATATACTTTTGCTAATTGATGGTGGTATCTAAAATTCTTTGGCTCTATCCTAAGTAACCGCTTGTAGTATACAATCGACTTCTGAAGTTGAGACGTATTGGCATAAGCAATAGCCATTTTCTCGACTACAAATTTCGGAGGTGTGGTGAGTTGTTCGAGATTCTCAAAAGCTTCTAAGGCTAAATTCAATTTTCGCTGTTGGTAGTAGATTTGCCCTTGTAAACCGATTATCTTTTGATTGGAAGGGTTGAAAGTAAGAGCAGTTTCGCAAGTTTCTTCTGCTTTTTTAAAACTTCGGATCTTGAAATAATATGTTGCCAAAGCATAGGCAGCAGCTTGATGACTAGGGTCTTGCTGTAAAGCCTTCAAATAAAATATATCCACAGACTTAGAGCCCAGCTCTGCTTTGGTGAGGCCTAGTTGGTAAGAGAACTCGGGATTGCTAGGATAGCGCTCGTGGAGTTGAGCAAACAATGACCAAAACAAACTTGTACACCTCCAAAAAGGTGTACAAGAATAAGCAATATGAAGCTTGTTTTAATCTTCATTACTAACCATAAAAGTAATAGGCAAAGAGTAGAGAACACCCACTTTCTCACCGCCCTGTTCACCAGGTTTCATAGTGGGTAATTTATTGATGATTCGTTCCCCTTCAGCTTGGAGTATTGGATGCGGAGCCCTAGCTCTTACGTCTACTATTTTGCCAGTTTTGTCAATTTTAAATTGGACATAAACTCTATTTGTTCCTTTAAGTCCTAAACCAGACGCTAGATTGGTGTTGAAGTTTTTATTAACAAATTGACTTATTTCTTTACTCATGCATTCTTTGCGCTCATCATTAGAGTCCAAGGTTTCACAGCCAGGGAAGACGGGAACATTCTCAATAACTGCGAAAGGCACGTTTCCTATGCTATTACCCTTTTCAATTTCTGTAACCGTAGTTGTAGGGTTGTTTTTTTGTTTTAGGTAATCCTCATAGGTTTGAGATTTCACCTTTTCAAGTAATTCTTTGTTGTAACTTCTTAAATCTGGATCATTTTTGGTTTGTTCTACAAGTTGTTCCACCATGTAAGTCACAGCTGCATTCTGCCTATAGAAATCTTCTTTGTTTTTAACATCTATTGGAGTTTTAAACTTGCTTGGCATATCATCAGAGTACATCCCATATTTAGCCACAGCTTCCTTCAGCTCTATCTTATACTGGGCTTTGAGTTGTTCTGCTTCAGATTGCTCGGAAAGTTGCTGGATGTCTTCCTTGCTTTCTTCTTTACAGGCCGTGTACGTAAGCATTAAGGCAACTAGTGGTAAAATCAGAAGATACTTTAATTTACTTCTGGAGCTAGAATTCTTTTTTTGTAACATCATAAGTCTTAGTTTTAATTGTGAATGGTTAAAAAACGAGTTAGAAAACTTAAAATTTTCTGTACCAAAAGCTTGGTTAAGTAGACTTTGTGCATACTCTTTCTTGCTTATATGCTGAGCAGCAACTGCATCCGCTTGAAGCTCATGTACCAATAATAGCTCTCTTTTTAATATATGGTGGGCTGGACTAAGCCACAGTAGAGCGCGTACTATTTCAGAAAATAACAGGTCAACCCCATGATTGGCTTTGGCATGTTCCAGTTCATGGACGATAATTTTATCCCGCTGGTCTTCAGTAATTTGGTCTCCAATAAAAATCGAATTCCAAAAGGTAAAAGCAGTATTGGAAGATGACAAGCTGTAACATTTTATATTCTCTCTATAAGACTCAAAAGTTGCTGTCGCTATAACTTGCTTTAGTTTCCAATATCCTATGCTGAATTTGATGCAGAATACACTTAAGCCCATAAGATATACAAGCTTTAAAAACGCGGCTAGAGTCCAAGATAACGTCTGGGGAGTAGAGCTTTGTCCTGAAGCCGTTAAGTTCACTTCCTCACCCATCAAAAAATAATTTTGTAATTGAGAGGTGGTTTGTTCTGTGGAATTAGCACTCCCAAAATCGAAGGCCAAAAAACCTAAGTCTAACAGGGGAAGTATAAAAGAAAGCAAAGCAGTCCCAAGCAAATACAAGCGGTTATAGGAATAAAAGGTTTCTTTTTTAAAAACCAGATAGAGTCCCAAAAAACAACTTTGAAAAAGGATAACATCCAAGATATAAAGTCCCATTAGTCTTCGGTTTTATCGATGTCTTTAAGTATGCTTTCCAGATCTTTGGCGCTCATATTGTTCTCTTTTACAAAAAAGGAAACCATGTTTTTAAACGATCCTTCATAGTAGGAGTTTACCATCTTTTTCATACTGGCTTTCTGGTAAGTAGATTTGTCCACAAGGGCAAAATATTTAAAACCTCTACCTGCTTTTTCATGACCTACAAATCCCTTGTCTTCCAAAATTCTTATAATGGTCGACACTGTGTTATAAGCAGGTTTAGGCTCTGGCATATCTACAATAAGCTCGGCAACACGAGCATTTTCTCTTTGCCATAAGAGGTGCATAATGTCTTCTTCGGCTCTGGTAAGTGGTCTCATAAGTTATAATTTTTGACTAATGTAAACTAATAGTGTAGTTTAACTACTATGTTAGTTGTTAAAGTTTTTTTTTAGATGGTTTTAAAAAACCTTAGGTTTACTTAAATTTTGAACTTATGGCTATAATACCAAATTAGACCTATAATGACGCAATAAATCGTTTCTTTTTCGCCTGCTTTTCATCAAAAATAATTACCGTAGCTAAGGCTATGCTACTTATTTTTGATTTCAATCAATCAAAAAATAATTCAATTTATTCATACGGCATTATAAATATAATTTGGTATAATTTATCAAGTAGATGCGTTTACAGATCAGTTCTTTAAAGGAAACCCTGCTGGAGTAATGCTATTAGAAAAAGGATTTTTGGAAGAAGATCTCATGCAAAACATCGTTAAGGAAATGAATGTGTCTGAAGTTGCTTTCGTGGTTCCTAGAGAAAAAGAGTTCGATATTCGGTTTTTCACTCCTAAAGCAGAAGTGCCTCTTTGTGGACATGCAACCTTATCTGCTGCTCATATTCTTTTTGAAACTGAACACGTATTATCCTCAGAAACAATTCGCTTCAACGCGCTGAAGGATGTGTTGGAAATTCTATCAATAGGAGGTAAGCTTCAGATGAAGTTTCCAGAGTATGAGTTAAGGCCAATTTCCATTCTAGCAGCTGATCAAAAGTTATTGAATATAAATGTGGAGGAGGCTTTCGAGGTGACCAACGATTGGAAGCTGTTGGTATTATCCTCGGAGGAAGAGCTTCAAAATTTTGTTCCACAAGCCAAGCAACTTCAGGACTTAGGTCTTGGTCAAAGCATATTTACAGCAGTATCCAACACCCCAAAGAGAGATATAGTTTGCAGGTGTTTTGTGCCTGATTTGGGTATTCTGGAAGATCCCGTTACAGGTTCTGCTCACTGTGCCCTCGGGGTGTATTGGTCCAAAAAGTTGAATACATCCTCTTTAAAATCTGAACAAATTTCTGAGCGAAAAGGACAATTACAACTCGAGATGAAGCAAGGCAGTGTCTTTATTTTAGGAGAGGCTAAAACCGTTTTTAAAGCTGAATTTTACTTGTAGAATTTTTGAATTCATTAAATTTGTATATTTAATAAAACATCGAGATGAGCATAGAAACACGAAAAATAGAATTTGTCCAAGAGTTTTTGAAACTTCAAAGTGAAAAGTCAATTTCAAAATTTGAAAAAATATTAAAGACAGAAAACAAGCATTCAACTAATAGAAAAGTTGAATCAATGTCAGCTAATGAATTAAATGTTCGGATTGATAAATCATTGAAAGATTCAAAAAATAGAAGGTTGACTGAAGTAAACGATCTGTTAACAGAGATTGATAAATGGAGTTGAAAATATTTTGGACCGATTTTGCTAAAGCTGAACTCAAAGAAAACTTCAAATACCTAAGAGAAAAATCAGGGTTAAGTGTTGCAAAAAATGAAATCAAAAAAATAGTTTCGCAAACGTTAAGGTTAAAAAAACAAGCAGAAATTGGACAAATTGAGCCAATGTTGAAAGAAAGGAATATAGAGTTTCTCTACTCGTACAAAATTAAACTTATAAAATAATCTATTGGATAAATATCGAGAAAAATCAAATTGAAATAATGGATGTTTTCGATACTCATCAACACCCTGAAAAGATAAAAAGAATTAAATAAAGCTAAAACCGTTTTTAAAGCTGACCTTTATTTGTAAATCGATCTCCAATATATTTTTTTAAAGCTTCGTTCTACAACTCTGTAGACTAAACGCTCCAAAAAGTCGTCATGCCTCATTAAGTCTTGAATTTCCTTTTCGTGAATATCTATTCTATACAACAGATGAATAAAACTTGCTGTTTTCTGATGCATCAGTTCAGAAAAGATGGGCTGCAGACCCATCCATAGTTCTTCTGGTGTGATTTTGGTTTGTAGTTCGATATCGCTAAGCCCTACCAAGGCGAGGTCTTTATTGAGTTGTTGAATAAGCTGCTCCCAAACCTCGGCGTACTTGTCTACCTGGTCGATAACCTCATTAAGTTGTGAAGGGCAATTCATTTACATCTTTCGGTTCATCAAGTTAGTGCCAAATTGGATAAGGAAGTCTTTTCCTTTTTGAGACACCTCGATATCTTCTAAGCGCTCAAAAGCCATTTCAGTGTATTCTTTTATTTTGGCTGTTGTTGCTTTTCCTGCACCAGAATCTTCAAAGATTTGCTTGGCAGTTTCTATTTTACTAGATGAGTTTTCTGGGGAAATAGTGTAGAGATGTTTCAGTTGGTCTGCACTGCTTTGGTCTGCCAATTCCAAAGCTTTCAGGTATAAGTAGGTTTTCTTGTTTTCTATAATGTCTCCGCCTATTTGTTTCCCAAAGACGGCTTGTTCTCCAAACGTGTCTAAATAGTCATCTTGGATTTGGAAGGCTATACCTAGAAGTCTTCCGAACTCATAGATTTCACTCTGCACACTTTGAGATACATCGCTTACAATGGCACCCATTTTTAAAGCAGCACCTACCAAAACAGCGGTTTTATACTCAATCATTTTAAGGTATTCCTCAATAGTGACGTCATCTCTTTCTTCAAAATCGACATCATACTGCTGTCCCTCACACACCTCGATAGCTGTTTTTGTGAAGAGTTCTGCTAAAGGCTTGAAATGCTCTGCCGGATAATTTTCAAACAATTGGTATGCATTGATGAGCATGGCATCTCCAGAGAGAATCCCTGTATTGATGTTCCATTTTTCATGGACGGTTTGTTGTCCCCTTCGCAAAGGGGCGTCGTCCATAATATCGTCGTGTACCAAAGAAAAATTATGGAAAATTTCTATGGCTAGCGCTGCATTCATTGCTTTTTCACGGCCTCCACCAAAAATATCGGCGCTCATTAAGACCAATACAGGTCTCAGTCGTTTTCCTCCGAGTCCAAGAATATACTCGATAGGTTCATATAGATTTCTAGGTTCTTTTTTTGGAACTTGAGCTTCCATATATTCTAAAAAAGACAACTTATAAGCTTCTAAATCCAACATCAATTTTTTTGTGCTAAAATAAATATTTTGAAGTTTCTAGCTTGTTTTTTATAAAATTGTTTGCGGTGGCGCTTCGATTTTGTTTAAGCCTCAAGGCTAATCGCCTAAGTAATGATAAAACTATTCCAAAAGAAGATAGTTTTAGATAGAAATCGTAATTTTGTAAGACACATGACAAGACGTAATACCAATATGGACAAATATTCCTTTTTAAATGCGATGTCTCCATCGCTATTAGCAGATCTTTATAATCAATATTTACAAAATCCTGACGGTACAGAGCCAAGCATGCGAGCCTTTTTTCAAGGTTTCGACTTTGGCCTAGAGTCTGGAGAATCTCTTGGAGAACCTTCTAACGGAAAGACAACTGTCACACTAAAAGATTCTGAAACCAAAGAAACCGAAAAGGTTGAGGTGTCAGGAAATGTGCAGAAAGAATTCCAAGTCATCAACCTTATCGATGGTTATCGTCACCGGGGACATTTATTTACTAAAACAAATCCTGTAAGGGAGCGTCGTAAATATTTACCAAAACTAGACATCGAAAACTTTGGTTTATCCCAGACAGATCTGGATATAGAATTTGAAGCTGGAAAAATTATAAGTATTGGTAAAACCTCCTTGAGAAAAATTATCGAGTTTTTGGAGAACGTATTCTGTGACTCTATTGGTGTAGAGTACGCTTATATTCGTAATCCAGAAGAAATAAAATGGATTCAAGATAAAATTTATCACAATCAAAATAAGACTGATTTTTCTAATACACAGAAGAAAAATATTTTAAGAAAACTGAATGAAGCTGTCACTTTTGAAACCTTCTTACATAAAAATTATGTTGGACAAAAACGATTTTCACTAGAAGGTAACGAATCTTTGATTCCTGCTTTAGATACCTTAATAGAAGGTGCGGCAGATCTAGGAGTAAAAGAGTTTGTGATGGGAATGGCTCACCGTGGCCGTTTAAACACCTTGGTGAATATTTTTGGTAAAAGTGCGAAAACGATTTTCAATGAGTTTGAAGGTAAAGATTATGATGTTGATGGATTTGATGGTGATGTGAAGTACCATTTAGGATGGACCTGTAAACGCCAGAGTGATTCTGGTAAAGAAATTAATCTCAATATGGCTCCCAACCCATCTCACTTAGAAACCGTTGGTTCCATTGTGCAAGGTATAGCCAGAGCAAAGCAAGACGTCCATTATTTGGGAGAAGAACACTGTGTTTTACCTATCGTCGTACATGGGGATGCAGCTATCGCAGCGCAAGGTATTGCCTATGAAATAGTGCAAATGGCACAGCTAGACGGGTATAAAACAGGAGGAACTATCCATATTGTAGTGAATAACCAAATTGGGTTCACCACTAATTATACAGATGGAAGATCCTCAACTTACTGTACAGATGTCGCTAAAGTGACCTTATCTCCTGTACTCCATGTAAATGCAGACGATGCAGAAGCTGTTGTCCATGCGATGAATTTTGCTCTGCAATTTAGAATGGAATTTGGTAGAGATGTCTTTATCGATTTGTTGGGGTATAGAAAATATGGGCATAACGAAGGGGATGAGCCAAGATTTACTCAGCCCAAATTATACAAGGCCATTTCTGAGCATAAAAATCCTAGAGATATTTATGTAGATAAATTGGTGGAACAAGGGATTATAAACACAGATCACTTGGACCAACTAGAGGAAAGTGTAAAGTCTAAGCTTAGCGAAGAATACGAAGATTCTAAGAAAGATGATAACGTAGTAGTGACCAAAATTCTCCAAGAAGAATGGGAGGGTTATGAAGCTGCAGATAAAAATGAGATGCTCAAGCCTGTGGACACCACCTTCGACTTGAAAGAACTTACAAAACTAGCAGAAGCCATCACGACCTTGCCAGAGGACAAAAATTTCATGAAGAAGTTGAATAAGCTCATGAAAACTCGTCACGCTATGTATTTTGAAAAAAATGAGCTAGACTGGGCAATGGGTGAGCTTCTAGCCTATGCAACTTTATTGAAAGAAGGTCATGATGTAAGAATATCTGGACAAGATGTAGAGCGGGGAACCTTTTCCCACAGACATGCGGTCATCATAACTGAAAATAGCGAAGAAGAGTATGTCCCCCATAATAATCTAGGTGGAGAACAAGCTAAATTTTATATTTACAATTCTCTTCTTTCAGAATATGCTGTGGTAGGGTTTGATTATGGTTATGCCATGGCAAGCCCGTCGTCGCTAACCATCTGGGAGGCACAATTTGGAGATTTCAGTAATGGAGCTCAAGTTATTATCGATCAATACATCTCTTCAGCAGAGGATAAATGGAAAACGCAAAACGGTTTAGTAATGCTATTACCTCATGGCTATGAGGGGCAAGGATCAGAGCATTCTTCAGGAAGAATGGAAAGATACCTTCAGTTGTGTGCAAAAGACAATATGTTTGTCGCCAACTGTACCAGTCCAGCAAATTATTTCCACTTGTTAAGACGTCAGCAGAAAACAAACTATAGAAAGCCTCTCATTGTATTTACGCCTAAAAGTTTATTGAGGCATGCACAGGTGATCTCTTCAAAAGAAGAATTGGCAGAGGGAAGTTTCCAAACGGTTATAGATGATCCCAAGGCTAAGGTAAAAGAGACCAAGACTCTTGTGTTTTGTTCTGGTAAATTTTATTTCGATCTTAAAAAGAGACGAGAAGAAGAAAAAAGAAATGATGTGGCTTTAGTGAGAGTCGAACAGCTTTTTCCATTGCCTAAAGAAGAGATGAATAAAATCATCAAGAAATATAAAAATGCCAAAGATGTGGTTTGGGCTCAAGAAGAACCAAGGAATATGGGAGCTTACACACATCTCCTGTTGCAATACGATAAAACGAAAGACTTTAGAGTCTGTAGTAGACGTTTTTACGGCTCTCCTGCGGCAGGAAGCCAAACAAGATTCAAGAGAAGGCACGAAGAAGTTATCGATTATGTATTCGATGATTCAAAAGACAATTGTATAAACGACTACAAATAATAAAAACCAAGTTACGAAACACATAATATTATGGCTTTAGAAATGAAAGTCCCTTCTCCGGGAGAATCCATTAGCGAAGTTGAAATCGCAGAATGGTTAGTAAAAGATGGAGACTATGTAGAAAAAGATCAAGCTGTTGCAGAAGTAGATAGCGATAAAGCAACCTTGGAACTTCCTGCAGAAGCCTCAGGGATTATCACCTTTAAGGCTCAAGAAGGGGATGTTGTTCAGGTAGGTGATGTCGTTTGTTTAATTGATACAGAGGCTGAAAAGCCATCTGGCGGTGACGATAAAAAAGAAAAAACTAAGTCTAAAGATTCTTCAGAAGATAAAAAAGAAGCCCCTAAAAAAGAGGAAACCTCTTCTTCAAAAGAAACTAAAGAGGAAACTTCTTCTTCAAAAGAAACTAAAGAGGAAACTAAAGAGGAAACGTCTTCTTCAAAAGAGACTTATGCAACAGGAACACCTTCTCCAGCCGCTAGGAAAACCTTAGACGAAAAGGGAATCGACTCTAAAGATGTGAAAGGGACAGGTAGAGATGGTAGAATTACCAAGGAGGATGCCGTCAACGCAGAAGCGAAACATTCTATGGGGTCGCCAGGTAGTGGAAAACGCAGCGAGACTAGAAGTAAAATGTCTATGTTGAGACGAAAGGTAGCCGAGCGTTTGGTAAGTGTTAAAAATGAAACGGCTATGTTAACGACTTTCAACGAAGTTAATATGCAGCCTATTTTTGATCTTAGAACCCAGTATAAAGAGAAATTTAAAGAAACTCACGGCGTTAGTCTTGGTTTTATGTCTTTTTTCACCCTAGCAGTTGTTCGGGCATTGGACAAATTTCCGTCTGTTAATAGTATGGTAGATGGTAAAGAAATGATTACTTACGATTATAAAGATATTAGTGTTGCGGTTTCCGGGCCTAAAGGCTTGATGGTGCCAGTAATGCGTAATGTCGAAAACCTTGGTTTTAGAGGGGTTGAGCAAGAAGTAAAACGTTTGGCAACTCGCGCTAGAGATGGTAAGATTACGGTAGATGAAATGACAGGAGGAACCTTTACCATTTCAAATGGAGGTGTTTTTGGGTCTATGTTATCTACTCCGATCATTAATCCTCCGCAAAGTGGGATTTTAGGAATGCACAATATTGTAGAGCGCCCAGTCGCTATAGACGGTAAAGTTGAAATACGTCCAATTATGTACGTCGCTTTATCTTACGATCATAGAATTATTGATGGTCGTGAATCTGTTGGATTCTTAGTCGCCATCAAAGAGGCTTTAGAAGATCCTAAAGAATTATTGATGAACGGAAATGTAGAAAAAGCATTAGAGCTTTAATCTATAGATCTTTTTAAATCACTTACACCCCTGAAGTTTTACAAAGCTTCAGGGTTTTTTGTTTCTGTTTTAAATTGGATTTGCCCCCTTTAACTTTCGTGGGTTTCGATACATTTCTTAAGGGTTTTCGTTGGCTTTATGATCCATATATAACCCACGGTTAAAACCGTGGGCTATAAAATGCAAGGAAAACATAAGGGTTTTAACGGTGATCTTCCATGTATTCTACACGGTTTTAACCTTGTTAAAATAAAGCCGAAGAAATATAAAACTGCAAATGCTCTATATGAGTGCATAGAATCAAGATTTTTCCCTTGAGGGAAATGCCGCCGGCAAAGGGTGTTTACGTACTGCTAAGGGAAGCTACATTTTTTTTATGTAAGTAAACTTCTAGTTGAAAACGAATTTTTTCTTAGTAGCGAGAAACACCCATCTCTTATCTTCCCTCTTATAGCTGTGTTACACCCATCTCTTATCTTCCCTCTTATAGCTGTGTTACACCCATCTCTTATCTTCCCTCAAGGGAAGAGGATATTTTTTTTTCAGATTAAACCTTTTAGTTTAGAATCAAGATTTTTCCCTTGAGGGAAATGCCGCAGGCAAAGGGTGTTTAGGTACTGCTAAGGGAAGCTACATTTTTTTTTAGTAAGTAAACTTCTAGTTGAAAACGAATTTTTTCTTAGTAGCGAGAAACACCCATCTCTTATCTTCCCTCAAGGGAAGAGGATGTTTTTTTTTCAGATTAAACCTTTTAGTTTAGAATCAAGATTTTTCCCTTGAGGGAAATGCCGCAGGCAAAGGGTGTTTACGTACTGCTAATGGAAGCTACATTTTTTTTATATAAGTAAACTTCTAGTTGAAAACGAATTTTTTCTTAGTAGCGAGAAACACCCATCTCTTATCTTCCCTCAAGGGAAGAGGATGTTTTTTTTTCAGATTAAACCTTTTAGTTTAGAATCAAGATTTTT
>Ga0306870_1000095_pt1 | contig 23269 bp, 21 predicted proteins | sample AntRauMeHopE1496_FD_190435 | JGI IMG/M metagenome (GOLD analysis project Ga0306870, IMG submission 190435) | Saline lake microbial communities from Rauer Islands, Antarctica - Metagenome Hop E1 #496 (v2) (version 2) | ecosystem: Environmental > Aquatic > Non-marine Saline and Alkaline > Saline ... | reverse complement strand
CCTTGGCCCTTCGGGCCCTTGGCCCTTCGGCCTCTTAAAATGTTACTACTAGTCATAATTGGACCTGAACATAAATAAGCAAGTTCATTATAAGTATCTCATAAATATGGAAAATTTACAATAGATTGTTTTAATGCTATCCTTGGATTTCACTTGGATTTCAGTCACCTCTTTTTTGCAACCAACCATCAGATAAAATTATACCTACAATAATACTTTTTACTCTTGGAGTTAATTGAATCATTGCTCTTTGTATATTGGTCAATTTAGATTGTGGAAACAAAGAAGAGCGTCCTAAACGTTTATTCCAAACAGTTAATGCTGTACAAGAATTATTAGGTTTTATAGACATTTACTAGTGAGAAAAATTTTGGCCAGGGCCTACGGCCCCAACGATATATATAGCGAAATGGCGCACGTAGCCGCCGTAAAATAGGCTCTTGTATCTACATTCATACCTACAGTAAACATATGGTGAGCTCAAACAATGAAACCTAATAAACCTATAGATAACATTGCGTAAACCATACCTAAATACTAAACAATAATTATATTCGTTTTCTAATTATTGCTCTTGGACCATTTCTTTATAAGCTTAACTAAATCTATGAATATTCCCTATGAATAATCAGTTCATTTTAACATAAGATAAGATCATTGTTTTCTTTCTAAACTAGATTCTGGTTTGTTATATCATGAGTTTTTAAATCCAGTATAAACATCTTTTATTAAATTAACTCTAACCATTTTTTTACTCATTAATGGATGTTCTTTAAAATAATCTAATAAGTTTAATACCTCTTGTTTTCTTGACACAACTCATTTAAAATTACCAGTTTTTCCATTAGCATACACTTTTCCACCATATATATCTTCTAATATATCTAACATTAATTTATTTTTTTGACTAACTGTTATATAGACTTGAACAGCAGATTTATTTAAATATACTGAACCATCACTATCTATTAGACCAGATAATCAACTGTTATTATAAGATAATTTAGGTGTATCAAGTAATGTTATATTATAAGCTTCACAAATTCTAGCAAGTTGAAGTATTCGAATAGGATTTCTTAACCGACCATTTACAACTCTTATTACATTTAATAATCCTGCTTTATTATGGACTTTATACCTATATCATTTACCCCTTCCCCCGCTCTGCGGGGTACGGCCTGGTTTAATTGCTCCACCAAAATATTTTTTTACTTCGTGTAAACAACGTTGATCTCTACTATCTATAGTTATTTCTAAAGCTGCGTGACCTTTTTTACTAAATGAAAAATATCCATCTCCATCTATTAGACCCGCTACTCAATCTTGTTTATTCTCTTTCATATTTTTATTCTGTATTGATTATAGTATTAATCTTTCCATTAATATCTTAATACCATACCAATTGCTTATAACAAACGTATGGCCTCTGAGGTTCCTACTAACATGCTATGTGCTTTGGTTACCTGCGAGTTACTAATAAATATAAAGATTTTTACTAAATTATAGCTCTTGTTTACTAGCATCTTACATGAGTATGTAAAATATTTAGTACTTTATATATTCAGAGTAATCTATTATTAATACGAAAAATCACTCCTCTTAGCTTCTTGCATATAGTTTGTTGCGTCATCCTTTAACAGATCCTTATATAGGTTAATCCTAGAATACATACATTAAACTAGGGTCCTTTAATTTTATCCATCTTAGGATAAAGGGCCATTTTGACCAAATATTGGTTTATCACTAAATGTAGATACTATGTGTGATATTATTCCGAAAGCCGGAAGTATTAATATATATCATAAACTTTGTATTGGTTTAAATGGGGCTTCTCCACTTCACTCATTTGAATGAAACCAATAACGCTACAAGTCACCTTGCAGATAGGACTTTATCTTAATTTCCCCGTTGACGCAAAATAGCCTGCGGCCACTGCGTGAACATTTCTAACACTTCTTTAATATTAATTTGCTATTCATAGAATCCTTTAAACGTCTTATTTCAGCTATACCTGCGGATGTTGTATGTTTTTGTTCATAAATTAATCTTAAAGCTTTACGTCATTTATAAAAATTCAAATATTTAGAACTTTGTAAATGATATCTATGAAAATATTTATGTACTTTATACGCATTTTCAAAACTTGTGCTACTTCAATAATATGTATAAATCTCTTGACCTTCTTTATTTACATGGCTTCTTTTATGAACACTACTTCCAAACGCTCTACTAAGTTGATTCAATAAATCAGGGTATTTTACAGCAACTTTGTAATGTAAACGAATTTCTGTACGTCCAGATTTATCTCTTTGGCTCATTTGAATATAAAAACTACCATCACCATCAGTAAACCCTGCTAATCAATAAGAAGAAGTTAAACTACTTATATCCTCTTTGGGTTCCTTTTGCGAAAAATTAGTCAACTTCAAAATTTTATCCACTTGGACATTAGTTTGGATTTGTAATAATTTTTCAGGTAAGCGAAGATGTCCATCTATTAAATTCAGAAATTTTATTATACCCTCTATATTACTTATTACCCATTTATAGGCCTCTTTCCCTTTAATTCTTGATACATGTCCATGTCCAAAAAAAGTACATAGGCGATTACTTAGTTCTAGGTCAAGTTTATGAAAAGCAAACACTATCTGTTGTTGTTTACTAAAATGTCCATCTGCTTCTCATAAACCAGCTAAATAAGCCCCAAATTCAGATTCTGTCATATTCTTAATAGATTTATGCTTTATATGAACTAGTTTTTTGTTTTCTATTAATATACACGAAGTGCTATCTTGCATATTTTTCTTTTTTTTTTATCATTTTTTTATTTTATGTTTTTATACCCTTACTGACACAGGCGGCACGGGGCATACTGGTACAGTGCAAGGCCCGATACGGGCTGTGCTGCAAGCGGTGCTACAAGGCCCCTTTAGGGCCTTTGGCCCAATAAGGGATTTTAGGGAAATTTTTCACGTAAAGTCTCTGAGGGTCCTACAATTTATTTGTTAATAGATTAAGCAATATCATATTAACTTATAGGTTCCCTGCTGATTGACTATCATTGGTATAGTACCATAATAGTTGTTCCAGCATATAGTGAAATTAAGAGGCAATATATTTCACCTCTGGATGCATCCCTCTGCCACTAGTAGCATATAGCGAATTTTAAATTACGCGAGGGGTTGGACCATCTCTTAATATATTATACTTAAATAAACACATTATTTTATTTCTCCTGCAGAAAGGGATAAATTGGCATTTCTAGAATAGCCATAAGAACTTCACATCTCAAGTCATTTATTAAATTCAGCTCTTAAAACTGTATTTTCAGGCTTAAATGCATGTAACTCGTATAATCTATAATACTCCGGTACCATAAGAACCCTATTTTTCTTAAGAGTGTGCAATGGAAACTTATTTAAATAATTGATAAAAATCAATATATCTTGTTTACTTTGAATACTTCACTTGTAACTAACGTATTTACCTTTATCATCTTTATATATATTTCCATTAAATTCCGCGACTAAAATATCTAAATCATCCTTATTTTTAGAAGATACAGAAATTGTTAATTGAGGTTTAGCTCATTTAACATGTTTAGGTTTTTTCAAAGAACAAGTTATAGTTCCATCTGAATCAAAGATTCCTGCAAAATAAGCTGTTTTTTTAGTTGGCACAGTACTTTCAATGTATTCTATTCCATAAAGGTTGCACAATTTTTTTAACTGTATTATCCTTTGAGGGTACCTTACTAGACCATTTATCCTATTTACTATATCTTCCACACTTCTCTTATTATGTAAACGAAATCTAACTGCCTTCACTCCTGAACGTGGTTTTATAGTACCCCCTCCTACATTATGTTTTATGTAGTGTAAACACACTTCATCTCTTACATCCATGGTGATTTCTAATGTTGGATAACCTTTTTTACTAAGTGAAAAACAACCATCCCCATCAATAACACCTGCTAAATACTCATTAAACATTAGTTCTGCTCTTGTAATATTAATCTTTTTTCTTAAAGTCATTTTTTTATTCATTTTGTGTTTGTTTACGTATTCTATATTGTGAACGTATGGCCTCTGAGGATCCTACTAATCTTATACATATTTATCCTAGGATTTATACAAAACTTTGGTTTCCTGCTGATTGCTTTTACATTTTATTTTAAATTAAAATTTAACTATACTTTTTTACACTAAAAGGGCTCTCTTGAGTAAGCTCTTGAGTAAACTTGTACATGTCCGAGGACTTGTCCGAGGGTTTATCCACCCCGCAGAGCCCCCCTCGCGAAGCAGGGGGCAGAGCCCCCCTCGCGAAGCAGGGGTTAACCCCGTATCGGGACGATGGGGTGGAGGCTTCATTATTCATAGACTTATTTTATGAATTTTAATTAAGCACTTATATTTAGGTATTATAGTCTTTTATAAAAGTTTCCAGCATATAGTTCACTGCGTTAATATAATTTTTAATCTATATTAAAGGGCCATTTTGACCGAAAAATCAGAACAAATGTTGATATAATATTGGATCACCACCACCTGCTGGGTCGAAGAAACTAGTATTAAAGTTTCTATCTGTTAATAGCATAGTTATTCCCTAATCTTGTTTTACGCTTTTCAGCATGGCTATAAAGCCTCTATGGTAAAATTCTCAATAAGTTACCTTATTGTTGGGACTATCTCTTACTTACTTATGTCTATTAAGTGGTTTCAGTCAAAGATTACCCTTTGGCTATTTATACTATTCTTAATTTTTTCAATAGTTAAAGCTCCTTCCTTTGTCAAATGCTTTTTCTCCCTAATTAGACCTATAACGATGGCTCAACTCTCCATATCTAATCTTTTACTACTTTTTAAACTAAATTTTGTTAAGTATTCTATTAAGATAGTATTCCCTTTTAAACCTTTTGTTCTAACTCTAAGATTAACATCTTTGACGTTTCTATCAATTCGCTCTACTTTGCTTTCTAAGACCTTACCAATTGCATCCATGGCTTCAAACATAGAAATACCCTTGGCCCCGTTTTGCGGGGTGGGCAAGCCCGACTTATCAAACTCTCGTTGAACTAACTCAAGGCTACAAGCAATTCGAGGTTTCTTCCCAAAAGTCTTAGAAGGGGAAAACCGAATACTAAAATGACCGTCTGCATCTATAAAGCCAGCTAATCAATAGTTATTCAATATAGCCGATTGATCTATAGGTGCCTCACCTAGTGTACACTCTTCTTTATAGTGTTCTATTAGTAAATTTAATCCTAAATTCTTAGGTGTTCTAAGTTTCCCATGGATCAAATTAATTATTTTTAATTGGGACTCTTTAGAGTTAAAAGTTAACGTATAGGAACGAGTATTTTTTTTTTTAATAAGAGAGCCTTTACCAATACACGTTAGTATAAATGTCGCCAAAGGTAAATCTTTGGCATGAAAGGCTATTTGAATAGAAGGATACAATAACTGGCCTTTTTTTGTCCTTACTCCTTTTTCAGGAACACCAATATAACCATCTCCTTCTATCAAGCCTGCTAAGTATCAACCATCTAAATGACTAGTAAGCTCTGGCGTATAGTCTCTGAGGATCCCATGGGGTTTCTCTCCTTGGTTTCCTGCTGATTGACTGCTAAAAGGTAATACCATGGCAGTTGTTCCAGCATATAGCCAGATTTTGAGCGGGCAGAATAATGGGTTACCCGCTAATACAGGTAATGATAATAATAATAAAATAGCTGTAATAAATACAGCTCACACGAATAGTGGTAGTTTATGGAAAGTCATTCCCGGTGCTCTCATATTTAAAACTGTTGTAATAAAATTACTTGATCCTAAAATTGATGAGATACCAGCTAGATGTAAACTAAATATAGCTAAATCAACTGATCCACCAGAATGAAATTCTATTGATGATAAAGGCGGATAAACCGTTCAACCAGTTCCTGCTCCACCTTCAACTAAACTTGAAGACACTAATAAAATTAATGCCGGTGGTAATAGTCAAAAACTAATATTGTTCATTCTAGGGAATGACATATCAGGTGCTCCTATCATTAGGGGTACAAATCAGTTCAATTACTCTACTACTTTCATAGTAGATCGGACTATATCTTCAACCTTAAAAACAGACATATCTAAAAGCTTGTATCAACTTACTCGCCGTGTATATACCTGTAAGGTGTCTCACGTATAGTCTCTGAGGTACCTTAATACGTTACCTGCGGATTGCCCAATCTTGATTATTTTTACATGAAGTTAATTCTTTGCATTGCATATAACTTAGTAAATCAAGCTCTAAGGGTGTTCCCGCATATAGTGAGATAATTATTAACTTATAGTTACCTATAAGAACGGCAACAAAAAAAGAATTTTTAAGTTTCAATAAACACTACATCTTTAAGATGTTCTCAATTAACATGAATATTTTTATTGTTCATTTTATTTTTTAACTTTAAAGCTTTTTCTACTAACTCTATTTTTTTTTCAGTAGATGTTGTTTTAAATTTTAAATCATTTATGCTTCTTATTAATTTTCATGTTTCATAATCATTACGTTTTGCTGTTAATAAGGGATATTCAGTAAAATAATCAACTAAAATATTTTTTTGTTCCTCTTGAAAACAAATTATAATAATACTATGATATTTTTCTTTTCTACCCCCTTCATCCCCTCTCCCCGCTCTGCGGGCTGTGCTGCAAGGTCTGGGGACTTCGGGCGGTGCTACAAGGGTAGCTTTTCTTGTTCTCATTATTACTGACGTATTCAAACCTTCTGATATTATATTTGATATTTCTAAATTAGATATATTATTTGAAGTGGTTGTAGAGATTTCTAATCGTCATTGTGCATTAATTCTTTTGACTTTTAATGTTTTATCCTCTTTTTTTCTATCTGAAATTATAACATTAAAATTTGAATCTGCATCCGACATACCCGCTAATCAACCGTTACTTAAAATATGAGATGTGTCTAATTCTACACGTTCTAAATTATAGTAATTTAAAACTTGATTTACTCTTTCTATTTTACCTGTTCTAAGATAATTTTTTATTCTTTCACACATATCTTTTATATACTCCTCTTTTTTTATCGTAAATATAATACTATTAGGAGAAGACCCTTTCTCTATTTGGCCATAACCTAATTGGAGAGATAATCATTCAAAAAATTTTCTATCTTTTTTATGACTAGCTATCCCTATTTTAGGTTTCCCCACAGTATTGCCGGCTTTAGGACATAATATAAAACCATCTCCTTCAAATAAACCAGCCAAATAACTATTGAAATGTTTATTATTTATTTTCATTCTTTTTTTTCGATTCACCAAAACCTCCCATTAAGAAGGGCATTACCAAGAAAAATATCATTATGAACGCATGAGCCGTAACTATAACGTTGTATAAATGAAAATCTCCTGCTAAATATGCTTGTCCCGGAACTGATAATTCCATTCTAATAATCATTGATAAGGCTGTACCTATCATACCTGAAAATGCTCCAAAAATCATATATAAAGTACCAATATCCTTATGGTTAGTACTAAATAATCATCGTGTTGCCCAATTCATGGGTGTTTATTAATTTAATAAACTAATAAACAATTTATTCTTCTCTAGCGTCCGATAATAATTCGTCAATGTATGTACAATACTTAGTTAAATCTGTAACTTCTACAGCTATCGGCATAAAGGCGTGATTTACACCACATATTTCCGAACATTGTCCGTAGTATACTCCTTCTCTATTAGCTAAGAAACTTGTTTGATTTAATCTACCTGGTATAGCATCTACTTTAACACCTAAAGATGGTACTGCTCAACTATGGATAACATCAGCTGATGTTATAATCATTCTTACATGTGTATTTTTAGGTACAACAACTCTGTTATCTACCTCTAATAATCTCAAATCACCTAATTCTAGGTCATCTTCTCCCACCATATAAGAATCAAATTCTATAGATGAACCATCTTGTGTTGCATAGTCACTATATTCGTAACTTCAATATCATTGATGTCCAATTACTTTAATTGTTATACCAGCGTCAATAACTTCATCCATTAAATATAATAATTTAAATGAAGGGAAAGCTATTCCTACTAATATCAATGCAGGTGTAATTGTTCAAATTAATTCTATCATAGTTCCGTGGATCATGTATTTATGTGATATAAATGCTTTAGACTTTGAAAATTGTCTTAATAATTCCACTAAAACTCATAAAACACCTATTACTATAAATGTTAAATATATCATAGTATAGTTGTGAAAATTTATTATTTCTTCCATTACAGCAGAACTAGGGTCTTGAAAACCTAATTGCTTGTGTGTAGGAAAATCATAATTTCATAAATTAGTTGTCATTTGCAGAGAAAGGAATCGAACCTTTTTTGCTAGATCATGAGTCTAGATACTTACCATTAGTTTACCCTGCTATTCACATCCCTAATAACCCCTATAAACCCCCTTTGGGGCAAGGCCCCCTTTGGGGCAAGGCCCCCTTTGGGTTAACCCCTGTGGGCTGTGCTGCAAGGCCCCTTTAGGGGCCAAGGTCTTTGGCCCCATTTCTCATTTTATTTAGTTGAGCTGGAAGAGGAAGGAGTTTTGATCTAAAACAGATTTGGTACACACAAGACTTTTGTGATGACATCAAAGAGATTCGAACTCTTATACCCAATTTATGAGACTGAGTGTTTTAACCATTAAACTATGATATCTTTTCAAGTACATTGGTAAATAACTAATTAATCAATTATTATACCGTAAACTATTACCCTCAGATAAATCCAGGGATCGAGTTTTAGAGTTTCGCGTAGTGGCGTAATCTACATCGTCCCGATATGGGCTGTGCTGCAAGGCCCCTTTAGGGGCCAAGGAAGACCCTTGGCCGCTAGATGCATTATTTTTTTTAGCTGTATTTAACTTTTCTGATTTAGATTCAAAAGAAGATGAATTAAACTTAATATTTATACTCATTCCAATATTTAATAATTTTAATTCTCGCACTTCATTCATTTGTTTATCTAGATCTATTGCAATAGATTTATTTCATGAATTTTCTATAAAATTTGACATAGTTCAATCATTTTCTATTATTATTGATTCACTATTTAATTCATTCAATCCAAATTTTTTACCATTTTGTCCAAAAGGAACTTTATTTTGTTTTATAGAACTAACAAGTAATTTAGAATCTCTTGGTATTCCTATTAGAAATAATAATTTATAAAATCTATCAAGTGCTTGTGTACCTGTAGAACTATGTCCTCTTAGAGTAACTAAATTTCCAATTGGCATATCTTTTCTAAGTTGTCATTCAGCTACAGATTTTTTCGCTTGTATAAATTGAGGACTTTGACCAAATAATCTCATTAATTTATATCTATTTCTTTTTAAGTTTAATAAAGTATTTCCTCCTGATGGCTGCGCTACAAGCTGTGCTGAAAGAGACGAAGTCACCCCCATTACACGTCCTGAAACTTGTGATGTTGACGAAGAACGTATTTTTTTAAAATCTAAATTTGACTCTATTCTGATAAATTCTACTTTTATTGTTTTATGACTTTTTGAAAAACTCTTTGAATCTTTAGCCAATAAATCAATATTAAAATTATTAAGTTTATTTTCTCACATAATTTTTATTTATTTTATTATATCTTTAGATGCTATTTATAAAGAATTAGCATTCACATACTCACCCTGTTCCTGGGACTTAGCCCGCGAAATTTAGATAAGCGAAAAATGTGCCAATTAATCACTTAATAGCCTCTAAAAAGTTTTAAGAAATAGCTATAAGTTTTTTACACCCATTTCTTACATTAATTTTCAAAGAATCACATAAAGGTCCTCTTACTCTAGATCCTATAGGTGTCAAATCACTTGAAGAACCTGTTCCTTGTGTTTTTACTAAAACTACACTATTATCCACATAACTTAAAGAATAACCTGTTTTATTAGTAGTTTTACCTGGAACTGATATTTCTAAATAAGTTAAATCACCACCAGACAAATCTTTAGACCCTAAAGGCCTGTCCACCCCGCTCTGCCGGAGGCTATGCCCCCGAAGGGGGCTCTGCGGGGTCAAAGGATCTTTATAAGTATTAATTAAATACTTAAATCCTCTTTTAATAGGCTTTAATCTATTAGAATCTTTTTTAGTTCTCACTATTAAAGCTTTCATAATATCCCCTTTTTTTATTTTACTTCCAGGAATAGTTTTAGTAACAGATAAAATAATAACATCACCTACACCAGCTGATCTGTGTCCATAAGAACTTTTAGGAATTAATAGTTTAATACATCGGCCTTCTATAGCACCACTATTATCTATTATATTTACTATTGTTTGTTCACTTATCATTTTAATCAAATAATCATTTAAAGATTTTTCTATCATTCATTACTCTCGAACTCTCAATCAATGACAATTCTATTCAATCACTTAATATATCACTGTTTACTAAAGGTGATGATATTAGAGTTCAATTAAATCTTATTTCTAAATCTTTCTCATAATATTCATTAATTAAATAACTTTTAATTAATTTAGCTATTAATGAATTAAATTCATCTAATATTATTTTAGTTCTATAAGATTGACTTCTACTTAATTTAGATTTTTCTATTAATACATCAAATTTATTCATATCTTTATTTAACTCTTTATCTGATTGTTGATCTGATGTATAACGGGTATTATCTCTATGAAAATTTGATTTACGTGAAGTCGCATAACGTAGAGGTTTATAGATTAAACCTGATATTTCAATTATTTTTTGTGAACTTGTATTAGATTTAGTTAAATCACTTATTTTGTATAATTTACTTGTATTTTTTAACTCCTTATTTGATTGCGTTGACATCGTCCCGATACGGGCTTTGCTGCAACCAGTGCTACAAGCTGTGCTACAAGCTGTGCTACAAGGCCCCTTTAGGGGCCAAGGCGCAGAACTTATTTTATCTTTAATAATTAATTCTGATACCAATATATTAAAAGATTTTAATACACCTTTCACTACATAAGTTATTAATTTATTTCTATAAAAATATTTTTGTGGTTTATTTCTAAACCTTGTTCTAGAGATAGATTTTTCATTTCAATCTATTCTACCTCCTAGTCTTAATGCTATTGGATTTATTTTTTGTCCCATTTATTTTTTAAATTTCATTTTATATCTAGGTGATTTCTTTGTAATAGCCAATTCACCAAATTTATAACCTACGTGTAAATGTTTTATTTCTAAAGTTTTTCAAGTATGCCCATTATGAATATTTACAAATTTACCTATAAAATCTGGTAAAATTGTAGAACTTCTAGAATAGACAAGATAAGGTTTTTGTTTTGTCCCTATCCCTTTAAGGGCCAAAGGCCCTCCAGGGGCCTGATCAAGATCAGAGTCTTGCTGTGCCCTTGGGTCTTCCCTTGGGTCTTTACTCTTGTTTTCTGTTTCTAAGTCAGAAAAAGAATCTATTAATATGTTTTTTAATTCGGGTGAACAATAAGCCCCTTTTCATTTTGATCTCATGTGAGTTTGGACGGATTTGAACCGACGCGCTCTTCATTAAAAGTGAATTGCTCTACCAACTGAGCTACAAACCCTGATATCTTTACTTTGTTTTGCCTCTAATTCTTTCTTACGCCCCGTATCGGCCTGTGCTGCAAGGCCCCTAAAGGGGCCAAGACGATGTAGACTTGGCATGAATTTAAGTTTTTCATTCCAAATCTAACCTATCTGATATCTAAAAATCCCCACTGTGCCGAAGGGAGGGGGGAGGGTTTACTGAAATATAGGCCGAAGGGTATTTCTATTGTCAAAATACCTTCTAGAGTTGTTTCTGTGTTGTTTAACTCTTAACCTATATAACTCTTTTCTTTTTTTTATTTATTTCAGTACGTGTTCAAGGGCCCGGAGGCCTGCTTTGTAAACTTCGCGTTAATGTGAATGAAGGACTCGAACCTACACTTCTCTAACTCAAATTTAGATGTCTTGCCATTAGACTAATTCACATTTATAATTTTTTAGTATTTAAAGTTATTGGTAATAAAACTTCTTCAAATTTAGGTTTACTTCATAGAACTCCTATTGACAATATTCCTTTTATTTGTTCGTGTTGCGGTTGATGTGCACAAGATCCAAGGATAGAATCTGAATCTGAGTTTTCTAATGTTGATAATCAACTATATCTTCCATTTAATGATCGCTTCCCAGCTAAGCGTGAGCGAGGCGCATTATTTTTTTTATGCCCCATCTCTCGTTCGACTGAGCGACGTACATTTGAAGTTGTATTATTACACATATTATGCATTATCTTATTAGTTAAAATCTGATTATAAATTTCATGCTCAGACACTGATTTATTACTCTCTTTATGGATCCCTATATCCTCTTTACTCATGTTAAGCTGAGCACTTGATTGAGTGTCTGTCTCGCCAGACTTCATCTCAGATTCACCCCGTTCTGTGGGGTCAAGAGGTGATGTACTCAAAGTTTCATCCGCACAAGTCAACATCGTCCCGATACGGGCGGTGCTGCAAGGCCCCTTTAGGGGCCAAGGAAGACTTTGGGAACTTTGAACAGCGGTTAATTTATCGATATTTAAACCTATTAGTGTTCCAGGTTCTAAATATATTCTACTATAACTAACTGGTCTAGATTTTCAATAACCTTTTGAATTAGTTATATGAATTAACCCATGTTTTATCAAATTATGACTTTCACCTAAAGACTTAGTAAATCCTAATCTAAATAAAATAACATCTAGTCTACTTTCTAATTGTTCAATTAAATCTGATCCATATTTACTGAAAAGAGTTTTTCATAAATCTTTGTATTCTTTATCTGATAAATTATAATATGATTTTAATAATTGTTTTGACACAAATCTACTCTTTCATTCCTCTTTAACTAATTTTAATTGAGAAAAACCAGTTATATTTCTTTCTACTAATATTTTATCTTTAGAAATTAATCCTTTTGGAATTCTAAAACCACTTTGTCCAGACATTTGTATTAACTGTTGTTGATTACCAAGGCCCCCTTTGGGGCCAAGGCCCCCTCGGGCACCAGGTAAACTATCTGAATGATTTTCGCTCCGCATCATTTCACGACCTTTAGCATATTTATAACTTAATTTTGCATAGTATAAATTTTTATCTTTAATTGATAACTTTATTCCTTTCATACAGATTAAAAGGGAATCGAACCCCTACAAACTGTTTTGAAGACAGTGGCACTACCATTATGCTATTAATCCCCAAGGGCCCCCCCAAAGGGGGGCAAAGGGGCTTCTTAGATTCAAACTAGTCTACAAACCAAATGACTAGTAAAAACAAATAAGATGATCTAAAAGAATATAAGCTAAATTGGACTTGAACCAACGATCTTTACATTATCAATGTAACGCTTTAACCAACTAAGCTATTAGCTTTTTTTTATTTTATCTATTGAAAATTTTATAATAACATTATAAAAGCAATTAGACCTGTTAATAAGTCTGCTCCATATGAATTTAAAGAACCAAATATACCATCAGTTGTATTTGGACTAATTAATAAAATTATAATTGTAGCAGATGCAAATATTGTAAAGGCATAATTGTATATTCAACCAGATTGTAATGATGAAGCTTGTTTTGTTAATTCAGATACACCTTTTGATACACCTAATGGTCCTAAAATTTCAATATAACCTCTATCTAGCGTTTTATATGTAATTTCATGTCCCATATTAAAGATTGGTCTACCAATTAGATTATTATACACTTGATTAAAATTTCATTTATTACTTAAGAAAATATATATAGTTTGCGGTGCCGCAGGACCTATTTTTGATAATTTTAATTGTACTAATAAATGACCCATTGTATGATATAATATAAAAGCTAATAAAGCTCCTGTCATACTAAATATAACAGGTATTCACTTATAAAGAGTGTCTATAAATTCAGCATCTATCATAGAATCACTATTACTTGGTAATATAAATATAGAATTACCAAAGAAAGGTGTTCCTAAACCTAATATGGCATCTCTAAATAAATAACCAACAAATATACTTCCTAAAGCTAAAAAACCTAAAGGTAAAGACATTTGTCAAGGTGATTCATGTGCATGTTTAAATACATTTTGACTACCGTTATTATCTGTTATAAATGTTAAATATATTAATCTAAATGAATAAAATGCTGTAAATAAAGCAGATATTGTACCTAATCAATGAGCAAATGTACCATCTATACTATATTTGGCATAAGCTAATTCTAATATTGCATCTTTTGAATAGAATCCTGTTAAAAAAGGAAATCCCATTAAAGATAAACTTGCTATTAACATTACAGAATATGTGAAAGGTAGTGATTTTATTAAAGCACCATATTTTCTCATATCTTGTTCATCACCCACTGCATGTATTATTGATCCTGCTGATAAGAATAAACCTGCTTTAAAAAACCCATGATTAAATAAGTGGAATAAACTTGCAGAATAATTTGATAAACCTGCTGCAAATACCATATATCCTAATTGAGAACAAGTAGAATAAGCTATCACTTTTTTAATATCATTTTGTACTAACCCTAAACTAGCTGCAAAAAATGCTGTTAGTGAACCTATGATTACTACTAAAGTTAAAGCAGTTGGTGCATATTCTAATATTGGTGATGAACGAATTAATAAAAATACCCCTGCCGTTCAATTATGTTAATTATATATCGAAGATTTATCCATCTATATAATATTCTACACATTCCTGCATAGTTCGGACTATAACTTATACTTAACGCTGATTCTTATATCAGCCTCTTAATAAAACAATAATTAAGACGAGGAACGCCTAAAAATGCATTTTACCCCCTCTGCCTGTGGGTATGCCTGTGCCCCCCCCCCTCGCGAAGCAGGGGGGCTCTGCGACGGTGCTACAAGGGACTAAGGGCCCTTAAAGGGCCATATGTTTGTAGATTTCCTTCTGTCACCCTGTAATTTTAAATTAAAAGTTATAAATGTTTTTGCCTGAATTTTTCTATAAATAATTTAATTGTATCTAATTTTTCCTCGGTTAAAGAGACCAAGGCCCCGTGTAGAGCCACCCCGCTCCCCCCCTCTGGGGGGCTCTGCGTCCCCGAAGGGGACTGCGAGGCCAAGACCTTCTTAGAAACTGATCCCCTGCCCCGCTTTGCGGGGCCAGAAGCTTTTTTAGTACTAATTATTTTACACCATATATCAAATTCTAGCTTTTTTTTTGTTTTTAGAGTATACGCATTAAGATAGTTTATAATCTCATTATTAATTTGATTATTTTCATTACCTAATTTATACCCGTCTCAAGATTTATCATAAGATACTTTAGCTTTGATTTTAAAAGCTTCTTTAATAAATTCTAAAGACTCAATATTTTTTTGATTCCAAATTATCGCAGTCGGAACACTAAATCCTATTTTTGAAGTTCTACATTTTTTTATTCTAACTGTAAAATCTCCCTCAGCATCAGTAAATCCAGAAATTCAAGAATCTGAAGTGGAAATAGGACATAAGTTATCAATAACTTGAATATTTTCAGAATAGTATTCATTGTACTTTGCAACAAATAATTTAAATCTTTTCAATTTATGGGGTAATCTAATACCCCCATTAAAAATAGAAATTATTTTTTTTAATCCTTCTTTATTATCTATCAATTGATATACACCGACTTTTCTATTAGCTTCAAGTCGTTTAACAATAGACCCATAACCAATAGAAGTTCTAATATTATACAATAGATCTAAATCTCTTAAATTTAGCATAATTTCAAATTGAGGTCTACATCGTCTTGGCCCCTTTAGGGGCCTTGCAGCACAGCTTGCAGCACAGCCCGATACGGGGTTAACCCCCTCCCCCCCTCCCCCCGCTCTGCCCCCTTCGGGGGCATAGCCTCCGGCTCTGCGGGGTCCGGGGGGTACGGGGGAAGGATTATTAGCGAAGATGTAGCGTCCATTTGCTTCAAAGAATCCTATAAATCAATTTATAAAGTTAATATCTAATCCTAATTCTTTAATTTTTGTTTTAAATTCTATATATTGTTTATTTTGCATTTTTTTTCTTTAAGTATTCTCACGTTTAGTCTCTGAGGTTCCCCCTTAAACTTTAAAAAGATAAAGTTAGACATACTGGGTTACCTGCTGATTACCTCATTTATAACTTTTTTACGAATTTTATTAAATTTTACTTATTGTTTTTTAATAGGCAAAATTTGTATGTATTTAATAAAAAGTGTATTTATAAACTTTTAAGGCGTTCCAGCATACGGTGAGATAATTATACATCATATCACTATAATGTACGGCAACTGTACTTAGTAACCATTGTTGCGGCATGTATTAAAGCACTTACAGGTGTTGGCAAAAAGAATAGAACCTATTAATAGGCAGTTAATATTGGGAAAAATAAAAACATTTAATCATTCCTTTCTGGACTATATCATAATCTATTATTTTTGTGGTTTTACTAATATCGAGTTATTTTATTAGTAAAATTTATTTACTTCTAAGCATAATGCTTTTATTTCTTCATAACCTGCACCATGGTGCTCTTTTTTTAGTATTCTTCGTCTTAATTTACAAAACTTACTAAATGATACCCCTTTTAATGTTTTGTGTGGGTATTTCTCTATATATTCAACTAATATATCTAAATCTGTATGTTTAGATACAGTTCACTTCACATTTTTATTCCCGGTACGAGGATCTCGCCTTCCCATATTTAACACCACTTGTGCCTTTTCTATTCATTCGGGATCCCCTTGGGCTATTACAGCCATTTTAATTGAAGCTCCAGGATTAGTTCTACTAGGTGTTTTTCACACTGATATTCCTCAATGACCATCACCATCTATAAATCCTGACAATCATCCATTAGAAAATGACATTAATTTTGGTTTACTTTGTGACTGTATTTCAAAATCCGGACCAACAGTACGTCTAAACTCTTCATTATTAAGTCAATTTTCACATCATCTCTTAAAATTATTAAGTTTAGAAGATGTTACTATATTTCCATTAAATAACAAGGCTATTCGGGCTGCTACATCAGCATTTGACGCTTTTGTTCGTCATCTTGCTGTTTTTCCCATTACACCCCTGGCTGCGCTACAAGCTGTGCTGCAAGGCCCCTTTAGGGGCCAAGGCATGGCGTTTACGCTCGACTCAGTTGAGGGCTGCGCTACAAGCTGTGCTGAAAGATCTTCAAGTCGCCCACACTCGGTTGAAACGTGACCTTTATTATGGTCATAAACAGTTCCCATACCAAGTGTAGTACTAATGTTATATAGTAATTTCTTATCTAAATATTTTTGAGTTATATTAACTCTGCCATCTTGTTCAAAGGTTCCATCTGCTTCAAAAAAACCTATAAATCATGTTAAATATGCCTCACTTAACATTTCTTTTGTTATATGTTGAGGTAAAAAACTATAGAATTTCGCGAAATTAAACATATAATAATTTGATGTATGTTCTATAGTTTTTGATGTATAATTATTGTGTATTGATTGTTTCATTTTGATTCTTTTTTTTTACTCTCCTTCGGCCTGTGACTTATTAAAATAACAAATTCGCAGGTATTTTTATTTTTAATAGATTTTTCGCGTGTAGTCTCTGAGGATCCTTTATTCTCCTTATTAGTAAAATTTAAACGTGTTTTCCCCACTATCTGTGACCAGCTTTTAATTTCTATTCTACTAATAATTCATTGAATATTTGTTTCCTGCTGATTGCTCAATACTATAGATTTTTACTACTATTTTAACTTTATAATGAGTACTATAATATTAACGAGTTTTCCAGCATATAGCGAAATTTTTTTATACCTCCTCTCGAAGGCAGGGGGCCCTTGGCCCCAAAGGGGGCCCTTATATCTTACCCTCCATTGCTTCTGGCAATCAAGTATGTAATCCTAATTGCGCTGATTTACCTGTAGCTCCTACTAATAGAAGAGTTCCTATTAATGTTAATTGATCTATTTCAAATCCCATAAATATAATAGGTGATTCTTTGAATTCTTTAGCCATACTAAATACTACATTATAATCTAAACTTTTAAAGATATAAAAAATAGTAAACATAGCTAAACATAACCCCACATCACCTACTCTGTTCATTACCATTGCTAATATTGCTGATTTATTAGCTTGAATTCTAGTGAATCAAAAATTTATTAATAAATATGAACACACACCTACTCCTTCTCAACCTATAAACATTTGTAAAAAATTATCAGCTGTTACCAATATTATCATAGCAAATGTAAATAAAGACAAATAAGACATAAATCTTGGCAGATGTGGATCACCATTCATATACTCAGTTGAATATAAATGAACTAATGCTGATACTGTTGTCACTAATACTAACATCATTACAGTTAAACTATCATACATTAATCCTAAATCTAATTTTAATAGACCTGTTTCAAATCAAGTTCATAAGTGAACATAAACATTATTTCCTTTTATACCCACTTCATATAAACTGATTCAACTTAATAGACTTGTTAATCCTATTAATGATGTTGAAAATATTCCAACACCTTTTTCCCCTAAATTACGTCCGAATAAACCACTTATTGACGCACTTAATAAAGGTATAAATAATATTAATAAATACATTGTTTTAATTTACTTTTATTTTTGTTTTATCTTTATTCCCTTACCAGTCCAGCCCTTTAATCCCAAAGGAACCCTCTGCCGGAGGCTATGCCTGTGGGTATGCCTGTGGGTATGCCTGTGCCCCCCTCGCGAAGCAGGGGGTGTGCCGAAGGTCTTTAGACTTGCCAACGCTCTACGCCCCGTATCGGGACGATGGGGTCTTCGTCAGTCTTTGGATCAATTTTCATTTTGTGTACGGGATGAGCGAGGAAGGGAATTAGCATTTGAAGGGAATCGAACCCCCGCTATACTGCTTAGAAGGCAGTTGCTCTACCTCTGAGCTACAAATGCTTTTTTATTTATCTAGATATAAATTTAGTTTTTATAGGTAATTTTGAATTTACAATTTTACTTATTATTTTACCAAAATTCTCATTAGAACAATTAAATTCTAATAAAATTGCACCACTTTTTACTCGTGTCATTCAATAATCTATATTACCTTTTCCTTTTCCCATTCTAACTTCTATTGGTTTTTTTGTTACTGGTATATGAGGGAAAATTCTTAATTCTAGTTTTTGAGAATCTGAATCTTTTTTTCCCGCAGAAGAACTATTTATGCCTGTAGTACGAGGACTTGAAGTATCTGATTTTAATTTACGTTTTATAGCTAATTCTATAGCATGTATATTAGAAGCTGTTATTCTTCCTGGTTCTAATGCCATTATACCATATTTAAAACCATTTTCTTGTGAATTATCCTCGTTTTTTAATACCTCACACATCTCCTGCTTGTGGTCAGAACACAAATCTGATTCAGTCCCTGTATTTTGAGATTGGTTTATGGATTGTAGTGTCCTGTCCAAATTTTTCAGGTTTAGTTTTCTTTCAACACTTAATCAATTTTGATTTGTTCTAATATTATAAGATATTCTACCTTTATGGTATTTTCTATATTTAGTTTGTTTTGGTTTTAATAACATTTATCTATTGTTTTTTAGCTCCATATTTTGATCGAGCTTGTTTTCTTTTTATCACTGATATTAAATCAAATTTTCCTCTTATACATTTATATCTTACCCCTGGTAAATCTTTTACTCGACCACCTCTAATTAAAACTGTACCATGTTCTTGAAGATTATGACCTTCCCCAGGTATGTAACACACTACAATTTCACCATTTGATAATTTTATTTTAGCTACTTTTCTTTGAGCAGAATTTGGTTTTTTTGGACTTCGTACCATTACTCTTAAACATACTCCTTTTAATTGAGGATTACCTTTTAAAGCTGGACTAATCTTTCTTATTCTACTTCCTTTAGTATTTTTTCTTCTTGGTTTTCTAACTATTTGATTTATTGTTGCCATTTTTTTTTACTTGTATTTATCGCTACGCACGCCCCTTTCGGCACAGCAAGGCCCCTTCATCCCCTCTCCCCGCTCTGCGGGCTGTGCTGCAAGGTCTGGGGACTTCGGGCTAGCCTAGCCCCGCTTCTGCTTATCGCTGATGCTCAGCTAAGTTGTGAATATGCGTCTCTTCTTTGCTCATCGCCCAAAGCCCCCTCGCGAAGCAGGGGGTGTGCCGAAGGTCTTTAGACTTATTTACAAAGAGTTTTAAGACATTTATTTAGGATTATACCCCACCCAAGGCCCCCTTTGGGGGGCCCTTTGGGGGCAAGGCCCCCTCGGGCTTCGGAGTATACCTTTCCCACCCCGCTCTGCCCCCTTCGGGGGCTCTGCCTGTGGGTATGCCCCCCTCGCGAAGCAGGGGGCTCTGCGGGGAAGGGAATTTTACCTATTTTTTATCTATAAGGGTGACTAACGAGATTTGAACCCGTGACCTCTTTTTCCACAGAAAAGCGTTCTAACCAACTGAACTATAATCACCTTACGGAAAGAACAGGATTTGAACCTGTGAATCCTAATGGAAAACTACTTAGCAGGTAGCCCTATTAACCACTCTAGCATCTCTCCTTTTATGCCAATAACAGGACTCGAACCTATAATCTTTTGATTACAAAACAAACGCATTACCAATTATGCAATACTGGCTTATTTACACAAATTAATTTTCAGTATCCCTCACTATTTTAAGACAGGGTTTACCAAATTTTTGTGCTCTTACAAAGAACTTTACTTTTATTAACGACATGCTATAGAAGATTAATATGTTCAAAAGGATTCTTTTTTCCTTATGAAATGTCTAATAGGACTCGAACCTACTTTTTTCAAGCCGAAATTGAATACATGACCAAACATGTTCTAGACACTTTTTCATTCGTTTTACATACCTCGAAGATGACCCACTCTTCGCTTCTCACTCCATCGTCCCGATACGGGCTGTGCTGCAAGCGGTGCTACAAGGCCCTTTAGGGGCCAAGGCGCGAAGCAGGCTCAAGGGATGGCGTATTATGATTTAATTTTTACTGTTTTGACTCATTTAGCCAATTTACCTCATTTGTTTTTAGGTGGATTTCCTAAACCCCCAGATCCATGACTTTTACCACCATGGGGATGATCAACAGGATTCATTGCTTCACCCCTTACTGTAGGTCTTATACCCAATCATCTGTTTACACCTGCTTTACCTTTTTTTTGTTTATAATTATCAACATTAGAAACTACACCTATAGTAGCTGTTAATGAACTATTTATTGAAGTTATTTTACCTGAAGGCAATTTTATAGTTGATAAACCTAATTCTTCATTATGTTTTAATACTATTCCACTTGTACCAGCTGATCTTATGTATTTACCATCTAAATTATAGAAATTTGTTCCTAAAATCATTTCTATTATTGGTTTTGATTCCCCTAAACTTGTTACCGCTATTCGACTATCTTGTGTTCAAGTATTTCCATATATATTTTGCATAGCTGAAATATTGATAGAATCCACTTTATGACCCTTTATTATATCACCTTTTTTTAATCCTTCAGGAGCTAATATATACCATTTTTTATTCATTTCGCGCACAAATTGCGTAGCAGAACTATTTGTTTGGCCCCCGAGGGGGGCCCCTTTGGGGGCAAGGCCCCCTCGGGCACCAGGTAATCCATCTTCTTTTAATTCTTCAGCATACAAAGTTTCTTGAGAAAAAGAAGTTAAAGGTTTTATTAGAGCTAAAAAACCTGATTTTGATGGATCATAATCTATTCTTTCTACTATATTATAAGAATAATTTCCATAAACTCTTTTTGAATCTATTTCTCTATGTAATCTTTTATGACCACCACCTTTATGTCTTACTGTTATTTTTCCACTATGATTTCTACCACTATGTTTTAATACTCTATGTTTCAATAAACCTAAACTTTTTAATTCTCTTATAGATTCTTTAGATAAACTTTTAGGTTTACTGATTTTTATCATATTTCTCAATGATGGTGTAATAGGTTTATATTTTTTTATACTCATTTCTTAATTTATTTTATTAATCATATTTTTAATCCCAATATACCTCATTTTGTGTATATTTCTTTTTTGTTATATTCTATATAATAATCAATAGATTGAGATTTTACGCTACCTTTAATATTTGACAATTTTTTAGATTTTGCAGCACCTCTTAATCTACCTTTTAATTCTATTTTTAAACCACTATATTTTTCATTTTTATTAGTTAGTTTTTTATCAGATAAATCACCTAACCATAAATTATTAAATTTATCTTTTATATCCAAACCTGTTTGTCCTAACATTCCTAAAAAACTCTGCCCACCCTGCAGAGCCCCCGAAGGGGGCAGAGCCCCCGAAGGGGGCAGAGCGGCTGTGCTGCAAGGGCCACCACGATTCACTACACGAGATGTCCCTATGTTATGGTCTTTAAATCTGTGTCCTTTTACAGGAGTTATTCCTGTGATTGGATGAAGAACGTGTTTTGCAGTAATTTCCTCGTTCGCCCCGCGAGCGGCGCTCACGCTTGACTGAGCTCCTAAATAAGTTTTTTTTTCAAATCTTTGATTAAACTCATTTCAAGATAATACTCTTTTATAATTATTAAATGAAGTCTTTAATTTTTTAGCTTCATTTTTATCCATTTGTGTTACACGATTATATTTATTCATTTTTTTTTCTTTCGCTGTGTTGCAAGGCCTTGAGAGTCTCCAAGATCAGAGATCAAAATCTGAGATCTGAGATCAAGATCTTATGTTTTTCAGATGTTTTTTTAGTGAACATCTGTGTTGAAAAAAATTACTATATTATTATTTAATGTAATTAATTTTCTTTTTTTTTACCCACCTCATCAGTATATAAATACGTATAAAAATAATCACACAATATCAACAAAATGTCAATATCAAGCGGCTGCTTCAAATCCAGTATGATGGAATTTAGTAAAATGATGTCTAATCAATCTTACTAACATAACAGCTAAAAATATAGTACCTACTAATACATGTAAACCGTGGAATCCTGTAGCTACAAAAAATATAGATCCAAATACAGAATCTGCTATTGTAAAAGGTGCTTCTCAATATTCCATACCTTGTAATAAAGTAAATATAACAGCTAATATTAGAGTTGCAATTAAACCATTAATTGTATTTTCTCTATCACCAGCTATCATTGAATGATGAGCTCAAGTTACTGTTGCCAATACTCCTAATATATGTCTTAGCGTTGTTTGCTTATCCACCCCGCTCCCCCCCAGA
>Ga0306870_1000089_pt1 | contig 24226 bp, 26 predicted proteins | sample AntRauMeHopE1496_FD_190435 | JGI IMG/M metagenome (GOLD analysis project Ga0306870, IMG submission 190435) | Saline lake microbial communities from Rauer Islands, Antarctica - Metagenome Hop E1 #496 (v2) (version 2) | ecosystem: Environmental > Aquatic > Non-marine Saline and Alkaline > Saline ... | reverse complement strand
GGTTACGGCTCTAAAAATTTCCTGAAATGCGCCTCCATCTATAGCGGCTTCAATTAAAAAACCATCGCTAGAACTGGCTTCGAAATCACCAATCGCTGCTAAGTCTATTTCTATAGAACTAAGTGTTGCAGCACCCCAACCAGAAAATGTCCAAGTGGCGTCGTTGGGTGGGCCCTCCACACCATCTGCATCGTTTAAGGCAAAAAAACCAGTAGAATTTTGTCCTACAAGACCAGAGGTGTCGCCAGGAAAGTTATCTCCCGTTCTTGCACCACTTACATCTGCTTCGGTATCGTCTGCTACATCAAACGGCATTCCATTGCCGCCAGCTTGGCCATCTACTCGACCAAAAACATCACCTCCAGCTCCTCCTGCCATTCCGTAGTCTGCTACGTTGGCAGAAGTGCTAAGGTTTAAGGAGTTGTTATCAAAATCTTCAAACCCTAAAGTTGTTTGTGCATAATTTGCTGTGACACAAAGAAAAAGGGCTAATACATAGTACAAGGGTAGTTTTCTTTTCATTTTTAATCTTTTAATTTTAGTTAGTTTATTGTGATTATGGCAGCTTGCTAATAATACTACAAGCGCCGTGATTGCTGTCAAAACTATACTTAATTTATAAAAAAACCTCGTAGGTTTTGGAAGGTTAACCTAGTGATAATATTAAGGTGTTTAGGGGCTTTGTTTTTAGGAAGTTAAGCTAGGTTTAAATCACATTTGTATATCAATCGAAATAACATAAGAGAGAAAAAAGTTATTGTCTTCGCAAAGACCTAGATCTCGTTAACATTTAAAACTCGATAAAGGAACCGTAGAAATTTGATATCTTGAACTAAAATTATTAATTAATGTGTTTCCATACCTCTCAAATCCAAAAAGTAGAGCAACTTGAAAAGCAGTATAAGGTTAAACTCAGCGATGAAAGTCAGCGTGAGTTATTCGACCAGTCCCGTTACCATATCAACGGGTTTACACATTCTCAACTCCTTATCATCCCGCAAGAGAAGCCCAGTGTCCTTGCAACAGCGACTTGGGGCATTGCTCCAGAAAATAAAAAAGTGAGTGAGCTAAAAGCCTATTACAAAGAAGCGGTGAAGTTTGGAGGGGGGCTTAATGCAAGAGCGGAGAAAGCTTTTGAGCACTTTTTATATAGACAGTCCATTTTTACAAAGCGATGTATTGTTCCTGTTTCTGCCTTTTTTGAGCCTCACGATCACAAAGGGAAAAAGTATCCATTTGTGTTTAAGCCTAAGTCAGAAGACTCTCTATCCCTTGCAGGGTTATACACCCGCATAGACAATAAAGTCACCTTTACCATCCTAACTCAAGAAGCTTCTCCCTTGTTTGCTAAAATCCATAACAAAAAGAATCGGCAACCCGTTATTTTAAATGCTGAGCAAGTCAATGAGTGGTTGGATAATGGCTTAAAGGAAGAAGGGATTGCAAATCTATTAAAGGCTCACTTTGATGAAGACCAACTTAACCTCCATACCGTCAGCACCGATCTCTTTCACCCCAAAGTCAATTCGGATAAGGAAGAAATTTTGGATAAGGTAGAGTATGAGGAGTTGGAGATCTAACCTAAGGCTTTACGAAGCTTTCGTAAATAATGAATGGCTTAGCATAGAAGCTATTGAAAATCTGGTTGATAAATTTTAAATGCGAAAAAAACATAAAATAAAACTTTATAAGAAAACTAAATCTACCTTAAGCCTGTTGTTTTTTGCTCTAAATTGATAGTGATTTTTAACAAACTTTTATTTTGAAAAAGAAGCAATCTATCAACTTTAAAATCATTTTTTAGGAAAAGTAAAGCCTTCAATTCTTTCTAATTCAAACAGCAAAATGCTTTATATTTTTTCAAGCTCCGTTACTAAGAAAAGCTTCATAGACCTGTTTTTTTTATTTGGTTTTAACTCTACGTTAGTTCGAGTGTTTTAGAGAGATTTGACAAACATCTATTGAAAAAATATCGAGAACTTTGTATTGTTTTTTATTTATAAGTTTAGGTTTGGAGTACCTATAATAAAAGATCTTTGTCGCCTTGAAGAAAATTTTAGTGCTACAATAGGATCATAGTATGCAATCAAATCCTCTTGGAGAGTTTGGTTATTCCGACTCAGAAACTGGAACTATAGTCTTTCGGTAGTTGATTTTTTAATCTATTTCAGAAAAGTGAATACCGTAGTCTTAATGTTTTAATAAGTTACTTGTTAAACACAGCCAGAATGAACAGTTTAGTGGCCTTCAAACGAATTGAAAATATACTGTTATGGAAATTGAAAAATTTATTTACTGTCTTGAAGCCGTTCCAGATATAGAGACTACCAATACTACTGAAGTTGTAAAAATCTTAGAGGATATTGCCTTAGTACAAGATATTACGAGTATTTACAAAGCTTGTGATACCATAGAGGGATTGGAGGAGAGCTTGAGTTACTTGCTGTATGAAGATCATAACTTTAAAGATTACGAAATTATTTACCTCGTTATACCAGGGGAGGCGAACAACATTCTGTTGAATGACTATTATTATAGCATCGAAGAGATTGCAGAACTTTTTGAAGGTAAAATGACTGGGAAGGTCATACATTTTGCTAACCAAAAAGTCTTGGATCTCACTGATGAAGAGTCACAGTATTTTTTAGATGTTACTGGCGCACGAGCTATCTCGGGTTATGGACCTACCACTAGCAAAATTTCAAGTACCATTACTATAGACAGGGTTTTCTTTAGCATGTTTCAGGAAAATGATGATCTTGCGGAAGTCGTGGAGTCGATGTTTCAAAAGCATTATAATCTCTGTAAATTACTCGACTTTAGGTTGTATTATTAGAAAAAGGCTTGCACCAATTCTTCTTCAGAAATAGCATTAAAATAGTCAGAACTTTTCAAATCCTGCAAAGCAGTTAGGAGTTTTTCTTTCTCATGCTCCTTTCCTATCAAACCCTTAATTAGTGGTTGCAGATTTTTATTAACAAAGAAATCTCCAAAAATTTCTAAATCGGTAATTATTCCTTTTTCCACATTGAAGTGAACCTCCACAAAGCCTCCTGGGGTTTTTATGCCATTCTTTAAACCGTAATTGGGAGAATAGCCATAGTTCCAATGCCACTGGCTGTACTTTTCGTCAGCTAGTTTTTGAATAGCCACTTTATCAAAAGCATTGATTTCATAGGGAACAGCATCGGGATACAAATGTGTAACGTGCTTTAATACACGTTCGCCAAACTTTTCAACGCCGATGTCCTCATCTAAATGACTGGAGATATTGGTGACTCTACTTTTTACCGACTTGCGCGCTTTGCCCTCAAACTTTAAGGGATTTACGTTCAGAGCATCCGATATATCTTGTATTTCCGAGGCGTATAATAAAGTACCATGATGCAAAACCCTTTGTTTTTGATGGTAAATATGCTCGGCATTTCCCGAAAACTTCTGACCATCGATTAATATATCATTCCGACCAGAAAAATTAGCTTCCACACCAAGCTGGGATAGCACATCTATGATAGGCTGATTGTATTTTTTAAAATCCACTTTAGCGCCTTCCTCACCATAACCCATTATAAAAGTATAATTGAGGTTGCCCAAGTCATGATAGACTGCGCCGCCACCCGTAAGCCTGCGTACTACACTCACACCCTTCTCTTTTACATACTCTTCATTTATTTCTGCCAAAGTGTTCTGGTGTTTACCTATTACAATGGTATTGTCGTTTTGCCAAAGCATAAAAACGTTTTCATCAAAATTCTTCAGAAAATAGTCTTCCGTAGCTTGGTTGAAATAGGGATCCAGGCTTTTATTGAGTATGCAGAGCATATAATTATATTTTAGAAGTGATTTTTATCATTATAAATATAAAATTCATCCACCAAACCCCGTACTATTTTGGCATTTAACTTTATAAATTAAGAGATGTTATATTTTATGAATCTTAAAAAACTAAAATAGTCATCTCATTAAAAGAATTGCTAAAAACGAAAGTAGATAAAAACATAAGTGAGTTTCTTTACTCGTCGAAACTAAATTCCATGCCTTTTTAAAGGTAAAATGACAGGGAAAGAAAGCCGTTTTGCCAACAAAAAAGTCTTGAATCTAACTCATTATAAATCACGGTGTTTTTCAGATATTTCTGATGTACGAACTATCTCAGGAATGGACATCAAATGTCTTTGAACTTCACATCTCAAAGGGAAAAATTATTCACTTTTTGTAAAATCTATTTATAAAAATGGCAGAGACTGGAATAGCGAGATAGGTTAATGCTGACCATGAGGCCAAGGTCTCAGATAAAATTAACGCTAAAATTGCAGCGACAAAACCAGTAAAAGAAACCGTTCCCAAAAATATTAATTTAGATTTTGTTTTATTAATTTCAAATTGATTCAATTTTAGCAGATTTCTTTTCGAAAATGCACGAAAGTATAAAAGAAACAGTATTCCTGCCATTACAAAAAGTCCTGTGCCGTAAATAGCATATAGTCCAATCAGCTCACCAGTGCTTGTAACATTAAATGTTGAAGGTAACCATCCATTGCTTAACCCCGTAAAAAGAGCGGAGAAAATTAACCGTAGTGGATACATGAAAACGAGTAAAATAAAGATGAGACCAATACTTAAAACGATGGTGTACATATCCTCCAATCCATATCTCCTACTCCATGTTCGATGGCTGAACCAAAAAATCATGATGATAAAAAAACTGCATAAACATGCTGGGATTTCCTTTAATGAAATAATTAATTCGGAATAATTTTCTGGTATTGTTCCCACAGAAATAACCAACATGGTAATTGCAAAAGCAAAGGCAGCATCCATAAATGTTTCTAATCGTGTAATTTCAATTCCACGCATCGTGAAACCTCGATCTATGGGGAAGTTTGCTTTTTCACTTTCTGTTTTAGTCATGATTGTTTTTTTGAATTCTATAAAAGCTAAAGTAGTCAACTTTTAGTATAAAATAATTGTATTTAGATTGAGCTAAATCTTATTTTTTTTTACAAATACGTTTACTTTAAAAATCCTATTTCGCTTTTAGCTGCAATAAGGTTTAAGATTTTCATTTCCTGAATGATCCATACCTTTGTTTTAAAAGGATAGTTATGGTGGTTTAAGTATTAAAGTTAGTCAATAAATCACAGTTATCCAGTCCGTGAGTCCCGACGCTTCTGGATTTTTAAATTGGCTAAAACCAGCAATAAATTTTGTAGAGTGTTGTGTAAGGTTTTTTTAGTCTTCTGTCATGTTATTTTTTATTTTCGAGTTTAAATTTGTCAAATACTTTGCAAACTCAAATTTTTTTTTAGGCGAAATTATCATCTCTTCAAATTTTCCATATTTAATTTCAATTCGGTCAAACGTAGCTGCTGGAGAAGAAATAATAGTATTTAATTTTGTTATTTCCTTAATGTCATTAATTCCAATGTAGAAAATATTTTGGATAGGGTAGAGTATGAGGTTTAGGCTCAAAACAAGACCATAGATTAAAGAAGGGGCTGTCAGAAAAGTCTCTTTAGTGAAAATTGGAGCTTTCTTTTTTATAGTTAATCAAATAATTGAGCAAAAAAATAATTACAATACTCCCAAATGACAAAACATATAGACTCTATGTGAGATAAAGAAGTCTTTTATTCATTATTTTTAAATAATCTTTTCGCCTACGATTCCTACTAAAAAACCAAGAGTTGCGCCAAGTGATGTGAGATAATTATTTTCTAATTTACTCTCGGGTATTATATCATTTATCAATAAATACAATATACCTCCACTAGAAAACGTCATAAGGTGAGCAGTAATTACTGGAAAATCAGTCAAAAAATAATGTCCAATTAGAGCACCTCCAATTCCGAAAAAACTTAAAAAGAAAAATATTATAAGGGTTTTTTTTTCTGTAAAACCACTTAGTACTAAATCTCTATAAGCATTAAAAGCCTCGGGTAAATTTTGAAGACCTATAAAAACGGCTAGTAAAATTGCCAGGTTTGGTTGTATTGCAAATGTGGCCCCTAAGGCAATAGACTCTGGAATAAAATCCATCAACATGGCTAACAACGCTGCATTTTTTCCTCCTTTCTTAGCTAAATAGCGATCAATTAGCAAAAAGATAATCACACCTCCTCCAAAAGATAATGCCATAGGTAAAACTTTCAATTCTTCCATCCCTTTAGGAATTAATACGAAAGTAACAGCAGACAAAATGATACCTGCACCAAATGACATTAACGTGTGTATTATTTCATATTTTACTGGTGTTTCCTTAATATGGTGGTTAAAATACTTCGCTAGAAGCCCACCAATGAATACTGTGATACCAGCAAGTCCTGAAAATAAAATGATTTTTTGTAGCAAAATTTTAAGTGATTTTAAAATATGTTTATTTAAAACGTAGCAATTTTTACTTACAGTACCCACACTATTTCTTCGGGATCCCTTAATAATCCAGTTATAAAGTTAGCAGTTACTTCATTCTTAAACTTACACTTTATTGCAGACATGAACGACCTGACCTTTTAAATAATTATGTTATGAAAATTCAATTCTTAGTTTAAAATTTAGTGGCGATTTCGATGTAATTTATCATTTAATCTTCAGTAAATTTTTTACTTAAATGCAAACTTTAAAATCAATAGAGCGAAAAGTATGATTGCTAAAGTTATTCCTGTTATTTTTTTAGTGCTTTTATTGAAAAATACTCCCATAGTTTAATCTTTTTAGTGTTTTCGGTTGCGTCCCTCCAATGAATGACAACGACTAAATAAAAACTGTTTTCAATGGGTTTTATTTTTTGGGTGTGCCAGTTATTTTTTTATTGCGTTCATATAATCGTTTAATATCTTTGAAAATTCAGAAACCATATCAACATCCATTGATTTTCCAATTGAATGTGTGCCTATTAGAAACTGACAAGGATTCCTAAGTTCCAGTGAGTTTCCAATTATTCCAGTCGCAGAGTTTAAAAAAGTTTTATCAATAGATAGCTCATTAAAGCTCAATTGATCCACGATTTGATTTCCAATAAATAGAAAAAGCTTCTTTTCTTTTGGGTTAAAATCTGCGTGTAAAAATTGTTGTTCTCCTACCGACCAATCGGAGATATCTGCTGATATTGAAATTTTGTGGTAATCAGAATCTATTACTTCAAAGTGTATTCTGTTCTGGTAATAAATAATTCTTAGTCGAGAATGAAATACATCTTTGTTTCCAAGGTCAAATAAAACTTTTTCAAATTGTTGATTAGCGAAATTTGGAAAACCAATTGACATTGATATAGAAAACCCTTCATTTAGTTCATCTTCTTTTCTATCAAATCCATGTTTCAAATAAGATAATTGGCCCTGCTTTCCGATTGCTTCAAAAAGAGCCTGTGATATTTTTTCCAACCCTACTGAACTGTCTATTCCTTTAATGTCAGCTAATAATGGATATTTTTCTGCAACTTGAGAATGGTCAACCTCATGATAGATTATGAGCATCTTAAATTCCTTCTTTATACTTTTGTTGAATAATGCCTGCAATTCAGCATTTGTCCAGCCCTTTTCAAAAAAGAATTTACTTAAAATGATAATGGCATGGTTAGAATTAGAAATCCCTTTATTTATTGAATCTGATAAGGAATCACCGAGCTTAATACTGTATTCGTCATAAAAAACCTACGCTCCATTCAACATCAAATTGTTTGCTAAATCCCTAACTAAAGATTCTTTGTCTTCCGATGCATGTGATATAAAAAAATCTGCTTTGTTCATTTTTTATTTGGACTATCGTTTTTTTTATTGTTCTGAAAATCAATTATTAGTGCTTTGGTTTTCAGTTTCCTTTTTTACCTTTTCTCCGTTAACCAAACGTTAGCTCTGAGTAATTAATTTCTGCCTCGGAATTGGGGAATTGCCCCTAACCTTAGTATAAGTTTTCGTTGTGGATTGCAGATTGCTTTCCTATCGAGCCGCAACATTGTTGTTAGGGGCTAAATATTTGGTTGTCAGCACAAAAACCACATTGAAATTTATACATTGTTACATGCTGGCTTTATTTTTTTTCAATTCATCAATTCTTTTTTTGTTAACGTAATGGGTTGCGTAACTGTCCTCAATACTCTTTTTTCCTGATTTACTAAATCTCAATTTACGCTTAATCCCTTTACCAAATTGGTTATATCCTGTCCATGAACTTTCGAAATTTAAATCCATTGAGTATTTTCCAATCAACTTATTAATTAAAGTCAGCTTACTTAAGTTTATGTTACATGCTTTCTCTAAATATTCAATTCGTCCAAATCTCCAGTTTTCGTAGTCCTTTTTTGTCAAGTAATCAAGTTGTAACAGAATATCTACACTGCAAACAAGCCCTTTTTCATAAGAATTTAAATGTACCAGTCTTTTTACTTCTTTTTCTAAATCTGCATTATTCATTGAAATCGTCCTTAATTTAAATCAATCTGCTCTTTTACCCAACGGATACAACGTAATTTTTTAAAATCAAACCACAGCTGTCTATACTCTCCTGAATTATCAATCTGCCATTTAAAGTTTCTAAATGGTTTTGGTCTGTTTAGTGCATCAATTAATTTTTCCTGTAATTTAATATTATCAATGTTCTCTGAAAAGTCAGCCATTATCCGAAATGATTCATGTGAATCAAGTCCAATGAATTCAAAATAATCATCCCAGTTTTTATCAATTTCCTTTGATTCCTCCTCCCAAGACTCTTCATCGGCACCATCCCAACTATCAAAATTGAGAATACTTATAATCTTGTCAGCCTTGTGATGATAAAAACACCTCATTCCTGCATCTAGATTGTCTGCAATTTCTTCTATTTGATTTTCAGTTAGTTTCATGGTTGTAAAATGTTTATTTTTTCGCATGTTTGCCAACGTTGATGTATATGAGCTGTGGCGTGTTTAAGCACGAACTTCTCCAAATATAAACTAACTTTGGGAAATCTATAGATTTTCCAAATAAGCACAGACCAAGCCATAGCTTATATACGGTGTTGTGAGCTGGCTTTTTACCATCTTCTACTTATTATTCCACTCTTTCTTGCATAATATAAATATGAAAAAGGCGATTGTCTTGTTTCAGCCATTCGCTTATTTCTTCCTTCAATAAATTTAGTAGATAGTTCTAAAGCAGCCATAGCTGGTATTCCTATTGTTGTTAAATTAATTGGTAGATGAACAAAATCCAAATGACTATTTAAAATTGTTCCAGCAGCTGTCCATAAAGTTGGAGATTTAATGTCTATTAAACTCCTAAAAGTTTTCAAAGTGTTCTCAATGTTGGAATCTCTTAAAACAGCTGTTAAATCTTGAACTCCGTTTATCAAATCTTCTTGGAAATTTATTGCAGATTCTTTCAGTTCCGCATTTGATTTTGAATTTGAAATTTGAGTTTGAAAATCTGAAATGGTTTTTTTAAAATGTCGAAGGTTATCAGCTCTTTGCCTTTTAAAATTAATTATCTGTTCCAATGAAACATTTTCATTTGGTGTTGGTAATAAATTATTTAAGTCAAAAGATACAACTGGAAAACCATCATTTTTACGAGTGCTGTTAAAATTGAATTTCTCGTAGGCGAAAAAATCCGTTCCTATAGTTGTTTGCTCACTATCAACTTCGGCTAAATATTTTGCTAAAAGTGACATATAGAGCAAAGCTGTATTATGCTCAAATTTTAACCATTCGTCATTTTCTTCTCTGGTTGCTAATCCTAAATCCTCAAGAAAATGAAAAAGTCCATCTGAAGTCTTATTCCTATGAATCCTTCCCTTTTTTTGTTCTACTTTATTTTGATGTATTCTGTGGATATTACTGCTATATAAATTCCGATTTCTAAATCTTTCGAAATGTGGATTCTGAACGACCTATCTAAATTCATTTTGAAACTCTTGAAACTTTTCCCAATTATTTTCTCCAGATATTAATGTTTCTGGTTGGATTGGTCGGAACTGTTCTTCTCCAATTAAATATTGAATATCAGGTGATAAGTCGTATAAGATTTGGTTGTCGTAGCTCGATGGAATAATTGAACTAACTTCATCCCAATAAAGTAAAGCGTGTTTCAGCCAACTACTTCTTGGAATATCAATTGTCGGATAATATAAAATTGTTCTATTCATCGGTTTTTTTTAGCTTGCTCACGGTCTTGTGTATAAAACGTAGCGTGTAAAAAGACGCTAACTTTTCGAATTTAACACAAGCCGAATTTTTTATTTTTATGTTTATTTTTCTTTTCTAAATATAGCCAAATAAAAAAATTGGCGCACTTTGTAAATTCACAAAAACCTCTCGTAAAGCCTGTAATAGCTATGTTTTATACACGTTGTTACAAGCTGGCTTTATTCAATTATTGTAGTTATCTCAGAATTCGAGCCAACTACAGTATTAACGGTCAATTCATCATTTATTTTTACATTCAGTTCAATTGTAAAAGAGGCATTATTTTTAATTAAATGATTCTCTGAAATATCAAATTCTACAAATCCATTTCCGTTTCCATTTGCAATAACATTTGTTTGTTCAATTTCTGTGTTTAATTGTATTATCTCTTCCAAATCAAATAATGCAATATTATCCTTCACGCTTTTTAATTTGAATGTTTTTATAATATTAATTTTTACAGGATTTGTTCCATCTACAGGAATTGTCATAGGCATTTTGTGTTCAAAACTATCTCCAATTTTTAAAGGTTTTTTCGGAAAATCAATATCGGGTTTGACATTTTCTAATGCATATTTAATACTATTCTTTGTTTTCTCATTGAGTTGTTCGGATATTACTTCTTGAACGTTTAATGTATTCTCTTTATAATACCCATTTACAATAGTACCTGTAATCGGATTTTCGGTTTTACTACCATTTGCAATCTTGATTATTTTTCCATATTCTATAGTTGCAGCAAATTGTCCGTTTTCTTCAATTTTTTTGGTTGTTGTGATTCTAGTCATTTCAGTTGAAGATATTCCCTCAGAGGTTTTGTCTTTTAGGTCAGTTCTTTCGGTTAAATACTTGGTTTTATTCGTTGATGACATATTCATTGAAAGAGTGTAAATCTTTTCTGGGTTTATTTTACTTTCAAATTCAAATGTTTCTTGTCCGCAACTTGTTAGAGAAATCAGTAATAAAATTATGAAGAAGTAGTTTTTTGTCATTTTTTTTCAGCTTGCTTGTAACGGTTCGGTGTATGGTTAGTTGCGTGGTTAAGCACGTAATTTAGCAAATAAATCACAGATAGAATATTCCGCAGGAATGTTCGTAAGTCGGCAGTGAACCAAGCAATTAATTATACACAGTGTTAGCCTTTGTTATTTTTATTTAGGTCGTTTTCTATTAGGTCAATAAGAGCTCTTATTTCTTCTAGTACTAAACTTCTGTTTGCAATTATAGATTCAGTTAATTGTAACTTTACCCCAATAACATTCAAAACAAATTGATTTTCAAATAGGATAGAATACTCATTATCAATTCCGTAATCAATATTATGTTTGGATGAATCACCCCTTAATAATCCAATAAAATTCATCTCATTAAGAACAAACTTATCTATATTATTTAATTGAACTGACCATCGGTCCTGCAATATTCTTTCTAATCTATTAAATCTAGTTTCTAATGAGGTAAAATGACTTCGAATATTTTCGTTGGAAATTAACCCTATTTGTCCTGCACTCTTTATGTCGTTATAAGAATTTATAATTGGAACATTTGTGGTTGTTGTACCCCAAATTATTTTATTAAATATAGAGTCTATTTTAGGATGATTAATCAATGTTTTTCGTGCATCTTTTCCGCTCAACATATATGCAAAACTATTAACATCTTCTTTGTCTTTATTTATCGATTCAGCAGATTCAGTTTCTGCTGTCTGTAAGTCTTTTAATAATGTTTTTAATAGTTTAGATTCTCGATTGAGCTCTAATCGGTTTTGATTCCAATTATTTATTGATAAAGCAATTAATATTCCGATTACAACAAGTACAATTTCTCCAATGGCATATTTTAAATATTTTCCAGTCTTACCCTTTGAAAGTAAATTTTGGCGAATTTTTCTAAAGAATTTTATCATTGGTTAGTGGTTTGTCATAATGAAGGCTAACGGTCGTGGCTATGAGCAGTAGCGCCTAAAAAAGCCATTCAGTTTCGTTTTCAGTTACAAATTTAGTAAATAAAACCCAAACTTAGTTTTCAACCAAAACCCGCGCTATTGCTTATAGCCTTTGTTGTGGTGCGTACTTTTTCCGATATGTTGTTCGGAGCAAATCAGTTTGGTTTTCAACGCAATCTTTATTTTCAGCTCAAAATTCCCAAAAAATTGCAGTATTCAGTTCGTTTCGATTTGGATTTTTATTTTTCGATTATCCGCTCTGGAGACAAGCCTATTCGGTCAAGTTCATTTAAAATTCAATCTTTTGTTTATTTTTTTATTTGATTCAGCGCAACACTTTTCATTCAGTTCATCTTTTCAATTATTCAGCCGGAATTTGAAGTTGAACAAAATTTTCGATTAATACTCAACTTTGGGCTTGGCTCTTATTTCAGATTTTCGTTTTCCGCAATTTTTTTCAGTCAGTTAAATTTTAGTTTTTCAGCTAATTTTAATCTCTAAATTTGATTTTATTTCTAAGGCTAATTTTTTTTAGTATGCACCACAACGGACGTGTGTATGCGCAGTGGCGTGTAAAAACACCCGCACTTCGTTTTCATTTACAAACTTAGCAAAAAAAATCGGACTTTTCGATTCAGCCAAAACCTAGCCATTATGTATACACTTTGTTGTGCAAAGGATTTTCTACGGTAAGCTTCTAAGCAATTGATTCAGCTTATTTTATGTAAAAATTACTCTTAAAAAACTCAAATTTTTCTTTCAAAAATTGCGCTTGGAAATTCGATTTTCAGTTCAAGATTCGGTGTCGATATTCAGAATTCTATTTTATCTTATTTTTTCGTCAAACGTTGATGTTAAAATCTATTTTCGATGTATACCAAAATTTCGGGCTTGCCGATTTAGTTTCATCATTTAAATTTCAGCCAAAAGTTGAAGTGAAAAACCATTTTCGATTGATAGCCAGAATTTGGGCAAGCAATTCAGTCGCAATTTTTTCAGCGCAATTTTTTCGGTTGAGTTTTAGTTCAGATTTTGTTGAAAACCTAAAAATTTGTCTTCCCTGAAAATGTTCAATTAAGCACTTTTATCTTTTGCACAACGTATAATGATAAACTGAGTCCGACCAAAGGAAGGATTCTGTTTTATCTAATGTTATCTACGGGGCTTCATTTGGTTTGTTAATTGAATTGATCACCACTTTGATCATCAAGTCCTTTTCATCGGGCTGACTTAAAGCAATCATCAATGTCAGAGTAGCAAGTGCATTATTTGCAATTCTTTTTTGTCCATTAACCGTGTATAAATGTTTATTTTTGTTCAAGTACCAAATAAATAGCCAAGCTGCGATTCTTTTGTTTCCATCGCTAAACGAGTGATTTTTCACTACAAAATAGAGCAGATTAGCTGCTTTTTCTTCTATACTCGGATAAAGTTCATTCCCGTCAAATGTTTGATCTATTGTGGCTATTGAACTTTTAAAAGATTGGTCTTTCTCGTTTCCGAATAAGTCTCCGCCACCAAATTTGTTTCGTAGTTGTTCAATAGCTTCTTTAGCATCTTCATAGCCGATTTTATAAGTCGTATTTGTATTAGTTTCACTTATCTCCAAATTCTGGCGATCGTATCCATCAAGGATATCTAGTCCCAAAGCATAATCTGCAAGCACTCTAATTATCTGATGTGTTTCATCTGATGATAGTTCATTTGAATAAGTAGCCGAATCTATAGGTTTAACAGATTGCTGCAGTGAAGTTAATCGTCTTTGATTTATTGAATAACCTTGCTCAATATGGTCTTTTAATACTTTAGTTGCCCATATCCTGAATTGAGTTCCTTTAATTGAATTCACCCTGTATCCAACACTTATGATTGCATCAAGATTATAAAATTGAATCTTCCTTTTCACCTCTCTTTCACCTTCCTGCCGAACTACCGAGTATTTCTCGGTAGTTGAACCTCTATCCAATTCTCCTGAATCAAAGATATTTTTGAGGTGCAGACCAATTGTATCTGAATCTTTAGCAAATAGTTCAGCCATCTCTTTCTGAGAAAGCCATATTGTACTATCTACAAGTTTCACCTGAAACTCAGATTTACCATCTTCTCGCTTGTAAATTAATATTTGTGACTCTTCTTTCATTTTTTACTTTTCCTTGTAGATAACGGTCTGGCTATATGCAGTAGCGCGTAAAAAAGCCATTCGATATTCTTTCAGTTACAAATTTAGCAAATAAATCCTAGACTTTTCGTTGCAGCCCAAACCCGAGCTATTGCTTATAGCTGTTGTTATGCCTCGTTATTTTTTTCGGATTCTATTAGTTCCAATATCAATTTTGTTAATTGGTTTACATCGCTGTTAATTGTTCCCTGCATATATTGCTCATAAACATCAGCATTGTCAGGTGGGTTGAGATTTAAATTTAGTCCTTTTTCTAAAGCTAAAAGTCGCATAAATTCACGTTGAGCTCTTCCGTTCCCTTCTCTGAAAGGATGTAAGTAATTTACATTATCTAAAATTTCAGCTAATTTATAAGCCAATTCTTTCTTATTAACCGCTCGAATTTTTTTGTATTCAGAAATCAAAGAGTCTATATACTTAAAAGCATTTTCAAAATGACTTGTTGGGAAAAATTGTTTTCCATCTTTATTTATTTCGATGCTTCTACCTTTTCCTGCCCAAGCATAAATGTCTTGAAACAAATGTTTATGCACGGCAAATAGACTCGCCGTGTTATTTATTTTTATCGGATTTTCGTAAAGTTCTTTCGCACGTTTTGTAACGGCACCGCTTTCGACAAATTGTAAAACATCCTCTTCAGTTATATCAACTAAATTGCGAAGTACACCAGTTTTAGGGTCTTTGTAAATGTAATCAGAGTCAATGTATTTGTAATCGTTAGACATAGGCTTTTTCTTTTGCTAATCTTATAAACTCAGCAAAAGTTATTTGACCATTCACGTAATCTCTGATAAGTGAAATACTTTTCGGAGTTGGTTCAAAACCCTCAAACATATTTGTTCCAATTGCATTTGCAGTATTTTCCAACGTTTTAATATCGGAAAACTTAACTCCCATTAATGTTAGATTTTTACGGTCTATGTCTATGGTCTTATACATTTTAATTCAATTAATATCTATTACAAATATAAGAATTTCTTATACAGGTTTTTCTGTTGTTGTTAATTTCAATTTTTTTTTCATAATGAGGCATAACGTTGTTGTATATGGTTTGTTGCGTGTTTCAAGCAACTAATTTAGTAAATAATTACCAACCAAGAAAGTCCGCAAGCACTTTCGTAAGTAGGCGAGAAGCCAGCAATAAATTATATACGGTGTTAGCACCTGTTTTTTATTTCATTAAATTTCCTATCATTCTCTTTTCCTAAAACTTCGTTATATTCCCTTTTCTTGGTTTTTGGATTATGAGTTCCTTTTAAAATTTGATAAAAAGAATTCTCAACATTACTTTTTTCCTTTTTCTTGGTTAAAGTCAAATCAAATAAATTGCAGATTGATTGAGCTATTTTATTTCGTTCTCCCCATTCAAATTCATTTATCCAATCTTTTTCTTGCAACTCAATAAAAAGTTCGCATAAATCTCGTTGACTTCCTTTCCATAAAATTTTAGGTACTATTTCAGTTTTTCGTTCTGCAATTTGGGTGATTTTTGGATTTAGCATTTCTAATCTCAAATTAATAAATCGAATGTAAATTTTTAATATTAAATCACTAATATTTTTATTTAAAGTAATTCCGTGTAGAAATTGGATTTGTTTAAAATCTGAACTTAAAATTTCGTTATATTTATTAAGATGAATTAATAAAATTTTTTCTTCGTCTTCAATCCCAAAAAGTCCATTCGTTTCTTTTGTGCATTTTAATACTTCATCATATTGATAAATTAGTCTTGAAGCTTTGTCATAAATTGCAGAGTGAATAGTTTCATCAGGAAAATCAGATTCCATCATTGATTCTATCTTCGCAGGAATTCCATTTTTTACTAATTCAGGATGTTTTACTTTCCAACCATTCACTAAAAGTTCGTAAAACTCTTTTGTAATCTGAATTATTTCTGTTGAACCACTTGAATTAATTGGAAAACTAAAATCTTGACTTTTGTTCATCCATTCAAGATTTGCGCTTTTGCCTATCGAAAATCGTTTAATGACTTGAATTTTATTTTTGTCATCATATTTAACTAATTCTTTTTCTATTTTTTCAAGTAAGTCATTTGCAAAATTGTATTCTATTATCATTTCTGTTATTTTTTTACAAATCTCAACTCTTTAATTCAATTACGCAATTACAATTAACTTACGTAAGTTTTTTTCAAATAGGTGCTAACGTTAAGTGTATCTTTCAGTGGCGACCAAAGAAGCGATGCACTTCGTTTTTCAGTCGTAAAGTTAGAAAATAAATCCCAAACCTTTCGTTTCAAATCCCAAACCTCGCCATTGAAGATACATATTGTTGTGAGCTGGCTTTTTTTATCATTTAATTAGATAATTAGTGAATAAAACTCCATAATCAAATTTTTATGGTTTGCAGATGATTGTGGCCAAATCCATAAGCAGAAATGAAAAAATCCAATTTGAAGAAGTATGTAACTATAAGTTATAAACTCTTTCGATTGCCTTTTTAGAATTTTATTTATTCCAAATGTTAAAACCAGATTTATACCGATTAACATTGGAATAAAAACTATTCTACTTAATCCTGTTTTTGGAAATAGTTTTATAAGAGTAAATGAAATGACTACTGTTATTATCCCAGAAATTAGTATTAATATATTAGAATATTTCATTTAGCACTAGCTTTTTAAACAGGAAAGTCATATTCATTCTCGTTCGTAAATGGAACACCCATTTCGATTTCACTTATTTCCCCAAATTCCGAATGAAGAGTTAACCAATTCGGTTCGTGAAAATGAGTTTGAAATAATTCATAGTCCTCAATTTCCCATTCAGATACCAATTCGCCAAAGATTTTATTTTTCGCAATTTCAGTATCAATTCCGATTAGCTTCTGTCCACCGTAATTCAAGTTTGGGTTTTTTGAAACGAAATAAGTCAGTCGGTCACTTTCTTCTATCTGAAAAGTTAGACGTATTTTTAAGTTATTCCATTCCAATTTTTGCTCGTTCTCGTCATATTCGTCCGTCATTATACGGTCAGGTCTACCCAAAATTTCAAGAATATCTTTTCGGAACATTCCGAATTTTATATTGTCAAATCCAATTTTAGGTTTTATCTCCATAGTTTGTTTAGCTTGCTCACAACGGTTCCTGTATGGTTAGTGGCGTGTTAAAATGCCAAAATTTTCGATCAAACACAAGCCTTACTTTAAATTACTTATCTTTGAGTTTTGCAATTAGTAGCCATTAACTATACAGATTGTTGGTAGCCGTTGTTGATATATTTCACATCAAAAATTATACGTCATATTCAATAAGTAATATCTTGGTAAAATATTAGTCCTATAAATATTTGTTGAAAAGTCTGATGTTTGTATTTGTTCAAAGTTATTTTCATTTAGCAAGTTTTTTGCAGCAAAATTAAACTCAAATTTCCTATTTTTTGGTCTATACCTTATTGAAGCATCAAGAAACAGATAATCTTCTGATTTGTTTTCTCTATTTGGTAAAAAATAATCTGATGATAATAATACAAACCATTTTTTGTTTGGTTTTAATATAATTTTGAAAGTATTATTTAGCGATTCATTTACGAATTGATTACTATTCTCATTTTCAGAAATAGATTTCGATAAATTTATAGTGTTCTCAAAATTTATAAATCCGTCAAATGCAGTTTTCATAAATAGTTTTGTGTTTAAAAACTGACTTTTATTATTTCTCAACTCCGAATTATTTACAATATTTTTATATTCCGAAATAGAATAGTTAGAACTCAATTTTATGGTAGATTCTAAAAACGGAATATACTTGGCTATAAGAAAATTCAAATTCAAATTACTATTATCTTGTGGTAAAAAGAAATAATTAACTTGAGTTGTATTTTCGTTAATTATAGAGTTTGTAAAGAAATTGCCTGTGGCTTTTTGATAATTTACACCAGCATTTATTTGAAGTTGATTATACAAGTCATTATTATAATAAAAGATGCCATAATTTAATGATTCTTGCAATTCTAAACTTGGCGTATTGCTAATAGTTGTTCGGTTATTTATTAAAATTTGATTTAGAAAAAGATACCTTTCTACATTAGAATTTTTGTTATATCCTGCTTTTGCAGATAAGGATGAAACATTGTTTAGTCTATATCTTATATTTAATGATGGTTCAAAAATAAAATCATTTTGATTGTTTTTTGTGCTATTATTTATATTGTCAAATACTTGATTTAGATAACTTAACGAATATGAAGGCAAAAATTTCCATTTACCAATATTAAGATGATAAGCACCTAATTGATACATAGACTTTTTGAGATATTCTAAATCATTAGTGCTATTTTCTATTGGTATACTTTCTATTAAATTTTTGCCAAATAACTTGGATTGAAGTTTGTTGTTATGCAAAATCCCACCAATGGAAAAGGTGTATTTATTACTTTTTTTACTCGCCCCTAAAAGCGTTGCTTGGGTTTCTAAATAATTTTTCTTGAACAGGCTTTCTTGAATATTTGCAGTATAATCACCCAAATTTATAACCGAAGGACTTATTTGATAGGTTTGAGGAATAGTATTAGTAGATTGAAAGAGAGAAAACTGAAACGCTTTTTTGGCTGAAATCTTTTTTGTATAAAGCAATTTTTGTTTGAGGTAAAAATCTTCTGAATTAAGTAAGGATTCAAAACTATTATTGTTATTAGAAAGAACAATAGATGGTGTTTTTATATTCTCTTGTCGTACTCTTAAATTATATTCAAGCAATGTTGTTTTTGAAGAATTGTATTTTATCTCTAAATCGCCACGATATTGTTTTGGATTTTTAGTTATAAAAGTGTTATCTACTGTTGTAAATTCTTCATTATTGATTATGTAACTATTTTCAAACAATTGCTCACTTGTTATTTTGTCGTTTATATAGTAAAGATTAGTTTTTATTTTTAAACGTTTATTTATTTTAAAGATAGCATTGTAATTACCAAAATATTGATTGTTTATATTTACTCTTTTATTATCCAAAGTATTTGAAAAACGTGTCTCAGGAATAATTTTTTGGGCAAAAAAATCTTTTTCTCTTAATTCTTCCAAATTTGAATCAAACCCAAAATAATCAAAAGGCGAGTGGTTAATGCCAATGTTATTATAGGCTACAGTAGCAAAAGATTTATAGTTTTTAGTAATGCCCAAAATATTAGAGTTGATATCTAATGCTTGTTTTTCGTTTTCAAAAACACCAATTCCCAAATCTATATTTCCTGAAAAATCTATTTTACCTTTTTTTAAGGTTAAGTTTAATGCTACTTTATCGCCACTTTCTATGCCTTTTAGCAATGGGTTCTCAGAATAATTTTCTATTGCTTGTACTTGCTCAACCATATCTACATTAATGTTTTTTGTACCAAGTGAATAGTTGTATCCAAATAGGTTGTCGCCTTCTAACAAAACCGTTTCTACCGATTTTCCTTTGTACTTTATTTCGCCTGTACTTGTGTTTACTTCAATACCAGGTAATTTTTTTATGAGGTCTTGTATTTTTTGTTCTGAACCGTCACGATAAGAATTGACATTATAATTTACAGTATCTTTTTTAATTATAAAAGGGCGTTTTTTTGCGGTTACTATTACTTCGTCCAGTTTAGTTACTTCGTCTTTTTTTAAAATGAAATATATATTATAAGTTTTGTTTTTTTGTGGATTTTTAACAATTTTAGTCGCAGAATAAAAACCATTTGCTCTCACTTCTATTAGGATGGATTTATATTTTTCTTTTAGATTAATTAAAGAAATCCCTTCTTTAGAAATAGTAAATTCTTTAATTATATGTGGTTTTTGAATATCTTTTATGAGAATATTTACATTTTTAATAGGTCGATTAAATTCATCTTTAATTTCAATTTGTAAACTTTGCGCAATTAACAAGTTGAAATTAAAGATGAATAAAATCAGTAGATATATTGTTTTAGATAATGAAAATTGCCTCATTGTTATCTATAATTTAAGAGGTTACATTTCTATCATAATACCTGATGATTGTAGTTTTTTATGAAAAATTTCTTTTTGATTTTTCATTCTAATTTTTATACTATATCCTCCACCTTCCTCTGCTTCTTCTGAAGATTTCAAATTCTTAATATATTTTTTAATAAATCCATCTACATCAATAATAAATTCACTCCATGTAATAAACTTATTTCTATATTTTTCTGTAAAACTTATAAATGTTTTCTTTACATCTTCATTGTGTGGCTCAATTTTAATACATTCCATTTTATAGTATTCATTGTTTTCATCAGAAATAACTTTTAATATCATTCCTGGTAGCCCTTGAAATTTCCATGGACCATCAGAATTAGGTATATCCTTGGTAAACGATGCAAAATACCTTCTTCCTCTAAACGTAGTTCTTGCAATTTGGCATTTAAAACCCATAATAGTTTCAGTCGAATCAGTAATAGCCCAATTCATTAGCCCTGTTTGGTCTTTTACATAAAACTTATGTTTATATATGTCATAGTTCGAATATATAAATCCATTTTTAAAATCTTTGTATACATGTTTTCTTGTATAATTTTCATCTTCGATATAACTACCTTCTATTTTCTTATCATCAACTGTCCGCTTTCCAGTTTCATACCAATGACTAATATCAGATGTGTGTAAAAGGTTGTATGATGATGTAAGTTCATTTTTTTGTTCGGTAAATTCATATAATAAATTGCTAGTTTGTGAGTACCCATATACGCTATATAAAGCGAATAAAATAATTGATATAATAGTTTTATTCATAATTAAAAGTTTAAGTTTATAAAAAGGGGTTAAAAAAATGGTTTTAAAATAATTCTATGAAGAAACTATATTTCCTCATAGAATTATCATAATAAAAAACTTCCACTATTGCATTGCTCTTCTTAATAGTCTTCGAGCCTGTCTACATGCTCTGCTAACATTTCCGTCAGGTCGGCAAGTTGTAACCTCATAGTCGCCTGATGATACAGTACAGCATGCGGTTCCCAAAGTTTCAGCAGTAGTACTTAATTTAGTTGAATTTAAACTCAAATCTAAAATATTGACATTAGTTAATTCTACAGAATTAGTCAACTTTACAGTTTCAACAACATCAACTGTTGAAACTTTCTCTGCTTCGTTATTTGCAAATGCAAATGAAATGGTTAGCATCAATAGTGCTGATAAAATTAAATTTTTCATAATATATTTGTTTTTATGAAATTAATTTGAATAACAATTTAATTAGCCGTTATTCTTCGTGTGGCTCGTCCACAATTTCGACTTTTTTGGTTTCCAATTTTAACTTTTCCAGAGAGTAATTTTCTTTTTTTGCACTAATTCCGTAAATCGGATGGTCTTAAATTCACTCTGTTTACTCGGTTCTAATGGCTACCAACATCCGTATAAACCCTATTCAAATCTTCATTATAGGGTATATATCTATTTAGGACGTTGTTTTATTTTCATCTAAACTAACACTTTCATACATAGTATCCAATGGACTTTTTATTGTTTTGTTATTCATCGTTAAAACCCGAGTGTAAATTTATGCCGCTTTGGAGCTATTATGACCTAAAGCAGCCTGGATATGTCTTAAGCTTGTTCTCCGTTCCATAGTGATGTGGAAAAACTATGACATAAAGTGTGTGGTATGCTCCAAGGCTTAGTCTTGGTGCTTTTAGAGCTTTGCGATACATACCTTGATCTTTACTTGCTTTCATTGTTTTTAGTCATATATAAATCATTTCAGGAGGTCCTAAATTAGTTAGAAATAAACTTAAAAGTCAAGTTTTTTAATGATTTAAAGGTATTTAACCGTTAGGAACGGATAGCCTATAGTTAAGGATAGTAAAGGTCTTGTGAAAAATAAATGTAAACTTTGCTTAGTAGTCCATCGAGTGATGATTGCTGTAAGATTATTTAAAAAACCACACTAACACTCTCCACTAAAGAGTTTATACGGCGTTTTCAACTCCATATTCTTTCCAAAGGCTTTATACCAAATTAGACCAATAATGTCGCAATAAATCGTTTCTTTTTCGCCTGCTTTTCATCAAAAATAATTACCGTAGCTAAGGCTATGCTACTTATTTTTGATTTCAATCAATCAAAAAATAATTCAATTTATTCATACGGCATTATAAATATAATTTGGTATCACTCGAATAAGGCATTATGGGTTTTTGAGCAGCAGTTGGAAAAAAGAGAAGTTACCGTTATTACAATTGCAATTAAGAGATAAAAACTTGGCACACATAATAACCTTTGCAACTCAAGAGAAGTCTTTACATCGCTGTTGTCCGAGTTGTAAAAAGGAAACATTGATCACACTTTTTACCTTTGATAGTCGTGGTCCTCCAAAGGATTACAAAAAAATTATAAAGGATAAACTGGAATACAAACATTAAAAAACGGTTCTAAAAAGAGCCTTGACTTACTAATGCCCAAACTAAAGAAAAATGATAAAAAACAGCAGATTCTCACACAAAAAAAGAGTGATTTCCCTAAAAAGCACCTTAATTTAGATAAGCAACTGAATAAAAAGGGATGCAAAGCACTCTAAAAACAACCTTCTCCTCTTGTAAGGTTCTTGCCTACTCATCGAATTCCCCCTTACCAGCAATCCCGGATCAGTCAACAAATCATATAGCGGACTCCACTGAGCCTGTCGAAGTGTTGGCCTATCGGCACGCCATATGCTTAGTTATTGGCAGTAGTTATTTATTATTCCTTTTTTTGTCGCTTCAGCTAAATAGCTTAACTTAAGTTTGTTTTCAGATTTCGCAATACTTGTTGTTCGGTTTGCTTTAAGCTTAATCAATGAAAATAATCCAGAAACGATTGTACCAATTGGTATTGTAAAGCCATTTGTATAGAAATCAAAAACAGCTCCACTTGCAACAGACATACTTAAATCTTTTCCATTTAAATTCAATTCAGTTGTAAGGTTGTATTTAGTCAAAGATTTAAATCTTTCTTTTGTTACAGAATCTATATTTATAATACTCTTATTAAACTCCGATATGCTTTTTCTAAGTGCTAAATCCTTGTCTGGTGAATTCAATATATCTATATATAAAGAGTCTATTTTTGAATGTAGTTCGGATAATTCATCCTTTCTTTTTTCTTTGAACTCCAATATTTCTGCAAAATTCAACCTCCCATTTGGAACAGGCAAACATTTTATTAACTCAACTTTAATAGCTTCAAATTCTTTTTTTTGGTCATTTCCAATAACAATTTGGTCTCCCAATTGGTGTATTGTCCAATCGGTTAATTTGTCTGTAGATAATAGATTATTTGCTACAATTGACTGAGCTATTACAAATGGGTCATATGAATAATCTTTAACATTAGTTGACCAAGAATTAAAGGCAATACAAGGTCTTTCTAAAACATTAGTTTTTAAAAGTTCTTCCTCATCTCTAATTGCCATATGAATAATATTATTTGTTGGCATAACTATTTTGTCCCAATAGAGTAAATAGTAATTTAAATCATTATCGGTAAGACCTCCAGAAAGTGATACACTTTGAGAATCATTTCTTACCATTCTACCTGAATTTGTAATTATTCCTCTTTTCATTTTTTAATTATTGCCAACATCCGTATAAACCCTATTCAAATCTTTATTATAGGGTATATATCTATTTAGGACGTTGTTTTATTTTAAATGGGGTATCCATTCATCTCCCGTAATATTATATCTATGCTGAATGTACTATCCGAGGGATCAAATAGCGTTTGATAAATTATTCAAATCTGAACAGGATTGCATCGATTATCTGTTTGAGATAAGATGGCCAAATGGATTTGAATGTCAAAATTGTGGGTCGGTGTTATTCTGGAAAAAGAATAAGGGTCGTTATGTGTGTAGAGGTTGCCACAAAGAAACTAGTATTACCAGTGGAACAATCTTTCATAAGTCCACTAAACCGCTCTCGATTTGGTTCAAAGCAATTTGGTGGATGATTGCTCAAAAGAA
>Ga0306870_1000087_pt1 | contig 24402 bp, 8 predicted proteins | sample AntRauMeHopE1496_FD_190435 | JGI IMG/M metagenome (GOLD analysis project Ga0306870, IMG submission 190435) | Saline lake microbial communities from Rauer Islands, Antarctica - Metagenome Hop E1 #496 (v2) (version 2) | ecosystem: Environmental > Aquatic > Non-marine Saline and Alkaline > Saline ... | reverse complement strand
GATTCGTCGAAAGCGTTCAAATCATCCTGACGAAACTTTTCCATGTTGGTCAAATACTTGGTAATCTCATCATTCGTGTTTTCATCAACACTGCATGGCAGAGACATGCCACAAAACGTAAATTCTGAACTTCGCTTTCCGTTCTTTTTAAAGGAAAAAAGTGTCAAAATCCACAAATAGAACAATTTGTCTACATTTCATTTGTCTTTGCATTAAAACGTCAATCGGACAGTGTGATGAATCACATCGCTTGCAAGAAAGTCGCAGCCAACACATACCCTACCTTTCCGGATGGTGTAGATTTGGTCGGTACAATCAGAACGACGCGACGCGTTGGACCAGATTTTGCGATGGCCTCCTGTACCATCTCTTTGCCAATACAATGCACCAAGGTTCCCCGCGACACCGTTGAAAACAATACAACACGCCGATCCGTTTTGAAAGATACCAGCCACAAGACGTCATGCAGACCCGCACGATCGATCTTGCAGCATATGTTGCGTACGATCGAGTCGGCTGTGCGGTGCATATGACCCCATACAAACATACAAGAGGCGATTTGACAGCACAAGTTTCCAAGATTTCTTTGCTCCTGCGTAGCCAAATACATCTTGCACTCTCCCTTGTGTTGCTTAGACCAGTGCGCCTTTTGACACACACGGTTGCAGTAATGCTCTGTTTTACACCCATGACAGACGCCCATTTTCTCGTCGTCGTCTGCCATTTTCCCGCATTCACTGCACATTTTTGAATAGTGACAAAAGTCATAAAATGTGCCGAGAGCCCGATTACCGTGAGACGTTTGCTGCGGCGCAGGGCACTCTAATCCTGTGTCTGAGACACTCTCATTTGTCGTGAATTTGCTGTGAATGCAATGACGCTGCATCTCTGCATCAAGCTCGCACGATGAAAGCAAAAGACGCTCAAGATACGCAGCAACTGCAATTTCTTGGTCTGGTTTGCGGCAAAAGCGTGAGAGCACGGCGGTCGTGGAAGGCGGAGGAACGCATGAGGATGGCAGAGACATATGCCCGTTCGAGTACCAGGACAACGCACATGGAACTTCTTTTAAGTCGTACTAAAGATAAATAGAGCAAATTCTCTATTTTGGGCACTGGATTCTTGTTTAATGTGCAAATCGGCAATATTATGTTTCATACGAACGTGTCATTTCTTGATATGTATGTTGAAGTTTACGACGATTACAAGGTGAACGTGCCGTGTGGACGCGATAACGTGGTGCATTCGATGCAATCATCCCGCGTCACGCTGACCTATGGGCGTCGGTTGCAATCTGTTTTTAAGTGCGAGTATTGCGATGTGGAATTCGTCAAGCTAACTCGACGAAGCAACGAGTATGACAACAACGTCGCGCGCACCTTTCGTGATTTCGTCTGTGTCAAATATACGAGAGAACCTGCGCAATACGGATCGTCGACTTGACCGAGGATTGTGTGTGAAGCTTGCCAAAGTGTGCCAAGAAATGGTCTTTTATTGGACAATGCATTAATAAAGAAATAGAATTACGTCCCACGCCACAAAGCTATATAATCAAATTCAAAATGCCACCCTGTTTCGTGTTCTCTCACAAGATGTCATCGTGTCCTATGCAAACGGGTACGGCCACATCGTGCGGTGGAGAAGATGGTGACTGTCTCAAGTTCCACGGTAGGGCGCGCGTTGATGCAGAAGGACGAACTGTGTGTGATGTAGATGAAGGTAGTTTCAAGATTGCCGTGCGTGGCGTAGTCGGACGTGCCATCGATGTAGCGATCGTCCGGGCCGCCATCGCACCTGGTACAGAAAACCAGATATGGTCGCTTTTCATGCCTATCACGCAAACTGCCTCGTGTATGTTGCAGCAGGACGCGGGTCCGGAAATCCGCATCATGCAAAAGTTATGTGCGATCGATCCGAGCGGAAACCATCACGGTTTGCTCGTGCACACGGGATTGCCCTGCGTTGGTCTGTGTCCAGAACTGGCCAAAATCCATGCCCAATTAGTTGCACGCGGTGTGACAGGAAACTTTGTGGATTTTACGGCAAAATACGGACTTGGTCAGGGTGTGGATGTTGAGCTTATTGCGAGTTTACAATGGGTGGTAATGTATGTCACACACGCAGGCCAAGATATCTTCAACTTCCATAGTCGTATGATATATGACGAAAAGCAAGACAAGAAAGTTCGCGTCTCGTGGCGTGTCTTACTGAGAGGAATCGCAGAGTTTCTGCGCTTCGCGGACAAATTACTTGACAACAAGATATTTCACCTTGATGTTAGTGACAACAATTTAAGATACAGATTCGATCACGCCATCTTTGACGACAAACAAATCACCATAACACACTTGCACTTTTCACTCATTGACTACGGATGGCCTGGTATGCAACCGTCGCCAAGCAGGGACGACCTGCTCTTCAAATTGCCACACGGAATTTGGGCAAAAGACCCGCCGTGTTATATCATGTTTGAAACGTGTTTTATAGTGTATTGTACTTTGATGAAGTTGTCGGGACAGACAGTGGAAAGTATCTGCGAAGAATTGTGTAATCATTCATTTGCAAAGAAGATGCCAGAGACGTGGACGCCCAACAAAGAGGAGCACGGTGAGATGGAAGCCGTGTTGCAACATATGACGTCCGACTTCAAAGACACACATACAACAGCCGCGTTAACTCGAATGTGGATTTTCACGGCAAAAGTTGTGTGCGCTGGCATCCAAAAGTACACGGGTAATTTCAAACAAGAGATCGCCCACTGGCCTTCCACCTATAATGCATACGTATCGTATCTGAGTCCACTAGACGACGATGATGCTCCACAGACTCACATGCCTGCTTTTGTTGCTCTCTTCAACTATTATCGCTCTGTATACTACTCAGATATAGAAACCTTCGAATTGACTGCGACGGCATTGGACCTCTACAAACGGCAGCACGATACTTACTCTTACGTGCAGATGATGTCGTGGGCGCTGCGCCGTCACAGTCATTCCAGTCACCGTGTGATGAAAACAGCGGCGAATCTGATCAACAAACTCGTAGCGCAAGGATCGACAGACACTTTGCAAGAAGTGTGTGCAAAGATTGAGGCCATTTCCTTGATGTGAACTCCTCGTTGGCCATGCTCTGTGGACACGGGTACGGTCTTCAGTGTTTCGGATATGTGAGATTGTAGTGTTGCATCGTAGCGACGTCGATGATGTCATATAATATCACATAAAACCACATGCGTTCAATCTATGACTGTATTCTTCATATTAGTCTTGTGGCAGCATTGGTGGTCTGCGTCCAAGCATGTTGTGCAGGGCATTGGGTGTGTCGGCATGTAGCTGTAGATGCATGTTATCAAATATCGATTGTAAAACGTCGACGGGCAGCCCTTTCAGCGGTGACGCATCGGCACCCAACCGCTCCTGAAACATCATTCCAAAAGCAACATCGTGGTCCTGTCGCAAGTTGTGCCAGCGGCCAATGCGTGCGTGTAGGTCGGGACGTGACATTTCTCTGGAACCCCACACTCTGACATCACCGTCCTCGGTGACAACACCACACACATCCTTCCCTCCGGCCACCACCAATACTTTTTTGCCACCAAAGAGCCTCGGATTGATTAATGTTAGTGAGCGGAGGTTCAACGAGTCATCGTTTGAAAAAAAGCCATAATGTAAGCCAGCATATACGCCAGAAAGGTATTCGCTGTTGCCGCCGCACACCCACACCGTGTGGTTTTTGGCAAGCACTACCGAATGAGTTAAGCCACACGCTGCCATAAATACACCGCTTCCGTCTGCAAACTCGGGTCCTACCATTTTCTGCAGTGTGTGCACATGAATTTCCCCTTGAATGCCATGCTTGTACAGACCCAATGCTCCGAAATAATCTGATCCACAGCCCCACAATGAACCATCTGACGTCACTACCAGCATATGTTGTAAGCCGCCATCCATGGAGATCACGGATACGCCACCAAACGTTGTTGCTGGTATGGCTGCTGGAACAAGTCGATTTCCTGTCTTATATCCATGTCCTAGCATCCCACATTCGTCTCTTCCCCAAGTCCACAGCGTGTCGCCTGCTGTCGTCACCGTGAGCGCCATACCGTTTCGATACCCTGCAGCAATCATGCTAACACTAGCTCCAGTCCCAAAAAGCTCGTGGTCAATTTGTGCGAACTTGATGCTTGACTCTGTATTGTTGTGCCCCAACTGTCCATACTCTCCGTCTCCGCAAGTCCAAACACGTTTTTCCCGCGTCAGGATCATCGTAAAGTCCCCTCCACAAGCTACCATGAGGACCTTGTGTTGTAGAGGTACTAGTGTTGGCACAACGAGCTCAAAACGATCTCCACTTATTCCGCATGCACCCCACATCCACAATGTGCCAGTGCTGGTAACGCAGGCAGAATGATGGTACCCAGCTGACGCCATCACGACGTCGACGCCAGCAAACTCACGTTTGGCAAGCAGCGTGGGAAGAATTTCTTCATCTTCGTGTCCAAGACCGAGCTCACCGTGTGAATTTGTACCAAAGACAGACATGTCTCCGTCTTCTGTAACCATAAGCGTCGACCCATTTCCCATGCACAGAGTCATGTTTCTAGAGTGAAAATATACGATTTACTCCTACGTGAGTGTGCACACTGGCACAAATGCTTATATATGTTTTAACCAGTCACAGTGTAATGAAAACGGCGGCGAATTTGATCAACAGACTCGTAGCGCAATGATCGACAGACACTTTACAAGAAGTGTGTGCAAAGATTGAGGTCATTTCCTTGTTGTGAACTCCTCGTTGGCCATGCTCTGTAGACAGGGGTACGGTCTTCAGTGTTTCGGATATGTGAGATTGTAGTATTGCATCGTAGCGACGTCGATATGATGAAGCACACTAAATGAAATGAGCTGAGATACAGTGATATCATATTGCATGATCATTTTTATTAAGCCAGTGCTTACAGATCCAACGAGTGTCGAGTACAAGGACAGTCATGCGAATAATCTTTCTTGAATACTCAAAGTGATGCGACGAAGTATTTTGTTGTCATAAATTCATACATTGGAATGCTGCCCTTCTTTGAAGTCGTGATTGTTTAACATCGTATTGCGAAGCTCCCCGCAGTAAAAGACATATAGTAATACATATATAAGCAGCTACGTCATGATGTTCTTGCGTGTGGTGCTTGCATTGTGAAATTAAAAGGACTTAGAACCAACATGCCAAAAAAAGATAAACGCCCCATGGATGCAAAATCTGACGATGAAACCCTGCCTTTACCGACTCCTGTCGTATTTCCAAATCCGTCTGCCTTGAAGGATTCGTCCACAAAATTCGCCCGGTGCATTTCCGAAGCTCGCGAGGGAATCGCGCAGACCATGGCAGTTCGCCATGCCGACAAAGCAATGTTGGTAAATACCCAAAATGACAATGATGCTGTGGCAGCGGTGCCGGAGGACACGGAGAAAACCCGCGACGACGCAGCTCAATATGCAATGCGGCAGCGTACACTAGCTCTACGCAACTTAGCAGCGTACAGGGAGCCACAGCGAGATGCTTTATCAGGCAACGCAGAACATGAGAGCAAGGACACGGACCACACACGGCAGAATACCATCTTTATGGATCCAGAGTGGGCGCGACAGGTACGATGTATTGTCGACAAACACATTGAGACCGAAATACTCAAAAAACACGCTGCCCTGAACATTCTCGAAAGGAGTGCCTCAAGCGTAGGTGAATCTCAGAAGGGGTATGCCAGGGCCCTTACAAGTGCCATCGAGTCGTTTCATGGAATGCCAGACAGTCCTGCTGCCGCAGGCAAAGCTACTGACAAGACTGGCTCAAAACACACGGCCGTAGACGCAATAATAGTAGATGCACCAGCTAAAATAGCAAAAAAGCGAATTGTAAAGTATTCCAAATCGGAACAGGCGACCATTGATAAGATACAGAAAGAACGCGAATCCATACTCGAAGTTTATCGGCGAACAGGTGATGTGACACACAAATTTAGCGTGGCGTGGATCGAAAAGTATCACCCAAATGGGTTTCCATTGTGGAAGGGATCGTCGAAACGGCCGAAGCGTGTTGACGAGAGTGTGCAATTCGACGACGACATAGATGAAAATGGCATTGACGACGACGGGTCAGCGTAGTCGACCGTAAAATCGAGATGAATGTCAAAAACACGTAATACGCGTTGCGTGTAAATGCTTCTTATGGAACAAAATACCAAAACAATAGTGTGCACTATATATATAAATACGAGAATCGTGAAACCTTCAGTGAACTGCCACATTGAATAAAATGAATGACCTAACATACAAGTTTGGTCCGTATGACATGAAATTGCACACTACCCGATGTGTAGAAGGGTGTAATGTGCTGTTGAAGCCTATGGGATTCTCACTTGGTGCGCGAAGCGAGGTTTACGAATTTAACGATGACACTGAACTGTTTACACAAACTCTGTATTTCTCAATTAATGCAAGACATGTGGGGAAACTTGTTCGTCTGAGTTTGACTAATATCTGCTGTGCAAACGCTGATCGCACCATGGAATGGCCGAGAGAAAAAATGATGATTACAGCAACACGAACTACAGATGGTATCGAAGTTGCAACCGAAGAAAGAATTGTTGAGGGTCGCGACGATCACACTCTGTCAAGTTTTTATATTCGAGGTGTCGAGAAAATCAATGTGCAGTGTGAGTTTATGGGTGACGGAATTGGAAAACATACCATTGTGGTGCTAGTGTTCAATCCATCTAGACAAGCAGAAAGCGGCAGTGGGGGCGGCGGTAGTGGCGGCGGTGGGGGCGGCGGTAGTGGCGACGGTGGAGGAAGCAGTAGCAGTCGCCGGCATGCGAGTCTTTCGTCTGGTGCCAAAAGTAGCCGATACGAGGAGGGGGGTGCAAGTGCAGGACAGAAGCGCACTGATCGTTCCAACGGGGATGGACCCGGTTATTCGCAGAGGGTTTTGCAGAAAGCAATCGGACCAAATTGCGTTTTAGCTGTGCCAGATCAGCGTGAAATGATCGAACTTCTAGCAGCACAAGCTGCCTCAGAACAAGAAGCATCTTTGCATGACATCAGTCGTCTGCAATGTCCAAAATGTCAGGAGAATGAAGATAAGCATATGTGTTGCGTCTGTCAAGAGCAAGTGGTTCGCGTTATATTCCAACCATGCATGCACCTAGTGTGCTGTGAGAAATGTGGCAAAAATGACAGACTCGTCAATTGTCCAATTTGTCGAGGCAAAATCGAGAAACGTTCACTTGTCTATGGAACCATACCGTAAAATGCCGATTGGAGCCCACTCTTTCTCTTTTGAATTCCGGACGGACAAATCATTGTTAAAATGTGACAAGCTATTGCTATAAAGTTGAATCTGGTCCAAATTTTGGAGTTCTTGTAAGTGCAGTGGGACTGTGCCAACCATAATCTTGAGAATAGTCATCCAGGATGTCGTGTTGCTCAATTCCAACCTCTGGCGACAATAACGTGGTTTTGATTTGACTAATCGCATCTTTGGGTATGGTGGAGTGATTTTCTCATCTTGATCAAGGAGGAAATCAGTGTCGAAATAGGTAAATTATCGGCGACAGCTGTTAATCAACGATCTGATGGCATCGATTGGTTCCTTGTCAAACACGTGCGGATCCTTTGGGTCGATGTCGCCTCGTTCTGCATCCGTCAGATGTGCAGTGTATGGGCCATTCATTTGCAATTTGAGTGCTTTGATCTGCAAAACCGCCCACAGCAGAAACCGAGAGTGTGTTTTCACATCCTCTTTCACAACTCCAGCGTTGTTCTGGTAAAAGGCTCGGAAAATTTCTTCTTCGTTCTGTTTGACCTTTTGTGTCAGGTTCTTAATACACAGCTCATGTTCTCTGTCCCTTTCACGAAGAAGATCGATTTGGTATTGCATCTCGTGCATTGTTTTCATGATTGGATCCATGCCACGTGCTTGTCACTTACATGGCTTGCCGGTTCACTTATATATGAATTGACGGACAATTCTATAACATAATAAACAGATTATAATTTGAAAATGGGAAACCTGGTCATGTTTAACTTTTGTGAAAATTATATAAATCATAAAGTGCATCATAGAGCACGACCAGATCGTGTGGCATTTTCGCAAAGTTGTATTCAATACAAACCCCCGCTCTCGTATTGGTGCATGGCTATTAGGTCACAAATTTTTACACAATTATTTTTGGCAGTATAGATTGGGCAGCGTGTGCTCTTCAATCAGTATATAAGGGTCCAGTCAATACAAAAAATGTCCACATCAAAATGGCGGATGTCATTGTCCCAACTTTGTTGATAGATCTACCTGATGATATACTCATGCGCATACTTCGGGCGAAACCTGTTTCTGAAGGCAGTTTGGATTTTATTACACACTTCAAAACCACGAATAGCAAGATCTTGGCGCTAACGCGCATTGAAATGCAACTAGATAAGGAATACCGTGATGCAGTTCAGGACTTGTTCTTCCTACATCATGTAAAAGGAACGCGAATTCCATGCAACGCCGAACACGTGCCCGCGTTGCCTGAACCCGACAATACGCCAGATGTCCTTGATTTATTCGAGTCCACAAAAAGTGTAGGTGGCAAAGACATATGGGTGAGCGGAATTTTCTCGGATGAATACTATCATGGTCTTGATTTCTGGGAAGATTTCGCGTCCGCATCCGATGAACCCGAGATGGACGTCCCCTCAAAACGTTCATTTTACCTGGTGGTCGACTTCAAATTTTTTGCTCCTCGGGTACAAATGCACTTTGACGGCACAGCCGACCTATCACAAGTCCCAAACGTGATGCGTTCGGTTCTACTAGGAGACTCCGATTTGCATATCGCCTATGACACTTACGAGGAGATGGATGGAACGGCTTTCAGCTACAAGAGGGTGTTGCACATAAAGGAAGACAACACCATGGATGACGTAATCAACGCTGTTTGTGAAGTAGAGGGCAAAGCAGAGTTCATCAACGTTACTGTGTCCAACAGCGGTTTGTTTGACAGTGAAGAGTCTTTCGCCATTCCGATTCCGCAGCTATTGGCACAAATAGCCGAAAAGGATTTTCTTGATGACAAGGATGTATGTCATGTGACATTTTATTGGGACGATGAAAGCGACTGAGAGTAGCGACAGTTTTTTGTATAAATACGATTGTTATTTAGTACGCAATATACATAATTTTTAAGACCAGACAGTGTGTGCATATTGAGAAGAGTGTGGCTCGAATCCCGGCGTATGATGGTGAATAAACATACATGAATATGCGTGTTCGGTTTCTGTCTCTGCCAACCGGGAATAATTGTGCCGGCCAGCGCACAAAAATGCAATAGCACACGCGAATAGCACACCAACCACAATAAGCACAATGGCATAGGTAGGCATCGATGCCGACGATTGAAGACCTCTTAACTTATTTCCGTGCATATCTAGAGACTGGTTATTAAGCACATGAAATTGAAGAGACGAGTTGTCGTAGTGAATCGATGGCGTGATTTCCGCCTGCAACTGAGATGAGGCATCCGATACGCCAATCGCCAGATTACAGATCCGGTCCTTGTCCGATTTTTCGACACTCACAAGCACAGACGCGTGTTGCGCCGTACTTACTGATGTACAAATTGCAAGCTTGGTCCCATCCAACGCAGTCAAACGTTGGAGACTGGAAAATCCTGTGTCCAGTAAGATGTCAAGATTGACAAAATAGTTGCTGTGTGCGCGTGTCACGTACGTGATGAGAATTGTTTCAGTCTGTAGAAGACGACGGATAGCCGTGGGTTTACACTTGTAGTAGGCACCAGGTCTTGCAATCGATGTAATCACAATTTCTGTCACAGCAGACGATGCTGCCACTAAGAGCTGAGCACGAATTCCAGTGGCTGCCATTTGCATGAACGTACTCTCTCGCAAACAGAACTCTGCAATACTCACCTCCTTTTTCACTGACAGCATATCGCATGTATTTCCGTGCTCGATTCTCCCGCACAACAAATCGGTGATTTGCTTGTTGTTATTCACAGTAGTGATCTCGCGTGCAATGGCGGCAAACTTTTCGGGCGAAGCGGTCGGTATTTCACTCTCCAGGTCGTTAGAAGTGCTCGCGGCAGTAGAAACCAGCATGCGTCTTGTTCCGGAATGCGGAAGCTGAGTGGTCCCTTGCGAATCTACCGTGGCAGATGTGGAAGCGGAGGTTGTACGACTTGTGTCCATGATTTGCTGAATGGGCAGAGTATGCATATGGACACCATGTCTTTTGCGACCATGTTGCGCAAGAGGATAAATTCGTTGTACCCTTCGGGACGATTTCACGGGAACTTGTACAGCACCCTCGTCAAACTGTTGGATTGGAGTTAAAAGGCGCCGATTCGCAGCCTTGGCGACCGACACGCATTGCATATTCGAAGTGGTGAAAATATTACCCAATGTATCTGCAAGTGTGGGTATTATAGTTGGGGTAGATACATGTGTCATGCGCGAAGCAGCATTTACAAAGTAACCTACCGGATCAATGTTGTTATGTGTGTCTAGAAGCACATTTGTGTACATTGTGTTGTGGATTTCGGCAATTTGGCTTTTGCTCAACAAAGAGTCTATGGCGTAGAGACCGGCAATGCTAGCATTCAAGTAAGCATGAGATGCCCAGTTGCTTCTACCAACATAAGTCTTGGTTACCACCCGATCTGTGCGCGCAATCGGACAAACAATGGTATTCACAATGTCCCCGATCCTTATTTCGAGCGTTTTGTTTGCTGATGTGTATGTGACTACGATGGCCAACCAAGTATCTTGCGGAGCGAGAGAGTTCAGTGTCCAGACAATGCAGTCGACGTTGCCGTTTCGAATAGAAAATCCAAGTGCCGCCGTGACGCCATTCCTGGTGATCAAAATATTATCACTGTCTTGGCCGTTACCGAAATCGAAAATTCGTTCATTTTCACCGGGTGTGCCCGTAAATTTCAGGAGTGCCACACCTGTAAATCCTCCGTTGCTGGCAATGTTGAAGACACGCGAGCCCAAGTCCAAAAACTGAGACGCAGCGCGGTCAAATGTCGATGCTGTTGTCTGATATTCAATTTTTGGGATCTCGAGCATCGTAAAGGTCGAGCCCTCAAAGTCCGTCGTGTTTGTGTATTGCACAGCAATCACCCGCGCGTCCATAATATGAAACAAAAGAATCAGAGGCGTTGCAACGCTCGGGTGAAAAACATACATATAGTACGACCATTTTGTGTCAATGGTCGATCTCCATCGACACGGCATTACATCATATTGGCACACACTGTTGACGCACCCAACACAGAAGTCAAAGTCAGTGACGCGCTGAACGCCGAAAAGCGCTTCTCTCAAACGAAATGTAATAGATGTCTTCGCCTCAGTAGTGTACGTTGCATGAATGCATCCAGTTTCGATGGTCAAGGGTGGATTATATGGAACAAAGGCATTCATGCTTGTTCCTTCGAAAAACGTGAGAGGATGCAAGCCGTCTGGATTCGGAATGACATCAGAAAACCTGCTCCTCTGTGCCACAAAGGCCGCTTCGTCACAGTTGAAGTGTTTGCACGCATTGGACTCTCCAACCAAAAACATTGTGTACAACCAGTATTCTTGCCCTCCCGCGGTTGGTGCAATCTTTGGTTTCCACTGGATGGTCCCCTTGATATTGTCGTATTCACCCGACGATGGACATCGTGCTGCGCATGATCCAACGCCGTTTAATCCACCGAAAAGCAAATCTCCGACTTTCCACATGTATGCATCGTTTGGAATGTTGTAATTAAAATCAGCGGATGTAAAACTTGACGGCTGGCGCACGTGTTCGACTTGCCATTCAAACATGTTTTCGCCCTGACACCCACCACTTATTGTCGCACAATCGCGGGCGATTTGCGTAAATAGCACAACGATCCAACCTCGCGTTTTGACGTAGACTTTGTCAAATATGTGCAGCATAGTTCCTGGAACAGGTCTAGCATTCCCTGGTCTGAACGGATTGTCACCAAGTTGACCTCCCGCACATGGATATGTATTTTGGTCGAGATTTGGGTCAAACTTTGGACTTCTCGCCACAGATCCGCCCCAGGCACTACACAGTGGAAACATTTGTACTGGTAAAAGCGCTGGAGTCGGAACCATTATGGTAAAGGCTTGCAATTCGTCAAAATTCATCCAATCTCCGTTCAGTACTATCATGATATATCTACCGCTGAACAAGCAACTGCGTGTTTGAATTCCACTAGATGCATCGAGATTGGCACATTTCGTGTTTAAGAGCCAATTCGTACTCATCCCAATCCTAATTTCCGCTCCATTAATTCTGTGGTGACAACAACCTATACGATTGTAAAAATTGATATATTGAATGTCGCGTGTTTCTTGAAAATCGATCGTAAAAATGTTAAGTCCATTCGTGGCAGAGTGCACCATTTGTCCAGCATTGGTCACAACTCCATCGTTACCGCGCTGTGGACCATAATTCCCGAAATCGTTACTCAACGTAGTTGTCGTGGATGCGGGACAAGCCGAATTCTTGTTGATACCGCACATGCGTGCTACATTTGACATTGCGGTGCCAGCGCCTTCCCACAAATCTGACTTCATCATATTAAACATATTGGCAGCACTCGTACCATCAATCCACGCAACACGTGCACGACCTTGTGCGTTGGGCGCTTTCAGTAAAACTACACGCGCATGTGGCCGTATAAAATTGCAGCAATCGGGGGCAGGTTGCTCGATGTTCATTGTTTTACCCAAGGGCACCACAATACCGTCAAGAATGAAGGGATTGCGGGCGTTTGCCGACGCAGCATTATCGGGGTCAACTTGCGTCAAGCACATGTCGTACTGTGCTGGCATCGATGGAGTAGTTTCGTACATACCAGCTACACCAGGATTGGATGCGAAATATGTGCGCGGGAGAATGCTTCGTGAACTGTTTTTTTTCATGATTCCAATCGATAGCACATTGCCTGAATCAACGGCATCATTGCTCAACTCTGTAATAAATCCGTGAGTGGGCAGAGCGTTTGTTGGTGATTTTTCACTGTATATCTTTGTGGATGGGATGACACGTACGAAGGTTACCACGTGACGTTGCTCCTCGTTCAGTACAAACACTTTTGTAATAATTCCACAAACACAGTCTTGTATCATCGTCACGTTGGTTTCACCCAAGATCTTTGGAACATTACATGCGATGTCAGGTCGAAGCATAGTCAAGTTCGACGAATTACCTTGAGGTTGTACATTGTACTGCGGATGACACACGTAGTACCCGTCCAGGACATTATTCAGTGCAGAAGTGACAATTTTCGGGGTAGAAGGGTCATCGCTTCGCGCGTTGGGATAGACGGGCGAGGGCATGTCTCGATCTTTGAAATTCAATTCGGTAATCTGATACTTGGCGAGAACGTCTCCAAGCGTATACATGCACGGCATCTTCTGATGTCGCAACGATGACGTAATGTTGCAGCGTGAATATCCCGCCTTCACTGCCGAGTTTTTTGGACCTGGAAATTCGAGCTGTCCTAGACGACACGGAGTATTCTGAGGCATCGTGACGATCGAATTCGTCGAAAGCGGCGGTGCACCTTTTGGTGACTGGGCCGACCAGCCAAACCCATCTTTTGCGCTATTCCAACAAACGGGCGGATCGGGTAGAAATCCACCCTGCGACTCCCAAACACTCGTGCTGCCAAAGGCAGTGTGTCGTTGATCATCTGTCGGCCCAACGGTAAATTGTGGAGCCAATTGCAGCGTACTTGTTGAAAATAACGGTGGGTATGGTATTGGATTCTGCGTCAGAGCTCCACAGGTGATCCAATCCCAGTCCGTGCTGTCTCGTGAAACGTTCAATTTTTTTGATGTCACAAAAACCGCCATGTGCACGGGAGTACCGTCTTCGTAGTTATGAAACATTTCTTCGCGTCGATTCTTGAGAAATGGGCGCGGTGAATCGCTCGGATACCGCACATTGATGCCAACTTGGGGGGTAATGTGGATGGAAATGTCGCCAGTCCAGTCCTGTTTAGACATGATGTTTTGCACGAAACCACTTCCACCTGGACCGGAATAACTTTCTTCCGTCTGCAATTCCAAGGCCCTCCAGCGATTAAGATCGGATACTCGAACTCGGTTGATCAAAGGAAGAATCTGTCCGTTTCCTCCTGCGTTCGCGATGAATCGGCTTCCACAGACATCAACACCACCGACCCTGTCACATCTATACGGATCTTCGAGAAATGAAACGTCTTTATAGAGAACACCGACGCTGGGCAGTGCCACAAATTGATTGCGAAACATTGGGCGACTCATGTCAACGCCGATAAAGTCCCCAACGAGAGACAATGCCGTCTGTGATGTGTCGTTTCGGAAAAACGGCGATGACAAGACCACGGGCTGTGGTTGTTGCTTGAATAGATGATCGTTCACCCGTATGGGTTCGTTCCTCGTGCCTTGTATCCAGTGAGTATACCGCGACGGAAGTACGGCGTCATCAGTTAACCGAAACACATTCCTTAATAAAATTGGCTCAATCGAGACATTGATAGCTACACCGTAAGGATCCGTGTGCTTAAGTGCCACATCACAAGGACACAACGTGTTAACTTTGGTATATTGTACGTTTTGTGTGCATGAATATGCAGGACGCGGAAAGAGTGAAAGCAATGATGACGATGTTTTGCGTACTGGAATGATGGACACAGGTTGCCCAAGTTCAGCACCCTGTAATCGGAAAGAGTATCTCAAGTCCGCAAATGTGGCAAATGTGTCGGGTACAAGAATTGTTGTGATACCAGCATCATAATCCGTGTGGACAAATTGACAATAATGTAAATGTGCCAAGGAACTTTCGTCATTCGCCACTGACTCGTTACACGTGTAGAGTTCAATACCTCGCCGATGTGCAATCAACACAGTTATATTTGACAAGGACCAATCAATTACAGTAGACACTCCCTGTTGTATTATGATGGGTTCTGGGAAATTCACGTCTATGATGCCATCATCTAATAATGCTTTGTATCCCGTTGCATATTTGATGCTGTGTCCGAGAACGTGACGCGAATACCGTCCATCATATGGCTGTGAGATCATTGTATCGTCAATATGGCATTCAAACATGCCAATATTTCTGGACGGCTCATCGTAGCGGTCGAACGTGGCAAATACACGTTCGAAGACGAGGGAGACAACTGTAGCATTGTAGGAGTGATTGGTACACCTACACAGTTTGTCGCCTGTATGCCAGACCGACGCTGTGGTTCGCGAAGTGGAGTTCGGAACGAAAACCGAGAGCGCCAATGGATCGACAACTTGCACGCGCTGGCAATACCCTTCGCAAAAATAAGGACAAATGATTGGCACTACCCTTATGCATGGTGGATTGAATGGATATGATTCAAGGACAATCCGAATAAATCGTGCACGTCGAGGTGCATCATAAAACATCATGTTGATGTTTTTAACGGATGAGGTTCCCAAGAGCGAAAGATCCACCATTTGCCAGCGATTTGCAGGAAAGTGCTCTTCTATGTCGCTATACACACGCACAAACGAAAATTGCGGCGAATTCGACACGTGTGTAAACATCAATCCTGTTATTGCAACAACTTTCTCGAGATCCATTGTGACTTGAAAATTCGGCAAGCCCATCCATTGTCTGTGCGAAAACAAGGGTATACTGGCGCTGAAACACAAGCCTCTCCCCGAATACCACGGCTGTTGCAACACCGTATTGGGCAAAAAGTCCCCTGTCCAGCTCCACGCACTACCTTGCGTTTCGTGCATATTTGCACTCATGTTGAAGTACCACTTTTGTCGCTTCACTTGCACCCGCGTCAGCGCCATGGTGTGTTGTGTATTACAATCTTGGCCCGTCGCATTACATGCTGACAACTTCAAAAATATGTAACGACCTTGCACATACGGGACAATGTGCTGTACAATAACGTGTTCTTTCGAGGGTACCCATGGAATGTATACAGGCATGTCTAGTATGTTGATGTCGAGTTTTGGTATCAGGGCTTTGCCACTAGACAAAATTGTCCCGGATGAGTTGGAATGTCTGGTCCAAATTTGCTGTGATTCTTCCAGTGTGAGGAAACGTTGGTAAAAGCGGAGGTCGTCGAATTGACCATTGTAGCATGGAAGTTGATTCTTTGTTGGAAAATTACAATAACTTTGTGTAGCATAGTTTGTAAATAAGTTGAGCGGTTTTGAAACCGTGTCAAATCCGGAAATGCTATAGTTTTCACCATCAGATGCCACATGCTGGTGTTGAATGAATAAACACATAGCATTGAGACAAATTTTCGCTGTTTTGTTCACGCTGCTTACACTGAGTAAGTAATGATTCCATATACCTGCCTCTGGTAGAGTTGGACTGTATACGTTTTTGAAATTGCTCGGCCGATTGGTGGCCCATAATGCAGGTTTGGAGTTCATCATGATGATGGTTGTAATTTGACTTGGAGCCGCCAACGATTGTAACATTTGTATGGAATGTTGATTGTCTGCTGTGGAGAGATGTAAAATCATTGTTTCTTTCCCTGTCCCACGTGGCAGTCCAACAAACCAGAAAGCAAGGGTGAAATCACTTGTAGGTTGTAAGCGAAAACTTTGTATCTTCAGATAATTGAAGTTTGACACCAGTAAACTGCCCCAAGAGGGTCCCCGTGTACTGTCGAGCGCTACAATCACAGAGGTAGGGGCGCCAGGGACACGACACACGCCCCGGAATACGGCACCCCCTTGCTCCCAATCATCCCACCTACCGCCCGATTTTGCCACAACAACTCTTGTTTCCCCGGCATTTAGTCCACCTTCGGCTCCATTCCAGTTGTAATATAAAACTGGATCTCCAGATACCCAATACCACGGGAATCCTGCCGCAGTTTTGACCAGACCAATGTAGCAGAATGCGTCAGGACACACAGATGCGGCGATATCATTTTCTACAAGAGAATCAATTGTGGCCAGTTGTCCTCCGCCTGTTACACAGGCGCTTTTGACTGTCTCAAAATTGCCAGCTGCAGTCACAAACCATGTAGGGGCATTAGACAGCATGATTGGCTTACGATCATACACCACTGTTTGTTCTGGACCGTTTTGAGGATATCGCGCAATACTCGCGTGTCTCATGTAAATTGAGCTGTCCCTACCAATGAAAAGTGGATCGTCGAATCGCAACCACACCAGAAGATCAGGATCAACGCTAGCTAGTACAGGTTGACAGTCGTAACAAGCGCTACTATTGTTCTCACCCGGAGTGTATCTTGCGTGAACAGGGTTGGCATCAATGCGATCTTCAAGTCCAATCTGAATTTCATAATGCTTTATCGCGTTCCATGTGTCCAAATTGTCAAATTGAATCTTGATGTCTTCGATTCGGGTAGAATGCTGCAAGTCGAAACGTATCCAAGGTGCAGCTGTGTCTGTTTTTTCTCTTTCGATAAGTAACGATTGTTCATTGGTTTCAGGGACCGCACGCACAGAATTCCCAGGCCTCGTCCACAATGCTACACGCGATGTGGCAGTGGAGTAACTCTTGGGTGTATGCAGCAAATTGCGCGAATTACAGAACCCTGTTGTCAAATCCACCAATTTCACACCGGTAGCACCCAAGTTCGGATTCACATAACTAAATTCAATGTAGAGATCGAGTGCCAGTAGAACTGGGAAAGGCCACATGAGTTCAAGAGTTCCTCCATAGTAGCGTGCATGGTAGATTGAAACGCCCTCGTACGCGCGAGAGCTGGCAACTATACTCGAGTTCAAATATAATTTCACCTTTCCACACGTACCTCGATTTTCGAATCGTACGTAAATCGTGTTATATCCCTCCGGTATAACGTATTGAAGGTATGATTGAGACTGTGCTCCACTGTCCGACGACCCTATCCCTTCAGTGTGCACAAGCTGAAGATTTCTTGATTGTGCTGCCGTTTTGAGCGCATAAGACGACCACGATATATTTGTCAGACCACCGGCAAGCCCAAAATCGTAAATCGTAGCAGCTCTGAGCGTGGTGCGCGCGTAATCAGCATCGGCATACGGCGGAAGAATGCTGTTAGCAGCAGCAGCAACTACCAATTCAGGAGTGACAACATGAGCGTTGTATGTGTATTGATGTTGCGGCATATTGTCGGCAGTTTCCAGACCGATGGTGATGCTGCTGGTGTACTGACGTGTTAAAGCCAGCAATGTGTCACGTCCGGTTGCTTCTGCCGTAGACACCACCAAAACGCAATCGGAAGCACCTTCGTCGGCGTATGATCGACGAATTGCTTCTCTATCACTGGGATTCTGCCACAGACTGAAGCCGTCGAATTTTGGGGCACACGGTCCGTTTTCTTTCAACAATTTGACCAATTCATTATACTGTTCGTCGGCACTTTGTGTGTGCGGCTCGAGGAGTGAAAAAACATCACTACATTGATGCTCTTGGGATGCTTGTTGCACGTGACGCCACAGCATATCTTCACGAAGAGATGCATCATACGGTATATCTGCATTAATTATATTTTTCGTTCTTGCTACTCGTAAAATTTCGGTAAACTGGTCGCCTGTTTGCATAATATCATAGAGCACTGCGGAAACGTTGACTACGACGTTTTTTACCGTTTCGAAGGGAGATCCCAAAAGATCTTCAAACGTGGCGTAAAAGTTGTTGGTATCGAGTCCGCGAAAATAAGTGACTTGTCGTTGTAATGCAGTGAATTCTTGTTTCAGAAAACATGGTAGTTGTGCTTCAATTTTTTGCGTGTAATTTTGTTGTTGAGTTGCGGAAGGATTCCAATCGCCCGACAAATCACACGGTCGGGCATTACTATTTACCCACTGAAACAACATGTCTCCACAAAGACCATTCAAAACTAGTGCACGCTTTGATACGACGTTGGTAAAGACTGTCGATGTATTCGTGTGTTGAGTGTCGACCAATTTGAGCACCGTGTCTGTCCTCATGGTCTTTTTCGGTGTCTCGATTACGGTGAGATTTCGTGCCATGAGCGCGTCGTCGCCTTGGTATATACGGCTTATGATTTCCAATTTTTCCTCTTCGCTCAACAGAACATCAACAACATACAGTCCTGCAATATGACCTTGAAAGGTGGGTATGAGAGTGTCACTATTCTTACCAATATAAGTGAATTCGCAATCCTTGTCTTGTCGTGCGATGACACACGCGCGCGAAAAAAATTCGTCTCCAATTTGCAAGCTAAGAGTTCTAGATGCGGATGCATATGTGGCCACAACAGTCAACCAAGCATCTCGCACTATGACATTAGTACCCGATACCGAGCATGTTCCGTTTCCATCCCGTATTGCGAACAATATATCGGAACCTTCGCTACTCCTGCGTAATATAATATTGTTATTTTGAAATCCCGCGCCTGCGTCAAAGATTGCCTCAGTCGTAACGGCGTCTCCCGTAAATTTGATGACGACCACTGCTGTGAATCCACCGTTAGTATCGATGTTGAAGGTATGTGGTCCACCATCCAGAAACTGCGAGAGCGATCGATTAAAAAACGTCGCACCGTGCCCCTCGGGTCCATCAGCGTAGTCGAATCCAATGTTTCCACACTGTCCATAACACGATACGACAACATCTTTCACCTCATAACCCGTATCATTATCCGCCCTTGTTGTGGTGAAATTAGGCAGAGTGCCGTCCCACATGGCCTGTAGAGTGCTAATATTCAGTGGAGTTGGAGGATTTCCGATCAAAATATGTCTATCGTCTGGAGATACTGGAGTGTCTGATGTCAGTGCGTCACTCATGGAGACGGATGTCATTTTCCATATCTCCTCCTGATTTACGAAAAAAACATAGATGTCGCCATCTATTTTCCATGCCGTGACATCCGTCTGCTCAACCATTGCCTCTCCGTACATTGTTGCCATAATTTTGTAAACGGGCAAATCATCTCGATTCTGCAAAGACGACAACTGTGCACGTCCCGGTACAATGGCCATTGCACTGGGTGGGGTGCGTTTCTTCTTCTCGGGCTCATCTTTCAATGTGTCAATCCCCCGATATATTCGACTGCTTATTGATGAAATCGTCGTCTGGTTTAGAACTGCATCCACCACATAGATGCCTGCCATACTGCCCGAAAAATTGGCATCCGAGGGCCAGTTGCTTCTACCGACATATGTGTTTGAGAATACTCTGTCGGAGGGAGGAATGATGCATTTGGTAGAAATTGAGACACTCCCGACCTTTAATTCTAGCGTCTGACTGCTGGATGTGTAACTTGCAAGTATTGTCATCCACGTGTTCTGTTGGATCACGTTGCGCAATTCTACGATGCAATCTGGAATTCCATATTCAGCAATCGACGCGTACAACGTGGAGGTTGTTGCACTTCTTGCTACAAAAATATTCTGATCACGTTCTCCATTACCGAAATCAAAAACACGTTCTTCTAAACCGACCATCCCCGAAAACTTGACGACGGCAATCGCCGTAAACCCTTTGTTTGAATCGAGATTAAACACATGAGCACCGCCATCGATATGCTGCAAACGCTCGTGTTCGAATTCTATTGCCCCCCCCTTGTAAGGAGCCACTCCGTTTGTGCTGTTCCACACCGCTGTACCTATGTAAGCACTCGCATTGCGGTTTGATAACATCGCCAAGTGAGCGCGCATCGGAACGAATGCCAGCGCCCTATCTTGTGCGTCTGTAGCGGAGGCGTTCGTTCGTGCGTATGTGTTTAAAGCGCATTCTGTGATAGATGTGCTGCCCTGGGGTGCAACCCTGGAAACGGGGCATGTTTGACACACTTTCAATGAGTCCTCACCCAGTATCATCTTATTGATAATATCTGTGATTTCTTCCTCACTCAATAATGCGTCCACCGCGTGAAGGCCAGCAATACGCCCCTGCAAAAAGTAGGCAGCAGTCGGGTCTTTTCCCAGACCCACATAGGTGTGAGATGCAGTCAAGTCAGTCGGTGCATTGGCGCACACGATAGAAACAATATTGGTACCCACTCTCAATTCTAGTCTTTTCATGTAGGATGAATATATGGCGACGATGGTCAACCAACTGTGTTGTACAATCACAGGAGATGTTGTAACTACGCATGACGAATTGCCATTCACAATTTCAAACAGCAAGTTTGACGTATTGACATCCCTATACAGCATTATCTTATTTCCCGATTGTGGATCTTGAAAATCAATAACGTGGTCATAGACCGTACCAGTTCCTGTAAATTTCATGACGACCACCACCGTAAACCCCCCATTGTTTGAAATGTCAAAGAAACGTGGTCCGCCATCAAGATACTGCGCCAATTCTCGATCGAAACTCACTGCCCCCATGCCTCGTGGGCCGCCAAACGCAATTGCGGCGGGATTGTTCGTGCTTCGGCGGACCCAGACACACATTCCACCATCTGACGCAATGATTGGAAGACTCCAATTGTCATTTGAAATTGATTCTTCTCCGTATAAAATGCGATCTCCAACATCAGTGTTCACAGGCTGTAGGCCATGATCGCGGAGTCCGATCCATAAATTCTCAGGCATATCATCATCGGGATTTCCCCTCTTTGCCGTGTAGGACGTATTCGATATGGACGACTGTTTTACATTTATTGTGGTGTTGTTGTAAGAAGCTCCAATCGCTTCATCCTTGGTACAGTGAAGCCAGTACAAAAAATTCCGCGTGCTGAAACAAAATTCGTCAAACTCGCCAAAGGGTACGCTCCATTCAGAGCTGTGATTGTATGCTGTGCCGCGCGTAACAGTTCCCGACAGATTGTCGTGATCAGAGTACCACGTTGGGCTTGTGGGAGGTAGGAAGCGCACCAGTCGCCATCCGTCTACGCCAGTTTTTGCCCGAATTGTGTCTATATCTCTGTTTGTGGGAGTCGACACCCGTGCACGTCCAGGAGTCACAACAAGCGCTCGACTGTCATTGTCCACGGGCAAAGCGGATTTGTAATTATCCGCAAGACACTCGCAATCGGCATCGGATGTACTATTGGGTCTCATTACCGTGTTGCCCTGGCATGTCTGGCACGATTGTAAAGGGTCCCCTCCCTCAAACATAGTATTTATGATCTTGGAAATTTCTACGTTGCTCAGAAATGCGTCCACCGTGTAGAGTCCTGCCATAATGCCTTGAAAGTATCCTTCGCTGGCCCAATTGCTGCGGGCCACATATGTGGTGACTACTTGTCTGTCCGTTCGTGTTGTCGCACATGTAGCGGAAAAAATGCTGTTACCAATCTTCAAAGTCATGATTGTACTGGCGACGGAATACGTGGCCACGACTGTCAGCCAGGTATTTTTCACAATTACAGAAGGGGCTGTAGCAAAAGAACACTCGGAATTTCCGTTTCGTATTGAAAATACCAATGCACTAGAACTCCCATGTCTGCAGATCAAAATATTGTCGTTATTTTCGCCCTTGCCAAAGTCGAATATTCGTTCAGCATGACCGGGTACTCCTGTAAACATGACGACCGCCACGGCCGTGAATCCTCCATTTGTTGCAATGTTAAAGGTCCTCGGTCCACTGTCGATATACTGCAATGTCACTCTATCGAAGGTAGCGACGTCTCCTCTCACTGGACGAGGTGTGTCCACCGTGTATAGACAGGCGATTTCCGATTGTGTTAAAAGCTGCGACTTGTGGTATATACGGAAATCGGATAATGATGCTTGTAAATACATTGTCGTGCGTCCGCGACTGTAAAATCCATCCACGGAAAACCCGCCAATATTCAGTGTACCTGCCGGGGCCGTGAGTTGTGTCATTGGCGGTACAGGAGTATGAGATGCTGCAGATTGGCCATATGATAAAGAAATTCCACGCGGAATGGCGTTGGTGTATCCTGTTTGTGATTTGAAAACATCTATGTTTGCGTACTGTGCTACGGAGAACATGCTTCGGCTGAAGATTGCCACACCATCAATGTGCAGATAGTGCAAGCCATCAAGTCCCACCTGAATCGCCACGTGCGCCCAGGTGTCGGCAGCAAACAGATTATGAGTATCGGCCAACATACGATGAGGCAGCGGGAGGAAAAAATCATATCTTCCGACGAAAAACGAAATAGTAAAAAGTTCATCGCTCGAAGCAAATATCACCTGTTCCCACGTTGATGAGACCAGGGGTGCGGGACGTATCCAGAAACTGTACGACATGCATTTTTTGCCAAAGTTTTGTGCGTCGAACGAAGTGGCGTTCGATCTGTAAAACCCAGCATCTGTCATCCCTGTCTTCATGATCCCCGGGAATACGAGCGTGTTCATTAGCACAGAGTTTTCGTTTCCATAATTCGCTAGGTTCCAAACAGGATTGCTTTGTTGAGTAGCGATTCGAGGATTGCCAGTCCATCCCGGACCCGTAGCGTCTGGCGCAGTAGGTGACCACTTTCCCAGATGATTAGCGCGTGTACTGTTGTCGATGAGAATTTGACTCGACCCGAAGAAATAGTGTGCAACGAGTTCAGATGCAACATCACAAGTGAAATTTTCGGGGTCGGTTATACGGGCCGATCCAGCTGTGGAGGCGTATAAACTCCGATTTCGATTCGCCAGAGAGGACATTTGTGCTCGTGCAGGTAGTAGAGCAAGAGGTCTGTCGCCATAGATACCGGTGTCTTTGTAAGATCCAGTGAAACACTTGCAATCATTACTCGATGTGCTGGCTTGCAGTGAAATTGCGGTTGAGTGGCACGACGAGCACGTCTTGACCAACAAAGCCGCACGCATGGAAATATGACCATTCCATTGCAAAACAACAATTCGGACGTACCGAGCATAGATAGGTTTGGAAAATATGTGCTCTTTCTTCGAACCATCGGTCATAGAGAATGTCCCCGCTAGTGCAACATTAGCACCTAACATATCTCCAAGTCTATATTCTACAGAGAATTGTCGGATCCATTGCGCAATATTTGCCCCTCGCCCCTGTGAAATTATTCCTACAATGTGCATGGGCGCGCCTGCATCAATTTCCATCCATTGACCAGCAACATTTGCCGCGGCACACCACGAAACTCCATTCGACAGATCATCTAACATGGATCCATACAGATCGCCGGCTCCAAACAAAGACGAGTATCTTCTCTGAGCGTGTTTTGGATTCAGCACTCGTGTTTCTTCGTATGACTCCGCGGGGCACGCACAATCGGCAGGATACATGCTGCCAGCTGGTGATACAGCAGTCGCCGGACAAGCGGTGCACGCGCTGAAGACTTGTAATTCTTCAAAGTTGAGATCTTGGCCAGTCAATAAGACTATGAAAATGTACCGACCGCTCAAATTACATATGCGATTCTGAACGGCACTAGCATTGAAATCCGCATCCGGGCATGCTGGATTCTGCTCCCAAGAAGCGCTC
>Ga0306870_1000086_pt1 | contig 24452 bp, 18 predicted proteins | sample AntRauMeHopE1496_FD_190435 | JGI IMG/M metagenome (GOLD analysis project Ga0306870, IMG submission 190435) | Saline lake microbial communities from Rauer Islands, Antarctica - Metagenome Hop E1 #496 (v2) (version 2) | ecosystem: Environmental > Aquatic > Non-marine Saline and Alkaline > Saline ... | reverse complement strand
CGGTGTTCTTAATAACACTTAAATTTCCGGTATTAGATAGATCTTCAAATGTTGAAGTGGAAGTAATAACGGTTGGATAAAGTGTACCCAATATCAAATAGTTATTTGCGCTTTTAACCAATAGTGAATCACTACAGTTTTTGTCTTTGAAGGCGTTGCTTAAATTGACTATTATAGTATTGTTGTTTTGAAGGCGTTCTATTTCATTTGTAAAAGTGACGAGATCTTCTTTGTTTTCTTGAATTAATCTTTTGAGATATGAATTTTTCTGAAGGTTCATTTTTCTATTCTCATTCCAATTGTTTATTTGAAGTGCGATTAAAATCCCAATAACCACGAGAATGATTTCGCCAATGGCGTAGAGCAGATACTTAGTAGTTCTGTTTTCTTTAATCATATTTTGACGAATTTTACTAAAGAATTTTATCATGGATTAGTATGTTTTTATTGTAAGGCTTTACGTCTTTTTTCAATCTTGCTAATGAAATCAGTAGCAGATGCTTCATAGTCCTTTAGGTTTTTCAAATAATTTCTGCCTATAAAAATTTTAAAGTTGGCGGCTTTGTTTTTATAGGTTTGGTCATTAAGGAAATAGGCAATCGCTTCAGGATTATAATTGCCTAAAGAATAATCTGAATACCAAGGGAATTGCTCATAATATTTTAAATTGGAGTATGCCTCTTTGATGAGAAGATCACGAAATGTGGTCAATCCGTTTCCTTGCACTGTGTAAAATTGAATGATGTCTTGCGAAAATTTGTTTCCTTTGATAGACTCGTTATCTTCATATTTCTTTAGTAATTCAAACCCATTATCTTGCTTTTCAAAAGACTCATAATAATTGATGCTGCTCTTACAAGGAATACACTCCAAATAATTGGTTCCGTTTATAGAGTCTAAAAAAGATGTCGAATAGTTTGTAGTCAATATGTTTGTAAGCGTGCTGTCCAAGGTTTCAAAAAAATCAATCGGTACTTTTAGGTTATTGAGGTCAGTTTTAAGATTTTGCTGCACTGTGGTATAAATGGCATCGAGTTGCTTTTTTTGCTTTCGTTGTTCATTCCAATTATTAATTTGCAACGCAATCAAAATCCCAATGACCACGAGGATGATTTCGCCAATTGCGTATTTGAGGTAACTGCCTGCCAGCATGGCAGGTTTTGAAGTTTTACCCTCTGCTAAAAGGTTTCGGCGGATATTTCGGAAGAGTTTTATCATAAGTCATTCATATTTGTTGTTCAAATAATTGAGAATGTCATTCGCTTTATGGGTTAGAATTTGAACACGACCGTCAAAGTAAGTTGCGTTGCTCCCAATATATCTACAAATGGGCAATACTCGTTTATCATTTAAAATTGAAGCGTAGGATTCTCTATTTGGAGGAATAGGTGTAGCGGTCGGGAAAAATTTTCTGTGTTCGGTATCGCTGAAAAGTTCATATTTTAATTTGCGGATTTCCAATCGAGCTGGATTTGCCGAAACGTTCAAGCCGTCTAGGAGTTGATTGTAATCGTTATCATAATCCTGAAGCATTTTTTTTAATTTTAAATCTGGAAATTCGGAAATGATCCCAGACGAATTTAGGAAATCCCAAGTGTTGTTGGTTTCAATCAGTGTTGTGGTAGAGGTCATGGCATTGAAATCCAATATAAATTTAAGTGAATCGGCTATAAAATGATTTTCAGATTCCATTATTGTAATGATATCCCTTCCTGCTTTAATTTGTTTGTTCAGAATGGTATTGATATTTCGATAATCCAATAAGTCTAACTCGATGTCCTCTCTTATCGAGTGGATATTAGTAATCATCCGATTTTTGTCCTTTCTTCCTTCATTCCAATTATTGATGGACAAGGCAATTAAAATCCCAATGACCACAAGCACAATTTCACCAATGGCGTATTTGAAGTATTTGGTGGTTTTACCTTCTGCGATAAGGTTTTTGCGGATGTTTCGGAAGAGTTTAATCATAAGTCAGGATTTGTTCCCCTCCTTGGAGGCGCCGTACTGAGCCTACCGAAGTGGGTTAGGGTGGGTTTTTTTTAAATTAATAATTTTTTCTTTTATTTCAGATAGCACCCAATTTAAATTATCCTTTACGTCCAAATCATTAAAACGGATGAAATGCACTCCCAAGAATTCCAAGCGTTTTTGACGATAAGCGTCTTTTTCTTGTTGTCCTTCTTTAAAATGAATGGATCCGTCCACTTCAATTGCTAACTGAAGGTCTTTGCAATAAAAATCTACGATATATTGATCAATAGGTATCTGCCGACTAAATCTTACACCCATTTTTTTGTTTTGTATTTCACGCCAAAGTGCTATTTCTCCCAAGGTCATGTTGTTACGCAATTTTTTGGCAAAGGCAATGAGGTATGAATTGTATTTTATTATTTTTCTCATCTTGTTCTACCCACCCCTAACCCCTCCCTAGAGGGGAACGATTCGTGAAGGTTTTTAAATTTAAGTTATATTTTTGAATAATAACCACGAGGATGATTTCACCGATGGCGTAGAGTAGGTATTTTGAAGTCCAGTTTTCTTGGATGATGGATTTTCTGATATGTCTAAAAAATTTTATCATTGCAGGTAGTTTGTGAGTTCGTTATGTCTTAATTTCTTTATCGAGTGTTTCTTGGAATCGATTTATATTAATGATTATCTCTTCATAATTTGCCTTTAGACTACTTAAAAGAGCGATACGATATTTTACTGCGTTTTTTAGAAACTGATTTTCTTTTTGTTCAGAATTAAGGCTTACAATTTTTGATTTTTTAGTAATCAGACTTTCAGGATAATTATATTCTAAGGTATAATCCGTCATTAAAAAAGGTGCAATAATATCTCTAGCATAAGTAACAATTGACGTGTTGAGTGCATTAATTCTAGTGTCAACATAATTGTAATAGGAAAGAAGTGTATCCTTTACTATCTTATTTGCAAGAAGATTTAGCTTCCCACTTGATTTTAAATCTTCTACGGTGGCTTTTTCAGGAAGAAAAGAAAACGTAGTTAATAAGGAATTTGTAAACGCTACATTTTGATTAATAGTAGTACTATCAGAAGTTAATCCTTTTTTTATTTTTTCTAGAGTTATAAGCTGTATATCAATATTACTCACCAATTGTTTTAAACGTAGAGCATCTTTTGTGAGGTCTGTTTTAATAGCTTTAAGATAGCTTTGCTCTTCTATCTTATTTAGCCTTTCTATATTCCAATTGTTGAGTTGCAAGGCAATCAAAATACCTATAACCACTAGGATGATTTCACCGATGGCGTAGAGCAAATATTTCGAGGCTTTGTTCTCTTTAATCATATTTTGACGGATTTTTCTAAAGAGTTTTATCATGCATCTATTTGTTGTTTTGTCCCTCTAGGGACTTTATCTAGGTAAATTCAAGATGTTGAGGTTAAAAAACGTGCCTTTAGGTACGTAATATGATGTATCGTACCTAAAGGCACGAGATTATTTATATGTATTTCTTTTACCAATAGTTTGTCTCTAACGGGACTTTTTTTCGTGTTTATATCTATTTTTTCAATAGTTATACTTCAACTTGGCTCAACACAAGCATGCTGTTCGCTATTAATAATTCCTTTTGGTAATGAAATTTTGAACATGCTTATTTCAAAAAGGCTTTTAAATACTCTAATTTTATTTTACAATTTATTTTGTGAACATGGTGAATCTTATTGCTAATTATAAAAATAGTTTTTAATTCAATGCGCTCGTTATCAAACCTTATTCCTTTAACTGTGTATCAATTTTTAGAATAATGTCTTTAGCTTTTTGTTTCATATCAGCTACCTTCTCCTTTAATCGCATTTTGCGGTACATATTCATTTTGATTGAATTTCTTATGGTAGGTAGCTTTAGTTGTTCTAAAAACACCGCTTTGCGTGTGGCTTCGCTTTGTGCAAATTTGATTTCATTTTTTTTGTAAAATTCATTATTTTCATAAATATCGATTTCAAATCCCATCGTTATCCAAAGGACACCATCGGTAGAGGTTTCGTCAGTATCCCATAATTTAATGACATCATAGTAATTTGAATCTATCGTATAATAGGTGTTGATATCATCGAAGAGTTCGTTGAATTCAAAAAAATCTGTAATACTTGCATTGATGACTTTTTCATAACTTTGATTTTTAATGGTATAATTATAAGCAGTATAGGGTAGTTTGTCAAATAAAGAAGTTGCTGATAATGTGTCTAATTTTATACTATTAAGCAGAAATTTAGCAGAATCTAAAACCCTAGGGAAACTTCCAAGATGGTCTGAATATACTAGGGTGTCTGCAACCAAATCGTGCCTAATATTTTTCAGAACATTGGTAACGATGGCTTTTTCTTTGCGTTCTTCGTTCCAGGTGTTGATGCTTAACGCAATTAAAATCCCAATAACCACGAGGACAATTTCACCAATGGCGTATTTGAAGTATTTGCTGAATTTATTACCTGCCTTTGCTGAAGCTTCAAAAGACATGTCAAAAAGTATTTTTCGGCGAACGTTTCTAAAGAGTTTTATCATAGCTTTTTAGGTGTAAAGCTTGCTTTATTTGATTCTAGTAAAGAATATTATCAAGTGTCCAGTCCAGTCTTTTCTCCATCATTGTGAACTTATTATCCGATAAAAAAACTTCATTAATTTCTTTTCTAAAAGCACCTAACTCCATCACACTATAGCTTTGATGTTGGATATTTTTACTAATCTTTATCAATCTTTTTTCTTCAGAATCGCCTTTAAATATCATTTCCATTTTATCAAAGGTTTCCTTATCTACCTTCGAGGATATCATGTTGAGTTCCTTTTTTGTTTCCTCTTTATCTGCATTGGCACACATTAATAAAATGTAAACTTGCAATTCTGTTTTAGTCCAATTTTTTGCTTTGTGTTTCATGATTTTTTGTTTTTTTTAGTTGTTATTTTTATCGGATTAGAAGTTTAGTTTTATTTTCGAAGGTGATTTTGTTATTGTGGCTCTAAATATTTAAAAATATGCTGGCCTTATTTTCATGATTTTTTGTTTTTAATGAGTCATTTATTGTGTTTTCAGTTGTTGTTAATCGCCAATCTGAGCAATGGCGAGTGATTAAAATCGGGAATTTTAGTGTGATATGTACTGAACCACAATAAATTGTAACAGCTAGTTACTCATTCATAGCTTTAAAAATAACATTTAATGTTCTACCAGAACTCATGCTCAAATTTGAAATACCACCCTTCGTATTTCGATTAAATTTCATGTAGTACCCATCGTCCGTTTTAAAAAAATCATTGGAAACTGGTTCTAACGAAATCTCCCCTAACCAACGATGTTGAATAGTTAGTTTTCCATCTTTTACGATGAGATGGTAAACCGTTTCCAATTCATCACTCCAGTAATCCCCTTCAAATGCTAATAGATTTTCAGCAGTGGGTTTCCATGCTTCAACTTTAGTGTACATTTCATTTTTACTCGTACTTAATGTTGTTTCTCCAGTGGTAGTTAAGTTCGTAAATTGAAATTGTTCAGTACCGTCCTTAACTTGAAAAGTATTTTCTGATAGTGGAATAAGTTTTGTTCTACCATCAATGGTGAGTGTATCTTTAGCAATTTTTAAATGACGTGTACTATTGAAAGTGGATGCGATATAAAGTCCTTCAAGTTGTTTTAATTCCTTTTTTTTAATCTCGAAATTTGGTGTTTCTATTTCTGCTTCAGTAGGGAAATATTCTTGAAGTAAAATATCTGCCATTTGTGTTGTTGGAACCCATCCTGTTCGACCAAAATTTGATATGGTTATGATTCCAAGATCCTGATCAGGATAGTAACTGAGTTGTGTAATAAATGCTTCATGACCTCCTGTATGTCTGTATCTTTTTAGACCGCGGTAAGAACCGTTTTGTATACCTAGGGCATACTCAGAATTGGAACCATTATTTAAAATAAATGGATCAAAAAATAATTCGTTTACAGCTTTTCCTCCAACCGTTGCGGTACGGAAATTAGTAATCCATTTCACTAAATCATCAATACTGGAATAGACTTCGGCAGCACCAAAAATAGCGCGATTACTTTCTTCATTTAAATACCCTTTTTCCTTCTCATAAGAATAGGATTCTGCGGTATTATGGATGACTTCTCCCACATAACTCTCAATCTGCGTATCCTTCATGTCGAGTGGACGTAACATATTTTTTTCTACCCATTCATCAGCTGGCTGACCCGTTACTTTTTCCAAAACCTCCGCTAAAATAACCCAGGCTGTGCTGTTATAAGTCCAATGAGAACCTGGGATAAATTCTAGTTGAGGTTGCTTTCTAACCACAGTAAGGCATTCTTCCCTTGAGAGACGATCAACACCGATGATTCTACCTGCTAATTCAGACATGGTATAGGCTTCCCTGTAACCGCTGGTATGGGAAAGAAGGTGGCGCAAGGTAACTTTTTTATCAAATTCAGGCCAATTTTCAAGGTGCTTTGAAACAGGGTCATCTATATTTAAAACACCTTTTACGTGCAGCATAGCAAATGCATAGCCCAGAAACTGTTTACTCACAGAGCCTAAATTATACACCAATTTGGAATCGTTTGGGATTGCATAAGACAAATTAGCAAGTCCATAACCTTTACCAAAGATGAGTTCTCCTTTGTGAACAATACCTACAACAAGTCCAGGAGTTGTGTCATTTATTTGTTTTGGTATTAAAGCGTAAATTTTAGCTTCAAGATTATCCTGGCTTATGGATTGTCCGTTTGCAATTGGACTGTAAAACAATCCAATGCTAAATAGAAAGAGAAAGATTATTTTTTTCATGAGTGTTTTTTTTTGATTCATTTATAGTGTTCTATACTTACCAATACCTTTACTTTTTGACATAATCATAAGCTCCGCCAGGCATGACTAACTTCATTTTTTTGACATCGTTTCCTTCCACCGAAAAATCGACTAAGTAATCTGAAAATTCCTTGACTTTGAATTTGTTGGTCTTGTAAGGCACAAGTGTTATGGGTGGCTGACCAGTGCTTAATGCTATCAATTGATTTCCGTCCATTAATTCAATTTTAACTATGTCTCCAGCTAGTTCATAGCTACCAACGTAGTTATTTAAGGTAGTTGCAGCTGAAAGTGAGGCATCTGGTTTTTTTAAGAAGGCTACTTCACCTTCATCAATAGACATGACGGCAGTTGCTATTTCGCCTTGCGGATTGGTTGAGAAATTGACAGAATACTTACCTAATAGTTGGTCATCTGGCGTATCAAAGCGGTCATAATGATAATGCTGTAGTGGTAGTTTCATATTATGAAAATCAAACGCAAGGGCCGCTCCATCTAAGGTTATTGATAAGATACCATAAGCTGGGTCTTCATATTGACCAACATAATTTGCTAAGGAATGGGATGGTTTGGTGTTTGCTATCCGTGTATCGCTTGCAGACTTTCTGGCTTCTTTGTCAGCTTTTTTACCATCTATTCTCTCTTTTAGGCTTCTACCATTAAAATCTGTATGCTCTAAGCCCAATAAGCGATCATAAATATTGTACGTAATAAATTCTGATAAGGCTCTGTTATGTTGACCGTTTACAAATACAACAACGCCAATATCATCATAAGGCATCAAGGAAACTTGAGAGTAAAAACCACCAATAGCACCTCCATGTCTCGTGAGAAAATGACCCTTATAGGAAGCAGAAGCTCTGCCCATTCCGTAAGCAGTATTTAAGATTTCATCATATCCTTTTGTATCCAAAGCTGTATTAGGCAAAGCCATTGCTGGTTGAAGTGTTTCCCTAAGAATGTCATTTGAGATGACATTTTTACCTTGAAAATCACCTTTATTCATTAAGGCACTGACCCAGTTAGACATGTCTTCCAAATTAGAAATAATAGAGCCCGCAGGCCCAACACCTTGCATTTCTCTATAAAATGGATATTTAGCTAGCAGGTCTGTGTCTCTATCTTCGTAATATGGAACAGCAAAATCTGTTGTTTTTTCCATGGCTTCTATTGTAAAAAGCGTGCTATTCATAGATAAAGGAGAGAGGATATTTTCTTGAACAAATTGTTCCCACGTTTTGCCAGTTAGTAATTCCAAATTGTAACCAGAAGCCATGTACATTAAATTGTTATATAAAAAGCTCTGTCTCAAGGGCTGCACCGGTTCAAGAAATTGCAAGCGATCATAGAGTTCTTTCCGACTAAAATCAGATTTATACCAAATATCATCATGGCGTGAAATACCTGTTCTATGTGCTAACATGTCTCTAAGGGTAACTGTGTTATAAAGTTCTTGTGTATTGAATTTTATTTCAGGAACAAAATTGCTGATGGGTTTATCCCAAGCTAATGTGCCATCTTCTACAAGTATTCCCATCGCAACTGCGGTAAAGAGCTTCGTATTTGATCCAATGGGAAACAATGTCTTTGATGTTACAGGTAGTTTGTTTTCTAGATCTCTGTAGCCAAAGCCTTTAGCATAGACCAGTTCGTCTTTTATGATAATACCAACTGCAATGCCTGGTGCATTCCAGTCTTGCATTACTTGCTCAATGTATTTGTCAAATCCTTTGAGGCTTTTGTCTGTATTGTAGGTTTGAGCTTGGATTTTACTTCCAAAGAAGACGAAAAGAAATGTTAATGATAATAAGATTATTTGTTTCATGATTTTATATTTTTAATGAGTTATTTACTTCAACTTCTTCCACAAATAAGAATACATCAACGCATTCGATTTTGCACTTTATTCCGTGAATTAACTATTTCAAATAAGTACCCAACCATTCTAATATATACTTTTGTATTTCTTTTTGTCTTAAAGGATCAGCCGGATAATGCCCTGAAATAGGAAATGCCATAAATTTTGTTTCTGTACCAATGTCTTGCAGTACTCTAAAATATTGATAAGATTGAGTTATTGGCACCCGTTCATCACCAATATTTGATAGTATAAGTGTAGGTGTTTTTACATTTACGGCATAAGTAATTGGAGAATTCTTAATCCAGTTTTCCTTTACTTTTTTATCCGTATAAGGCGATTTGCCTTTGCCAAACTCAAATTGATAATTAGTTCCAAAATCTGATAGTGTATATTGCTCAAACCAGTCTGTGACTGCAGCACCAGCAATGGCACATTTCCAACCGTCATAATTACCAATGAGCCAAGTGGTCATAAAACCGCCATAAGACCAGCCAGTAACTGCAATGTTATTGCCGTCTATATAAGGTCTTTTCTTTAGTTCTTTAATGCCTTGCATTACATCTCTTCCTGGTCCTTCGCCCATGTCGCCATTAATTGCTTCTGAAAAACCGTAGCCCATATTATCGCTTCCTCTATAATTAGGTTGAAAAACAATATAGCCTCGGGCTGCTTTTAATTGTGCAGAATAAGTAAATGTCTCTTTAGATGTAGCTCTTGGTCCACCGTGGGGTTCAACCACCAAAGGGTATTTTTTCTTTGGATCAAAGTCTGGAGGAAACGTAAGAATACCGTTAGGCGTAAATTCATCCGATTTCCATGAAACTGTTTCTTGCCTTCCAAAAGTTAACGCATCCATTTCTTTATTAAAATGAGTAAGTTTTTGAGGTGCTGCATTTGGATTGGAAAGATAATAAAGTTCATTAGGCGATTGCGATGTGCTTGCTATCAGGGCGATGGCATTATTTTTCCCCACAGTGAATGGATACGCAAACGCCCCATTGATGCACAAATTACCTAAATTTATTTTTTTTGCCACACCGTTTAAGGGTTGCATCCAAAGCGAAACCGTATTATAATCATTGGCAGCTACAAATAAAGCTTTGCTATCGCTACTCCATTCGTTATTATAAAAACAGCGGTCAAGTATAGCGGTTAAGTTTTTCTCTTCACTGCTGGTAAGCGATTTATAAAGTATATCTGAACCATACCCGACATTATTTCGGTTAAACTGATAGGCGATAGAGTTGCCATCTGGCGAAAAAATAGGTTGACCTTCGAACTGAATGGCATCTTTTTGTATCGTCTTTGTCGTAATTCTGTTAATTGTTTTTGTTGCGATGTCAATTGTGTTAATTGTAGAAATTAATCCTCCAGAATAGGGGACCTCAAAACTCTGAAATGCTATTTTTTCTCCATCAGGTGACCATGAGATATTTGATAGTATATCCTCATTAAAAAGAGACCATGAACCAGAGGTCAAGCGTTCTGCCTCGCCACCATCTGCTGCTATAAGCCACAAATGGGTGGAACTAGGCTTTGCCTTTATAAACATACTATGCTTGTTTACTTCAAATGCATCATATCCTTTTTCTATTTCTTTTTTATTGGCCACTTCATCTAATTGTGAAAAGGCAATCATTTTTCCATCTGGTCGCCAACTAAACACAAGCACACCGGTGGGCGAGCTTGTAATTTTTTTTGCTTCTCCGCCAGCCATAGACAACACAAACAGTTGAAATTTATTTTCAGCATCTACAGCAATAAAGGCCACTTGAGTTCCTGAAGGTGACCATCTTGGCGAACCAACCGAAACTCTATCAAAGGTGAGTTGCTGACTGCTTTGTGTGGCAATGTCCACTTTATGGATAGCAGATTTGAATTTATTTGTAAGTGTATCTGGTTTTGCAACTACTACCAAAATTGATTTTCCATCTGGGGAAATTTGTGGTTCGGATAAGGTAATCAGTTTGTCCATATCGTTTAATTCAAAATGTTTTTGAGCTGAAACGGTAAGGGAGAATAGGTTTGCAAATGCGATAATTAGAAAAATTGTTTGTTTGAATTTCATGATTTTTAATTTTTATAATTTATTTACTTCAACTTCTTCCACAAATAAGAATACGTCAACGCATTTGATTTGGCACTTTGTTCATTGGTAGAAGAACCAGCATGGCCTCCTTCTGTATTTTCATAATAGTAGGTTTTGTAGCCCATGTCATTCATTTTGGCTACCATTTTTCGGGCATGGCCTGGGTGCACTCTGTCGTCTCGTGTAGAAGTGCCAAAGTAAACCTCTGGATAGTCCACGCCTTCTTTTAGATTATGGTAAGGCGAATATTTTTTGATGTATGCCCATTCTTCAGGAACATCAGGATTTCCAAACTCGCTCATCCAACTCGCACCAGCCAAAAGTTTGTTGTAGCGTTGCATGTCTAGCAGGGGTACTTGGCAAACTATCGCATTGTATAAATCTGGACGCTGCGTAAAAGCGACACCAACCAACAAACCTCCATTACTGCCACCCATGGCTCCGAGATGTGCTGGCGAGGTTATTTTTTTGGCTATGACATCTTCAGATACGGCATACAAATCATCAAAAGCGTTTTGCCGATTTTCTTTTATGGCGGTTTGGTGCCATTTGGGCCCATATTCTCCACCACCACGAATATTGGCCAATACAAAAACACCACCTTTATCTAACCACGAAACTCCAATCGCTCCCCAATAAAAAGGACTACTGGAAATCTCAAAGCCACCATAGGCATATACTAGGGTTGGGTTAGTACCGTCCAGTTTCAGGTCTTTACGAGACACCATAAAATAAGGGATCATGGTACCATCTTTAGATTGTGCTTTGTATTGTTTTACTTCCAAATTACTGGCATCAAAATAGGCGGGTAGCGACTGGTAAAGGGCGAAGGTATTGTTGCTTGCATCGCCCAGGTATAAGGTAGTGGGTGTGATGAAGTTTTTAAAATCAAAAAAATACTGGTCAGAACCGTTTGAAGTTGCCACAACATTTAAGGCTCCTAACTTTGGGGCATCGACCCTTTTATTTGTCCAGATTCCGTTTTCAAATGAATAGATGAACAGGTTGCTCGTCACATCGGACAATACGTTTACAAGTAATTTGCTTTTAGTAGTGGAAACTCCTGAAATACTTGAAAATTCATCGGGTTTCAGGATGACTTTAATGTCCTTATTACCTTTTAATAATTCTGTAAAATTGAGACTGATCAATGTACCTGTAGTGTAGGTTTTGTTATTTATAGTCCAGTCTGATTTTAACTGAAGAATCATTTGATTTTTTAAAATACCTGTAGGTCTGGCATCTTTGGGAATATCAAATGGGATGACCTTATTATTAGACCAAACCGAAAATTGGCTTGAAAAGAAACTTGAATTTTTTACCAGTAAGGTGTAAGATTTGTCACCATCGCGAATAATTCCACCTCCAGCTCCCACATCGGTAGTTTCTGCTTCGTAAATAAGTTGTGCGTCTTTTAACAATGTGCCACGTTTCCAAAGCTTTACTTGTCTTGGGTAGCCCGAAGTAGTCATCGTGCCTTCGCCAAAATCGGTTGCAACTATCACCGTATTTTCATCAACATACTCGGCACCACCTTTTGCTTCATCTATTGAAAAACCGTTTTCAATAAATTGCTTTTTGTTGACATCAAATTCTTTAATATAGACTGCATCGCCGCCGCCATCGGATAGTTCAACTAAAAAACGATTGTAATCAGGATATAAACCGCTACTACCTTTATAGACCCATTTTTTACCATCGGTTTCTGAAAGTTTATCAATGTCCAGTAGGGTTTCCCAAACAGGATTTCCGCTCTTATAGCTCTCTAAAGGGCTTCTTCTCCAAATGCCTCTAACATGGTCTTTATCTTTCCAGAAATTATAGGCGTAGTTTCCATGAATGGTTGGGTAGGCGATTTTTTCAGTAGAATTAAGTATTGCTAAATTCTTATCGTAAATGTCCTGATAATCATTTTCGGCACTCAATTCTGCAACGGTGGCTTTGTTTTGGGCTTCAACAAATTCCAAAGCTTTTTGGCCATCGACTTCTTCAAGCCATAGGTAGTTGTCTTCTTGTGCTGTGGTAAATTGACTAATTGCTAACACGGTCAATAGTAATAGGGTTATTTTTTTCATTTTTTAGTAATTTTAAAATTTGTACTTATGTTGTTATTACGAATTCTCGTTTTGCTATACTATATTTTTAAGAGTAACTACATTTTAACCTTCAATTTTTCGTCTATATAAGTCTGAACAATCTCTTCTAAAACAACCAATGGCACAGCGCCATTTTTTAAAACCACATCATGAAAATCTCGTAAATCAAAACGATCTCCTAATGCTGTTTTGGCGTGCGCTCGTAGTTCTAGAATTTTTAGCATGCCTATTTTGTAGGCACAAGCTTGTCCTGGCATTACGATGTAACGTTCAATTTCTGATGTCACTTCTCCTGTGGTCATACCTGTATTTTCTATCATATAATCTATGGCTTCTTCACGAGTCCATTTTTTATGATGAATGCATGTATCAACGACCAATCGCACCGCTCTAAACATCTCGGCTTGCAATCTGCCCAGATTTCCAAAAGGGTCGTTTTCGTAAAAACCAAGCTCCCACGCCAATTGTTCTGTATATAAAGCCCAACCTTCTATGTAAGATGTAAATGGGATAACGCCTCTAAACATAGGTAGGTCTTGCAGTTCGCCTGCAATAGCAATCTGAAAATGATGCCCAGGAACCCCTTCGTGATACGCTAAGGTTTTCATGGCAAATTTTACAGTTTCATCTGTGTTTCTTAAGTTGGCAAAAAATACACCGCCACGGGATCCATCCATTGCTGGTCTTTCATAGTAGGCACCAGCTGTTCCTTCCTCCTTAAATTCTGGCACGCGTTTTACTTCGATACCTGCTTTTGGCCTTACGTTAAAAACAGCGTCTAGCTTTGTACTTATATCGTCAATTATGCGAGCGTAATCATCGAGAATCAGTTGTCGCCCTTCGTCTGTGTTTGGGTATAGAAAACGGTCTTCGGTATTTAATTTTTGAATAATTTCACCTAGAGTTTTAGTAGAATCTGCATAACCTTCCGAAGACAATATCGCATTCATTTCAGTTTTAATCCGAGCTACCTCTGATAACCCTAGTTGATGCACCTCCTCTGGGTCAAGATCGAGTGTGGTATTTTGTTTTAATTGGTAACGGTAGTAGGCATCGCCATTAGTGAATTTCCAAACACCAGCATCATTGGTCGCTTTTTTATCGAGGTTTTCAAAATAGGCAATCAACTTTTTATAGGCTGGAAATACGGTGGTTTCTATTTCGTTTTCTACTTGCTTTTTGAAATCAGCTTTCTGCTCTTCGGAAATGTCTGCTAGTTTATCCCCCTTAGTTTCAAAATTAACATAGAGGATGTTTGATTGTACCGCAGCCATTTCTTTATCTAAAGTTGACCCAATAAAACCTTTCATTTCATCCAATACTATTTTAATGATGAATTTTGGCGGAATAATACCTTTTGCTTCGCTTATTTTGAGATTTTCAATAAGTTGATTAAACTTGGTGTCAAATTTTGAAAGGCGAGAAATATAAGCTTCAATATCACTTTTGTCTTCCAATTTATGAGAACTTTCCATTAAACTTGGCAAACTACTCTGCACACCAAACATTTGGTTGACCGGATAATCATAATTTAAAAAAGGTTCGCCCTCAATGATACCTTTTACAAAAAAGCCAAGAATCTTTGTGTTCAATTGATTTTTGGCCGATTGTTTTTCAAAATTATAGCTCATTAAGGTTTCATAATCAGCTTTCGTTTTATTTAAAGATGCCAATTGCTTGGCAGGCGAAATGTCATCCAAATCAGCCTTGTACATATCATATATTACTGGGATACCAAGTTGGGTTGTGGTTTCTGGACTATCGAGTGCTAATTCAATGAAGATTTTATCGTAAAAATCATTAATGTTAAAAGGCTTAAACCAGATGAGATTGGTGAGCCAAAGCCCTCCAAGAATGAAAAGAACAAGTAAAGTTCTAGAGGTGTAAAATTTCCAGGTGCGTTTTTTAGTTGTCATAATTTTTTTTGTGTTTTTTAAAAGTTACGGTCTGTTCAAATTTTTTAAAGTATCATAGGTTTATGCATTTAATGGGACAACTTCATTTTTTGCTCGGCTGTTGTTGTGTTGAACAGTGAATACCACCACCGTCCCAATTTTGTGGCATAGCGTTGATAAATACAATTTTTCTATCGGGAAATTGCTCTTGTAATATTTTTCGAACTCTTTCTTCCTTTTCTTTTGAAGAGCCTTCGTCAACATAACTTGAAACCAATACAATACCATTGGTCACCAAATAATTAAGATAACTTGAAGCGGGAACGCGCAATAAAGTATCGCCAATTTTTGGTGCTTCTGAAATATAAAATCTATTTGCAGGAATATTAAGCGAGGGTTCTTTAGAATATTCTTTTGTTGCAATTATTTTTCTTAGTTTTAAATCAGGTAACGGAACTTTTATAATATTAAATTTTTTGCCATCCTGGCCTGTTGCGTTTTTTAATATTTCAAAACTTTCATTGAGCCGCTCATAATTCATTTTATTAATTGGATTTAAGTCTTTTTCTGATTCATCTATCCAAGCCAATAAAATGGTATTTGCATTTGAAAATCGCACAAATTCATCAGAATGTTGCACACCTCCGCCAACATAATTGCCTGTGATTCGTCTAAAAAAACCATTTGGATCATCTGCCAAACCTTGTTTTAGCCAAATTACTTTTGAAACACCCAAAACTCTTTTGAATTCACCTTCAATATAGTCGTTTGTTAAGTTAGGATTTCTGTGTCTGACCGCTGATTCACAAACGATAAGTGTCCCTTTACCGTTTACCTCAATATTACCACCTTCATGAACTACGTTTGTTTTGAAAATTTTAGCACCTTCTGCTTTTGCCATAAGGCTATCAACTTTACCTGTTCTAATAATAGACGGCAATCGTTCTTGCATGTATTTGCTCACGCTGTCTTGATTTTGATTAAACTTTTCCTCAAGAAATACAGGATATCCAAATAGATTCCAGTCAAAATCGGCAACTCCCAAATCTCCCTTACCATTAACTAAAAAAGCGGCACCATGATCTCTAATCCAATAACGGTCTCCAGGCATTACATAGAATTTGATATTTGTGGTATCAATTTTTTGACGGACTAAGTACCGTTTTGCTGTGTGCATGAGGCTGTCAGAGTCAAATGCCATTTTTACGGTTACGTTTGGAGTAAGTGTTTTTATCATTTCAATTACTACTGGATAAAAGCCATATCTGCTATCTGATTCCCAACCAAGCCAAACCGCATCATGTGGTTCCCACTCAGCAGGCATATAAAATTTTTCAGATATCGAATCTCTATCTGAAGTCTTTTCAGTTTTACAGCTAAACAGTAGAGAAAGCACTATTAATGGGGTAATGAACTTCATTTTTTTCATAATTGACAAGCGTATTTTAATTAGACGTTCGTTTTTCGCTATTCCATTTCCTTTTTAAAGATGTAATAATTGTAAATTTTATCCACCCGATACTCGCCATCTTTTAATGGTGATTTTATCGTTTTACCTTTCCAATCTCCTTGAATAATTCCCATGGCGTTCAAATTGAATAATTTTACCATTTTGATCTCTTTCAAAAACAAGGGTTTCCCCCAATTCTTCATTATCTCTTATTCTCCGAAATGTATCTCCTTCTATATGTTTGAATAAAATCATGGCTTTTGATGGATTGTCTGCTGGTAGCGGGAGCATTACTAATTTATCGCCCCATGTTGAGATATATTCCTCGCTTCGCCATGGCATTGGACTATAATAACCAACAAACTCTTGTAGGTTTTTTTTATTTACAACATCTTCTGCGGCTGCTTCTTTTGTTGGTAACTTAACTTTATTTATAATTTCATTTATACCTCGAGCATACTTTATTGGGTTGACTCCATTTGCATTAATCATAACAGAATATGCTCTTTTACTTTTTAAGTCAATTTGAAGAGTTGTTTCATATCCCGGACAACTTCCACTGTGTCCAACCCAAACGGTACCCTTTTCTCCTTTATATATACCAAAACCTAGACCTCTTGTAGTTTTCCAGTTAGGATCAATCCAATGCACATTGTGCATGTACTTAAGAGTGGACGGCTTTAAAATCTCAATACTTGTAGTATCTCTTAATCTAAATTGCCAGGAAGCAAATTTTCCCAAATTTTCCACGTTTGAAGAAAATCCAGCGGCAGGTTTGATCCCATTGGCTTGAAAGAAATTCACTTTTTCACGGGTGCCACTTCGGGTCAGTGCGCTATAACCTATGGCTAGTTCATTACCGTATAACTGTTCAGGGAGTTCAGTGCGGGTATCTGATAAGCCCAGTGGTTTTAGAATATGTTCTTCAACATATTCATCGTAGGAAACACCTGAGAGTTCTTCTACTATTTCCCCTAATAGAGTAAGTCCTAGATTACTGTATTGGAAGTAGGTAGATGCTGGGTATAGCGTTTCTTGTTCACTTAATTTAGAATCTATTTGTGCTGTAGTAGGAAAAGGAAAGTCGGGCCCAGTCCAATATGGATAATCAGCTTCTCTAGGAAGTCCTGAAGAATGGGTCAATAAGGACCTGATGGTAATGGGGCCACTTTCTGGATATTTCTGTTGAAGGTTATAAGCTGGCAGTAGGTCGCTCACATTGTCATCCAATCGAAGTTTACCTTCATCGTAAAGTTTCATAATGGCAACTGAAGTGAATAACTTGGATATAGAGCAAATACTACAAAGTGTAGATGCTTCTGCCTTAATGTTCTTTTCAACATTGGCTAAACCAAAAGCTCCTGACCAAAGTACTTTTTGATCTTCCACTACAATAGCTGTTAAACCTGGTATGTCATCAAAATCTTTTTGGGCTTCTAACCATACCTCTACCAGTTTGAAAGCATCTGTGTAATCCTTTTTAGCTTCTTGAGAAAACCCAAAAGTGATTGAAAAGGAAAGCAATAAGGTGAAATAATATTTTTTCATTTTTTGTTTTATTTTAAGATTTATATTTCTTCTATGGTCTTTAGTTACTTCTCCTTTTTAAGGATGTAATAATTATAGATTTTATCCACCCGATACTCGTTATTTTCTATAGTGATTTTATCGTTTCCGTCCATCCACGTATTTTTGCCAACATACAGGTTTAAGGTGTCTATTTTTTCTTCGCCTTTAACTTGTCGGGTTATTCCATTTTCTATGGACTTTATATCTAATGTTTGTATGGTATCACGTGTTTGCCCTGTGTATGTACCTTCAATACCGTTGGTATCAAAATCTAATGCAAATTGATTGAACTCCTTTTGGTCCAGTAGTTTCCAAGTCAACTTATCTGTAAAAAAATCTCCCCCTTTTGGTCCATAGGTGTTTAATAAACATATGATGTACAGATCATCGTCAGGGAAATATCTTGTCTTAGATAGAAATCCGAAACCTCCTCCGTTGTGACCAATTTCTTGGTGACCGTAGTAAGAGAAATTAACCAATCCTTTAGCATACCTTATAGGCGTGCCATCGTTTAATTTGCTTGGAGTAATCATTGATTGATACATGGGTGCGGAAATTACTTTACCAGTATGTAATGCCTGCATCCATTTAAGTAGATCTTCGGTGGTGCTTGAAAGTGCACCCGCGGAATAGGGAATGTCATAATTCAAATAACCATTTTGTTGAAGACCTTTTGGGGTATGAACATAGCCATTCACTTTGTTCTTAGTCACTTTGGTGTTGGAAGTATAGGATGTGTTACTCATGCCTAAAGGGTCAAAAAAGGACTCCTGTAAATACTCTTCGTAAGACTGTCCAGTTATTTTTTCAATAATTAATCCTAATAAAACAAAAGCGGTATTGTTATAGATCATTGCTTCACCTGGCTCGTGTAAAAAATCTTTTGGTTCTACCAGTTTCACCATAAGCTTTTGGGGAGATTCATCGAAAGTCATTTGCATGAATTCTTCTTTACTCTCCGCTTGTGGAAGACCCGAGGTATGGTCGAGCAATTGAGCAATAGTGATTTTTCTTCCCTTGGTATCAAATTCAAGGTACTTGGTAAAATCATCATCGAGAGATAGTTTTTTGGCTTCCACTAATTTGAGAATAGCGGCAGCCGTGAATTGTTTGGTGACAGAGGCAATAAAAAAATTTCCATCACTTGGCATAGGTGTGGATAATTCCAAACTTGCATATCCATACGATTTCTTCAACAGCATCTTATCTTTTTGAAAAATTAAAATGGCACCTCCTGCTATTTGAGCACTGTCAATGCTGGTTTGAAATAGCGAGTCTGCATAGGTTTCTAGTGGTGATGCAGTTGAGGTCTCTTGCTTGTTTTGACAACTTACTGCTAGGATTAAGGTTATTGCGATGTATATAAATGTAGTTTGTTTCATAGTTATTTTATAAATTTTATTTGGCTTTGCTTGACTGTGTATAGGGCCTTCATTGAGAATGTTTTTAATACTGTTTCGAAAGTGTTTTATAATATTATGATGCTTTTTTAGTCCTCTAACAATTGCTTATAGTTCAATAAATTTTGAAATCGTCATAAATATCTTTGCAATTCGGTTATCAATTTATTGTTTATGTCTTGTAAATTTATAATTGCTGTATTCATCCCCATGGCATGATTAATCTTCAATCTATTTTCTATTTCAAAATTTTTCAGAGTTGTCTCTATATCAAGTTCATATGATAATATTTTATTTACCTCATTAGAATATATGTTTGGAATTTCTGATAAAATTAATTTCCAGAATTCCTCCTGCAACCTTTTGTATATGTCTTCATTGTTTTTTATGTGCACATCATAACTATTATAGGTTTTAAGAATTTTTCTTCTTAAATCAATATTGCCTATTACACCTATGTTTCCAGTACTTTTCATCTCTTCTAAAGTTGTTAAAATTGGAGTGAAATTATATATGGCCTTCCATTGCGTATCAAAATAGTACACCAATGAGTCTTTTGGATAAGATTGATCATCATAATAGTCCATAAGTTTTATTTTGTTCTCACCTGTTCGTCAGAGATTATTCTGTATTCGGCAATGGCCACAGAATCTGCCTGAAGGTCTTGTATAAGGTCTGTTATGTAGCGTTTTTCTAATTTTTTATCCTTATTATCGGTATTCCAACTGTTTACCTGTACAGCAATTAAAATACCGATAACTACTAGGATAATTTCACCAATGGCATATTTGAAATATTTAATTGTTTTTCCTACCTTTCGGGCAGGTAGGTCTCCAGTGAGAAGGTTTTTGCGAATGTGTCTGAAAAATTTTATCATACTTATTTCCCGAGAAAGCTGGTATCTTATGGGTTGGTATTATTCTTAATTTTCTAATTTCAATTCTGAAAGTACTTTTATAGCACTCTCATTCTCTGGATTTAATTCTAAAGACTTTTTATACGCTTTAATTCCATTTTCTGTGTCACCCATTAGCAATAAGCATTCGCCATAACTGTCATAGGTATTCCAAGCATTCCAACCTGATTTTTCTATAGCGATGATTTTTGCTTTGATAGTTTCATCTTTTGTAAATTTCGATTGACCGAAACTAGTTGAGACTAGTGTTAGAAAGCAGGTGATAGTAATAAGCGGATGTTTCATTTTTTGGTTTTTATAAATGCGTTACATCGTCAATGTGAGTCCTCCATCTGCCGTAAGTGTTGAACCAGTGATATAACTGGCATCATCCGAACAAAGGAAAACTGCAGCGCGTGCTATCTCTTCTGAACGACCCACACGCTGTAGATGAACCGTTGGGAGCAAATGCTTGTCATATAGGTCGTCACCGACAATTCCTCTTATTCGATGATGCATTGGTGTGTCAACAGCGCCAGGACATAAGAGGTTAACTCTGATGCCTTGTGGCCCTAATTCAGCGGAGACACTCGATGTTAATCCTATAAGGCCATGTTTTGAAGTGACATAGGCCGAACCTGTTGCAAAGCCAAGAAATGAATTGACTGAACCAATATTCACAATGGCGCCGCCATTTCCTAGTTTCAACATGGCTCTAGCCTCATATTTCATTGATAGGAATACGCCTTTTAGATTGATGTCAAGAACCTGGTTCCAATCGTCTTCCGCGAGGTCAGTTATCATATTAAGTTTACCTTCTATACCTGCATTGTTTATTGCAAAATCCAATCGACCGAATACTTTAATCGTATGTGCGACCATTTGTTCGACGCTCTTTGCATCGGAAACGTCCGTTTTGATTGCGGAAGCTTTTCCGCCTTTAGCTTCGATGGATGCAACCAAGCTGTCTAGTTCCTCTTTTCGACGCGCTGCGACGACGACATGTGCGCCTTTTGCTGCAAATGCTTCCGCTGTGGCTCTTCCTATTCCACTACTGGCTCCTGTGATAAGAGCTACTTTGTTTTTCATTGTTTTGTTTTTTAGTTATTTTATATTTAGTAGTTTTCTTTTTGTTTCAACTTTCGCATTGATGATTTGCACATTTTATTAATCTTCCGAAATAAAAGAAGGAGGAGGAGGCGAATCTAAAGACCAAGTGCCTTGCCAGTTTTCATATTTCCAAATGTCATTTTGTTTCACAAATATTGCAGTGTAAAACACTTCGCCAACATAGGTTGTATCAGAAAAAGCTTGAATTCTGCCGTTAATAATACCCACATTGTCAAAAACTTTTATCTGTTGGTCAAAGAATTTGAAATCTAAAATTTCGAGCATTCTCAGCCTTTCGGTATCTACAAGTAATTGTTCTTTATTTTGAATAATACCATCGGCATTTACCGTGAAGAAAGTGTCCGAAACATCGGTTTCAAAATAGGTCGCGGCATTTGTTAAGGTTAGGTTTTTCCACATTTTTTTGAATGCTGCGTCTAGTTCCTTCCTTGAAGTGTCAGAATCATTTGTTTGTGCAAATTGAGCAAGGTTTTTGTCATCTGTATTTTTGCTGGTTGCGGTTTGATTGTTACAGCCTGTGGTGAGAAGTCCTGTGATTATGATTGCCATAAAAATTTTGAAAATGTGTTTCATAATCGAACTATTTTGAGTTTCGTTTTAAATTTTGTTTATCCTAAAATTTACAGTTATTTCGGCTATTATTTTAACGTTGTTCTACGCTTTATTCATCCAATAAATGCTCCTGCAAAAACATAGCAACAGCCTCTGTCATGCGATCTGAGTTTTCTTTTTTTCTAAAACCATGACCTTCATCTTTAGCTAGCATATACCAGACTTTTCCATTATTTTCTCTTATGGATTTCACCATTTGTTCAGATTCGCTGGCAGGAACGCGTGGGTCATTCGCTCCCTGAATCACAAACAATGGGCTTTTAAATTCAGTGACATGGTTAGTTGGTGAGATGGATTCTAAATAGGTTCTCATTTCTGGATCTCTTTCATCTCCGTATTCAGCCCTTCTGAGATCTCTTCTATACGCTTCTGTATTTTCTAAAAAGGTAACGAAATTGCTTATGCCAACGATATCAACACCACATTTCAGTTTGTCGCTAAAGTTATACATAGAAGACAAGACCATGTAGCCGCCATAGGAACCGCCAAATACAGCAACTTTATCCTTATCAAAATCAGAATTGTTCTCAATCCATTCTATTAGTTTTCCGATGTCCTTAACGGAATCTTCCCTATTAAAACCATTATCTAATTTCAAAAATGTTTTACCATAGCCTGCTGATCCACGCACATTAGGGGCAATAATTGCAATGCCCATCTCATTCGCCAAAAAAGCATAAAAAGATGAGAAAGACGGTGTATGTTGCCCTTCAGGGCCGCCATGAATAGAAATCATGACAGGGAGGGGTCCTTCGACATTTAAAGGTTTATAAACGAAAGCTGGAATCGTTCTGATTTTCCCATCTACTTTATCGAATGTTTCGAAATTAATAAGTTCTGGTTTGGGAAATAAACTCGTATCCAAACCTCCTACTTCGCTTGTGGTCCATCTTGTCATTTTCAACGAATTAAGATTTAGGGCATACACATCACCTGGTGTTTCTGTAGAATTCAAGACCATTGCCAGTTCAGCTTTAGAGGGCTTGAATTTGATAGCATTGATTTGACCAACAGGTAAATTTGGAACTTTTTTGTAAGCATTGGTAGCTATATCCATCACATACAATTGACTAAATCCGTTTTCATTTACAGTAAAAGCAGCTTTTGTTCTCGACGTATTCGTGGTAAATTCATCTATGTCCCAAGGAATATCATCTGTAATGTATTCTATTTTCTTTGACGATACGTCATATTGAACAAGGGTGTTAAATTCCCTACCCATATTTGTTGTTGCATATATTTTTTTTCCTGTTTTATCCCAACCACTTGCCAAAAAAACAGCCTCGGTTTTGGCATCATTTATTTGGGCCAATCCTTCTGTTTTTAAATCTAAAATATAAGAATTCGATTTTGTGCTGGATAAGTATTGAATGACAATCAGTTTGCTGTCATCTGGAGACCAATCTACAGCAACCCAATAGCCAGAACCACGGTCAACTTTTAGTGTTGCTACTTTAGGGGATTTCATATCTGATATATAAATGTCAAAATCCATCTTGTTTCGTCTTGATGAGGTAAAGGCAAACTGATCTCCTTTATTTGACCATGACATTCCAAAATTTCGGGATGCTCCGTCACTGAGCATTTCGGCATTGCGGGTATTCATATCGTACCAATAGATTTGGTCAAATTCATTTCCACCAATATCTTTTGTAAATAGAAATCCATTATAGGCTGAAGAGGGAGAAAAAGATCCATTTGTTACAGGTTCATCAAAAAAGGTTATCTGATTTCTGGCTCCTCCAGGACTATTTACCGTGTGTAATTGTGACGTGTTTCCGAATCGGGTGGCTATTAAAATACCGTCATCATTTGGAAGCCAATCTGCGAAAGATGCCGATCTGGTATTTTGATATTGTTGTATTCTAGTGCTTATATCTTCAGGTATCTCAGGAACATCCTCTAATATCATATTACCCACTTCTCTGCGGATTTGCCCTTCAACCGAATTAAAAAAAGGGATGAATAAACAAAACAAAATCGCTTTTAGGTAAAAATTGAAATTTTTCATAATCTATAAATTTAGTTTTCTTTTGTTTTTAATAGTGTCCGCAATGCGTTCTGCCTGTTGTGATTGTTTCATAGGCTTTTGCTCACTTTTAGAACGAAGCCTAAAACTGTTGAACTACAATAGAAACTAAATTAGGTTTTAAAGCAGTAACTGTCAATCACATCTTCATGTGGTTTCAGTGTTTGTGGCAGGATTATATTGTGAAGGTCAAAAATGTTAAAAAACTTCTCTCTGTTTTATTTTAGCTGAATCAGTTACTCTGCCTTTCAGAAGATCGCCCAGCCAATAAATAGAAGTAGCCTTCAATGTTGTTTTTAGCAAAAATCTTAGTTGCTTTTCCAACATCCCAAAGGCAAACTGGTCTGCAAAATTTACGCAGCTTACTTATCTGTCTTCGCTGTTGTGAACAGGTTTTTCTGTTCTTCTTTATAATTGAGAATTTGTGTTTTTATGCTTGGGTCATCAGGAAAGCAGCATTGTTCCGCTATTTTACCGTTATGTATTCGATAAATGGATATTTCAGCAATCATCACTTTAGTCCCAGTCGAATCAATTCCTTCATAAGTTCCCGAATGTGTTCCTGTGGAATTATAGCGTGTTACCACTTTGTCTTTTTCA